>Ga0315274_10010629_pt1 | contig 13257 bp, 11 predicted proteins | sample YL17G02_20_MG_FD_203700 | JGI IMG/M metagenome (GOLD analysis project Ga0315274, IMG submission 203700) | Sediment microbial communities from Yellowstone Lake, YNP, Wyoming, USA - YL17G02_20 | ecosystem: Environmental > Aquatic > Freshwater > Lake > Sediment | place: USA: Wyoming | collected... | reverse complement strand
GATGCCGCGGTTGGCGTCCCTCCCGCGGGTTCGGCGGCCGGCGGCGCAGCGGGCGCCGGCGGATTCAACCCGTGCTCGAGCAGTTGGGCCACGTCTCGTTGCACTTCTTCCAGTTGATCCAGGCGCAGGGCCGGGTCGGTGATCGTGAAGAGGTCGCCGGTCTGGGCGTGTTCGTAGAGGAAGGTGCGTCGGCCATCGCGCTGCGTCTGCTCGCGCACCTTGAGCAAACGTTTGCGCTCCAGCATGACCGCGAGGATGTAACAGGCCGCGCCGTATTTCGGATCGTTCACCTCGACGAGCTGGCGGAGCAGGGTCTCGGCCGTCGCCTTCTGGATCGGATCGGGCGGGACCTCGGGCACCTCGAACACGCCCTGCCAGCGCGAGACGAAGCCGGGGCGGGTGGAGGTGCCCTGGCCGGACTGGGCGGTCCAGCAGGCCTGGCAGACGTCGAATCGCGCGTAGCCCTGTTGCTCCTCGAAGAGCAGCGTGTGATAAACCTGCTTCGGAACGAACGGACGGGCGCACGCCTGACAGGCGTGGGCGCGGGACTGAATGTTCCACTCGATCATGTAATCCGGATGCGCAGCGCGCGGCGACGCGGCGATGAGTGGATTATTGCCAAGCCCGGAGTGACTGCAACTTCAATTGCGGCTGGGGCGTCATGCCTCCTCCTCGCCAACGCGTCGGTAAAAACAGGAAGGCCGGGTTTTCACCCGGCCTTGCCGCACACGTTGAGAACAAATTCTATTGTATTGATGCGGCGCCGCAGACTTACGCCTCACTTCACACACGGAACACTGCGCTTTTGCATCATTACCAACGGGGACAGCTTACCCGAAGCCTTGTCCTCTGCCAGTCACCAGTTCTGGGGACATGCTGTGCCCCCTCCTTCCGGCCGGGGTAGGCCGCGGAGAACCGAGCGCGCGGCGGGTTGTTAGCGACGCAGGAACTTGGCCACCGCCTCCGTGCGTGTCCGAACCTGGAGCTTCTCGTAAATGCGTCGGATGTAAGTATGGACCGTCTCGTAGCTGATGCCCAGTTTCTCGGCAATCTCCTTGTACAGAAAGCCTTGCGCCAGGCAATCGAGGACCTCCTGTTCGCGCTGGGACAGGTTCTCCATTGCCTGTGGTGAAGGCCCCGTCGTTTGGAAGGACTGCACCACCTTTCGGGCGATGTGGGCGGTCATGGGGGACCCGCCCTGGTTGACCTCGCGCAGTGCGGCCAGCAACTCGGTGCTGGAAGTGCGTTTGAGCAGGTAACCCGATGCCCCCGCCACCAGGGAGTTGAAGATGTTCTCCGTATCTTCGTAGGCGGTGAGCATCACGATCTGTGTGTTGGGCAGGATCTGTTTCAACTGCCGGACGCACTCCACGCCGTTCATGCCCGGCAGGTTGATGTCCATCAGCACGACGTCCGGGCGCACGTCGGGCAGTGCCTTGAGGGCCTCCTCGGCGTTGGGGTAGTGGCTCAGGCACTGGAAACCTTCGGCCCGACTGATCACCCGCGCCAGTGTGCCGCGCAGTTGATGGTTGTCTTCAACGATGGAAACCGTGATCGCCACGACGGACGACACCCTGCCAGACCCGGCCGCCCAACTCTAGCAGGAAAACTGACCGGACCGGGTGATATCGCTTGCCTTCCGCCTGACGGGCAAGAGACTTATCGGCGAATGGATGAACTGGAGCCCCCGGACCTCCACCACCGGAACGCTGCCGTCGGCTGGCTGGAGCTGGGGTGTCCACGTGAAGCGCGGGCGGAACTGCTGCGGATTTCGGAAGCCCACCAGCAGCGCCGCGAGGTGCTCGAGCTCCACTGGCGCATCTGCGCGGAGGAAAAAGACTGGCCCACGGCCTTCGCCGTCGCCCGTCAACTCGTTCATGGGGACTCCGGGAATCCGACCGGCTGGATTCACCAGTCCTACTGCCTGCATGAGCTCAAGCGGACGGAGGAGGCGCGCAGCCTGTTGCTGGGGGTGGCCGAGCAGTTCAGTCGAATCAGCACCGTGGCCTACAACCTCGCCTGCTACGCGTGTCAACTCGGTCACCCGGATGAGGCCCGCCGCTGGCTGAACCGGGCGATTCAAGTCGAAGGCAGGGACCGGATCAAGGCGATGGCCCTGTCCGATCCCGACCTCGCCCCAATGCGCAACGAAATCCAGGGATTGTGACCCCCTCAGATGCATATCATGCTTGGCCGGAGGGGGTATTCGGTCTAGGCTCCCGCCATGTACCGCCACCTGAACGCCGGCCACATCGTGCAGACGATCGGCCAGTTGCGGGAACGGATCGAAGCGCGGTTCCCGGGGTCGGGCCTGGGCAAGGTGGCCACGGAATTGCACCAGATCGCGAACGAAGCCGTGGCCCGTTCCACCTGGATTGCCCAGCCTCATTTCGGACTCCGCCTCGGCATCGGCTTTCTGGTGGTGCTGATCGTGGCGGTGGGCGTCATGGCCCTCGTGAATCTCCAACTCCCGTTCCGGCTGCACAGCTTCCCGGAACTGGTCCAGGCGATCGAGTCCGGCGTCAACGATCTGGTGTTCATCGCCTTTGCCGTGTTCTTTCTCGTCACCATCGAGGTGCGGATCAAGCGACGCCGGGCGCTCAAGGCCATCCACGAACTGCGGTCCATCGCGCACATCATCGACATGCATCAGCTCACCAAGGACCCGCATGTGGTCCTGAACCCCGGTGCCGACACGCGGTCGTCGCCCAAGCGCGTGCTGACCACCTTCGAACTGTGCCGCTATCTGGACTATTGCAGCGAGATGCTCTCGCTCATCGGCAAGCTGGCGGCCCTTTACGGCGAGCGGTTCGACGACCCGGTCGCACTGAACGCGGTGGATGAAATCGAGGACCTCACCACCGGCCTCTCGAGCAAGATCTGGCAGAAGATCGCCCTCGTGACTCAGGAAGCGAAGCCGCCGCCGGATTGAGTCCAGGTCAGACACATTCCGGAGAATTCGCGGACACGATTGGCAGGACAAGCCGGATTGCCAGCGAAACCGCTCGTGATCGCTGCCGGCCCATCCCGCCGGTCCGGTTGTAGGAGCCGAGGTGACGAGGCTCTATCTGCGGGGAGAAAACGCCCAAGAATCAGAGTCTCGTCACCTCGACTCCTACCTTGGATAATGCTTTTGAACGGACTGCCAAGCCTTGCGGCGCCCGCCGAATTCTTCTACAACGCCGTCATGCCAGCGCAACGCATCCCCAAGCGGTCGTCGGGCGAAGGTTCCTTTGACCTCAGCCGCTATCTCAATTCCCGCACGGCTGCTGCGAATCGGGCGCTCGACCGCTTCCTGCCCAAGGCCACCACCAAGCCCGCCACCATCCACCAAGCGATGCGCTACTCGCTCTTCGCCGGCGGCAAACGGCTTCGCCCCGTGCTCTGCCTGGCGGCGGCCGAGGCCTGCGGCGGCGCGATCGAACCGGCCCTGCCCCTCGCCTGCGCCGTTGAGTGCATCCACACCTATTCGCTCATCCACGACGACCTGCCGGCGATGGACAACGACGATTACCGCCGGGGCAAGCTGACGAACCACAAGGTCTTCGGCGAAGGCATCGCCGTCCTGGCCGGCGACGGCCTGCTGACCCAGGCGTTCGAGATCGCCGCGCAATGCCGCGGTTGGCCCCGCTACTCGCACCGGGACGTCATCCGCGAACTGGCGGAAGCGGCCGGGTCGCTGCAGCTCATCGCTGGACAGGTCGCCGACCTCGAAGGGGAGGGCAAGAAGACCTCGGCGGCGCAGCTCAGGTACATTCACGAGCGGAAGACATCGGCGTTGCTGCGCTGCTCGGTGCGGCTGGGCGGCATGAGCGCGAACTGCACCGCGGCGCAGCTCGAAGCCCTCGGCGACTTCGGCTATCACGTGGGGTTGGCGTTCCAGATCATCGACGACATCCTCGACGTGACCCAGACGAGCGAGCAGCTCGGCAAAACGGCGGGCAAGGACGTGACGGCGCAAAAAGCGACCTATCCGTCGATCGTCGGGATGGAGAGATCGCGGAAGATCGCGGGGGAATTGACGGATCGGGCCTTCGCCGCGCTCAAGGTTTTCAAAGGCAAGGCCGTCGCGCTCGGGGCACTGGCGGAGTATCTGTTGAAGCGAGATCGATGAACGAAGATGATTCGCCTCGGGTACCCCAGCCGGTTGTGATCATAGCCGGTCTGGTGGTGCTCCTGCTCCTTGGTTGGCATTGGTTGGTTCCCAGCTTCGTCCACACTGGTCCCGGCGACAGGCGTATAGGCGCGATCGCCAACAACCTGCGCATTCTCGAAGGGGCGAAGGAGCAGTGGGCGTTGGAGCATCACGCGACCAACGGCACGCTGCTGACGGCGGACGACCTGGCTCCGTATCTGAGGAATGGCGAATTGCCCAACCCGGTTGCCGAAGAGACCTACACGCTCGGTCCGGTCGGGGAGTTGATCACCGCCAAGTTGACAAGGAAGGTGTCCTGGTTCGAGGCCGGTCAGATGCTTACCATCACGAACTTCTGAATCGTCGTCCTCCCTAAGCCCGCAGCCTGTTTGTCGGACACTCAACCGAAGAGACCCAACTCAGGTATGGGATGCGACGGCGGTAGCGAGGACGTGCCAGTCCCGCCTTTGCGGGAGACTGCGTGTGCTCGGGCACCGCTTTCCGCTGCGTGTTCGAAGGTGCTTTGCGTCGCTGGACTGCGCAGCGCCCCATCCAAAGCGGCGGTCAACCGCGCGCACTCCAGACTCTTCGCGAGTACAGGGGCCAAGCATGAGCGGTCGCGCCAGCGTATGGACTGCGTGTGCTTGAAGCACCGCTTTCCGTCGGGTGTGGGAAGGTGCTTTGCGTCGCTGGACTGCGCAGCGCCCCATCCAAAGCGGCGGTCAACCGCGCGCACTCCAGACGCTTCGCGAGTGCGGGGGCCAGGTGTGAGCGGTCGCGCAAGTTCCGCCGGCATGGGAACGTCGTGCGCTATCGAGACCGCCCGGCTACAGCGGCCGCAGCCAGATGTTCCGATAGCGGACCGGATTCCCGTGATCCTGCAGCACCAGCGGGCCCTTGGGCGTCACGCCCTTGAACATCGCCGCCGTGGTCGCGTCGCCCTTGACCGGGACGTGGTCCTGCACGAGCACGCCGTTGTGCAAGACAGTCAGTGAACCGGGCTGGACCTTGCCGTCCGCGCCGACCTTGGGCGCGTGGAACATGATGTCGTAACTCTGCCATTCGCCGGGTTTGCGCGCGGCGTTGACCAGCGGGGCGTTGTGGCCATAGAACGCGCCGGCCTGACCGTCCGGATAGGTTTTGTTCTCGTACGAATCCAGCACCTGGATTTCGTAGCGACCCTGGAAATAGACACCGCTGTTGCCCCGGCCCTGACCTTCGCCCTCGGCCTTCGCCGGCGCCGCCCACTCGACGTGGAGCTGGCAATCGCCGGACTCCTCCTTCGTCACGAGACTCCCGGTGCCGTTCACGACCATCGCGCCGTCTTCGATCTTCCAGCGCGGTTCCCCGCCGTTCTCGGCCCGCCACCTCGAGACGTCCTTGCCGTCAAAGAGGACGATGGCATCGGAGGGCGGCGGGCCGGGGTTGATGACTTTCGGCTCCGGCGGATCGGCGGCCAGGCTGGCGAGCACGGCGCTGAGCACCGCGACCGTGCCCGAGGTAAATCCGATCCATTTGGCGCGACGGGGAAAGCTGATCAGCATGGTTGATGAGGGCTTGGTCGTGAGAGTCCAGTTGAACCACGGAACACACGAATCACAAGAAAGGAACACCGAACGGACTCGCGGACCACCCGCAGACGCCGCCGGCTTCCCGCCTCGTTACCTTCTGATGATTCGAAGTGCACCGTTGGCCGGCCGGGTTTCGGCCTTCGTTTTCGTGTGTTTCGCTTGGCGGTTCCCGCAATTGCATGGACACGGCCTAGCGGCAGCTCGCGCAGCTCGGCCCGCTCTGGGCCGGGCCTTTGCCGGCAGGGGCCTGCGACGCGAACTTGGCGTCCCATTCCTTTACCTTGGCAATGACGTAGTCCACTTCGTCCTCGCGCAATTCGGGGAACATCGGGAGGCTGACGCAGCACGCGGCGTTCGCTTCGGCGTTCGTGACCGGTCCGACGACCCGGGCGCCCTTGCCCCACGGATAACCCGCCTGCTGGTGAATCGCGATCGAGTAATGCGTCTTGGCGTCGATGCCTTCCTTGACGAGGAAGTCCACCAACGCGTCGCGCCATTCGGGCTTCTTCACTTCGATGACGTAGAGGTGGAAGACATGCCGGTAGCCGGGCAGTTCGACGGGCAGGTCGAAGGTTTGGCAGCCCTTGAAACCGGCGGTGTAGCGGGCGGCCCACTTGCGGCGGTTGTCATTCCAGGCGTCGATGTGCTTGAGCTTGGCGCTGAGCACGCCGGCGTGGACGTCGTCGAGGCGGCTGTTGAACCCGTAACTGTGCACGTTGCGTTGGTTCGAGCCGTGGTTGCGGAGCTTGCGGACGCGGGCGTCGATGTCGGCGTTGTTCGTGACTAGGGCACCGCTGTCGCCGAACGTCCCCAGGTTCTTCTGGATGATGAAGCTGGTGGTGGCGGCGTCGCTGAGTTCGCCGATCTTGAAGCCCTTGCCGTAGGCGCCGATGGCCTGGGCGTTGTCCTCGATGAGCCGCAGCTTGTGTTGGTCCGCGATCTTCTTGATGGCGATCATGTCGGCGCACTGGCCGTACAGGTGGACGGGGACAATGGCCTTGGTCTTGGGCGTGATGGCGGCCTCGATCTTCTCCGGGCAGATGCACTTGGTCTTCGGGCAGCAATCGACGAACACCGCGGTGGCGCCGGCGATCCAGATGGCCTCGGCCGTGGCGAAGAACGTGTTCGGGTGGGTGATGACCTCGTCGCCGGGACCGATGCCGAGCGCCATGAGGGCGAGCCAGATGGCGTCGGTGCCATTGGCGACGCCGACGGCGTATTTCGTGCCGGAGTAGGCGGCGAATTCAGCTTCGAACTGCTTGAGCATGGGGCCCTGAACGTAACCGCCACTCAAGAGCACCTGCTGCATCTTGGCATCGATTTCCTGCTGGATGTTGCGATACTGACGAACGTGACCGTAGAATTCGACTTTCATAGACATGTTTGGGAAACACTGCAACCGGCCCCCGGCAGTGACAAGGTTATTTCCGCATGAATGACGGCCAAATCCACGCTCGTCACTACGCGACCGGCCAACCGGTTGCGTTGGCCTGGCATCAAGGCGTGATCCACCGCGTCGGGCCAGCGGCGCGGGCGGGTGACGCGGAGGCCTGGATTGCGCCGGCGCTGGTGGACTTGCAGGTGAACGGCTTCGCCGGTGTTGATTTCCAGCGGGACGACCTGACGATGGAGGAACTGCTGGCCGCGGTTCGCGGGCTACGCGCCGCTGGGTGTACTCGATTCCTCCTGACGCTGATCACGGACGAATGGCCAAGGTTGGTGCGGCGGGTCAAGCAGCTCAGGGAACTGCGCGCCGCCTCTCCGGATCTCCAACGGGCCATCGCGGGCTGGCATCTCGAAGGTCCATTCCTCTCCGCCGAGCCGGGCTATTGCGGCGCGCATGACCCCGGCCTGATGCTTGATCCGACGCCGGACCGTGTCCGGGAGTTGCGGGCCGTCGCCGGCGTCGATCCATTGTTGGTGACGCTGGCTCCCGAGCGCAACGGCGCGCTGGAGGCCATCGCACTGGCGACCGCGTTGGGCATCAAGGTCAGCCTCGGCCACACGAACGCGTCGGCCGATCTCCTCCAGGCAGCCGTCAAGGCCGGCGCTACCGCCTTCACTCACCTGGGCAATGCCTGTCCGCAACTGCTCGATCGCCACGACAACATTCTCTGGCGCGTGCTGGACACGCCCGGTCTGGCCGTGAGCCTGATCTGCGACGGGATTCACGTAGCGCCAGCGCTGTTCCGACTCATCCATCGTGCGCTGGGTTCAGGTCAGATTGTGTATGTGACCGACGCGATGGCCGCTGCAGGCGCGCCGCCAGGCCGTTACACCCTCGGCACTTCGGCGCTCGAGGTCGGCGCGGACGGGATCGTGCGGCGGCCCGGGCAGAGCAATTTCGCCGGCTCGGCGCTTCGCGCGATGGACGGCGTGATGCGGGCAGCGCGGATGCTGGCTCGCTCCTGGCAGGAGGTGTGGGACGGTTTCTCGGTCCGGCCGGCGCGTCGGATGGACTGGCCCACCGGCTTGGACGTGGGCGCCCCGGCGGACTTTTGCCAACTCAAGGTGACGCCCCGTAACGAGGTGCGCGAGCTAAACGTCTTCGTCGCCGGCGAGGAGGCCGCTTAGCCCGCTCAGGACGGTCGTGACCGAAAGGTTCACCAAGCCGTCCATCGCTCGGAGCACGATCATCCGTTCGCTCTTGGGCCGCCAGACGGTTTCGTTGCTGTCCCCCCACAACACCAGCCCGGGCAACCCCACGGCTGCGGCCAGGTGCGTGATGCCCGAGTCGTGGCCGACGAACGCCCGGCACGCGGCCAGGCGCTGGGCGACTTCCCCGAGCGGCAGGCTGTGGGCGAGCTGGAGGCGGTCCTCCGGCACAAGCGCCGCGAGCCGTTGGAGCCGGTTCGCTTCCGCCTCGCCGCCCACCAGCAAGAGATTCCAGGCGGTCGCCGCCACCAATTCCGTGATCAACTCCTGCCAGTTCGGCTCCGGCCAGTTCTTCTGTTCGCTGCCGCTGCCCGGATGAAGCGCGACGGTGGGTCGGATCTCCCCTTTGCTTGCGGCCTTGGCCGAGGCAGGAGTGCAGGGAACCGGTTCCAGGGTCAGCCGCGGCACCGGATCAGCGCCGTAGATGGCGAGACGCTCGAGCGGCTTGAGGAGAGCCTCGGTGGCGTGCAGGCGCAGCGTCTCATCTGGCCGATGCGGTCCGACGATGAACTGGGCGGGCGAGCACCGCGCGACATTCTCCCGAAAGATGTCGTCGGGATCGTAGAGGTAGGAAACGATGAGGGCAAAGCCGGCAAAGTAGTCGGCCAGTTCTTCGTCCAGATCGCCCCGGCGTGCAAAGAAGCCGGCGAGGGGCCGCGCCTCGATCGAACGGATGGCATCCGCCCACCGGCCGAGTTGGGCGAGTTGCGCGATGTGCGGATAGCCAAGCACTTCGAGCCGGCAGGCGGGGAATTGGGCGCGGAGCGCAGCCAGCACCGGCAACGTGAGAATAAAGTCCCCGATCGCCCCCCCGCGAACGACCAGGATGCTGGCGCGGCCGGCGCTCACGCAGGCGGGCGGAGGTCCGCGGGTTCCGCAACCACGGACCCGGCGGTGGACGGTGGAAGCGCCGCAGGTTTCGCCACGGTGCGGAAGGCCGTCAGGCTGAGGATCGCGACGAACAGGCCGAAGGCGAGTCGCAAACCGCTGCCGACGCGGACGCGGCGATCGGTCCGGGTGGCCCAGTCGATCAGGTCACGCAGCCGCCAGGGCGAGATGGTGAACCACATGCCCGCGATGACCAGTCCATAGGCCCAGGCGACGATGACCAGCCGCCAGTCCGTGTCCACCCAGCGGGCGGTGTCCACCATCAGCTTGGCGAGGAGCAGCAGCACGATGGCCAGTCCGCGCACGGCGAGGAAGTCGCGCACGAAGAGGCACGTGCCGAGGCCCACGGCGCCAAAGCCGACGAGCATGTAGGGCTTGAACGCCTCGAAGTCGGAGATGCGCTCGTTCTGGAGATTCCACAGGAACCAAGCGGTGCCCAGGAGCATCAGCGCCCAGCCCCACGGCTCCGAGCGCGGGAACTTGCGGACGGCTTCGCGGTAACCGGCAGGATTCATCAACCCGAAGAGTTGGGGCAGGGCCACGACCAGGCCCAGGACGAATGCGAGGATCGAGAGTTTCATGCTAGTGAGAAATCGTCGGATCGCCGTAAAGCGTGAAGAGGCCGGCGCGCGTGATCACCAGATCGAGGAGCTGGCCGATGTGTTGGTCCGAGCCCTCGAAGACCACCAGGTGGCCCCGGTGCGTGCGGCCTTCAAGGCGGCGCGCGTTCCGCCGGCTCGGCCCTTCCACCAGCACTTGCACGCGTTGGCCCACCACCCGGTGGTATTTGCGGGCGCCGATTTCGTTGACCAGCGCCAGCAACCGCGCGTGGCGTTCTTCGATCACCTCGGCCGGGACCGGATCCGGCATCCGGGCGGCTGGGGTGTCCCGGCGGGGCGAGTACTTGAAAACATAAGCGTTGTCGAACTCGACTTCGCGCACGAGCGCCAACGTCTCCGCAAAGTCCGCCTCGGTCTCGCCCGGGAACCCGACGATGAGATCCGTGGTGATTCCCATGTCCGGCTGGACTCGTCGCAGCTTGGCGACGACGTCGAGGAACCGTTCCCGGTCATAGCCGCGGTGCATGAGCTTCAGCACGCGGTTGCTCCCGCTCTGCACCGGCAAGTGTGCGGATTCGCAAAGCTTGGGCAGGCGGGCGTAGGCCTCGACCAGGTCATCGCCATACCCTTTGGGATGCGGCGCCGTGAAGCGGATCCGCTCCAAGCCATCGATCTCGTGGACCACTTCGAGGAGTTGGACGAACGCGGAACGGCCGTTCTTGGGGCCGATCTCGCGCCGGCCGTAGCTCGTCACGATCTGTCCCAGGAGCGTGATCTCCTTGACGCCGCGCGCCACCAACTCGCGGCCCTCGGCCACGATGTCCGCGATCGAGCGGCTCCGCTCCACCCCGCGCGTGTAGGGCACGATGCAGAAGGTGCAGTACTGGTTGCACCCTTGCATGATGCTGACGTAAGCCGTGACCGAGTTGCGGGGCGTGTTGCCGGCCAGCAGATGCTCGGGCAGGGCGGCCTCGCTGCCGGGTTCCTCGGCAACGTCCACCACCTTGTCGCGCCGGTGCGAGAGCAGGTCGCCCACGTAGTCGGCCACGCGGTGGAACTTATGCGTGCCCAGGACCAGGTCCACGTCCGGAAGCCGGTCGATCAACTCCTGTCCCCGGCTCTGCGCCATGCAGCCGAGGAAGCCCAGGACCACGTCGCGACGCTGCCGACGCAGGTCACCGGCCAGCGCGCGCATCTTGCCCAAGGCCTTGCGCTCGGCCATGTCCCGAACGCTGCACGTGTTCAGAAGCACGACGTCCGCGGTGAGTTCCGAGGGGGCGAGGGAATAGCCTTTGGCGATGAGTTGGGCGGCGACGGCTTCGCTGTCCCGCTCGTTCATCTGGCAGCCGTAGGTTTTGATAAACACGCTCGGCATGTTCGGAGCGCGCCGAACCTACGCAACCGCTCCCGGCTTGAAAAGCGCGAAGATGGGAACACACGAACCACAGGACTCCACCACGAAGAGCACAGAGAACACGAAGAGAGGCCGGCCCTGGCACAAAGGAGCGCGATCGCTCGGCGGGGGAGCAGTATACCGACTTGGAGTTCCGTTCCTCGGGTTCGCTGCGTTCTTTGCGTTCCTTGCGGTTGCTCAACGGCTGTTGCCGCTCACTGCGGCAGGATGCCGACGCGGTAGAAGCTCGGACCGGGGCTCGGCGGGGTGGTGTCCGTGAACGTGTTCGTGCCCGCTTGGCCAGGGATGCCGGTGGCCAGGGGGAGGAAAGCGGGGCTGGCGCCGAGGTCGGGGGAACGTTCGAGGAAGTAGGTCCGACCCGCGACACTCTCCCAGCTCACGACCAGATTCGACCCAACCGTCACGGGGGTCAGCAGGCGCAGCACCGACAGCGTGTTGGTCGGGATCGTGCCGCAGAGCCATTCCTGCCAGTTGTTCAGGTGGTCGCCGTCTGGGTCGGTGAAATCGGCTGAGCCGTCGGTGGACAGGCCGTACTGCTGGAGCCAGGCGTAAGAGAGGACCGAGGCGGGCGTCTGGAACTCATAGGCCCCGATGTCCACGGTGCCACCGACGATGCGGGGATTGCCGTCCAGTTCCAAGGTGCCAGGAGCGTAAGCGTTGTTCCCCGCGTTGATGCACGGTGAGTTGGGCTGGAGGCGCAGGTTGCCATTCTGTGGGTCCACGAAGAGAGGCGCGTTGGTGATGTTGCCGGCCCCGCTGGCGGGGAGAGGTGTGGTGCAGCAGTAGTTGAGCCCCGAAGTCTCGTCGTAGTCAGGCGCGGCATGAGCCGTGTTGTAATAGAGGATGCAGTTGTTCAGCGTGGCCCTGTAAGCCCCGCCGCCAGAATCGGAAGCGGAGTTGCCCGTGAACGCGCAGTTGTTCAGCGTGCCAGAGTAAGCCCCGCCGCCAAACTTGGCCGAGTTGCCCGCGAACGTGCAGTTCTTGGCCATCCCGTTCGTGGACAACGAGACGCCGCCACCATAGTCGGCCGAGTTGCCCGTGAACGCGCAGTTGTTCAGCGCCGCCCTGTAAGCCCCGCCGCCAGAATAGGAAGCCGAGTTGCCTGTGAGGGTGCAGTTGTTCAGCGTGCCGGAGCAAGCTCCTCCGCCATCGTCCGAAGCGGAGTTGCCCGTCAGCGTGCAGTTCGTGACCCGTGCGTTTGTGGATTCGCACCAGACGCCGCCACCGCTGACCCAAATGCGCGTTGCTCCATGAGCGAGCGTGAACCCGCTCAACACCGCCCCGCCGGCCAGATACACGCACCGAATGGCCCCGTCCCCATTGGTCGTCCCCGGCACCTGGTAGCCCTCGATCACCGTCACCTCCGGCCCATTGACACTCCGCACATCGACCGGTTTGTCCACCGCCACCCGGTTGGTCATCAGCCCGACCACCGCCCGGCCGCCCGTGTCATACACCCCGTTGGTCACCAGCACCATGTCACCGGGCGCCGCCGCGTCCACCGCGTCCTGAATCGTCCGCGCCGCGGTCTCCCACGTGCCGTAAGGCGGCACCGGATTAGCACTCGCGACGGAGACGTAATGCACCGGCTGCGTCTCCACCCGGATCGTCACCGTCGCGCTCACCCCGTCCGGATGACTCTCGTTATACGCCCGCAACACCACCGGGTAGTCCCCCGGGGCAACCCAAGCGTGGCTGGCGTACGGCCGGTTGCTCACCACCGTTCCGTCCCCGAAGTTCCACACGCTCGCCGACGCCCGCCCGTCAATCCACCCCGTCAGGTCCACTACAACCCGCACCGCCACGTTGGTCCAACGTGCGGTGATCGCCACAGTCAAAGGCCCCGTCACGGCACCGGCCCGGTATTCATCGCAGCCGATGGATGGAGGGTTGAGCCAGGCTTCTCCATCGATGTCCAGGCCGGTTGCGTAGGCGGCGCTGCCGGCCCCGCGGCAGGGCGAGCCGGTGCTGAGGTGGGAGGTGCTGGCCAGTTGCGGCTCCGCCGTGAGATTGCCGACGCCGTTCGTGGGCGCG
>Ga0315274_10010628_pt1 | contig 13257 bp, 13 predicted proteins | sample YL17G02_20_MG_FD_203700 | JGI IMG/M metagenome (GOLD analysis project Ga0315274, IMG submission 203700) | Sediment microbial communities from Yellowstone Lake, YNP, Wyoming, USA - YL17G02_20 | ecosystem: Environmental > Aquatic > Freshwater > Lake > Sediment | place: USA: Wyoming | collected... | reverse complement strand
CGCAATACATAACTCCGGATGTTTATGTCCAAAAGGTGGGCAATGAATACGAGGTCGTTCTAAATGAAGACGGGCTCCCAAGGCTCAAGATCAGCAATTTTTACCGGCGCTCGCTCATGAAAGGATCCGAAGTCGGCGGTCAGACGAAGGCATATATTCAAGACAGGCTGCGCGCCGCTGTCTGGCTGATAAGGAGCATACATCAGCGTCAGCGCACGCTTTATAAGGTTTCAAGCAGCATCGTGAAGTTCCAGAAGGAATTTTTTGACAAGGGGATATCCCGACTCAAACCCCTCGTCCTGAAAGATGTCGCTGAAGACATCGAGATGCACGAATCAACCGTCAGCCGCGTCACTACAAACAAATTTATGCATACGCCGCGCGGAATCTTCGAGCTCAAGTTCTTCTTCAACACAGGGATACACCAGCTCGAGGGCGGCGGCATAGCTTCCGAGGCGGTCAAATCAAAGATACAAAACCTTGTCGAAGAAGAAGATTCCACCGACCCCCTCTCCGATCAGAAGATCGCGGAGATTTTAAAGGGGCACAACATCGATATTGCCCGGCGCACTGTGGCAAAATACAGGGAGATGCTTAAAATCCCGCCTTCATCAAAGCGCCGGAGAATCTCATAACGGAGGTCAAATGGAAGCAACATTCACTTTCAGGCAGACCGAGGCTACAGAAGCATTGAGAGGCCATGCAACGGAGAAACTTTCTAAGCTTGATAAATATCTGCCAAAACCGGTCAGCGCCCACGTGATCTTCAAAGTCGAGGGTTTTCGTCATTCCGCTGAAATTGCGTTCCAGTCAAACGGCATCAGATATTTTGGAAAAAGCGAAAGCAATGACATGTACACCTCAATAGATGACGCCGTCACCAAAATCGAGCACCAGCTCCGTAAAAACAAGGAGCGCGCCAAAGGCCACAAGGGCGAATAACACTTAATTCTCCTTGCTTTTTTATCCAATCTAACTTATTGATTTAAAACTATATTTATGCGTTTATCCGATTTGATGCGCCCGGAAATGGTCTGGGCCAATTTAAAGGCGCATGACAAAATTCAGGTGATCGCCGAGCTGGCCTCCAAGATCTCCGAAAGTCAACCTCCCTTGAAGGCGGAAGAGATAACATCTGTCCTTATGAGCAGGGAGGGCTTGGGCAGCACCGGCATTCAGGACGGCATTGCCATCCCGCACGCCAAAATCAAGGGTCTTGAGAAGGTCATAGTTGCATGCGGCAGGAGCTCAAAGGGCATCAATTTCGACGCCCCCGACCAGAAGCCGACGCACCTTTTCTTTGTCCTTTTGGCCCCTGAACAATCTGCGGCGATGCATTTGAAAATACTGGCGAGGCTTTCGCGACTGCTGAAAGACGAGGCCTTCAGGACTCGGCTCATGTCGGCGAAAGAGGCCCATGATATATATCGTGCAATCATTGAACAAGACGCGAGGCAATAATGCTTTCCATACCTGTAATTAATCTCCTCAAAGACACCAAGCACCATCTGCAGCTGGAAGTCGTTGCAGGCAAGAAGGGGCTTGGCAAAAGGATCAATATTCCGCGCATTCAAAAGCCGGGGCTGGCCCTCACGGGAGATACATCGAATCTTCATCCGGGGCGCATCCAGGTTTTGGGAAAATCCGAGATGCGCTATTTGAACACGCTCCCCGAGAAGAAATTAAAACAGGTGCTCGAGAAGATGAGCGAAGTCGACATCACCTGTTTTGTTCTGACAAGAAATGCGACCCCTCCTCCCCTTCTCGTGTCTTTGTGCAAGAAAAAGATGACCCCTTTGTTCCGCACGAAACTTTTGACGTCCACATTTGTGAACAGGGCGTCACAGTTTTTAGATGAGAGCCTTGCGGCTTCGACTTGCACCCATGGCGTGTTGCTCGACGTATTCGGCGTGGGCATCCTGCTCATAGGCAAAAGCGGGATCGGCAAGAGTGAGTGCGCGCTGGACCTTATCCTTCGCGGCCATCGCCTGGTTGCAGATGATATAGTCAACGTCAAGAAACAGCCTCCGTCGGCCCTCTTTGGGACGGGCTCCGAGATCATCAAGTACCACATGGAAATCAGGGGGCTGGGAATTATCAACATCAGGGATCTTTTCGGTATCTCCGCAGTCCGTGACCGCAAACTGATAGAGATAGTCATTGAGCTCACGGAGTGGGATCCTAATATCGAATATGACAGGCTGGGTGTCGATGAGATGCGCTATAACATGCTTGATGTGAATCTCCCGTTGATACAAATACCGGTTCGCCCGGGCCGGAACCTGTCCGCAATAATTGAGGTCGCGGCAAGAAACCACCTCCTGAAATTGGGCGGTCATCATTCGGCCCGGGAATTTCAGGAAAAACTCGGCAAAGAAATTGTCGCCGCCGACGATCTGAAAAAGAGGATGATGGGACTGTTAGAGTAGGAGTCGATCTTTATGGTCGGAGTCGTTGTTGTCGCACATATGGGTATCGGCAAGGAGATGGTTTCCGCAGTCCAGAAGATCGTCCCCGATGCAAAGAACTTTGCTTATCTCTGCGTGGAGCAGGACGAGCCTCCCGGGCAGATCCGCGACAAATTGAATGAGGCAATCGAAAAGGTCGATGCGCCGGAGGGCGTTTTGATTTTGACGGACATGTTCGGCGGGACGCCATCCAACGTCTGCCTGTCTTTCCTGTCGAGGCCCAAGACGGAAGTTATCTGCGGTTTCAATCTTCCGATGCTTATAAAACTCGCAAGTTTTCACCGTGACGCAAATTTTGAGGAGATCGCAACTTTCATACAGCAATATGGCCAGCGCAACATCGTGATCGCAAGCCACGTCTTGAGCGGCCGCATACAGCATGAGTAAAGACAAAAGGCAATTTGTCATAAAAAATGAACTGGGTCTCCATGCACGGGCCGCTTCAGCCTTTGTTAAGATCGCAAACCGCTACCGCGCGGAGATTTTTGTCTCCAAGGAGAAGGTGAAGGTCAACGGCAAGAGCATCATGGGAGTTCTGATGCTCGCCGCAGCGAAGGGCATGTCCATCGACATAGAGGCTGACGGCGACGATTCAACAGAGGCCCTCGATGCGCTGGCGAAACTGATAGAGGAGAAATTCGGGGAAGAATGAAGACAAGGCGCTTTCAGTCACATGCAACATCTCCGGGAATAGCGATAGGCCGCGCACACCGCCTTGCGCACCACGGCATCGCATTCGTCAAGACATGGGTCCGCGATCAGGACGTCGAGGCTGAAATCTCGCGCTTCAAAGAGGCCGTCATAAAATCAAAAGAACAGATCGCGCGCATACAGACAAAGATGTGCCGCTACGAAGGCAACGAGCAGATCAAGATCCTTGAATCGCAGCGCCTGTTTCTGCAGGACGACATGCTCGTCAACACTACGGTTTCTTTTGTAAGAGAGCTTAGAATCAACGCGGAATGGGCGCTGGACAAGACGCTTGGAAGTCTGCGCTTGGCCTTCATGAATGTTCAGGAGGATTATTTCCGCGAGAGGCGACAGGATATAGATTACGCGGGCAGAAGGCTCTTGAACAACCTTATCGGTCACTCGGAGATTTCCCTGAAGGAGTTACCCGAAGGGGAATTGATCATCGTCACCCATGACCTCTCCCCTGCAGAAGTTGCAAGTCTCCCCAGAGAGCGGGTCAAGGGCTTCATCATGGAAGCGGGCGGCATGACGTCGCACAGCGCGATCATATCCCGCGCGCTTGAAATACCCGCAATGTTCGGCGTCAAGGAGATCGCCGACCAGATACAGGAGGGAGAGACACTTATACTTGACGGCATCAAGGGCATCCTCATCGCCTCCCCTTCCCCGCGCGAGCTTGATCAATATCGCCAGGTCCAAGATAAATACAACGCATTGGAACAGATACTTTTGCAGGACATCCATCTGCCCACCGTGACAAAAGACGGTTTCCGCATAAGACTCGACGCCAACATGGAAATTATCGAAGAGATACCGTCGATTGTTCAGCACGGTGCGGAGGGGATCGGCCTCTACCGCACGGAGTATCTTTTTATAAACCGGATGGATGAGCCGTCGGAGGAAGAGCAGTTTGAAAACTACGTCACAATACTCAAAAAACTTTCACCCAAGGCCGTCACGATAAGGACGATAGACATCGGCGGAGACAAACTTGCGTTCAGCCAGCGCTATGAGGCGCAGGTGAATCCGGCGCTGGGCCTTCGCGCGATAAGGCTTTGCCTCCGTGAGCTCCCCATGTTCCGCACGCAGCTTAGGGCCCTTCTCCGCGCAAGCGTTCACGGCAATTTGAGGATCCTCTTGCCGATGATTTCCGGTGTGGAAGAAGTTCTGGAAGTCAAAAAGATCATCCGCCAGATCAAGCGGGAGCTGGCACAGAAAAAGATGCCTTATCAGGAAAAGGTTCCGTTGGGCATCATGGTTGAAGTGCCCGCCGCTGTCATCACCGCAAGCCTTTTGGCCAAGGAAGTGGATTTCTTCTCTATAGGGACTAACGACCTGATTCAATACGGCCTGGCCATAGACCGCGTAAATGAGCTTGTCTCCGACCTATATAACCCCTTCCATCCGGCTGTTTTGCGCATGATCCGCCAAACCGTGGAGGCTGCAAAGCGGGCCGGCATACCGGTTTCCGTTTGCGGTGAGATGGCTGGCGATCCGCTGGCAATCGCTCTTTTTGTAGGAATGGAGCTTGACTCTTTGTCCATGAATCCTATATCCATCCCCCGCGTGAAAAAGATACTCCGTTCTTTAACAATGGAGAGGTCAAAAAGGCTCTTGGCAGAGGTGATGGAGATGGCGACTACTGAAGAGGTGGAAAAACATTTGAAAAAAGATGTCGGGCATCTTTTGCCCATGTCAAACAAACACTTATCGATAATCAAAACCTAAAAAGGAGATTCTAATGGACTACGACATCAAGGACAAGGGACTTGCCGATCAGGGGAGGCTGCGCATCGAGTGGGCCGGGCAGCAGATGCCGGTTCTGAAAACAATACGCAAAAGGTTTGAAAAGGAAGATCCGCTCAAAGGGATGAAGATTGCCGCATGCCTCCACGTGACGACGGAGACCGCGCTTCTCATCCAGACGCTCAAAGCGGGCGGCGCCGACGTTTCGGTCTGCGCGTCGAACCCTCTAAGCACGCAGGATGAGGTGGCGGCATCGCTCGTGATAAACGACAAGGTGCCGGTCTTTGCGGTCAAAGGCGAAGACGACAAGCGCTACTACCAGCACATCAACGCCTCAATAGACAAAAAGCCCAATATCACGATGGACGACGGCGCGGACCTCGTCTCCACCATCCATGACAAGAGGCAGGAGGCCTTGGCCTCTGTCATTGGAGGAACGGAAGAGACGACGACCGGCGTCATACGCTTGAAGAGCATGGCGAGGGATAACGTCCTCAAATTCCCAATCATCGCCGTCAACGATGCAAAGACGAAACACTTCTTCGACAACCGCTACGGCACCGGACAGAGCACGCTCGACGGCATTATCCGCGCGACGAACCGCCTGCTTGCGGGCTCCACATTCGTGGTCGCGGGATACGGCTGGTGCGGGCGCGGGCTCGCCATGCGCGCGCAGGGAGCCGGCGCCAAGGTCGTTGTAACGGAGATCGATCCTCTTAAAGGCATCGAAGCCACGATGGACGGCTTTGATGTCATGCCAATGCAGGATGCGGCCGCAATCGGCGATATCTTCTGCACCGTGACGGGCAACAAGAACGTCATAAGAAAAGAGCATTTTGAAGCGATGAAAGACGGGGCCATCGTCTCCAACTCCGGCCACTTCAATGTCGAGATTGCAATAGGAGATCTGCAAAAGATGGCAAAATCGAGGCGCGAGATGCGCCCGTTCGTTGAGGAATACGCGCTGCCAAACGGCAGGAGGGTTTATCTTCTGGCCGAAGGAAGGCTCATCAATCTTGCCGCGGCGGAGGGCCACCCTTCCTGCGTTATGGACATGAGCTTTGCAAACCAGGCGCTGTCTGCCGAATACATCGTGAAATACCACAAGGATCTGAAAAAGACGGTTTATGCGGTTCCGCAGGAGATCGATGAAAAGATCGCGGCGATGAAACTTGAGCTTATGAACATAAAAATCGACAAGCTCACCGAGGAGCAGCGCCGTTACCTCGCCTCATGGCAGGAAGGGACGTAGAAAAAACCCATGAAGACCGACACACAAAAACGGCCTCGTTATGTCCTTGTTATGGAGGATAATCCTGCACACGCGGAGTTACTGACTGAAATCCTCGACCGCCATTTTTCGCCGGTCATCATCCACACAGTGGACACGATAAAGGCGGGGTTTGAGTTCCTCTCCCAAACCCATTACGATTTGATCCTTACGGATAGCGTCGTCGGGGGCGATTCCCTCTCTGAACAGTTGAAAGAGATACGGAAGCAGTTCAAGCAAATCCCGCTTGTGGTCATAACCGGCCGCGGCGATGAATCCCTCGCCGCACAGCTCATAAGAAAAGGCGCAACTGAATATCTGGTGAAAACACGCGAAACGCTGGAATCCCTTCCACACGTCCTCGAAAGATACCTAAAGAAGTAATACTTGATGACTTTACACCCCAAACTTTCGGTCACTCACCCCTCTTTCCCTCCTCTATTTTTAACCTGACACCAAATTACTGGGCTGTCATTGCGAGCCAGAAGGGCGAAGCAATCTTCTGTAACCAGTTGTTTTCATGGGATTGCCACGGCCCTTTCAGGGCCTCGCAATGACATTTCAGAGATTTCGATTTCGGATTTTTTTTCATTGGCAAGGCTCTTGCAAAAGAATTGCTCGGAGAACTTCTATGACTATGAATAGGATTGTTCCAAAACTCGACACCATCCCGCAAGAAATTGCGGATTCACCTGCCAAGGCCAAGCCGGAGACACAGGCCACTGATTTGAAGGCCCTCCGCGACTCTTTGAACACGAAACGGGAACTTTTAAGGCTTTTGGAAAAAGGCGGTTATGTCAAGGATATCGATATTATAGCCGATGTGGACAAGGCAATTGCCGATTTAGATGGCATAATTCAGGCATTTCCCGATGAGGATTTCACGGTAACAATATGACAACTACTCCAAAAGTAAGCATAATTGATCCAAATACACGCCATGACACGGTAGATACGACTGCCAAAACGCAGGCCGTAGATCCGGCCGTTCGCGACAAGTATGTAAAGGCCGAAAAAGACGACTGGAAGGCCTTGACCACACCCTCCGTAATCGGCGATATGATGAATGAAATCAATGGAGTTGAAGAGGCAGGCTATTACAAAGGACCCATTGATGCTATTTTGGACAGTATGGTTATGAACGATCCGGTCACAGATACCGCTTACATGACGGATTACGATCTGCCTGAAGTCCCCTATGTACTAGATTTATTTAAAGATAATCCGGGTCTGCAGGATGACGTAGGGCCTCTCGTCGATAGATATGAAGCCCTTAAAGATACACTTGAAGAATTGCAGACTAACGCCTTGTTAGCATTGAAACAACCGATGACAGTAGATGAAGTCAAGTCAACTCAAAGGTACCTTGAGGATATAAATAAAAGCCTGGGCATCTGCAACGAGCAGATTGAATCTGCTAAATATTATCTCTACTTGGAGAAATATAGGGAGAAGCTTGCCAGAGAAGCAGACGACGTATAAAACGGCCAATAATAGCCGGTGACTTGGCCCCCCATTTTTGGACGGACGACCTCAAGACCCCACTTCAGCCCTACAATCCAATTTTCTAACTTGCTGATATTATTGATAAATTGAGACGGCCCGTGAAAGAGAAGTTGGCAAAGGGCTTGCATATATACCGGATGGGGAAATTGATATAAGGATACTATGCAGATTAACGGTATAAAATCTTTTAAGGTAGAGGATGTTGATCCGGGAACGGACAGCACCGTTACGGATACAACGGCTGAAGACGTAAGCACGAGCCTCGATGACGCCTTTGGCGATCCGACGGGAACCGAGGGGACAACCACTTCATCCAGTCCGCTTGACGAGTACGTGATCAACGATCCGACAGCGACGCCCTCCTCCGGATCCGTCGCGGACGGTCTTGAAAATTATCCGCCTACAATAGAAGATATCATAGCGGCAGATGAACGCGTTTTAAGGCATCTTGATCTGCTCAAGGAGCGCTATCAGAATACAAAGCTCGATTTAGAGGCCCTTCTCCAGAACTTCATGGACGCCCTCCCCTATGTTTCGGCATCGGAAGCGGCCGATCTTCACCGCGCCATCGATAATCTTAATCTCGCGATACCGAAATGCGACGAGCAGGTCACGAAGATCAATAACCTCATTACCAACAACGAGCGCATATATGAGCAGGAACTCGCAGCAGGCAAAGATCTGAACGGCGACGGATACATCGGCGATCCGACCTCTCCGACGGCGATCGGCGTCCTTTATGACGATGAAGGCAAGATCCACTACATCGATCCTGCAACAGGCAAGGCTATCCGCGCTCCGATTTGCGATCCCAACTACTCGGCAAAGGTAACAAACGATGCGCTTGTAATGACCGATGCGACGTCCGCATTGGGCTCTCTCGCATCCAATCCTAATGAATTGGCCGATATCTATCTCAAACTGAAAGACGGCGTCATCCAGCCCGGTGCGGATTACGGCAACGAATTCAACACGCCTATCAACATCAATGTCCCGGAATACCTGTGGGTGAAGAAGGATCCGGAAACGGGCTGGGCAAAGGAAAATCTCGAAGCCGTAGAGACGAGCTATGTCACTGACGCCTCCCTCTGGTCGGGCGAAGGCGGACTCACGCAGAGCGTCCCCGCCGATAAGTCAAAGTATGTGCAGCTGCTCGTCGCGGAAGTCCTCGTCACCTCGAAGGAATCCCGCTTCACCGACAGCCGCGGCAACCCCTTATACGACACCTGCATTGAACTGAAGGATTCGGAAGGCATAATCATCACGTCGATCCGCATCACGGGATATGAGACCACCGTTGAAGGAATTCCGGCCGCCGCACTGAAAGGCGATGGAGTAGGCTACTTCGTCGCCGCCTCCTCGGTTGGAATATCATTCACAGGCGATCAGCGCGCAAGCCCGATAAAATTCGACGCAAGCAATTACAAATCCACCTGCCGCCATGTCATAAATACTCCCGATAACCCTAATGCTCTTGAAGATCTTTTAGGCACAACCAGTCCGAACGGCGGTGATCCTCGTTGCGACAACGCCTACAACAACACGCTTGCGGCGTTCCAGAACGATGCGGACGGCAGCGGCAATTTCACAACACACTATAATGATGTTACAGGAACTACGCCCTCGGCTACAGACTGCGCCTTTCCGGAACTGGTGCACGACGTTAATGATGGATCCTATGGCGACAGTTCGATACCCGACTATGGAACATATCAGGACCGTTATTTTCCCGACACCAAACTGACCGGCGATCAGGATTCACTCGCCATGTTCCAGACGGGCGTATTCGTCAGTGGTTTGAGGGGCGTTCTCTACGGCAGCAATAACGGTAACGACATGTTCATCATCCCGGGCGTCAACGAATTGAGCGCCTATGCCGAAGAGCACAAGCTTCCGGATTCTGAAAAGACGCACAAGGAAGACGCGTTCTATACCACGGTGGTCTACGGCGGCAACGGCAGCAACCTGATCAGGGCCGGCAAAGACAAAGAATATCAGGGCGATCTTTACGCCGACGGCATCAGCTGGGGCTACATTGAAGCCACGGGCGACAGCACGGTACAGATAAAGGTCACGGACGAACCGACCAACGAGTTTACGCCGGAAGTGATCGGTAGCGACACTATAGTCGGTGAGGATCCGAAGCGCGATCCCTTCAATTTCGTCTGCATCGACGGCGCGCGCGACTCTGTTCTTTACGATTTCGGTGAGGCCTACACATCGAAAAACGCAGGTTACGAGAAAAGTCTGGACAACGACTACTTCCGCCTCTCCGGACGTATCAAGGTCTCCAAGCCGGGCGATAAAGATTTCGTGGAATACGAAAGATTCAACTCCACCAATCTGGATGAGTCTAATGTAGAAGCAGTGACTAACATGTACGGCGACCTTGAAAACCTTATCTGGGAAGACATCGCAGGAATCGGCGCAGGGGACGATGAATTCGACGCGGGGACAAAGTGGATCGACCTTACCGGCGGCCCCGCAGCCGAACAGGACGCCCTGATGGACGGTTTCTTTGAAGAAACATTCGGGGACCTAAACGAGTTTGCAGTAGAAATGGAATCAGAGGACTTATAACCAAGGGGTTGCACTATGAGTAACACTATAAACACAAACTTCAAAGCCGACGTCACGTCATACGGAGATTCGAGCTCCGCGGACATGGACGTCGCAAAGCGCGTTGAAGACGCCATCAGGGAGATCGAGGATTTTAAGGCCCAGTACGGCGGCTACCTGAACGAAGAGAACTACCGCGAGATGGAGCGCATCGAGACGATGCTCAAGGCCGAGATGGCGGCGATGGAAGGATACGGCCGCGGCGGTGACGGTGTCGGAGGCGCAGACGGCACGCAAGGGGCCGACAATTATGAAAAACCGACCGATCTGGTGGCCGGCTGGAACGTTTCCGAGGGCGCAACGATCCGCACAACGCAGAACGCCGAAGACGCGGCCCTCTGCGACGGCGAGTATCAGGGAACGGTCAACTTTGAAGGAAGCAAAATTGGATTCTCCGTTCAGGATGCGGCGATCCAAAGACTCGACGTCAAATCGGCAGGCAAGGATCTGGTATTCACGGTTACCTATGAAGACGGAACAAAGAAGTCATGGGTCCTGACCGACGGCTCCGTCAGGAGCGAAGGCATTATCATCGATGCGACGCTCATGTCGCACGGTATCACTATCGATGCATCGGAAGCGGTCCGCATCAGTGACGGAAAACACGATGTTGCCTACGGCAAGCCGATCGGCGGCCTTCAGATCTGGGGCACAGGCGGCGATGACGAGATCTGGGGCTCGCAGGGCTGGGACTTTGTGGCAGGCTTGGCAGGCAACGATAAGATCGATGGCCAGGCCGGCAATGACATGTTATACGGTGACGACAAATACGATATGGCAGGCGGTTATGCAGCGACGGTTGACGGCGGCACGGCGGGCGATGACGACATCCGCGGCGGCACCGGAACGGATACAATTTACGGCGGTGCGGGAATCGACACCGGCTACAGTTCAGACGCCCTCCCCGACAAGGTCGCCGATATGGGCGGCGAGATCGTCGATGACATATCAGACGCGCCCGATCCCGATGAATACGGCTGGCTCGGGGACACAACCGGCTGGTCATGGGAACCAGATGATGACGGATCGATCGTCCTGCGCAAGACCGGCACGGCGGGCGGCAAGATCGACATCGACATGGATAACCTCCCCGAAGGTTACAACATGGCCTTCGCGCACAAGGATACGGACGGCGCGCTCGTCATCACCTTCGTGGGACAGGATGCAAGCGGAAACCCCACATCCTTCGATATGAAAATTGAGGGCTTTTACGATGACGTGACCGGAATGAGCGGAGCCGATGCGGTTGTGACACTCAACATCACCGGCACGGAAGGAAACGACGTCATCGATTTCAGCCAGATAACCGATCTCAAAAATCAAAACGTCAATATATACGGCGGAGCGGGCAATGACATTATACTCGGCGTCGAGGCCAAAATGCTCAAGGACGGCATCGACTTTGACAACTGGTGGACAAGCACCGCCAGAGGCGATGCGAACCGCGCAAAAGACGACATGTTCTACTATGACTCCACGGATTCCGAAACATGGGATCACTGGACCACCGAATTCGATGAGACAACCGGACAGATCATAATCAAGGATGACGGCACATATGACGGCGATCCCACAACGGAGCGCACCTGCACGATCGTTGCTCCCGAAGGATACGACCACGGCTATATTACGATAGGTGAAGATGGATATACTTACGCGATTCTGGTCAACGGCGACGGTGAAACGATAGTCATAAAGTTCGAAGACACCTCCCTCAATGTGAACAACATAAATATCATGGACAGGCACCACGAGACGGCCGAGGAAGGCGAAGAGCTGATAGGTGCAAGCCCGATTGATATTATCCCCGTAACGTTTGAACGTGACATGTACACGCTCGACGGCGGCGACGGCGACGACATGATATTCGGAATCAAGGGATCGACCTTCGTTCCGGATCCCTTAGGCGGCGATTATGTCGTCAAGGCGGAACCGACAAAGGCTGCGACATCAATAACAAAGCATGAATCAGAGGAACCGGCGGCAGATCCGGCAGACCCGGCAGACCCGACTCCGTAAGGATAATCCTAATAGCCGACACTAACCAAGTACAACCCCTTGGCCGGAGCAGTTGCTCCGGCCTTTTTTCTTTCCTTCGCCTTTAAAATTTTCCCCATCTCCTCTGCCTTGAGCTTTCCCTTCCCTATCAAGACAAGTGTCCCCACGATGTTTCTGACCATGTGGTAGACAAAGCCGTTTCCCGATATATCAATTGCCTGCACAAGTCTGCAATCTGCAGTCTGCGATCTGATGTCTATCCTGTCTATTCTCCTCACCGCATCCCTTGCCGACGATCCCGCCGCCTGAAAGCTTTTGAAATCATGTTTGCCGACGAGGCACTCCGCCGCCTCTTTCATGGCATCGATATCCAATTTATCGCGTATGTGCCAGCAGCGGTCTGCGAGAAGTGCTGACGGCGCATCGCCATTCAATATCAGGTAGCGATATAATTTCGAGACGGCATCCTTCTGCGCATGAAAATCTGAAGGGGCCTCTTCCGCCGCTGTCACGGCGATATCGCAGTCTATCGCCGAATTTATGCCGCGCATGAAACCCACCGGCGGTATCATCGTTGACGTCCTGAAATGGGCCACCTGCCCCAGAGCGTGGACGCCCGCATCCGTCCTTGAAGCGCCTATCACATGGTTTTCCTCGCCCGTCATTTTTCGGAGTGCCTTGCACAGAACACCCTGTATCGATCGGCCCGTCGGCTGAATCTGCCAGCCGCAGTAGTTTGTCCCGTCGTATTCAATTGTAAGTTTGATGGTCCGCATCAGAATTCAAATAGAAATCCAATGGAAAACACGGGGCCGGAAAGATCGAGCCCGGTGCTGCCGAACGAATTGATAAATTGATATTGCGCTTCAAGCGTCACAAACAGATCGTTTATCCCGAAATCATCGTCCAGACTTTTGATCCCGTCCGGGTCGATGGCTTTAAGATTGATCTGCATCC
>Ga0315274_10010625_pt1 | contig 13258 bp, 9 predicted proteins | sample YL17G02_20_MG_FD_203700 | JGI IMG/M metagenome (GOLD analysis project Ga0315274, IMG submission 203700) | Sediment microbial communities from Yellowstone Lake, YNP, Wyoming, USA - YL17G02_20 | ecosystem: Environmental > Aquatic > Freshwater > Lake > Sediment | place: USA: Wyoming | collected... | reverse complement strand
ACGCGACCGCCGAAGGTGGTAATGCAAATGCCGAGTCCGGCGCTCTTGCTGTTAGCGGAGACGCGACTTCTGATTCAGATTCCGGCGCTGTTGCGCTCATCAGCACCACTTCGATTTCCAACATTAAGAACCGGACACCGCCGCTGACTTCCTATCCGCCTTATTTACCCTATTGGAGCCACGGCGGCTGGGGGACTTTGAAGGCTTACTTTCCCACTGGCCCCAACGGAGATAGCCAGGCCTACGAGCGGGCGTACGATCCTGGTGACCCCGATGATATGAGAGAGCTTAAGCAGGTCGTTGAATCGTTGCCTCACGATGGGCCGCTTAACGTTTTGGCGGCAATGGTCAACGGCGTCTGCGCTCTATTTGGCGGTCCTGATAACTTCCATCACGGCAGGGGTTTTGAGATAGCAAATTCGCTGTTGCGCGTTCGCAGACCCAAAGAAAAGCCTCTGCTGGTCTTTGTTGACTCCAACGTGGATAGGGGCCTGCTTAAGGAAGCGGGTTACGTTTATGTGGGCAAAGTTGGCGTAGAGGGTGTGGTAGAGCGCAACTGGGATCATGCTTATGACGCTGCGGTAGCGGAGGCTTTGCCGTGGGACGTTGACATCCTGCTTGTCTCGGGTGGGATGAAGGGCGTCACCGTAGGCTCCAATACTTCTTTCCCTGGGGCAGCCGGCGGCTATAGCCAGGTTAATTATTCGGTTTCTTTGTTTGGCGGCTACTCCAGCGGAATCACCGAAGGCAAAGGAGAGGCTCTTGTTAGCGGCGAAGGCTACAGGTATTGGCCGGAGGCCACCTTCAGAAGGGGCATTCCCAAATGCCTCTACGATAAAATCCGCGTAAGGCCTCAGGCCGTCCAGCAAACCGGGCAGCCTGTCCAGGAAGTTTCCGCCGCGATGCCAAAGCCGGCACAGGCTCCCATCGTAACAACGCAAAACGCCGAGCACGTCACTGATCCTGCGGCACAAGATGCGTCCCCGGGAGTCAAGGTCAGCCGCGAGCTTTTTGAGATGGCCGGGTTTCAGCAAGGACGCCAGGTGCAGAACCTAACAATACACTAATTTTCTTCGTTGGAGATCGAAGCTCTCCAGAAACTAATACAAGGGACTATTTCAGTGGAGGGGGAAAGGAGGCAAACAGGAAACAAAAAGCTCTCTGTTTTTAGTGATTGCCAATGTGTGGTTGGCAATCGAAAAGGAGATGTGTAAGGCATAAAGTAACGAAAAGGAGTTCCTAAAATGTTAAAGTCGATTCTCTTCTCTTTAGTAGCGATAGTGCTGTTGTCCAGTCCTGCGCTGGCGGTGCTTCCGGACTGTCCGCCGGACTTCAAGCTCCAGAACCAGGATTTTACTATTGGATCAATGAACTTAGTAGCTCTGGTGGGCGCCGGCGGCCAATCCACCAGCACGAACACCGTTATGCTCCTGAACAATCAGAACGACAACAAGCTTTGCAGTTGGGCCTGCCAGGATGCGTTGGTCATGTTCGTTCAGTCTGGCTCCGTTATAGGCACTTGCGGCGGCGCCTGGAACGTCGTGCAAGAGTCGCTGGTCGCGGGCGATCAACTGCAGCTTATAGGTGATGGCTGCAGCGCCAAGATAGAATCCCAAGGTCTTGTCGTCCTCTTGGGTCAGCAGGTTACGAAACTTGATGGCAGCGGTACTGCTACCGGCAACCATACTCTAGCCGTCATCCAGGACCAGGCGGCGGGTAATAGCGCAGGCACGATGGGCCAGTCCAGTGCACTGCTTGCCGGCCAGCTTTCAAGTGTCAGCGGTGGCCCCAGCACAAGCGGGCAGGCTACCAGCGCTCTGACTGTCGGGACAACTCAAACACAAGTCGATCTATAGTGTTGACAGTTCGGTTTGTTGAAGGGACGGGGAGCTTTGCTCGTGGTAGTTAGTCAAGAGGGAGCCCTGAAGTTGCAGGGCCGCTCGACAAGAGCAGCGACGCCTTTAGGGTTCCCTCTTGCAGAGTAAATGCAAAACTCGTCAAGAAAGGACTAAAAAAATGCGTAAAGGATTGGGTGTTTTTCTTATACTTATCTTTCTGCCTGTCTGTGCAGCCTTTGGAGCTATAGGTCAAGCTGAGGGCTTTCTGCTTGGGGCGGAAAACGGTGTTTTGCTGGCAGGAGGACCGATTGGTACGGCCCAAAACACAAATGTGGCGGTCGTAGGTCATAACCAGCAGGCCACCGACCCCTATCACTTTGTGACAGCTCTGCAGAGTGAAGGCGGCGTGCTGATCCAGGGCGCATGCGCGATAGGCATGGACGGCCTGTTTGGCGTCGGTCAAGCTGCGAATGTGCTTGGTGGACAGCTGCAGGTTGTCGGCGGCGGCCCAGGGATACAGGACCAGTCTCTCGACAGCATCTTTGGCCAAGAAGCGGTAAGGGACGGCGGCATCGGGGCTGCGCTGGGCATGCAAGGCTTCGTTGGTCTACAGGTTCAGCTCATTATTTCTCCCCACGGAGTCAATAGAAATGTCCAGTATCTTGGCCTGGGGCAGGTTGATAAGGTTGGCGGCGGCCCTTGACGGCGAAAGCACACAGTGGGACTGCAAGTAGCGCATGGACTGGGCCGAAGGTCGCTTTTTGATGTGTAAATCCAGGACGATAGACCCGGAAAAAGCTTTTTCATGGTCTAGTCCCGGGAGCCTTAAGGTAAACCTCCTGAATCAAGGGGGCATATAGTGCTCTATCAGCTCTCGATGTATAGGCGTCATTCCTGGGCTGAGGAATCCGGAAACCCAACAAGCCGGGTTCCACGGCGAGTAGGAAACGACGCTCTACAAAATCATCAGTGATAGAGCGCTAGCCTTAAGGTTCCTTTTTTAAATCTGCTGTCGTCAAATAAATAATGGAGAAGCCAATGATGAGCAAAAAGGGGCAAAGTCTAAAGCAGTCTGCTGTCTTGCTGACGATCTTGGCAGCGGGGTTTATCATCGCCGGGGCTCGACTGAGCTTGGCGAATTCCGGCGCAGCTTCAGCGTGTGAGCCCAGCCGGTGCGCCGTGAGCCTTCAATTGGAGCAGGAAAGGTTGAGCAATGGTACGAGGTTCTGGCTCACCGGGTCGGTCCATCCCTTCCAGGCGGGCGACACCGGCCAGACCGTGCGGATGAGCATTGTCGATCCGCACGGGCAGGTGGTATTTGACGGCAACGTCGGCCTGAATGTAGAAGGCTCATACCGTTATGAGTTTCATTTCCAGCAGGATTCAACAGATCTGCCGTTTGATTTGAGGGCGGCGTCCTGCCCCTCGACTCGGCTCGGAACAAGCCCCCTCGACTGGGCTCGGGACAGGCTTGCCGGACTTTATCACGTCTGCGTCTTTTACGGCGATGCCTATTGCGAGGCGATTATCCCGATTCTTCCGCCCGCACGTTCTGCGATTATCGTCGCCGGCTACGGCGGGCAGGCTTGGAATCGACTGACGGGTCAATGTGAAGATCTGCAAAACAGCGTTAATAGTCTGGCAAAATACGCCTATACAGTGCTGCGGTCGTCGCTGGGTTTGCCTGCCGACAGAATCTATCTTCTGCATCCTGACCTGTCTGCAGATTGCGATCTCGATGGACAGCCTGACGTGGACGCCTTGGCTACGGCTGAGCATCTCAAAGCTGCAATCGAGAGCTGGGCGGCGGAAAAGCTCTGCATTACTGAGCAGGCAGGCGCCTGGTACAGCCCACTTCTGATCTACGTCGTCTCAGGCTCCGGCGGGCCAAACACATTCTACATTAATAAGGATGACGCCATTTCGGCGGGCGAGCTGGCTTCTTGGCTCAGCGCGCTGCGGGCGGGCATCGAGCAGCGGCAGATAGAAGCGGGCGCTACCGTATGCCCGTTGCTGCGGGCAACCGCGGTTCTTGAATTTCCGCTCTCCGGCAGCTTCATATATGACTTGGCTGCCACCGGCCCGGGCGTTACAATTGTCGCCTCATCGCAAGGCAGCATCCTTGGAGGCTGGCAGTCTCATATAATTGAGGACGGCGGCCTGCTGTCCTTCAGCTGGCACTTCTGGAATCAGATTTCTTCAGAAGGGCTTGTAGAGCCGGCCTGGAGCAGGGCCAGACAATTCATCTTGGACCTCTACGATGATCAGAGTCCCCAATTCTTTGCCGCTGGCACCAGCACTGCGGGCGAAATGTCGGCGGACTCCACTGTGTCGGGGCAGTGTCCGCAGCTCGACCGGATGCCCTGCTTACAGATTTCCGGCCAGGCCTATTGTATTATGGGTCAGGGCGCAATCAGCCTGGAAGGGTTGGCTGTCGTGGGCGAATCGGTCTATGTGAGGGCTGGCGTTCGCCACTGTCGCCTCGATCAGGACTGCACCGTGTACGCGGTCGTTTTTCCGCCGGCCGGCGTCACCAGGCCTAATACCATTATAGATCTGACGTACTCACACGAGGCAGGATGTTACATAGGCAGCCTCCCGGAGGGTCTGGCTGTGCCCGGACAATGGCAGCTGCTCTACGTGGCGGTAGACCCGGACGAACGCGTTGCCATGACCTCGCATACGGTCACCGCAGTTGCAGTTAATCTTAATCCGTCAGGTTTACCCGCCATACCCCTGCTTTCGCAGGGGCAGGCTTGGCCCCGCGCAGGCGGGGCTCTGGCGGGCGAGCGGCAAATTAATATAGATGTGGCTGCGTCTTGTCAGGGCGGCTCAGGCTTAATCGGCGATTATGCCGTCCTGCTGGCTGCCTTGGCTGCGGCTGAGAAGAACAGCCCAAGCCCGATGCTTGACGCCGTCAGCCTCGCTCCCTGGAGGTACGGGCTGCCTGCCGCCTGCGGACTGGGACTGATTGATAGTCTGCTGAACCACGGTCCCTGCGGTGAATTAGGTGTGCTGGACCCCGGCGAAAGCAATACCGATGTATATCATAGCATTCTCAAGACCGAGATCCATATACCCCAGCCGAAGACCGACGGTAGTTTCGGCGCGGCAAATGTGCACAAGAGCAAATAATGCGCTGCCCGCCGACCGCAGATAAGGTATAACTGGCATCGATTGAGACACCGCGTGGAACGCAGGGGCTAATCGCGGTTTCACCGCGGACCTAAGGGATAGCAACCAGTTGGATACGTGGTCTTTCGCACTGGCAGGGAATGGACTCTTGCACCGCAGCTAAACGGATTGCCCTGAGTTTCGCTATTATCATTTGCTCTGGTTTTTCTGCCGTCGCCGGCTCGGTCCATACCTACGCGGGCAGTTTCAACCTGCTGATCCCCGCCGACCCTGACAGCACACGCGGCTGGACGGACGACGCAGTTATAGAAATCCCTGACCATCTGACTATCAGTGACCTGGATGTCCGCATCAATCTGAGACACACGAACGTCTTCGATTTACAGCTTTTTCTTGAAAGCCCTGCCGGCACGAGAATTTGCTTGAATATGTATAACCGCGATGAGTTCTTCGTTGGCGCAAATTACACAAATACTATATTTGATGACGAAGCGCTATTTTCTATCAAGGAAGGGGAGGCGCCTTTTACCGGCCGATTCAGACCTGTGGATAAACTTTCTGAATTTGATGGTGAGGACGCCTTCGGCGATTGGCGGCTGCAGATTTACGATGCCTTTTACTTCGACACCGGCCGCATAGATAGCGTCGAGCTTATCATTACCGCTGTCGAGCTGCCGATGCCTGACGTGGTGGGCATGGCCCGGGCGGATGCGGCCTCGGCGATTATTTCCGCCGGCCTGGTTGTCGGCGCGATTACGCAGCAGCACAGTGACATCGTCCCGGCAGGACATGTACTAAGCCAGAATCCAGCCCCAGCAGTATCGGTCATCGCTAATTCCGCGGTGGATTTAGTGCTATCTTGTGGTCCGCCCGGACCGGTGGCGCCGCCAAAAGTAATGACTTTCGCCCCGACCGATGTCGGGCGTACAACCGCCACGTTGCGGGGTTTGGTGCTTGATGATGGCGGTGAGCCTTGTCAATATAGGTTTACCTATTGGACATGGGGCTTTTGGTGTTGTACCGGGTGGAGTGACCCTGCTGACTGCAAGACGACCGGGCAGTTGTTTTGTCAACAGCAGACCGGTTTGACTGCTGGCACTTATTATTTTAGCGCTCAGGCCATAAACTCGGCAGGCGAAGGTAGTTCGGCAGACGTACAGACCTTTACCATACGCGGCTTTACCGGCAGCGGCGGCGGAACTAAAGATGACCCATACATAATTACAAACGTCTACGAGCTACAGCAAATAGAAAGGGACTTGACCGCTTGCTACGAGCTGGCAAGTGACATAGATGCTTCCGCCACGAAGACCTGGAATAACGGCTATGGCTTCACACCTATTGGACGCTACAGTGTCCCCTTCGAGGGTGTTTTCGACGGCAAAGGCCACGTGATAACAGGGCTGGATATAAACCGGCGTTGTATTTGTGTTGGCTTGTTTGGCTGCACAGGCGGGACAAGCGAAATCAGAAACCTCGGCCTGAGTGATGTCACGGTAACCGGGTATGCCTGCGTAGGAGGATTGGTCGGCTTCAACGGCGGGGCGATTGAAGCCTGCTATGTAAGCGGAAACGTGAGCGGCAGTACGCAAGTCGGCGGCTTGGTCGGCACAAATAATGGGCTTGTGACAGACTCCTATTCAGTCGCAAATGTTTCCGGGCCTCAACAAGAAAGCAGTTCGGCCCTGAGCTCACTGTCGAAGGGTTGCATTGGGGGACTGGTCGGCGTGAACCGCAGCGGTCCGTTGAAAAATTGCTACTCCGCGGGCAAGGTTAGCGGCGAGAATTCTGGAGGCTTGGCGGGAACATCCAGCGGAGAATGTACCGGCTGTTTCTGGGACATAGAGACTTCAGGCCGGGGGGTAAGTGCCTGTGGAATGGGAAAGACAACGGCAGAAATGCAGACCTGGGCGACCTTTGGTGCTGCCGGCTGGTCCGCCGAAGGCGGATGGACGCTCTGCGAGCACGTGGATTATCCGAAGTTAGCCTGGCAGATAAGGCCGGGCGATGAATTTTGTCCGGATGGCGTTGATATGCTTGACTTCGCACTTTTCGCTGCTCGGTGGAAAGCTGGTAAACCCGACGCGTCCGGTGACGGCGGTGATAGTGCCGATCTTAATCAATCGGGCACAGTTAATGCCGCCGACCTTGAAATTCTTACGAGCAGTTGGCTGACCGGCGGCAAGTAGCTTTATTGCGAATCTGGTTGAAATAACTCAAACTAATCGGCTTGCGGCCGAGCACAGCCCCAAGAAGTAAGCACATCGAGGAAGTATCCTGGGAAGTCTTGTATTTTCCACTTATGATAGGAGTTCTGTTTTGGTTCACGCATTCTGCTGGTCAACGGAAGAATCTCCGTGTTCCATATCTTTGACTCTTCGCTCGATAACGGCCTGCTCTTGATGGAAGGAATCCGAGCCGGAAACCTGCACCCGAGAAGCTCTGGACCATATTCGGATACCTCGTCCTTATTGAGACGACGCCTTAACTCCGCAAGCGTTCGCTGGCCAAAAGCGATCACAATATCAGGTTGGAGCACCCTGATTTCGTGTTCCACGTATCGGGAGCCACATTCTCTCCACCAAATATTAGGAATACTCGAACTTGAGGCATCTTTGGCCGTGCTGAACTTTACAAAATTCGTAACCGCAACCACATCGTCAATTGTTCGTAGCAGATACCCATCGCGAGTCTCAATCCAACGCCGAATAGCCAGCAGAGCTACCAGTGGAATAAAACCTTCTGCATATGGCCTGATTGGAATTGCTCGACCTTCGCGCGCGGCACGATTTAGCCGGTCTTGAGCGTAGTCTATATCTGTCGACCAGCATCTAATCCACTCTTTTGTCCACTGTACATGCGGCGACAGATTTTGGTTGATAGCATAGCAGAGGACCCTCGGCCTGTATTCGAAATATTTGGGCCCAATGTAGGGAATATACGCCGGAAGGTATATTTTCCGCCCATCTACAGTTGCATGAGCCGAGTACTCATATTGCGATATGAAGGGGTGTTGCTTAACGCTCTTCAGAAGTTCACGATGTGCGGCTTCCCATTCTGGGCTCAACTGCTTTTGTCCTTGAACGTCTCTACGGTTCATGACGCGCAAAACTAAGGGGCCGCAGCCGGCGGTTAGTCAGTGGGCATGTGATGCGTGTTTGCTCTGACATTGTCCCGCATGCATTGACTGTACATCCGGCCCTACACTTTGGTTTCCTTGAACATTTCGCGCACGCAGGAATCCCGCCGTTATGTATCTCCCGAATGAGTGTGATGATCTCGGAGCTAAACCAGATGTCCTCTAACTTTGAACCGTTATTTTTCAGGTTCCCAAGTCTCAGTTCTTTGACACCGCTTGCGGCCGTACATGGAAACACATCACCTCTGGAGTTTATGTGAACACGGTTGATCCCCGACATGCATTTCTCGTGGCCACTGAGTGCAGCCAGGTGCGGCATACTCAGGCGTGTGCAGTGTCCTGCCTCCATGTGAATTGCTAATTCCCGCCCTGCATCCAGCAGGTCCTTTTCGAATTGTTGCATCTCGTCCTTGCCCGGAGCGGCCTGGCCGTATATTGGCCTTGCTCGGCCCGATGGTGCCAATGCCATAGCTCTGATTCGTCTGACCCCAATCTCCTGCAACTTCGGCGTTAGCTCCTTGTAACCCTTGCACGTCCCGTGGGTAGGAATATAATAGCACGTAAGTGGCAGTCCCGCTTTTGCAATAATCGCAGCACTAAGAAACGCCTTCTCAAAAGACCCATTGACCCTTGTCATGAAATCATGTGTGGCCGCATCAGTTCCCAAAAAGGTGACGCTGATAGACTCGAACAGTGTCAAGACTCCTTCAGCGCGGCACATCTCTTCCGTAACCAAAGTACCGTTTGTATGCGTGTGAAGCGGCACGTTGAGTTCGTCTATGCAGAATCGCGCAATGGCTTCTAACTTCGGCACATCATAAAGCGGCTCTCCACCCGTCAAACCTACCTTGCTCAGCCCTAGTTCCTTCCCCTCGGAAAGAATCCCTGTTATTTCCTCAACGCTTAGCTCTTCTGGTGCCCTTCCTTTGCCCGCTCGCGCAGAACAATGCCGACACTCTAAGTTGCATCGATGGTTAACCTCTATATCTATATGTTCTAAAATCGACTTAGCCACTGTCTATTTCTCACAGATATCATTATAACATATCCAATCGCCTACTTTTTCTTGGCACCGGACTTGCCTGCCGGAAAGTTCCGCAGTTGCCAAATCAGGAAAGCGTACATCACAGGAATTACAATAAGGGCTACAACACCTATCCAAGTTACTTCTTTTTGAAAGTATTGTCCCGCAAGAGCCGCCGCTACACCAATTAAAGAGAGCAGCGCTATGACTCTAATGGTCAACTGCACAACTTGTGGAAAAAGCTTGGCTTCTACTTCCGCACTAATTTTGGGGGTAACCTCCTTCTCGATAGTATCCTTTATCAACTTAGGAATGTTTGCAAAAAAATCAAAGGGTCTCCCATATTCGATCGCTATGCCATAAAGCTCTTTATCAGTAACTTCCTGAGCCTCTATAATATCCTGGTCAAGCCATTTACCCATAGGAGACCCGCTTGTTAGTTTCTCAAGGTCCTCCATTCCTAATGCTTCCATCCCAATACTTTTTTTGTTTTTTTGGTCTACGGACTCGATCCATTTCTTCTTAGCTTCTTCAACCGTATCCAGCCACGGCTTGCTACCATCAATTTTTCTTAGCTCTTCGTAACTTGATTTTTTTAGTCCTCTTACAAATAATGAATTATCTTGAACCCAACAGATATTGCTCAGTCCAAGCTTCCCAAGTTCACTATGTAGTGTATTGCGTAGAGGTATATTTGGTATTGACACTTTTATAGTTTGGAGTTCTTCTGGTCTCCAAAGGTTTAAATCTGATTCACTCGATAGTTCATACAATATTAGCGTCCCAAAAGCCAAACCCTCCACAAGTGTAATTGTTCTGGATGAAAAGTTTGTCATGGCGACCCCAAGCTTTCCGTACCAAGTCGGGTCAATCTTAACCATGCTCTGAAAGATTCCTTCCCTGACCAGCTTGAATCTCGGCCACACGGTAGCTGAATAGCATGGTGGTAGGGCTATGAATTCTCTTGTCAAAACAATTACGGTCTCCCCGGGCGTAACGTCATACGGAAGTCGCCTTCTTATTCGGTCCTTTTTCCTTGCAGAGAAGATATCATTCCCGATAGACAGATCATACGAAAAGGGTGTTACATTAAGCTCATCGTAAGGCTCTATTATGAATCTTCGCCCCACCGTCGCCCAATCCCTTGTAAGAAACGCTTGCATCATCTGGCTGTAATCGCAATCTTTACTTTCTTTGTGGACAACACGATTCCTGAAGTCAGCGCTGCTAAGCATGCCCCCGCCACGCTTCTTAACGTTTTCGACTTCTGTCTCTAACGCGGCTATTCTTTCCTCTAGCGTCTTGTTATTTTCCCCTTTTGCCATGTCTCTAACCCTGAACCCTATGCTTCATTATCAAAAAGCTCTATCTGCCTCTGGGGACGTTTCAGTACTGAACATATTTTCTCGCTAACCCTTGACATTATCCATCTTTTTCCTCCTTGGTTTGCCCCAATAAGGAGATTTGCAGCTCGGGCAAACTGTTGGAACCTCACCTTTTTGTCTAGACACCCATTCATAACCGCATCGAAAACATCTGTTGCCTTTAATGTCTACGTTTGGACCGCCTTCGATGATGTCCTCTTGAGCGCTTTTTTTCAAAATCTATCTCTACCTTAACATAATATATTACTAAGAATATTTTTCAAGTACACCATTAAGAATATTATAATTCAAGTAATATACTAATCGGCTAATTTCGACCGTAGGAATACACTTTTTCAGGAAAATATCCCGCTCCAGAAAGGGAAAGCCCCCAAGGTCAATCATTTACGCGGGGGGGGTGGGAAAACGTGTGAGAAACTGAAATCCTGAATGTCCAGCACAGAACGAGTCACGGGTCACGAATGACGAGTCACCAGTCACCATCCACCGCCTATAGATTTAACTATTTGCCCCAATTTAACAAAATGTTAATTTGAAAAAAATGGTAAATTTCTGTCAATTTCTGCTCAAAACGCGCGCGTTTCTGTAAATTTTTCCTCACTTTCTGCGAATTTCTGTGCATTTCTGCACACTTTTTAACCCGATTTTTCTTGCCTATTTTACCTAATCCCCACAATATGACTTGTAAACCGCGTTGTCGAACGGATATTGGCTATGGTCCCTGAAAAATAGCCAAAAAACGCCAGTTTTTCCCAATTCCGGATAATTCCAGTTCTTAATCGTGTTAATCTGGGTCGCTATCTTTACCGCAAGGCAGAATCTTTTTCGATGACCTTTTGCTGCTGAGCTTTCTTGAATTGGGCGAGTTTTTTGGCCAGGTTCTTATCTGTTAAAGCCAGGATTTGCACGGCGAAAATGGCTGCGTTTTTCGCGCCTGCTTTTCCAATAGCCATCGTTGCGACCGCCACGCCGGGCGGCATTTGTACCGTGGAGAGTAGCGCATCAATCCCTTCTAATCCGCCGGCGGAAATCAGCGGCACTCCGATAACCGGCAGGCTGGTACGTGCTGCCAGTGCGCCTGCCAGGTGGGCAGCCATACCTGCGGCGGCAATAATCACTTTTATCCCTTTTTTGGCAGCACTTTCAGCGAATTCGGCGGCGATTTGCGGCGTCCGGTGGGCTGAGATTATCCGCACAACGGCCTTTATGCTGAAACTGGAAAGCGTATCGATACAGGTTTGCATCGCGTCCATATCGCTATCGGAGCCTACTACCACCGCTACGGGGCATATTCGTGCCTCGTCGCTCGTGCCTCGTGTCTCGTTTTTTTCAGATACCATTTGTGTTTTGTTCCTACCGGGTTACAATATTTCGCAGTGAGAAACCCCGCAATAAATTGCGGGGCTAAATCCGCCGTGCGTAGGGCGGCTAAATATTTAGCCCCACGTTTTACGTGGCGTTTTAATGGTAGTGCATAAACTGCCAAAATGCAAGTGATAGGTGCCGGAAATGCAAGCGCGGAAACCTGTCGTAGCCGGTCAGTTTTATCCGCTGGAGCGCAGTAGCTGCATAGACCACATCGAGCAGTGTTTGCAGGCAAAAGAACTACCCCAGTCGTTGCCTGAAACGATAGTAGCCGGCATTGTTCCACACGCCGGCTGGACGTTCAGCGGAGACCTGGCGGCGCTGGTTTTCTCGGCAATAAAGAAGCGGCATAAAAAGGTGGATGCTTTTGTAATATTTGGCGCCGCTCACGGTTATTTCGGACAATCGCCGGCTGTTTACGATAGGGGTGGCTGGCTCACGCCGCTTGGCGAAATTGCCGTTGACGAGGAGCTGGCTGGTGCGGTGCTGAAGACCGGCACGGTTGTAAGTGACATCCGTGCTCACGGCTCGGAGCACAGTATCGAGGTGCAGGTCCCATTTATGCAATATCTTTTTGCCGGCGCAAAGATAGTGCCCATTATTGTTCCGCCCGGAGAGCAGGCTGTAGAATTGGGCGCAAGCATCGGCCAGATTATCGGCCGCCAGCCGGACAAAAGAATTGTTTGCATCGGCTCGACCGATTTGACTCATTACGGCCCGCGTTACGGCTTTGTGCCGATGGGGACGGGCAGCGACGCTCTGGCCTGGGCCGGCACGGTCAATGATCAGCGTTTTATTGATTTAGCTTTGAAGCTCCGGGCGCGAGAATTGCTCGCTGGCGCTGCGGAGAATTGCAACGCCTGCGGCCCCGGCGCAGCAGCGGCGGCGATCGCAGCGGCAAAAAAACTCGGCAAGACCAATGGCCTGCTGCTTGCCCATACAAATAGTAATGACGTGATGCTTCGAGAAATGGGTACGGCCGGCCTGGAAAGCGTCGGCTACGCGGCGATAGTTTTTTAGCGTCACTCGCAGTTTTTCACCGAGCGGCTCTCCGGGTCACTTGATGCAGCAGCGGCGCGGCGACATTCGGGCAGAAATTCCGGCTAAATTTGCTTGACATATCTGCACCGATGGATTAGATAAGCGGAGTTTTATCTGTCAGTGAGAGGGTGCGGCCAATGTGACGCCTTGGATACTTAAGGAGACTAGAATGGACAAAAGAACAAAATTTAGTCTGGACGAAAACCAAATACCGACTCATTGGTACAATATTCAGGCGGATTTGCCGCAGCCTCTTCCGCCTGTTTTGCACCCCGGCACTAAAAAGCCGATAGGGCCGCAGGACCTGGCTCCTCTATTTGCTATGGAGCTG
>Ga0315274_10010624_pt1 | contig 13259 bp, 20 predicted proteins | sample YL17G02_20_MG_FD_203700 | JGI IMG/M metagenome (GOLD analysis project Ga0315274, IMG submission 203700) | Sediment microbial communities from Yellowstone Lake, YNP, Wyoming, USA - YL17G02_20 | ecosystem: Environmental > Aquatic > Freshwater > Lake > Sediment | place: USA: Wyoming | collected... | reverse complement strand
GTGAAGTTGTTTTTATTGCAGAACGCATTGAAAATGTTGAACAGCCATGTGATACTGTGATAATGAATCCTCCTTTTGGCATACAAAAAGGCGCAAGAGGTGCAGACAGGAAATTCCTTGAGCAGGCTTTTGAGATAGGAGATAATATATATTCTTTCCACAAAATTGAAAAAACGAATTTCCCTGAAAAGATTGCTGAAGAATATGATTTCATGGCAACAATGCTTGGAGAGCGTGATTTCCCAATTAAGGCGACTATGGAGTTCCACACCAAGAAGAAACATGAGATAAAAGTGGGTATTTGGAAGTTTAGTCCAAAATAATATAAATTGATATTTTCTCTGAATACGTATGAAATTGAATTTTGAAGAGCTTAAAAAAGAGTGCAAAACATGCGCTGCTGAGTTCATAGCAGAACTGGAAATGTTGCCTGTATTTCTTAATTATTTCCCAGAAGTTCAGGAAAAATGGCTTGAAGAAGCAGGTATAATCAAATCAGACATAGCAAAAATAAAGACCGTTATTGCCCAGTATGCAAAAGAAAAGATTGCTCTTGAAAATAAACTCCTTCCAAAAACACGTGAAGACGTAATTAAGATAGAAGATCAGGTCTTAAAGAAAATGTTTACAGCTAAGATTTTAAAGGTTAATGAAGAACCTGTAAAAATAAAGAAAATTACTGAAAATCTAATAAAACAACAGTATCCTGACTCTGTGCTAATTACATCTGAACAGCTCGGGAAAATAGAAAAATTCACTTTGTTTCAAAAGGAAAATAAGGGATTCCCAACAGATTATATCATTTTTGATCCTAAAAATATGAGTATTATCGGAATTGAAGTTATAAAAAAGTGAGGTAATTAAAATGGCTGAAGCAAAAATGTCAAAAGAAGAACAAATTGGCTTTCATAAAGGGGCATTAGACACTTTAATCAAGGAAAGACAGGAACTTTACAGGCTTTTAACAATAGTTGATGCATTGCTAAAAGCACATGTTCAGGCACTGCACCAGCTTGGTGTAAAAATAACAAAACAAGAAGAACAAAAGCTTGAAAAGAAACTTTAATTGAATGATTAATATGGAATATGTCCCAATTGGCGAAGTACTCGCTGGAAAGCATACTAGTAAAAAAGTTTCTATTAGAGGCTGGATTTACAGGGAGAGAAAGCAAAAAGCAGTTTCTTTCTTTTTAATCAGGGATGATTCTGGAATTGTGCAAACTGCTATAAAACCAGAAAGCAAACACTGGGATGAATCACAAAAGCTTACAATTGAGTCTTCTGTTGAGATTACAGGCACAGTTAAAGAAGATAAACGCGCACCTGGCGGTTACGAACTGCAGATTGAGCAACTTGATATTATTGGTATTGCAGAGAGATTTCCTATAACAAAGGACCAAAGCGAAGAGTTTCTTAGAGATGTACGCCATTTGTGGATACGCAGCAGAAAAATGACTCTTATTCTAAAGATAAGAGCAACTGTGTTTGAAGCATTACATACATTTTACAAACAAAAAGGCTATTTTGAGGTACAGTCACCAAGTTTCACTGGAAGCGCATGCGAAGGCGGCTCAACACTTTTTGAAGTAAAGTACTTTGACCAGAAAGCATACCTTACCCAGAGCTGGCAGCTTTATGCAGAAGCAATGATCTTTGCATTGCAGAAGATTTACTGCATTGCACCAAGTTTTAGAGCTGAAAAAAGCAGAACAAGACGACACTTGGCTGAATACTGGCACCATGAAATGGAAACAGCATGGATGCAATATGAAGAACTTCTTAAGTTTGAAGAAGAAATGATTGTTTTTGTTGCACATTATGTTGCTGACAAATGCAAAAAAGAACTTGAAGAATTAGGACGTGATGTTGAAGAACTTAAAAAGATTAAAGCACCATTCGCAAGAATAACTTATAAAGAATCAATTGAAAAGCTCGGCCAAAAATGGGGGTATGACCTGACTGATGACGATGAACGAAAGCTTGTTGCAGAATTAGGAAAGCCTGTTTTCCTAACACATTTCCCAAGAGAAATGAAAGCATTTTATATGAGAGTTGACCCAAAAGATAAAAAAGTTGTTCTTGCAGCAGACCTGCTTATCCCTGGTGTTGGAGAAACAACTGGCGGAAGCGAAAGGATTTCTGATCCAAAAGAGCTCGAAGACTCACTAAAGCTGTTCAAACTCAAGAAAGAGGATTATGCATGGTACATGGACCTGCGAAAGTTTGGGACAGTTCCACATGCAGGATTTGGCTTAGGAATTGAACGACTTGTTATGTGGCTTTCTGGCGCAGAACATGTCATGGACACAATACCATTTCCAAGAACAATCAATAGGCTGTACCCTTAGTCTATTTGTTTAGGTAACTTACCTTTTTACCAAAGAACACATTTGGGACATAAAGTCTCCCATTCTGTATGGCATGCAATTCGTCTAACACTGTGGATATACGTGCGCAGCTTAAGCTGGCTACTCTCTTACAAAGAATTTCAGCTGCATGATCATCTGTAACTATGCTTTTAAGATAACCTATTGTTTCTCCTTTGCATTTCCACCAATCTTTCTTTTTACCATCCGTTAAGTAATGTGAAACACGCTCAAATGAATCTGCATTAAATTCAAATTTAACATTTCTTATGTCTCTAAACACATCATTAAAGTGGACGAAAGAAGCTACAAGTGCTGGAGTGTCATCTCGCTTGAGTTTGTAATAGATATTTGAAAGGGTACTATAACTTTCTCCTAAATCACAAGATAACCCCATGCTTGGGGTGTACTCAGAAGAAATGAATTGTTCTAAACAATTAATCTCACAGACTTTTAGTTCTACAGCTGATAAATGATCACTTTTATCAAGCGCAAGTCTTGCAAGTCCGCCAAATGCAGCTGCATAATCTCTAAGTGATCTCTTTCGTTCAACGGATGTTCTCTTAGTAGCGAGTTTATTTTGTAGTGACTTATTTAAATCTTCTTTAAAAATGGCGATACCAGCGGTTTCCTCAGTAGTACCTGTTATTGTTCTGTTATTCAACATGAAAGCAATTTCTTCATAAATTCCTTTGTCCATCTTTTTTGAATAACCATTTTAGCTTATAAATATTATGTTAATCGTCACTCTAAGATTAAGAAACTTTGTGGGTAGTTGCACATTAAATTAGTAATGCGTCACCTCGAGAGATTTAGCAACTCCAATTAACGACAATCTACTATCCACCTATAATATAAGGCATCACTTTTACTTAAGATTTTCTACTCAGTCCTGAATCTTAGAAGTGCTCCAATTCCGATCTTATCAAAGCGTTCGCCTGCATCGTGTTCTGTAGAAATTATTTTTATTTTTGCACCGTTCTTTTCTGCATCTGACATTATGTTTCCAAGCTCATCAAACTTTTCTTTTTCCTTGTATTCATTTATCAAAGAATCAGAAACAATGAGAACATCAACCGCACCATATTCAATTGCTTTCTTGACGTGTTCAATCCCATAAGTTGCAAGTCCTTTTTTTGCAATTTCTCCAAAGAATTTCTCTATTAGTTTTGTTTCTTCAGAAATTCTATTACTTTTGACAACCTGATCAACAATTCCACGCTTTATCATTTCATTTATCCCAGTTTTGTCTGAATGTGAAATTTTTATCATGAATGCATTTTTCTCAAGGTATGGGAAGTCACTGATTTCCTTTTTCATGTTCTCAATAAAAAATCCTACACCACCAACAACAATCTTGTTTATGTTCTGGTTTTTTGCTGTCTGTTCAAGAACCTTTGCGAGTTCGCGTATGAACTCTGTCCTGTGCTTTTCATAAAATTCATCTTCTTTTCCTGAAAGCGTTTTTGTAATATCTGTAAGAAATTCTATTCCAAATTCACGCAGCACAGCAATTGTTGCATCACCATAATCAGCTGCGCAGAGCAAAATCTTTGGACGCTTTGCACTTTCTTCTGCTTCTTTTAGGCGTTCAATATGCCATTTTTGAAACACTTTATACAGCTCTAACTTGTCACCTGGTTCTAGTGGGATGGTATGGTGCGAACCAAGCGGAACATCTGGATTTGAACATTCTTCAATTGTTCCAAGCAGGCGAAGTGTGTTGCTCTGTTTCTTAAAATCAACTTTTTTAATTCTTATTTTAGTAAACATCTTTTTCCTGAACCCTTCTTGTCCTTCTTCTTTTTTGATTATACGCGTTGTTTCGCTAGCTGCAACATCATTGATATCAATAATCCTAGACAAAATCCAGAGATCATCCAAATTATCTATTTTTATTTTTGCAAAGTTCCTTTTTGCATCGAATTCGAGAACTTTCATGACAAAATATAGCAAAACTTTGCTTAAAAAATTTTGTAAATGCACTAAAAGTCAGTAAAAAAAGATTTTTATACTATGAATGCATATATGTATAATGGTGCTCGAAATGGTAAATATCGCTGCGCTTAAGTTAGACGCGTTATGTCCTAACTGTGGATCTGAAAAGATAACAAAAACTAAAGGTAAGACAGAAAATTACTGTAAAAGTTGTGGCGCCGTGCTCGAAGAACTATTGCATATGTACGAATAAACTAACAACTACTCTTTCTTTAGTTTAAATAGATTCATTAGGTGATTTATACTAGTCCTGCTATTGACAATGTCTGATAGATTATGCCAAGAACAAAGACTGCTATTGAAAAGTAAATCGGGATATTTCCCCCTGGAACAACATATTCTGGTTTCATCTCAGATTTCTTCCTTGCGTGCATCAAAGTATAACATGTTAATATCCCCATCAAGCCGCCTGAATAAGTACCTGAAAGTTCAAGAAGTGTGATAAAACTGATTTTACCGTAAACAAAAATTATGAAAGGTATAAATGCTGCTAAAAACCAGGACAAGCGCTTGTCAATTTTCATGTCCTGTATATATACTTCTTTTACAACAGTGCTCAGAGCAATAAACGGCGTTATCATTGTAAGCAATATGAAGACATCGCCAAGTAATTGGTACTGTGTCATTGAAGTAACTGCAATTTCAGCAACATCTGAACCAAAACTGCCTACAAATACAAACGTGTACAGAGCATATATCATCAGCACTATTGCCATTGCAATCAAAATAACATCTTTCATTCTTTTCTTATTGCCTTCTAACAAAGGTTCTATCTCTGGAACCACTGTATATCCTAAGCTAGCAAAAAGCACGATGCCGAATGGAAAAAACAATTTTGAAAGATCATATGTTGCGAGATTCTGCAGGTTTACATTTGGAAGAACTATAAAACAAAGCAGCAAAAGTAAGAGTAATTTTGCGGTTGTTATCCAAAGCTCGCTTTCACCAATCCTTTTTATGCCAAGATATACTATTGGCGATGAAAGTATGAAAAATAATGTACTAAATAATAGTGGGCTGCCTGTGCCAAATATGTTGGTTAATGCAACTCCAATACCAATCAGGTAGGCAATAAGTGCGGTATAAACTCCTACTGTTTCAACAATAAGCATTACGTATTTCCACTTTCCACCAAGATAATGATCTGCGAATCCTGCTAGCTGGTGCTTTTCTTTTGTCCTTAGTGCAAGCTCGCCTGTGAAAAGAGTCATTAATGTAACAGCTGCTCCAATAAAAACAAGATTTAATATCCCAATCAAGAATCCTGATTTTGCAAAAACATATGGAAGACCAAGAATACCTGCTCCACAAACTGTGCCTACTATGAGGGCGATTGCCATAAAGAAATTCTTTTGACTTACGGCAATTTGCTTTCTAACCATAAGAAATAACAAATCAGTTATAAATATAAATATTGTTTATTTTGTCAAAGTATGCCCCGTTAGTCTAGCCCGGTCAAGGATATCGGTCTCTCGAAGCCTTTCTTAAAAGAAAGCCTTGGGAAAGAGCTGGAGCAAGCCGATGACCCGAGTTCAAATCTCGGACGGGGCATATATTTTAGAAAAAACCTAAGAAACTGACAAGGATTGTTATAAAAAATCCGAGTATACCAACTATCAGTAAATCACTCATGACTCTTATTACTTTTTTCTTCTGTCTGATACCACTGCATACCCTTTTTGGTTATTTTAACCTCGAAAATCTCTTTTTCAGAGTTGTCCAAAAAAACATAAGATTTTTTCCTGTAGTAATAATCACATACAGTTTCCTTTTTTGCTGTGACAAAATCAGGAATCTGTACTCCTTTATCTTCAGACTTATGCACAATCTCCTCCAAAATCTCTTTGGCTTTCATCAACTTACCTAAGTGATAAGCTATTACACTTTCAGGAGGAGTACTCCAGCTATGCGTATCTATTCGGATAGGTTTTCTAGCATAATTGCCCATAATAGTCACTGTTTCTGCTTCAGTAATAAAGATTTTCATTAGTTTTCTCAGTTCACTAGGAAGTTACAAAATCGCCCACGATTCTAGATAACAGTTATAAACCCAATTTACAGTAACCAAAGATACGGTGGGATGATGGCGTTTGAAGTACTTGCAAAAAAAATAAAAAATCTGTTTAAACCTTATACAATTGAAGACTTGGTGGTAACCGCCAAGCAAAACGATAACAAAATTGACCTTGATGTGGTAGAATACAGGGATTGTATTAAGTTCTATGAAGTTAAGGCAAAAGCTGGAAATAGGAAAATAACCCTAAAAAGTTATGATTGTGAAACAGAGCCAGTAAGATCAAGGTCTCTCTTGGATGTTGAAAATATTGATTATATTATAGAACAATCTGATGGTTCTACTTTAAATGATATTGTAAAACAGGCTCAGACTGAACGCAAAGTATGGGTTGGCGCTTTAAAAAATGCGAGAAGAATACATTACAAATACGGGATTGACGTAACAATAAACGGTGCTTCAATTGGCGCTGTAAAAAATGTAATTCATAAGTATGATAACATGATTGTTGACATACAAAGTACCTACTCTTACAAGGCTAAAAACATGTTATCCTATGTTAAGGCATCACCCGCCTAATCTTCAAATGCGCGCAATTCTGAAACATGTACAGATTCAGTAGCAGCCTTAAATTGCTTTGCATATTCTGATCCAAAACCTAAAATACAACTTTTCGGAGAATCAAAGATATGCAGATGCAAAATGCTTTCTAAAGACCCGAATTTTGGCAATTGTTTGCCTTCTGGCTGCACTCTGAGCTCTACTATAGCATGTGCAGTTTTCTTATCACCGTGTTTGAGCGCCATATTTGCATAATTAACCATAGAGCTAGAATCTCCCCTGTAGCTTGCTGCTATTGCTGCTTTGTAATATTCCCCTATTTTAACTAATATTTTTTCGCCTTTTAGAAATTCTCTTAATGCAAAACAAGGACACCCATTCAAAGGATCCAGATTTATAAACTTCCAATATGCGCTTCTTAGATAGTCCTTCCTCTTTTCATCATCCATAACTACAATATATATTCTGTAGTATTTAAATCTTTCAGGGGAATTATTAACAAAATTAATATAAACTGCTAATCTCTTTGATTACTTAGACAAAAGTGGGGTGATTTAATGGTTGATTATGTAGAGGCGATTAAAAGGCCGTTCACTGATATCGGCAAACTGGTTCTTGGCATTATACTGAGTATAATCCCAGTTGTTAACTTTATCTTTAGCGGGTATATACTTAATGTAGCAAAAAGTGCAATGAACAGGGATATGAAACTTCCAGAATTCAAGGACTTTGGAAAACTGTTCATAGATGGGGTTCTTGCAGGAGTAATTGGACTTGTGTATATGTTACCTGTACTTATCCTTTTTGGAATATTCATGGTAATCGGTGCTTTCTCATTTGAAAGTTTACTTACTGGCGGAACATTTGGAATGCTTGGCGCACTTGCTGGCATGGGCATATACATAGTTATTCTGGCAATTGTTGGCATAATATTTATGCTACTTGCGTCTTCTGCAGTGCTAAAATATGCAGATACAAGAGAATTTGGTTCAGCATTTGAATTCGGAGCAGTGTCAAAGAAAGCTTTCACAGGATCTTTCTTGCTAAACTGGGTTCTAACAATGGTGATTGGCGGAGTTATAGGATTCTTGATAGGACTTATACCTTTTGTTGGTTCATTCCTGTCAATATACATAATTGGTGTATTTAGCTACACAGCATTAGCACAAGCATACACAGAAGCGCGCTAAGCGCTCTCTTTTTCTTTTTTTATTTTTGAATAAAACATTTAAAGGATAGTCTCCAAAAGTTATTTATGCGGGGGTACCCAAGTCTGGTCCAAGGGGTAAGGCTTAGGACCTTATGGCTTAGTGCCCGCGTGGGTTCAAATCCCTCCCCCCGCATTTTAACATGAAAATAATTGAAGCAATAAAATATCTAAGATGGGAAAATTCACTTCCCTTTTACACTGTGCTATGTCTAGGTCTAGTTCTTGGAGGCAAACCTATTTTAGATTTGATTACAACACCTGAATACCTTGTAAAGATTGTCTTGCTTTCAGTAGCATTCATACTTCTTTCAATAGCATTATTTTTTGCAATAAATGATTATTTTGATTCTAAGCTTGACAGACTTACAAAAAGAAAAAGGAACCCCCTGACTGATGGCAAGATGACAAAAAGGGGAATGTTAGCATTGTTTGTTGCAACATGCGGCACTGGGCTATTTTTAACATACTTAGTTAATGTCTATGTTTTCATCTTGGCCATACTATCAATACTCTCAATTTATCTTTATTCTGCTGAACCATTCAGGTTTAAAGGGCGTTTTATCCTAGACTGGGTGACCCATAGTCTCCCTGGTGTCTTTCTTTTTATGGCTGGTTATCTTACAGTAGCAGATTTTAGACCAGAAATTTTATTATGCACAATACCTGTTTTCTTGATTTACGTTTTAGTATGTGATATGCAGCAGTTGTGGGATTTCGAATCTGACAAAAAATTCGGCCTGAAAACAACAGTATCGACCTTGGGGCTTGAAAAGACCATACTTTCATTAAAGATGCTTGTGATCTCAATTTTTGTCTCATCTATTTTTGTGTTTATTGTTTTACCACCAATACTTATAATAGCGCTACTCAGTTTGCCTGTTTCTGTATTCTTATTAAAACTAAGAAAGGAAAATATTAGTACATTTGAAAAAGACTACCTTAAAAATGTAAAATTATTTTATATTGGTGCTTTAATTGTCTTGCCTTTCTTAATTATGTTTAGAATTATCTGACTTTTCTTTTCTTCTTTGCTCTTCGCTCAACTACAAATTCATAATAAAGGCATATGCAAGACTGGATAAGGATAAATCCATTAACAAATGAAAAAACTATGTCTACTATGGATATTGCATATAAGAATAATAAAAGTGTGCCGACAAAATAAACGACAGCAAATTTCGGATTTAATTTTGATTCTCTTTCGCGTATAATTTGAACAGTTTCTGGTATCCAGGCTATAGCAAGAATTATTGCACCTATAACCCCAAGAATAAGAGTCATTAACCCTTGACCTCTTTATGCTTAACTCTAAGCTGTCTTGAGCCACATTTCCTGCACTTTACCATGCCAAGTCTTACTTTTACTGGCTGTGAGCGCAGTTTTGACTTGCATACTCTACATACAAATATGTTTGTGTAAAGTCTTGCAATAGCTTCCTTGAATTTTGTCATAGATTAATTCAGAAAAATTGTGTTTAAATCTCTTTTGGTTTACTCCGAGAAGGTGTTCCAAGGACTGCTTTTTCTAAATAGGAAATGCTTTTTCTTGAATCTTCACCATATGCAATTACTGCATCAAACATTTTTATATCAGAACTATAATTTTGAAAACGGACTTTTAATGAAGCTGTTGTATGAACACCGCTAGGCAACGAATTATCAAGCAACACACATCTCATGTCAGGTATTATTTCCTTTGCTACAGTCACCAATTCTCCATAAAACAAATCAAATAGCAGTGCACTGTAATCTTTTCCATTAGTTATCAGATGTCCCTTTAAAAGTTCTTTATCAAGAGGCTCTTTCTCAGTTTCATCTGTTATGAATCTTACATCTAATTTATTTGGGTTGTCCTTATCAAATTGCCAGTTTAACCACTTGTAGCTATACCATTCGTCACCAATTACAAAAAGAACTTTTTTCAAATCTTTATCTGCCAAATCAAACACCTTCCTTACGTAAACTTAATATGTGTTCCAAGCAGTCCTTTGCAACAAAGTCAATGTCTTTCTTTTTTATTGGGTGAAAAGCTTTTGGGTCAAGATTCGTATCCCCAATTGAGTGAAGTATTTCTTCACATTTCATATGCGAAACTGTGCCCAGAACAATTGCATTATGAGTTGGTATTAATCCGTTAACTAATTGATTTCTTACTATGTCCATTATCTTTGCATCATACACTTTACCGATTTTACTTGTTGACCAATAAAGGCCCACTGGCACTCCTACAAATTTGTATGCTGCTTTTTTCCACTTTTCCACTTCATTTTTTATCTGGGCTGGAGTATAATCATCATGAATCACCATACCATCAAGGACAGGATAACCAAACGCGTCAATATGGTTTCTCATGTGGGCATAATCTCTTGTTTTTACATAAGGCCGCATAAAAGTAGCAGAACTATCTGGCTGCATAAATGTTACACAGCCTGGATATGTTGTAAAACATATTGCTTCAATACTTTTAGTTGCTACCATTTGGAGTTACTATCAAGTGGTGTCTTATAAAGGTTACCTTAGGTTTTTAAACATCTATTTTGTTTAAAAAGTATGTTTTACGATTTTTGGATTGAAAACTTTGATGGTGAAACAGAAAAACTACTTAAAAAACTAGGCTTTGCTGGGGCTTGCTTGTTTGGAGCTGTTGCTGAAGCTAAAGGTTTAATTACTATTGAAGGAAAATCAATTAAGAATAAGTCAAGCGAAACTGCAGACTTTTTAGTTTTAGAAAACATTGATGAAAAAGTACAAAGAGCTGCAATAAAGAACTGTTCTGTTGATGGGATACGCGCATTTGTCAAATATCCTGCAGTAAAAGAGATGGCTGAAAAGAGAATTGCACTTATAGTCTGTTTTAGCGATTTGCTTAATGCTTATGACTTGAAAAAAACGCTCTTTTTAATGCGAAGAAGCGTTTCTTTGGCAAAAAAGTACAAGACTCCGATTGTAATTGCAAGCGGAGCCAAAAGCAACTGGGAACTTCGTTCTCCATCTGACTTGACTGCATTCGCTGAAGTGCTTGGATTATGTACAGGAGATGCAAAAAAAGCATTAGGTGTGTTCCAAGAAAAGCTAATTGAACGCACAAAATTAAAAAGAGAAGGCAAATATATCTCACCAGGAGTAACTGTGATTGAACATGGTAAAACTAAATAGAAAACGTTATATAGTGTTCGAAATTACTTCAAATAAGGAATTCAGTTCAGACATGGCTGAAAGGGCTATTTTGGACAGTTCGCTAAAGTTTCTTGGCGAGCTTGGCACAAGCGAGGCAGGAATTAAGTTCCTGCATGAGTTTTGGCACGAAAACAAAGGCGTTCTTTCAGCAAATGCAAATCATATTCCAAAGGTTAAACTTGTGCTTGCATTGATTAAAAAAATCAGCGGGCACGATGTAATGATCAGAAGCAAAAAAGTTTTTGGAACATTAAAAAAAATAAAGAGCGAAATTTAAGGAGGGGTACATAAATGGAAGCTCTACCTCATGAAATAATGGGATACGACCGGGCAATAACAGTTTTCTCGCCTGATGGCAGGCTTTTGCAGGTCGAATATGCAAGAAAAACTGTTTCTCAGGGAACAACGACAATAGGTGTTATCTGCAAAGATGGAGTAGTCCTTATTGCAGACAAAAGGATACTGGAAAAACTGATTGTTCCACAAAGCATAGAAAAAGTGTTTCAGGTAGACAAGCATATTGGAGCAACAATGTCTGGCTTGATATCAGATGGGCGTGTTTTAGTACAAAGAGCACAAAACAAGGCACAAAATCATAAGATAACTTATGATGAAAAAATAGATGTGCTTTCTTTGGTCAAAGACATAAGTGACCAGCAGCAAATGTTCACTCAATATGCAGGCGCACGACCTTATGGTGTAGCTTTGCTTGTGGGCGGAGTTGACTCAACTGGGCCAAGATTGTTCATGACAGAACCAAGCGGAATTTACTTTGAGTATATGGCAACAAGCATGGGCGAAAACTCAACAATCGTGAACAAATACCTTGATGATAATTATAAGGAAAACATGACAATTGAGCAAGGAGTAAAGCTCGCACTTAATGCTCTTAAAGAAGTTCTTGGAAACAAGTTCAATAAAGAAAGGATTGACATAGCAATTATACCAACAGACACAAAAGAATACAAAAAACTTTCAAAAGCAGAACTTGAAAAGTACTTTAAGGCACAAAAGTAAGCGCTGAAATAAACTGGTGATTCTATGGTCAAGATTGACGACGCAGTTGTAGCCAAATTAGTGAAAGAAGGGCACAAGTTCGAGATTCTTGTTGACTGTGAACTAGCTCTAAAGCTAAGACACGGTGAAAAAGTCAGCATGAGAGATGTTCTTGCAGTTGACAACATTTTTAAGGATGCAGCAAAAGGTGAGATTGCAGCGAACCTTCATGACATCTTTAAGACAGACAGTACAGAAGAAATAGCAAAAGAAATTATACTAAAAGGAGACGTCCCTTTAACAACAGAATATAAGCACAAGATAACAGAAGAAAAAAGAAAACGCATTATAGGTTTAATCTCGCAAAATGCCCTTGACCCGAGAACAAAATATCCTATTCCACCACAGCGTGTTGAGAATGCGATGGTTCAAGCAAAAGTGCATATCGATCCTTTTAAGCCAGCTGAAGAACAGATGAAGGAAATTGTTGACAAATTACGACCAATACTGCCAATAAGTTTTGAAGCAAAAAGATATGATGTGATAGTACCAGCGCAGTACGCAAACAGCTGTTATGGAACTCTTAAGAGATACGGCAAGATGACTTCTGAAAACTGGCTTAACAATGGTGCGCTTCATGCAAGGATAGAAATGCCAGCAGGCATGTCATCTGATTTCATAGACAAACTAAACAAAGCAACTCACGGAGATGTTCAAATTGTTGAAGAGAAATAATGCAAACCCTTCACGTTATCTGATAAGGGATAGTAGAAGTGCCTACTGGATAAATGTAAGCCCTGATAAGATAGTTGTTGATAAGAATGTTATGGTTATACCCTATTTTAATGGTGTAATGAAACAAGGTACAACCTTAAAAGTTTTAGACGGCGGTTATATTGAGCTGCCACTTAAAGGTAAAAGGGTGACAATGGTTTCTG
>Ga0315274_10010621_pt1 | contig 13260 bp, 10 predicted proteins | sample YL17G02_20_MG_FD_203700 | JGI IMG/M metagenome (GOLD analysis project Ga0315274, IMG submission 203700) | Sediment microbial communities from Yellowstone Lake, YNP, Wyoming, USA - YL17G02_20 | ecosystem: Environmental > Aquatic > Freshwater > Lake > Sediment | place: USA: Wyoming | collected... | reverse complement strand
TGACGCCGCCGAGCAGCATAGTGAACCCGCCGACGATCACGATGAACGTCGTCAGTGGCGCATAGACTGGGAAGAACATGGTGATGGTGCGGGCCAGCGCGTAGGCTGCCATCTTGATCATCACGCCGGAGAGCAGGGCCGAGACCGGCGAGGGGGCCTCGGCGTGGGCGTCGGGCAGCCACGGGTGGAATGGGGCGATGCCGGCCTTGGTCCCGAAGCCGACGATGAAGAAGGCGATGACGAAGAGCGCGACCGAGCGAGGGATCAGGCCGGCGACGCCGCGCAGCTCGGAGATCAGCAGGGCGCTGACGCCGGGCAGATACGGCGTCGCCGACGCGTAGAGCAACACCGCGGCGAACAGGGCGAAGGTGATGCCGACGGTCAGGAGCATCAGGTACTTGTAAGCCGCTTCGAGCGCACGCCGGTCCCAGTAGAACGCGACCAGCAGGCCGGAGGCGATGGTGGTCGCCTCGACCGAGACGTAGAGCATGATGATGTTGTTGGTCACGCACCCCCAGAGCATGGTGGCGAGGAAGAGAAGGAAGAGGCCGTAGAACGAGGGCAGGCGAGCGTCGGTGATGTCCCGGCCCTGGGAATCGTAGAGCCGCCGGTGACGCAGGTAGCGAATGGCGAAGAGGGTGGCAGGGAGGCCGACCCCGGAGATGAGGAGCACCATGAGCGCGGAGAGGGAATCGACGCGCAGCTCGAGGCCCCAGCCGGTGAGGACCCGGCCCTGGAGCGCCTGGCCGACAATGGCCAGGGAGGCGGCGAAGGCCGCGCTTGCGCCAAGCACGGCGAAGACCTCGGCGAAGGCCCGCCGAACGCGGCCCGACAGCCAGGCGAGCAGGCCCGCCACGGCGGGGGCAAGGAAGACGAGGTAGGTCAGGTTGGAGGGGATAGAGTGTTCCATGTCGCGCTTTCTCCCAAGGGTGCTCGTGCGTTACCAGTGGAGTTCCGACAGCGCAAAGGTGTCGGTCGTGCCCAGCTTCTCTCTGATGCCGGCGATGATGTACAGCAGCAGGTAGACGGTGACCACCACCTCGGTAGCGATCCCGATGAGGGCGGTCTCCTTGAGGCCTGGAGCCAGGCTGACCAGGCTCAGGTGGACGGCGTTCTCCAGCAGGCAGAGCCCGATGACGGTCTTGATCGCGTCGCGCCGCGAGAGGATGGCGTAGAGACCGAGCACGAACACCGTGAGAGCCACGGCCAGGTTCGTCCGGAAGACGCCGGCGACCGCCCCCGGCGTTGGTGCGAGCGCGTGCACGTAGGTGTGCGTCAGCCGGTAAAACGAGAAGAGCAGCACCGAAGCGATGACGACGGATGGGCCAAACCCGAGGATTGCCTGGACCTCCCGCGCACCTGTCTTTGCGATGCAGCGGAGCAGGAACCAGGGCGTGAGGACTGCTTTCGTGGTCAGGGCGACCGCCGCCCATAGGTAGAGCGCCGGATTGCCCACGGCGAAGGCGAGGATGAGGCCGCAGATGAGGAGCGCCTGGAGGCAGTAGGCGACGGCAGCTCGCCTTAGGTCCTGAGACTCGACCGCGGCAATCGAGGTGATAATCATGACCATGCTGAGAGTCTCGATCAGTCGCTCGTTGTAGGGCATAGCCATTTCCTTTCGCCGGCCACGTGCGGCCGCTTACCCCTCTGTCTCCGGGCGGCCCTTCGGCAAGCTCAGGGTCGCCTCAAGCGGAGCCACCCCGAGCGCAGTCGAGGGGCGGCGGAAGCCGGTGACCATGAGCTTGTCGAGGGGGGTCGAGGTCTCGAAGCAGCGACCGCATCGCTGGCAAGACCCCATGTACACCTCGACCCGAATGCGGAGATCGTCTATGTCGTTGGTGGCCGTTTCGAACCGGTCCGTCACAGTGATTGCCTGTTCGGGGCAGACCTCGGCGCAGCGGGCGCAGTAGGTGCACCGTTCGAGATGGAAATCGAGCACCCGGAGGTCTTGCGAGGGGTCGCTGACGACGATGGCGCGCGGTGTGCAGACATTGGCACAGCCGCCACAGCCGGTGCACTTCTCCGCGTCGACGGAGACCGTGCCGCGGAACCCGGGCGGCGGCGGAGCCGGCGCGAATGGGTAGGGCAGTGTCACGCGCCCTGCCCGCAAGCAGATAATCGCTTCTTTTATCTTGCTGGCGATCATGGATGTCTCCTCATGTGCTAGACCCCTATGGAGGCGAAGACGAGGCCCGCCAGCGCGACGAACACAACGATGCGGGCGAAGTAAGCCATGGACTGGTCTATCCGCAGACGCGGGTTGACCGCATTCACCAGCCCGACAAGAAGGACGAGCACCGAGACGGAGGCAAGGTTCACGGCCAGGTTGACCGGCCAGAGGCCGGACCGCGGCCAGGGGACGAAGACCTGGACGAGGACCGAGGCGAAGATGAGGAACTTCGCCCAGCAGGCGAGGCGGAAGAGCGCCAGGCCCGGGCCGGAGCGTTCGATGAAGGGCCCCTCCATGATCTCCTGGTCCGCTTCCGCGATGTCGAAGGGGAGCTTGCCGGAGTGGGCCTGAAGGGCGAGCAGAACTGCGACACCGGCCACCACCATGGATACGCTGGCGCCGCTCTGGGCGTGATGGGCTACCATGTCGGGGAACGTCAGCGATCCGGCCTTGAGCGCCGCCGTGACCAGGGCGATGGCTATCACGGGCTCGACGCTGAAGATCATCATCATCTCGCGGGAGGCGCCTACGTAGGCATAGGGGTTGGCGCAGGCAAAGGCGTTGAGTATGACCGCTGCGCCCGCCAGCGCGGTGAAGTAGAGGAAGACGATCACATCTCCCGAGAAGGCGAGCGGCGGGGGCGGGCCCAGCGGGGCGAGCAGCGCGGCGGTGAGGGTGGCGCCGAGGCAGAGGGCAGGCGCGATCTGCCAGAGCAGGCCGGTGGTAGGGCGGAGATCCTCCTTGACGAGCAGCTTGAGCAGATCGAGGTAGGGCTGGATGAGCGGGGGACCTTTGCGGGAGTGGACGATGGCGCGGACGCGCCGCATCACGCCCTCTGCCAGAGGCGCCAGGCCGACGACGAGCGCGAGGTTCAGCAGGGCAAGCCCAAGTGTCTCGGACATGGCGTTCATCCCTTCTCGGTCCAACAAGCTAGTCCCGGCCGGACCGCGCCCGTGAGAGCCGGAACAGATCTTCCTTCGTGAGCACGGCCTGCTGCCCGGTGCGCACGTCCACGGTCTCCACTCGCTCGGTGCAGGAGAAGCAGGGATCCATGCTGCCAAGCGTGATGGGCACGTCGGCGATGGTCTCCCCCTGGATCATCACGGGCAAGGCCTGCAAGTTCTGGTAGGTGGGGGCGCGGACGCGCCAGCGGTCGGGGCGGTTGTCCTCGCCGGTGAGCAGGTAGTGGATGGCCTCCCCGCGAGGCGCCTCGATGGTGCGGAGGCCCTGGCGGCCGGCGGGGATCTCCTCGGTCAGCGCCGCCATGATGGGACCGTCGGGCATGTCTTGCAGCCCCTGGCGGATGAGGCGAATGGACTCGAACAGCTCGCCGAGTCGCACAAGCACGCGGGCGAGGTTGTCACAGCCGGGGTAGGTGATCACCTGAGGAACAAGCTCGTCGTAGGCCGAGTATGGATGATCCACCCGGGCATCGATGTCGACTCCTGAGCCGCGCGCGGTGGGCCCGACGACGCAAAGGCGCTTGGCCTGCTCCGGCGACAGCACACCGACCCCCTGGAGGCGGACGATGAGGGTGGTGTCTCCCTGGATGGCATCGGCGACAGCCAGTGACTCGGACTCGATCTTCGCGAGGACCTCGAGAATCTCAGGACGCAGGTCGGCCGGGATGTCCCGCCTGACCCCTCCCACCAGGTTCATGCCGTAGGTCTTGCGGTTGCCGGTGATCTTCTCGCAGAGCCACATGATAGGCTCGCGGATGCGCCACGCCTGCATGAGCACGGTGTCGAAGCCGAGGATATGGCCGGCAATGCCAAGCCACAGCAGGTGCGAGTGGACTCGCTCGACCTCGAGCATGATCGAACGGATGTACCGCGCTCGTCGAGGGACCTCGATGCCGGCGGCCTGCTCCGCCGCCTCGCAGTAGCAGACGGAGTGGATGAAGCCACAGATGCCGCAGATGCGCTCGGCGATGAACGGAATCTGGTTGTAGGTGAGCACGCTGTCGCCGAGCTTCTCGATGCCGCGGTGGTTGTAGAAGCCGCGGTAGTCGCAGCCGACAACACGCTCGCCATCCACGAAGAGCCGCAGTTGGGCTGGCTCTTCGAGCACAGGGTAGAACGGGCCGATGACCAGGGTGGAGGCGCCCTCGGGGGCTTCCTTGAACTCCGGGGCCGCGCCCTGCACGGGCTCGGGCTTGGCGTCGTAGGGGAAGTCCTTGCGCAGCGGGTAGACCCCGTTGGGCCAGTCGTCCGCGAGCACGAGCCGACGGGGGTCCGGATGGCCTTCTGCTTTGACGCCGATCATGTCCTGGAACTCGCGCTCGGACCAGTTGGCGGCAGAGACAACTGGGGTGATCGCCGCGATCTCCGGCTCGGTTTCCGGCACATCCGCCCGCAGACAGATGAACTGCTTCTGCTTGTCCCGCGAGAAGATGTGGGTGACGCTGAAGCAGCCGTCGCTGTTCCTGCGATCGAGGCCGACGGAGATTATGAAGCGGCCCCCGAGGTCATCCTGGAGGTACTGGGAGGCGGGCAGGACGAGATCCCTGTCCACCGTGAGGTAGAGTGTACCGGGGACGGGTTCGTCGACGGCCCTGAGCCGTTCGCCCAACCGCGCCCGCATCTCGTTGATCACCTGATGTGAGGTCATAGGCATCTCCTCTCCCCTGCACCGCCTACCTGATCAGTGAGAACAGCGCCACTAGCACGATCACCATACCGATGACCTGCCACAGCAAGTAGTACTGCGGAATCCCCACGTGCGAGCGCGAGAAGCGCTCCACCACGCGGCTGCCGAGTCGCACGATCGGCCCATAGAGCCACGCGTCTAGGTCGAAGGCTCTCCCGAGGGAGGTTGGGTAGCCGCACCTCGGGAGCCCGGTGGCCAGATAGACGCGCTCGAATGCGCGGCGGAAAGGCTCATAGAGGCCATGGGCATGGAAGTGCCCGACGGCATCCGGCACCTCGGCCCCGCAGTGCCAGATCGGCACGACTCGAGAGGGCGCGTGGGCAAGGCGCGAGAGGCCATAGGCCAAGGCAGTACAGAGAACGAAGGCGGCGGTCGCTGCGATCGGCATCCAGACGCCCACCATGTGGCCTGCGGGAGCGACGCTCAGCCCGAGCGGCGAACTGCCGAGGGCGCTAGCCAAGCTCACCCCAGAGAGCGCGTCGGTGAGCGGGCCGACGGCCCTCGCGATCAACCCAAGGGGCAGCAGCGGGAAGAGGCCGAAGGCTATGCAGCAGAGGCCGAGCAGGGCCTGCGGAAGCAGCATCGCCGCCGGCACTTCGTTCCTCTTGCGCTCCAGGTGTGCCGTCTCCCGCGAAGGCAGGCCGAAGAAGGCCGCGCCGAGGTACTTGAGGAAGGAGGCGAGCGTCACCAGCGAGATGAAGATGGCGGTCAGGCCGAACAGCAGGAAGAGGGGGAAGCGGATGCCGCCGATGATTGCTACCTGGTAGATCAGCCACTTGCTGGCGAAGCCGTTGAAGGGCGGCATACCGGCGATGGAGAGGGAGCCGATGCCGGCCATGAGGGCGGTGCCGGGGAGGACGGCCGAGAGCGCGCCCATGTGGTTCAGGTTCCGAGTGCCCGCCCGGTACTCGACGGACCCGGCGGTGAAGAACAGCATTGACTTGTAGATCACGTTGTTGACCAGATGGAATAGCCCGGCGAGGAGGCCGACAACGGCGAGGGTGGGGCTGGATGACAGGAAGAATATGCCCATGCCGATGCCCAGGAAGATGTAGCCCATCTGCCCAGTGACGTGAAATGACATCATGCGCTTGGCGTCATCCTGAGAGAGCGCGGTGAGCGTGCCGACGAAGATGGAGCCGGTGCCGAGGAGCGCGATCACGACCCCCCAGGTGGTGGAGAAGTCGGAGGCGGGGAGCAGATCCACGAAGATCCGGAGCAGGCCGTAGATGCCAAGCTTGGTCATGGTGCCGGCGAAGGCGGCGGTGGCGCCGCTGGGGGCGGCGGGATAGGCGTCGGGGAGCCAATCGCCGAAGGGTAGGATCCCCGCCTTGGTGGCAAACCCGATCAGCCAGAGGGCGAGGAGTAGGTGAAGCAGGGCCGGACGCTCGCCAGCCAGCACAGCAATCGCCCGCTCGCTCGCCGCGAAGCTGAATGAATGCGGTGTCGCGGTATGCCAGAGCGCGATTGCGGCGATGATCATGAGGATGGTCGCCGCGTGGGTGATGATGAGGTACTTGATGCCGGCACGGAGGTTGACCGCGTTTTCCTTGTCGAAGATGACCAGGAAGTAAGCGCAGAGGGTCATGAACTCCCAGCAGATGAGGAAGAAGAACCAGTCGCGAACGGCGACCATGCCGATGACCCCTGCGAAGAACAGCAGCAGGATCGGGTAGTAGCGCAGCAGCGCCTGTCGTTCATAGATGCGCATGTAGGCGGTCGAGTAGAGGGTGGCAAGGAAGGCCATGACCGAGATGATCAGCAGGAAGAGCGCGCTGAACTTGTCGACCCCAACTACCAGGGTGGCGCCGAGACCGCCGATGGTGGCGAGTGAGAGCTGGGGGACCTCGGCGCCAGGCGCCAGGAAGGTCACGACCGCGGCCCAGGAGGCGAGCAATCCGGCCACTATCACCGCGACCACCGCCAGCCAGGCGCAGGCGAAGCGGCTGCGCGAGGTGAGCGCAGCGGCGGCGGAGCCGATGAACAACACTACGACCGCGTAGCAGACTGCCTGGTTTGGACCCATCGCATCTCCCCCGTTCTCTCAGAAGCCTCCGCCCGGTGTGAGCAGCTTGACCAGAGGCAAGCCGACGTATGGGGCGGCGACGCAGAGCACGATGCCGGCGACCAGCGCGACGCTCATGGGCCAGGGCGGGTCGGCTGCGGCCGCGGCGACGGCTGACGGCTGCCCAAGGAAGACCTTCTGCCCGACCCACATGAGCCAGCCGAAGGAGATAACACTCTCCGTGGCCAGCAGCGCCAACAGGATGACGCCGGCTGGTGTGTCCAGCGCGCCCATGAAGATGAAAAGCTTCGACCAAAAGCAGGAGAAGGGCGGCACGCCGGTGACCGCCAACGCCCCGATGAAGAAGGCGGCTGCCTCCAGGGGCATGCGGGCGCCCAGGCCGGAAAGCTGGCTGATCCGGCGTGTGCCCGTGCCATAGGCGACTGCGCCCACGCAGAGGAAGAGCGTCGCCTTTGCGGCGCCGTGACACAGGATATGCAGCGCGGCGCCCTGGTAGCCCAGGGTCGAGCCGGCGAGGCCGAGCGAAATGCCGATGAAGATGTAGGCAAGGTGTGAGATCGTGGAGTAGGCGAGCAGCCGCTTGAGGTCATCCTGGTGTAGGTAGAAGAGGACCGCCATGAACATCGTCAGCATCGCCATGGCGGCGATGAGCACTGAGATATGGGGCGGCGCCTCCCAGCCCGATCCGGCCAGTCGGGCGATCAGGTAGACCCCCGCTTTCACCATCGCCGCGGCGTGCAGGTAGGCGCTAACCGGGGTCGGCGCCTCCATCGCATCGGGCAGCCAGGTATGGAAGGGAATCTGAGCCGACTTCGCCCACGCTGCCAGCAGCAGGAGCACAGAGGCGGCCGACTTGAGCCCGCCGGGCAACCGGCCCAGGGCGGAGAACTCGAACGACCTGGTGGTGACGAACACGAGAAGCAGCGCGATCAGGAAGGCGAAGCCGCCGATGTGCGTCATGACAAGGGCCTTGAAGCCGGCGCGGGTGGCCGCCGGCTCCTGGGTATGGGAGATGAGGGCCCAGGAGCAAAGGGTGGTGATCTCCCAGAAGATGAAAAGCTGGAGCAGGTTGGGAGAGAGGACCAGGCCGACCATCGCGCCGACGAAGAGCAAGAGCCAGAAGTAGTAGCGCTGATAGCCGTCGTGCGCGGGGTGCTCGGCATGGCGCGGGCTCAGGTACTCGGTCGAGTAAAGGACCACGAGGAAGCCAATGACCGTGATGACCAGGACCATGATGGAGCTCAGTGGATCGATGGCCAGGCCGAAGACGCTCGTTGCCATTGCGCCGGGGAGCCAGGGGAGTCCGCCCAGCAGGAAGGATGCCCCGCCTGGGTAGGCCGCGATCACAAGCCTGATGCCGATCAGCGCGGTGAGCAGCGCGGCAATCGCCGCAACCGTGCGGGCCGAGCGGCCGGGACTGAGGCCGGCGACAAGGGCTCCCGCAACCGGCGCCGCGAGCAAGGCCAGCATCAACCACAGTGTCGTCTCTGTCACTGGCTCCCTCCCCCTTCACAGGTGGGCTGGCCTGGAGTCTCCGGTCTGGCACCGCCTTCTGCGGCCGCCCCTGCCCGCAGGCGTGCCGACAGCATCTGCCCGACAAGATCAACGCTGGCCAGCACCTCGGCCGACATGGGTGCGCCGAAGGTCGTGTGAGCGGGCTGAATGCCGAGCAGCAGCACAGCGGCCCCGCTGAGCGCCTCCAGGTAGCGCATCAGCACTCCGAGCGGCACATCATGGGTCGTGCCGAATCTGTCGGGTAGATCAGGCCCGGAGAAGACGGCGACCTGGCCGGGCGCGCCGCCGAAGTCAACTGCGTCGGCGAGGAGAATGGTGTCGGGCGCGCCGGCCATCGCTGCTCCGAGGTGCCGCTCGGGCGCGTCACCTGCGTCGAGGCAGCGAGCGGTCACGCGGCCGACGAGACGGTCGATGAGCGCTGGCCCGGCGGCGTCGTCACCCCGCCAGCGATTGCCGATGCCGATGACCACGGTCTCGCCGGCCAAGCACCTCTCGAGCATGTGAGCGGCAGCACCCATGGGACGTTGCCTAGGCGGGCTCCATCATGGATTTGATCTGGCGATAGGTGAAGACGGGGCCGTCGGTGCAGACGTACTTGTCCCCGATGAGGCAATGGTTGCACTTGCCGACCCCGCAGCGCATGTGCCTCTCGAGGGTCGTGATGATCGACTCCTCCGCCAGCCCCAGGTTGAGCAGATCCCGCGTCACGAAACGGATCATCACTGGCGGCCCGCAGACGAAGGCAATGGTCGCGGGCGCGTCGATTCGGATCTTGGAGAATAGGGTGCTGACCACACCGACATTGCCAGTCCAGCCTTCGCCGGCCACATCGACGGTGACAAGAAGCTGCATGTCGTCCCGGCCGCGCCAGCGTTCCAGATCGTCCCGGTAGACCAGGTCGCTGGGGGTGCGCGCGCCATAGAGCACCCTGATGGAGTGGAAGCTCGCCTGTTCGACGAGCACCTGCCAGATGAGTGGGCGCAGCGGCGGCAGGCCAATGCCGCCGGCGACGAAGAGGAGGTCCTTGCCTTTCACCTCGTTGAACGGGAACCCGTTGCCCAGCGGCCCCCGCACGCCGACGACGTCGCCGGTGCGGAGGGCGTGCAGCGCCTCGGTGACGGCGCCAACGGCCCTCACCGTGATCTCAAACGCGTCTGCTCCGTCCCGCGGCGAAGCCAGGCAGAAGGGCGCCTCCCCTACGCCGAAGACCGAGACTTCGGCGAACTGGCCCGGGCGGTACTGGAAGGCCTCCCAGCGGGCCGGGTCGAGGAACCGGAGAGCGAAGGTCTTGGTGTCCCGGGTTTCGTCCCGGATGTTGGCGATCTGTGCCAGGTCTGGAAGAAAGGCGTTTCCCATCAGAGCGCTCCGCGGCGGATTCTCGCAGTGACGGCCGGCATGTCGTTGCTGCCCAGACAGGCGGTGACACAGCGGCCGCAGCCGACGCACCCGTGCGCGCCGAGCTTCTGCGCGAACTGGTAGCTCAGCTTATGGAAGAAGCGGGCCTTCACTCTCTGCCCGCGCTCGGCGCGCGGATTGTGGCCGCTCGCCTCGAGAGTGTATGCTTCGTAAAGACAGCTATCCCAGAGGCGAAGGCGACAGCCCCCGCCCGAGTCGGTGCAGTCCGCGGTGGCGAAGCAGTGGCAGGTCGGGCAGACAAAGGCGCATCCGCCGCAGCCCAGGCAAAGCTCGCCCATGCCGCGCCAGAGGTCATCGGAGACGCGGTTGAACGTGACCTGTCGCAGGGCGGCCGCGAAGTAGGCCTTGTCCTCCCCGAACTGGTTCTCCGCTTCCCGAGCAAGCCGTTGGCGGGCATCCAGGGCTGCGGCCGGGGCCGGATCAAACAGGCTCTCACACCCACTAAGCAATGACGCGCCTTTCTCCGTTCCGACCTCAACGAGGTAGCCATGGGCAAGGCGCGTGAGCTGCACATCATAGCCCTGGTCGAGGAACGGTCCGGCATTGGCGCATACGCAGAAGCAGTTGGGCCCAGGCTCGGTGCAGGCGAGGGCGATGAGGGCGCTGCGCTGGCGGCGACGCGTGTACTGCACGTCTTCCGGGTCCCTGCCGAAGGACCGGTCGAGGATGAGGACAGCTGAGACATCGCAGGGGCGAACGGCCAGGAAAACGCGCTCCTTATCGTCGTAGACCGGCTCGACTGCGGAGGGCCTGCCATTGGTCTGAGTCCACCGCAGCATCGGATCGGAGGGAGGGAAGAGGAAGCGCTTGAGCGGGGTGAGGCTGTTCTGGTAGTCCCACCGCACGTCGTCCGGGGAGCTCACGACATCGTATGCTACATCGGAGCCGACGAGGGCCTGTGGAGCTATCAGCTGGGAGCGCGAGAGGAGGTGGCCCACCCAAGTGGGGAGATCGGATGTCGTGATGACGAGGGCGGCGTGTTCTCTCATCGGCACTCTCCCTGAACTATCATTGCACCTGGTGGATGCTGACCGCACAAGGCAGCAGCAGCGGCACGCCGGTCTCGCCATGAAGCGACGGGGGCATGACCGCGGCTGCAGCCTCCCGCGCCGAGTAGGGCAAGAGGAGCAGACCGGGCCGGAGGGATTCGCTGAGATGCAGAGCGCCGCGCATCTCGCCCACACGCGACCGGACAACGACCTGTTGGCCATCGCGGAACCCGCTTTGTCGCGCGTCGGCCGCACTGATCTCGAGCTGTGCGGTGCGAGGAGCCCGGCCGGGCGCGAGCTCGCGCCGCAGACACACCGAGCCGAGGACAATCGGTTCGCTGCCCCATGATCTGAGGCCGTGATCGAGCGCGAGGATGAACGGGAAGCCGTCGTCTGTCTCCGGCGCGGGGGCCTGCTCAGCCGGCAATGATAGCTCTGCTCGCGCCGCAGTCTCCCCGGCCTCTTCACCTGTGGTTGCTTGCGGTGGCACGAAAAGGCCGCCCGGGCTGTCATCGAGGGCCTGGTAGGTGATGCCTGTGTAGGGCGGCGCGAGAGAGGCGACCTCGGCCATGATGTCGGCCGCTGAGGCGTACTCCATCGGCCGGCCGAGCCGGCGGGAGAGTTCGCAGATGATCTGCCACTCAGGCCGCGCTTCGCCCGGAGGGGAAACGGCGGCCCGCAGGCGCTGAAGCCGGTGTTCCGAACTGGTGAAGGTCCCGTCTTTCTCGGCGAAGCTTGCCCCCGGCAGGACGACGTGAGCCGCCTCCGTGGTAGGCGAGAGAACGGTGTCCACGACCACGAGTAGATCGAGCGCGCCAAGCGCGCGTCTGGCGCCTGCTGGATCGGGTAGTGCACCGAGCGGGTCATCGCCCATGACGAAGAGGGCGCGCACAGCTCCCAACATCTCCCAGCCTGAGAGGCCGCCCTCGGTCGGGATCGGTGCACCCCAAGCCTCGCCGAACTTCGCCCGCGCGCGCTGGTCGGCGAGGGGTTGGTAGCCCGGCAGGAAGTATGGGACGACGCCCATGTCGCGCGCGCCTTGCAGGTTGCTGTAGCGGCTGAGCCAGAGCAGGCGCGGCCAGCCCTCGCCGCTTCCATGGTTGTTGTGGCGCAATGCGGACAGCCCAGCCAGCACATCCGCCGCCTCCGACTGCAGCGTGAGCGCGCGGGTGTAGACGATCAGCGGACGCACTGCCGCCCCAAGCATGCGGCCGGCCTCTGCGATCAGGCCCGCGGGGACGCCGGTCGCCGCTTCCGCCCGATCCGGGGTGAGATCGGAGAAGCTGGCGGCGAGGCATTCCCATTCTGGGCTGAGAGATGCAGCCTGCTGGAGGGCGATGTGCAGGAGCCCGCCTGCGAGCCAGGCATCGCTTCCGGGTCTCGGCGCGAGCTTCAGCGCCGCCGCGTTCCCCATCTGGCCCGAGAGCCACGCGACCTCGACGATGGGCACGCCACGCCGAGCTGCCCGCACGATGCGAGCAGCCGCGGCCGGGTGGTCTTGGACCGGGTCGGTGCGCCACAGGATGATGAGATCGGCTTCATCGAGAGCGGCGATGCCTGCGCCGGGCCGGGTCAGGTGGCGGTACTGCGGGAGGTCAAATAGCCCCGGAAGCGCTTCGAGGCGGGCGGTGGTGTCGACGTTGTTGGTGCCTAGCCCGACGCGGGCGAGCTTCGACAGCAGGAAGTTATCTTCGTTCGTGCAGCGGGCGGACCCGAGGACGCCAACGGCTGCCGCGCCGTGCTCGGCCTTGAGAGAGAGAAGACGGCCGGCAACAAGATCCAGTGCGTCGGACCAACTCGTCGGCTCGAGCGCGGCGTCACGTCGGATCAGAGGGCGCGTCAGGCGTCCGGGGCTGGTCGCGACTTCGTGAGCGTGCCATCCCTTGACACAGAGACGGCCGCGAGCGACGGGATGGTCGGGACTCGGACTCGTCCCGATGACTCGACCACCCGCTACTTGGAGGTACAACCCACAACCACAGCCGCAGAACGGGCAGACCGAAGCCACGTGAGGCATATCAGCCCCTTCGCTCAGCGCGATATCGACAAAGCCTGCCGTCCGGTTTGCCTCCGCCGTCCACCAGGCCGGTGCGCTTGTCCAGGCTACCTACGGCACTCCCTGCAACTGCGAGCCGTTCTTCAACTGGCTGCTACTATGTGTTCCTCCGAACGTCTAAGCGGTGCTGACAAACTTCGTGCGTTTCCTCACAAACTACTGCCAAGCGGCCGCTGTTGATCAAAGGCTTGTGAGATTCTTCACGATCTCGGCCGAGATGATACCAGCTTCTGCGTTCCTGTCAAGCCCCCGCGGCTCTCACGGTTAGCGGAGCAGGACTCACCACACAAGCCTGGAAGCCATTCACGCCGGTTCCACGGGCGGTTAACAGGGACACCCGGGGCCGTCGGCAATTTCGCTTCGCCGGGGCAGCAGGCAATCCTTTCGGCTGGGGGTGGGAAACATCTGTGTGAACGCGGTCTGCCTGCCAGTTCGGGGG
>Ga0315274_10010619_pt1 | contig 13261 bp, 8 predicted proteins | sample YL17G02_20_MG_FD_203700 | JGI IMG/M metagenome (GOLD analysis project Ga0315274, IMG submission 203700) | Sediment microbial communities from Yellowstone Lake, YNP, Wyoming, USA - YL17G02_20 | ecosystem: Environmental > Aquatic > Freshwater > Lake > Sediment | place: USA: Wyoming | collected... | reverse complement strand
CCCGGCCCCGTGGATTCCTTCCTCAGCTACCACCTCCCCTGGGCGAACGCCAGCAACACCCCCTTCCGCCTCTACAAGCACTGGGTCCACGAGGGCGGCATCTCGTCGCCCTTCATCGTCCACTGGCCCGCGGTCATCCAGTCAGGCGGCAAGCTCACGGGCCAGGTCGGCCACACGATTGACCTCATGGCCACGTGCCTCGACGTCGCCGGCGGCGAGTATCCCAAGACCTTCAACGGCAAGGAGGTTCAACCGCTCGAAGGCAAGAGCCTCCTGCCCATCTTCGATGGCAGGGAACGCGAGGGTCACAAGGAAATCTTCTGGGAGCACGAGGGCAACCGCGCGGTGCGGCAGGGCAAGTGGAAACTCGTCTCCAGGCACCCCGGCGGCTGGGAGCTTTACGACCTGGAGGCCGACCGCACGGAGCTCAACGACCTCGCCGCCAAGCACCCCGAGAAGGTCAAGGAGCTCTCCGCCCTCTACGACGCCTGGGCCAAGCGCTGCAACGTCGAGCCCTGGCCCGTCCGCAAGCCGAAACCAAAGGCCCAGCCCGAGAAGCCATAGCAGATGGCAACCACGGATCGCACGGATTTCACGGATTGGGACGAGCGAAACCAATAGTCCAGGCAACACTTCAGCCGCCTGAAGTTCACGCCCCCACCGACCTTGTGTCGGTGGGGCGAAGGATTGGCAACTACGGCAACGCTCTACCCACCCCCCCCTCCGCCCCGCCCGCCGCTGGCGGGCGGGGCGGGGGGGGGGTAGGCTGGGGCCCGCGGTAGTTGCCAATCATCGTCCCACTGGGACGAGCCCAGTGGTGACGCGAACTTCAGGCGGCCGAAGAGTTACTAGTCCAGGGGAAGCGATAAGCCGATGGGTACACGGAGGGCTCTACCCGCCGCGCAAGAGATCAGCAACATCGTAGCCTTCCCGGGGTACGCCGTACATCTCGCCTTTATACCCTTTGTCCTGCAACAAGCCGGCGTCGCACAGTTCGCGCAGGACGCCCTCCCAAACAGCTTCCGAACGCGGGTCGCGCCCTTCTACGAAGTTTCTCCCGTTTGTCTGGATCCTCAACCCGGCCGAAGTACGAAGCCGGATCACCGTTCCAGTTCGATCCTGCGACGCCTCCAGTAACAACTGCTTTGCTTCCTCGCTGAGCGATGGGACGGCCGGCACGCCCGGCGGCGGAACAGGTGCGGCGGGTTCGGGTGGCAGTGTCGGTCGGAAGTTGCGGGCAACCGACTGCGCCAGTTGCCGGACGAGTTTCCTGCGAAAGTCATCCGGGGAATCGTAATTCTCGATCAGGCCCCGCGACTGGCAGCTCTTCTTGAATTCACAAAGGGCGTTGTACTGCTCCGGGTCAATGCTGTCTGGGCGAACTGGAGCGGACGAGAAATACAGCATGGCGGGTTTCCCGGCCGAGATATGCCGCTCGATCTCCTCGACCGTGCCGCTCGGGGCCTTCCCCGTTGGGCTGCCAATCCTGGTCCAGAAGACCGTGATCAAGAGATCTGCCTCTTGCAGGAGTTGCTCATTGATGATCTCCTGCGGCCGGTCGCCCATGGTTGGGGACGCATCAGTTTCCCAACCGATGGGCATGAGGACCATTAGCTTGTCCTTCGAATTGACAGCATTCCATTCGTGGACGACCTCCCTGACAATCTGGCGTTCCTGTGTCACATCGGATGGTGAGGCTATCATCACATTGTAGACTGTTGCGGTGTAAGCCATGATCAACCCTCCATCATGCGGGCATCACATGACCTCAAGCCCCGGGGCCTATCCCTTGATTGTGCCGGCGCTGCGAGAGCCATCGTTTCAAGGACCGCTGGCTCTCGCGAGAGGGGAGGCCTGCGAGGAGGCCCTCGACGCTGATGTCCTCGTCGAGGTCGGGCCAGTGGATGCCCTCGCCGTCGCCGAGGAGCATGTCCACGAGCCGCGCGTCATCCTGCCACATGGATGGTCTCCATGTGGTCGAAAATGTGCTGGCGGCGGATCCAGTTGGGGCTTTCCTCGATGGAGCGTCGGGTCACAAGGTCCACCTCCCGGCCGAGCATCTCGCGCAGTTCATCTTCCATGCGACACAGATCAAACAGGCCCCATGCAGCATCGTCGGCAAAGCGGACGAGGACGTCAACGTCGCTGTCCGGGCCAAAGTCGTCGCGCAGGACGGAGCCGAAGAGGGAGAACTCCCCGATCTTCCACTTGCGGCAGAAGGCCGCAATCTTGTCCGCGTCAAGGGGAATAGCCGGCTTCATCTGCTGCGCCTCCGTGCCGCCGAACGCAGACGGTTCCATGGCGATATGTCCGCCTCGCTGTCAATCAGTATATGCCCGGACTCAACGGATTGCAAGAGCCGCGGTCCTCTGTTAGCCTTGCACGCCAGAATGCCGTAGAATGACAGGGCGCGTGGGGACAGGGGGAGCAGGATGGCGCCTCGCGCTCACGGCGCCCGTTGTTTCAGGAAAGGCTGCACGATGGCTGGCAAGACTCACGTGGTAGTGGTGTCCTGCGCTTTCGCTCTGGCGTCCTGCGGGGCTCTGATGGGGGAAGCGTTCAGATCACATCGGGCCGTGGTTGACCTAGTGCTGACCTCGGTACCTGCCGATGGTCTAATCAGGCTGACGGATTACGGCTTCCGGGATTGGGGGCCGGAGGTGGTGCGCTACTCGATGGACACGCCGAAGTTCCTGCCCGGCCGGCTGGTGCTTGCGCGCGAAGATGGCACGAGCGTGCCGTTGCAGATCAAGACGGAGGGGGGCCGGAGCACGCTGATGTTCGTCGCCGCCGTGCCGAAGGGCAAGACGGTGACCTACACGCTCAAGGCGGCGGAGAAGGACCGGAGGGGGGAGAATAGCACGATCGTGCATCGAACACCGCCTGAAGGCGGGACTACGAACGCGGAGGTGGGGAACGAGTTCTACACGTTGCGGCTGCCGGGGCCGGGGAAGCAGGAGTTCGCGGAGGCGAAAGCTGCGAGCGATGTGACGCCGCCTATCCTGGCCTGGAAGCAGGCGGGGTGCGAGTGGATGGGCGGGGCGCACTTCGTGACGGAGCGGAAGGTGGCTGGCTATGAGATTCGCTGCGTTGACGATGGGCCGGCTACGGTGGCCTATGAGGCGCGATACCGCTTCGCGCCTTGCGGCGAATGTATGTTCCAGGTGCGCGTGAGCACGGGAGTTCCCGTGGCGTTGGTGGCCGAGGAGTACGACTTCGGCGAGATCACGGAGGGGCACGATTTCCTGATGCTCGGGCTCGGCGAGGGCTGGAAGCCCGAGCAGATCGGCTTCCTGACGGGCGAGGGGCCGAAGACGCAGAACAAGCTGGAGCCGTTCGGCGCCTACGTGGAGCGGAAGGCGAAAGAGCAGCAAGGCCCGCTGACACAGGTCGGAGCCTACGCCCCACCGCCGCCGTTCATGCCGGGCAAGGACCTCGTGCTCCTGGAGAAGATCGTGCCCGGCTGCCCCTGGGGGCTGAGGACGGGCATCGAGCTGCGGGACGCGAAGCAAGGGATCTCCGTCTCGCCGATGCACACGGGCTCGTGGCGGCGGACGAATTCGCTCATCGCCTGGCACGACCCCGCGCGCGGGGTGCAAGTCGCCCTGCCCATCAGCGTCCGATACTCCCACTGGTATCTCGACCTGACGGACGACAAGTCGCCCTTCTCCTCGCACGAGCACGACCCGGGCCTGCCGGCGAGCTACGGCCGCCGCGAGTGGGCGCTCGGCTTCGGACTCGGCGACATCGTCGAAACGCGCATCCGCCTCGGCTACATCGGCCTCGACCGCTACAAGGAGTGGGTCCTCGACTGGCCCGACACCAGGCCGACCCATCCTTGCGGCCTGCTCACGCCGAAGCTCGTCGAGCGGCTCAAGCGCGTCCTCGACCAGCACCCCGAGAAGGACCTGCTCCTGAAGCTCTACCTCTTCGACGGCAAGGAGGCGACGGCGAAGGCAAACGCCGAGCAGGCGATTCGCGGGTTCCAGAGCGGCCGCGGCGGGGCCGACTGGAACGTCGTCGGCCTCAGCGAGTACGGGCAGACCTATCAATATCTCTGGACGATCCACGCCGACAGCGCGCTGGCGTGCCCCACGCTGCCGGCCGAACTGCGGGGCCAGCTTCGCCGCTACCTGGCCCTCTACTCGTATCTCCTGAGCGAGCCGGACTACAATCCGCGCGGGGCAGGCGTCCACCTGGGCAACCCCAACATGCCCATCGGCCGCACCTCGGCCCTCGGCCTCATGGCCGCCCTCATCCCCGACCACCCGATGTACAACTACTGGATGACGCAGTACAAGGCGATCACCGCCTGGCGGCTGGCGACGAACACAGAGCCGGGCGGGGCCTGGTTCGAGCCGCCAATCTACCAGTTCTACGGCCCGACCCGCGCTCTCAACCTCGCCCAGATTCTCATCCGAAACGCCGGCTTCGGCGACCTGACGAAAGAGGGCTGGCACAAGGCCGCACTCACCTACGACATCAATCTCACCGTGCCCGACGCGCGTTTCAAGGGCTGGCGCATCTTCCCCGGCATGGGCAACTCGGGCAACACGCTGGAAGGCATCCTCGGCATCTCGACGGGCGCATTCGCCGAATCCGACCCCGACTTCGCCGGCTACCTGCTCGCCATGCACCGCCTGTGCAGCGGCAACCGCCGCGTGAGCCTCGGCAGCGACCCCGACTACTCGGCCTGCCTCGTGCCCGACGTGCCCGAGAAGCCGAGGCCGCTTGCGACCAAGTTCATCCCCGGCTACGGCGTCATCTTCCGCGCACACTACGGCTCGCCGGACGAAACGGCCATGCTCTTCCGCTGCGGCTACAACAAGAGCCACTGGGACATGGACGACCTGAACGTCGTCCTCTACGGCAAGGGCGCGCCGCTGTCGCCCGGTACGGGCTACCAATACTACTACGGCCCGGCGTCGAAGAACGACGCCGTTTACCACAACCGCTGCAAGCTCGGTGGCCCGAACGCCCACGAGCCGTTCGGCCGTTGCGAAAACGTCATTCAGGACTACGCCTTCGGCGATTCGGTGGACTACGCGCTCGGCCGCGAGTACTATCCACCCGAGTATTTCGCGCGGGAGGGCGAGGCTCCAGCCGAGCCGCGTTCTCTGGCGCCAGACGGCTCAGCGGGAGCTTCGCCCTCCCGGTCCGGCGGCGCGGAATGGCGGCGGCACGTTCTCTTCCTCAAGAGCGCCAAGCCCGAGGGCGCGAACTACTTCGTCATGCGCGACACGTTTCCGGGTGGGAAGGAGCGGCCGGCCTGGTGGCACTGGCTGAACCTCGATGGCCCCGAGATGATCGCCCAGCAGGGCAACACCATCGACATGAAGACGAAGTTCGGAGCGGGCACCCACTTCTGGTTTGCGGACCGCGAATCGCTCGACGGCAAGGTGGTGATGACCTTCGACTACCCGCTCGGCCCGAACTACCATCACCGCGCGTTCGGCAAAGCCCTCGGCGTGCCCGACGCCAGCGACAAGGAGACGAAGACCATCTACCAGGTCGCCGCGAAGCCGGGCGAGGACTTCTTCTACGTCGTCTATCCCCACAAGGACGGCGAGAAGCTGCCGGCCATCTCATCGCCGGTCCCCGGCTGCATCAAGGTCGTCACCGCCGAGTCCACCGACTACTGCTTCCTCAGCGACACGCCGCTGGATTTGAGGGTGGACGCTGTCAGATTCAGGGGCAAGGCGGGCGCGGTCCGCGTCTTCCCCGACCGTTTCGTGCTCTCGATGGCCAGCGGCTCGGGCCGGGTGGGCTACAGGGGCGCCGACGTGGTGGGCTATGGGCCATTTGAGCTGACCATGCCATTGGCTAACCCGAAGGGTATCTTGGCCCGATTCGCGAGCAGCTACGAGAAGAAGGTCGTGAGCGTAGACCTCGGCGCAGGGATCAGTGTTACCGGCGAGGCGCCCTTCGAGGCCAAGCTGGACGGCAAGGCGATTCACATTCGCACGAAGGGACGGGCGCGCGTGCTGCTCGTCACCAAGCCGCCCTTCATCGTGCGGCCCGGCCTTGAGTTCGACGGCCGCACGTGGATGGCCTTCTGGACGGATGAGGCGGGAAGCGACTGGGGGCGGTGGACGGGCACCCAGCTCATCGCCCTGAGCACCCTCGACGGCGAGCACGAGCTGGTGCTGCGCGACATGGCCTTCCCACCCGTCTGGGACCGCCAGTTCGCCCCAACCGTCTCCCCTTGATTCCCAGTATCGTCAGCCATATCATATGAGTAGTTCGGGTGGGCGAGTAGGAGATTCGGGAGCGTGAAGGCATCGCGCCGCGGTTTCTTGAGGCGTGCGGCTGGCGCCGTAGCCGGCGCTCTGGCAGCGCCGCGGGTCATCCCCGTTGCCGCTCTGGGGGCAGAAGGACGGCCAGCACCGAGCGAGCGGATCGTGATGGGGGCCATTGGCCTCGGCGGCCAGGGCGACCGGGATATGCGGGCGTTCCTCGGAATGCCCGACGTCCAGATGGTGGCGCTCTGCGACGTGGACGAGGGGAGCACGCGGTACGAGCAGGGCTGGCATCGCGGCATCGCGCCGGCCAAGGAGGCGGTCGAGCGCCACTATGCCGCGCAGGTCCGCGACGGCTCCTTCAAGGGCGTCTTCACGACGGTGGATTTCCGCGAGCTGCTGGCCCGCGAGGAGATTGACGCCGTGGCCGTCGCCACCCCCGACCACTGGCACGGGCTGATCGTGGTCTCCGCGGCGAAGGCGGGCAAGGACGTCCATTGCCAGAAGCCGCTCTCGTTCACCATCGCCGACGGGCGGGCGATGGCGGACGCCATCCACCGCTACGGGCGCGTCTTCCAGTGCGGGAGCCAGCGGCGGTCGAGCGGCCACTGCCGCCGCTCGTGCGAGCTGGTCCGAAACGGGCGCATCGGGAAGCTCCACACCATCCACGTCGGCCTGCCCGGCGGCCACTCGAACCCCGGCTACAGGATGGACGAATCGCCGCAGCCCGTGCCGCCCGGCTTCCATTACGACATGTGGCTCGGCCCCGCCCCCTGGGCGCCCTACACCCACAAGCGCTGCCACTGGACCTTCCGCTGGAACCTCGACTACTCCGGCGGCCAGATCACCGACTGGGGCGCCCACTACATCGACATGGCCCACTGGGGCATGGGCACCGAGCTCACCGGCCCCGTCGAGATCGAGGGCACCGGCGAGTTCCCCAGGGACTGCGTTCTCTGGAACACGGCGACGTCGTTCCACGTCGAGTGCCTCTACGCTAACGGCATGAAGATGATCATCACGAGCGGCGGGGGAGGCGTCCGCTTCGAGGGCACCGAGGGCACCGTGTGGCTGGAAGGCGGCACGAACCCGCCGTCCATTGCCACGTCGGAGATCGGGCCGAACGAGGTTCATCTCTACGAGAGCTCGAGCCAGCACGGGAACTTCATCGAATGCGTGAGGACGCGGCGGCCGACGGTGGCGCCCGTCGAGGTCGCCCATCGCTCGCTCTCGCCCGCGCACCTCGGCAACATCTCGATGAGGCTGGGGCGGAAGCTCAAGTGGGACCCCGAGAAGGAGCAGTTCCTGGGCGACGACGAGGCGAACCGCATGCTCTGGCGGCCCTGCCGCGAGCCGTGGCAGATCTGACGACAAGGCGGGGTGACCTGCCTGTGGCAGAGGGACGTGCACGGTCGAGATGCCCTCTCGGCCCGCCATTATGCCGCAGGCTTGCTTCGAGAGACAGGCAGGGATGCCGATGAGTGCAGCATGGCCGCTGCGCGCGGCGAAAGGGAGGACCGGGACATGGGGGTTCCAGACGCCGCTCCTCGTGTGCCTTGTTGTGGCTGGCTGCGGCTCGGCCGAGTTGCGGCGCTCCCGCGAGCCGCGGCTCGCCGAGGCCAGGCGCCGCGAGCAGCGGGCACGACAGGTGAGCAAGACTACCCAGGCCGTCAGCAGGGAGACCGACGTGCCCCTGGCTGACAGCATAAACCACGGCGACGCCCGCCGCTACGCCGCTGCATCCCCAGCGGGGGAGATGGCCCACGGCGACTCTGCGGACAAGGCGCTGGCCCCCCAGGGCGCGCGAGGCGAGGCGGACGGCGCGGCCAGGCTGGATCCGCCGGAGAAGGCCGTCGGCCCCCTGGTGAAGCTTCTCGCAGAGGGCGGGTACAGGTTGCGCCCGCACGACGATCCGGAGGGCATCGGGCGGCGGACCGTGGCGGCTCTCGCCGAGATCGGAGCGCCCTCCGTCGGCCCGCTGGCTGCGCTGCTGCGGGATGAGGGCAGGGAGACGTGCGCCCGCGTGCCCGCCGCACTGGTTCTGGGCGAAGTCGGGGGACGCGAAGCGGAGCGAGAGCTCGCGGCAGCACTCCGGAGCGGGGACCAGGCGGTCCGGTGCGAAGCCGCCCTCGGGCTTGCGAAGATCGGCACGCCCGGAGCCATCGAGGCCCTCATCCAGGCCCTGGCCGACGCGACAGAGCCGGGGTACGAGGGCATTGTGAGGGCGCTGCCCACGGCCGGGAAGCCCGCGATTCCGCCGCTCCTCCGCGCGCTGGAGCACGACAGTGCCTCCGTCCGCTACGGGGCAGCCACGGCTCTGGCGAAGCTCGGCGACCTCGCCGAGCCGGCCCTGATGCAGGCCCACGCGCGCGGCGGCCCTCGAGTCCGACAGGGCGCCGCGACGGCCCTGAGGGCCGCCCAGGACCGGGAGAGACGCGAAGCAAACGAGAACGACCGAGACGTGCGATTCCACAGGGCGTCGGGTCCCGACCCGCGCATCATGGCCAGAGACCCGACGAGCGGGGCCTCGACCTCGCTCTACCGCGCTCACGACGCCAGGGCCGCGGGACGGCGGCGGGACCCGCGATTCCTCGGCGAGATGATGTCGGTCGTCAGCGACGGGCAGGACCTCCTCCACGTCCGCCGCGTGGCCGCCGAGGCGCTGGGCGACATCGGGCTTGCAGCCCAGGGAGCGCTGCCCCTCCTGGACGCCCGCGCCGCCGACCGCGAGGAGAAGGAGCCGCTCCGGTCGGCAGCAGGGGCCGCGGCTGAACGCATCCGCCGCGAGGCGGCCGAGGCGACCGAAGAGGAAAGGGTCTGGACGCTCTGCGTCCTGCTGAGGATCGCGGACGACGATCTGGAGCTGGAGCACGTGAGGCCGGTGGCGGCAGCCGCGGTGCGTCACCTCGGCCCCGTCGCGCACCTCGCCATCCCCGCTCTACGACGGATCGCGGAAGCCCGGAACGTCAGCGTGGAGCTCGAGACGGCGGCCCGCCAGGCCGCCCTGGGGATCAAGGAGCAGACCCGCCCGCTCAGCGGGGCGGAGCAGGGGCGGGTCGTCTCCGAGCTGAGGCGAATCCTGGAGGCCAAGCTCCACTATGATCCCGTGGCCCGCGTAGCTGCCGAGATGCTCGGGAATGCCGGGGCTCCCGCCCAGGCAGCCCTGCCGCTGCTGGAACGCATCGCCCAGATCCCCGCGTCGAGGCACCAGTACCTGAGGAAGAGCCTTCGCTCCGCAGCGGAGGAGGCGGCTGCGAAGATCCAGGAAGCGCTTCAGCAACAGAAGGAGAGACCAGGCTCATGAGCTGCCACGGTCCGAAGTGGGCACTGCCGCTCCCTCTGGCGCTCGCGTCGCTGCTCGCCCATGCCGCCGAGGCGCCCTCGCCCGCGCAGGCGTTCGTCCAGGCCCTCGGCTCCGCGGCCTCCACGGCCGAGCAACGGGCCGAAGCGTGGAAGAAGCTCACGGAGGACGGCAAGCAACCGCCCAAGGCGGTGGCCAATGCAGTGGACGACGCTCGGGAGCGGGTCTGGCGGAAGCTCGGGGAGCTCTTCGTCTCGCTCTACTCCAAGAAGCCTGTGTCGGGCCTGCGGACGGCCATCCCTCCTCACCAGAGCAAGGTGCGCGACGTGGTGGGTGGCGGCGGCTTCGGGAAGGAGAAGCTCGACGAGGCCATGGCGCCCATCGAGAAGGCCCTCGACGCCGCGACGGCGGCGCTCCAGGAATCCGAGAAGCTCAAGCCCCTCCGCAGCTACCTGGGCGAGGCCGAAGGCTACGCCGTCGGCTGCGGGCTGCGCATCGGCTGGAACGACGAGCTGGGCGACGTGCAGGTCAAGCTCGCCTTCGTCAACCATTACGCGGGCAGCGTCCGCTGGCGGCAGCTCATCGAGACCAACCGCAAGACGGGCTGCTCGATCGATCCCGCGGAGGACGCCTTGATCACGCGGCTCAATATCCATCGCATCCTCATCGGCCTGGCGCCCGTCGAGATTGACCTCCGCCTGGCCGTCGCGGGCAAGAAGCATTCCGAGGAAATGGCCGCCAAGGGCTACTTCGCCCACGATTCCCCCACGCCTGAGCTCAAGACCCCCTGGCAGCGCGCGGGCCGAGAGCACACCGCGTCCAATGGCGAGTGCATCGCCGCGGGCTCCGAGAGCGGCGTGGCGACCTTCATGCAGTGGTACTACTCCCAGGGGCACCACCAGATCATGATCAGCGGCGCCTCGTCCATCGGGGTCGGCCGCCGCAAGAGCACCTGGACCCTCATGATGGGCAGCCCGAAGCCGGGCGGCCCCAACGCCACCAAGATGGCGCAGTACGTCCGCAAGCGCTACGAAGCGGGCGAGGACGCGGCCAAGCTCTTCGACCTCGCCAAGTGGTGCGCCGCTGCCCCCACGCAGCTCCTCACCCAGGCCCAGGACGAGCTGGAGCGCGTCCTCGCTCTCGACCCGAAGAATGAGCAGGCCCAGAAAGCCCTCGACCGCATGCGCGGGAAGAAGAAATGACGCCCGACTGAAGGGCCACAGGGTCCATCCCTGATCTTTGCCCGCATCTTGAGGCCCGCCCTTGAGAATGGAGCCCTTCGCCTGTTCCCCCGCTCCGCTGGCATTGAAAGCGGTGACAACTCACCGCACTCCACACTCCACCCCGTTTTGGAGCAGGCCCCGTTTCTCCTTGCGCCAGCCTGGGAACAGGGAGGATTATGGAGTGCGGCGACGCGTCGCCGCTTTGAGTCCCCAGCGGAGCGGGAAGAGAGGCCAAACGCAACGTTCAGCACGGCGCCCCCTCAGCATGTGGGCAAAGATCAGGGCCCATCCTTCCCGCGGGCCTGGCCCGAGCGGAGCCGAGGGCTTCCAAGACCCGCGGGAGGGTAACTTCCCGCGCTTTCCAGGGATTGCATTGGAGGTGTAGTCATGTCATCCCCCCGCAAAGTCCTCATCATCGGTGGCGTTGCGGCCGGCCCGAAAACTGCGGCACGGCTCCGCCGCCTCGACCCCACGGCCGAGATCACCATCGTCGAGAAAGGCCATTTCATCTCCTACGCCGGCTGTAGCCTCCCCTACTACGTGGCCGGCGTCGTCAAGGAGCAGAAGGAGCTGGTCTCCACCGCGCTCGGAGTGCCCCGCGACCCCGCGTTTTTCCAGAAGAGCCTCAACGTCAAGGTGCTCACCCACACCGAGGCCACGCGGATCGACCGCGCGGCCAGAAGGGTCGAGGTCCGCGACGCCAATGGCACGCGCTCGCTCGACTACGATGTGCTGGTGCTTGCGACGGGCGTGAAGCCGGTCGTTCCGAAGCTCCCGGGCGTGAATCTGCCGAACGTCTTCACGCTCCACCGCATCGAGGATGCCGAGGGGATCAAGGCGATCCTGTCCGAAGGCAAGGCGGAGCCGAAGGCGACCCCCGTCCACTACTTCGAGCATCCCGCTCCCCACCGCAACGCAGTGATCATCGGCGGCGGGCTGATCGGGGTCGAGATGGCGGAGGCGCTCGCCCATTGGGGCTGCCGCGTGACCATTGTCGAGATGCTCCCGCAGATCCTCCCCATGCTCGATTGGGAGATGGCACGGCTCGTGCAGCGCCACATGGAGAGCAAGGGCATCCGCGTCCTCACGGGCACCACGGCCAAGAGCATCGAGGGGAAGGACCGAGCGGATGCGGTCGTCGTCGAGGGCGAGCGGCTCCCCGCCGAGCTGATCGTCATCGCCGTCGGCGTCCGGCCCAACAGCGATCTGGCCCGCGACGCCGGCATCGAGATCGGCGTGACCGGCGCCATTCAGGTGGACGGCGGGATGCACACCTCCGACCCGAGCATCTACGCCGTCGGCGATTGCGCCGAGGACCACAACCTCGTCTCCGGGCTCCCCATGTTCCTCTCGAACGGCGCGAACGCGAACAAGAAGGGCCGCGTGGCGGCGAACAACATCGCGGGGCGCGACGACCAGTTCCCCGGCGTCGTCGGCTCCGCCGTCTGCAAGGTCTTCGACTTCGCCGTCGCCCGCACCGGCCTCACCGAGAAGCAGGCCCGCGACCTCCGCTACGAGGCCGAAACCTGCATCGTCCCCGCCCCCGACAAGGTCCACCACTACCCGGGGATGAAGTCCATCATCCTCAAGCTCATTGCGGACAAGGCCACGCGCAAGCTCCTCGGCGCCCAGGGCGTCGGGGCCGGCGAGGTGGCCAAACGCATGGACGTCCTCGCCACCGCCCTCGTCGCGGGCATGACCGTTGACCAGATCGCGAACCTCGACCTCTGTTACGCCCCGCCCTTCTCCGCCCCGCTCGACAACGTGCTCGTCGCGGCCAACGTGCTCCGCAACAAGCTCGATGGGCTGATGCACGGCATCTCGCCCATCGAGGTCAGGGGCAAGCTGGAGGGGGGCGAGGACTTCCTCTTCCTCGACGTCCGCACGCCCGCGGAGTTCGAGGCCGGCCACATCCCGGACACGAAGCTCATCCCGCTCGGCGCCTTGAGGGACAAGCTGGCGGAGCTGCCGCGCGACAAGGAGATCATCGCCTTCTGCCAGATCTCCCTCCGCGCCTACTCCGCCGAGCGCATCCTCCGCGCCAGCGGCTTCACCCGCATCCGCGTCATGGACGGCGGCTTCGCCGCCTGGCCCTACGAGAAGGTGACAAGGAAGCCGTGAGCTCCGACCCAGCAGCCGCGCCAGCGCTCGTTCTCACTGCCGCCCTTTCTCATCGGAGGCCATCGCCATGCATTCTCGAAGAGCAGTATTGGCCCTGGGTTTCGCTTTCCTGGTTGCGGCACACTCCCGAACGAGCCGAGCCTTCTGGGAAGTCAGCGACCTCCGCGAGATGGTTCAGGGCGCGCGGGCGGTCGTGAAGGCGCGGGTGGTCGAGCCGGAAGAAGCCGCGGACGGACGGGTAGCGACACTGGAAGTGCTCGAACTGCTGGCGGGCGAATGTGGCAAGGCGATCAAGGTGCGAGTTCGCATGGAAATGGAACACGGAGGGTACGAGAAGGGGGAGGTTTGTTACCTGTGCTTGGTGCCCGATGAGGACA
>Ga0315274_10010617_pt1 | contig 13263 bp, 9 predicted proteins | sample YL17G02_20_MG_FD_203700 | JGI IMG/M metagenome (GOLD analysis project Ga0315274, IMG submission 203700) | Sediment microbial communities from Yellowstone Lake, YNP, Wyoming, USA - YL17G02_20 | ecosystem: Environmental > Aquatic > Freshwater > Lake > Sediment | place: USA: Wyoming | collected... | reverse complement strand
GGTTCAATCGGTTCCGCAAGCTCCTGGTGCGGTATGAGAAACTGGCCGAAAGCTATGAGGCGCTGGTTCATTTGGCCGCTGCTATCATCTGTTGGAGGAAGGTAGCACCTATTTACGGATAAGTCCTAAGTCCCATATAATCACCTGACCTCCGGCAAAGCCGGAGGTATGAATTTGTGAACCGCTCAAAGCAGTTTGTTTATTGACCACCTGAAGGTGGTTCTTCTCCAAACATACTCAGTTGATCGAGGCGACGGTCTTCTTTCTCCTGTCGCCTGATATATTCTCGGATGGTTTCCTCATCCGTTCCGACTGTGGAGACGAAGTAACCACGAGCCCAAAAATTCTGGCCCGTAAAGTTCTTTTTCCGCCCCATGTACGTCCGGGCAATATGAATGGCACTTTTGCCTTTCATGTAACCCACGACCTGCGAAACCGCATACTTGGGTGGTATCGAGATCAGCATGTGTACATGATCGGGCAAAAGGTGCCCCTCTATAACGTTGCACTCCTTCTGCACGGCGGGGTCACGAAATGTTTCTCCCAAATACTTCCGCAATTCCCCATACAAAGTCTTCTTCCGGCACTTCGGTATCCACACTACATGATACTTGTATTCCCATTTCGCATGGGTTAAACTTTGCACATCTTCCACAAATTGTCTGGTACTGTAAACTTTGAGCGGTTCACAGCCGGGAGGCTTTCTTATATTCCCGGAATTGTCAAACTCTATGAGTCCCCCGGCAAAGCCGGGGGATTACTCAGGAGAATTTAAGGGTTTCCTGCAAACGCGCAAGCGCCAGGAATATCCAGGCTTGTGCCCAACGCATATAAGGCACCCTCACTTTTTGTTCGCCCCACCATCGCTGGCGAATCTCAGCGATGTAAAAGCCTTCATCGGTTCGCATATTTTTAATCGTAAAATTCACTACAGGTTCCAACCGGTCAAAGCCACCCATGTTAGGTCCTAATTGTGACACACATAGGATTGCCTCTGAGCAGGAATGAATATTAATGGGATAAAGGCTATCCGGGGTAATTTTTGGAACACCATCTACCGTGAATAACTCGTTAAGATAAAACTTGTAGCCCTGTTTCAGCGGTTGGCTGATAAAGCCCGAGCCGGTTGCTCGCTGGATCGTATCCAGATGCCGCAGTACAAAGCCGGTGTGGTAATGGTCGATCTGTGTCGACGGTTCCGAACCCCAATAAAAGAAAGAACCATCATCATTTTGTTCAGATATCGTATAGCTGACTGCCTTCATGGATAAGTTTTTGTACCGATCTTCGCCGGTGGTCGCCCACAAACGGGCAAGAAAAGCCGCCGCGAAGAGGCTTGCATTATGCACCTTAAAATTGTCCAGCGGCGTGTAACTAAAACATATCTGATTATCAGACTTTTCATATCGGTTGAGCCCGTTGAGTAAAAATTCAGCGACACGGCGGGCAATAGCCAGACTTTCTTGAGATTTGGTCAGTTCGTAATGGTCAAGCCATGCTCCCCCCACAGTGCCCGTGACCACTGATGATGGAGTCCCTCGCGGAATTAATATCCGGGATTGCCAATGAAACGGGTAGCCCCAGGAGATGCCCGGATACTTCTGATTGCCGTTGGAGGCCAGCCACGCCAGGATATCTTCTGCTTTAACTAAATACGGCTGCTGGCCCGTGGTCTTAAATAATGACAGGTAGGCACTTGCCAGTAAGCCCATTGCTTTGGCATTAATTTCTTTTTTTATCCGAAGAATCCTTCGCAGGGCATGTGGTGGAAGATTCTGCTCGGTGAGGGCGAGAACGCCTCTTACCTTCCTGTGGAACCATGTCTGATATCCGAAAAACCGCGCAAACCAATCCTGGCCCCGAATATCATAGGGGTCATAGCCGGCCCAGCCATTGTTTGTGATCCAACTGTCCAGGCGAGTTAATGCTTCACTCACTACGGTTTGCATATTCATCACTCGCGTAACAACCTCTCTATTTCCTTAACGATTCGTTGGGCAGAATGGCCATCCCATAATGGGGGAACCGCGCCTTTTTCCATAGATCCGCAAAAAGCCGTGCCATTGCTGGCTTGATAGCGGCGGGATCGGTTCCTGTAGGTTCATTTGTGCCAATAATTACAGTTTCCGGCCGCTCCGTGTTGTTTCGGAGGTTAAGGCAGGGCACGCCCATGACCGTCGCCTCCTCTGTGATACCACCCGAATCCGTGAGCATCGCCTTGGCATGTATAAGGTCACTTCCGTATCAGACTGTAGTTCAAGCCAATGAGATAAAACCAGAATGGCACGAAGCGTGGTGCATCCACACCACCGTCATATAACATGAACCCCACGAAGCTAAAATAGAGCAACACCCACTCTAACTGAATCTTATTTTTCATATTCAAAATGATCATGGCAGTAACCAGCAACAGCCACGCTACAAGGCCAGCCATTCCGTAAAACATCCAGATGCGAATCCATTCACTATGCGGTTTATAAAACCCGACGAGCGGTCCCTCCTGCGAAAGAAAAGGATCCTTGGCAATCCCAAGAAGGGGGGCAAGCTGAACCCTCTCGATACCCTGCGCCCATCTTAAAAATCGTAATTCAAAACCGACAGGCTCATCATGATCCTCCGCAAAAGCAGCCTCAAAACGTTGAACGGTCGCATAGGACTGCTGAATCTTCAAACCAAACTCGGTCTGAGTTAGAATAAAACCAGCCACTAACACGATCAGTCCCAGACCCGCCAACAGCTTGATGTTTCTGTAGGGTATTGCCGCATGACGAGGAACAATCTTGGCCAGAAAGAGGATGAAGCACGAAAGTACCCCGAGACCGATTGCCAGTTTGCTGGACAAAGAAAGGATCGTTAACAGAAGGGCAGTAGGGATTAACAGAGAGATATTTTTGTTAAGAAAGGCTTGAAACGATACAATCAAAAAGCACACCAGCATGAATGAATAGATGACATTATTGATGCCTACTCCCGGCATTCGAGGATTGTGAAAGTTTTCTTCAATGCCTTCGCCGCCAAAGAATACACTGAGGTATTTCATGCGAAAATCAAAGGACAGGAATGGATAGACCAACGCTAGAATGCACAATGCCAGAATGGCGAATTTTACCCAACGGTTTTTAAGGATTTCAGCTATTGATCGGGTATTGTTTGTTCCCAGCCAAAATGCGCCAAGGGCCAGAAGCAGTTTATAAAAAAAGCCCATATTCCAGTATCCCACGGGGACACCCCAGGCCAATGCGCCGTTGATTAAGGCGCCCAAAAAACCCGCTGCATAGAGACATAAAAAAATAAAAAGAAAAGTGGGGATGTGCGGTATTGTTTGCTTTCCGGGCCGGATCAATATTAGAAGTACAAATGAAAAAACAACCAATTCTAAAACACTTATGCCGTATTGTGCGACAAACACATAAGGCGTAAGCAGGGTCAACGGCACCAGTAGTGCTGGAGAAAACAGCTTATTTGCCTTCATCGTGAGCCATCCACCCTTCAAGTATTGTCTCAACCTCCAGAGCAACTCCTGCGGACTGCCGCTGCTGCCACCATGGGATTGGCCATTGGCCACCGTTAATGGCATCGGCAAAGGCGATTAGTTCTTCAGTAAGCCCCTTTTCCTGAAGCTGAGTCTTTAACGACTTCCCCTTCACGCCATGGACATCAAGCCGTTTATAGTCCTCCAGTACAGCGAGCTTGCCATCGGTGTACAGATCGGCCATTTCCTTGGGATAGTCCTTGTTGCCAAGGGCGGTGTAGGTAAGGGTGGCGACGGACCCATCGGCGAAGCGCAAGGTAGCAACAAAGTTATCGGTACGTCCATAGTGCTGCGACCGGGGCGCAATGGCATACGCCGAGATCTCGGTGACTTCCGCATCGGCAAGGAAGGTGAACAGATCATAAATATGACAGGCCTCGCCGAGGTTACGGCCGCCGCCTTCAGGCCCATGTACCCAGTGGTCCAGGGGGATATACCCGGCATTCATGCGGTAGTTGAGCATGAAAGGGCCGCTACGACCTTGCAGCAATTCGGCCATGCGTCGCGCATAGGGTGAAAAGCGCCGGTTGTATCCCGTCAGGAGCACCTGCAGGGATTTATTCTCGTCCGCAGTGAGGAACGAATCCAGGGCATCAAGCTCGTCGCCAGTCAACGCCAGTGGCTTTTCAACCAGCACATGTTTCCCCGCCTGCAAGGCCGCCAAGGCCATGGCGCCGTGCAGATGGTGGCGTGTGGCAATGATCACCGCATCTACCTCCGGATCAGCCAGCACCTTTTCATAGTCAGTTGAAGCATAAGCAGCACCGAATTGCTTGGCCACCGCAGCAGCATGATGGCCGGTGCGGGTCACCACCGCCCGCAGGACAAGACGATCGCTCAGGGCTTGCAGATTCGGCAGATGGGCTGAGCGGGCAAAACCACCCGCCCCCAATACCGCGACCCGGATGCGACCTGGCTTTACATTCGTCTTCGGATTCAACTTGAGGGTGCGATCAGGTTCAGCGTGTCTATCGGAGTAAGTCAACAGCACCATCAACGGCTTTGCAGAGCCTGAACTTAAGGACGCATAAGCTGCCGGGGCTTCGTTGATGGGATATCGGGCGGAAATCAGAGGGGCCACCTGAACTCGCTTTTCCGCCAGCAGGTGTAGGTACTCCGCCATGTTGCGGTTTTCTGTCCACCGAACGTATGCAACCGGATAATCGAGCCCCTGCTCTTCATAGCGATTATCATAGCGGCCTGGGCCATAGGAGGTGGAAATCAGAAAATCAATCTCTTTGGCATAGAAGTCCGCACGGTTCAAATGCAGGCCCACATCACCCACTAGCACTACCCGTCCCTTCTTTCGGCACATCCCAAAAGCCGATGAAACGACCGAATCGGAGGGAGTTGCCGCGGTAATGATCACGCCATCAGCGCCCAATCCATCGGTCATACGAGCAACCTGCTCGATGTCGCTGCCATCGTCTGGATGTAGACCGATATCCATGCCCAGACTCCGGGCCAGCCCAATGCGATCGCGGTCCAGGTCCACACCGATGGTCCGACAGCCGTTGGCATGGAGCAGTTGTACCGTTAATTGCCCGAGAATCCCCAAGCCAATCACCACAAAGCTCTCGCCCAATGTCGGCTGTGCCCGGCGCACACCCTGCAACGCTATGGCGCCAAGGGTGACTGTGGACGCACACTCCCAATCCAGCGACTCCGGCAGTGGGGTGCATAAATTCCGTGGCACTCGAATGAATTCAGCATGGTGCGCATAACCGCCGCCTGCGCAAGCCACCCGGTCGCCGGTAGCTATGTCCTGGATTCCGGCACCGACCTCCACGACCACGCCCGCCGCCGAATACCCTGTGGGACGCGCTGCATCCCGCTTTTCTTCCACCAGACTCCAGGTACGTCGCAGGCCCATGGTTGCCGCCCTTTTAAGGGTGGTCGCAACTTTCTCCGGTTGTTGCAGCGCCCGCTTCCAGAGAGGAACGGCACTAGACCGCACACCGCTCATTTCGGTACCAACCGAAATGCAGGAGACTTGTGCACGCACCAATATCTCGCCAGGGCCCACTTGCGGGGCGGGAACATCGGCAACGATAGCCTTACCTTTATGAATAAGTACTTGTTTCATTCTCTAAACGCTCCGAGAGCTTTGAATTTTCCAAAATTTGTTTAGATTTTCATTTTCTCCCCGACTTTTCAGGAAATCGGGATTTGGTAGAAGATATCACCGGCAGATGTTGATCACATTTTCTGTTGTGGCGACAATGTCAACCTCAAAAATACCGTTATGGGAGACTGGGAAAATTGTTGAAGAACAACGCTGTCGATCCGTCTCATCGCCTCTTTGAAGAGTCGGCCTCGAAATCGGGAAAAGGTGGAATGGTCGGGGGAATGAGTATCGAAGGACAACCCCAGGAATTTTTGAAGGAGATCCGGTCGTTGATCTGGTGGTTTTCCAACTCCGGGTCGGAATCGATCCGGTACCACTTCCGCAGGAGAAGCCCCTTCAAGAGCATCAGCGGAGGATAAGCGTCAGCGCCCTCGCGGCTTTTTCCGACAGTATAATCAATAAGTTTCACCCGCGCTTACCCTTTGAGTTATCCAACACCATTCCTACACCTTTTTTAAAATTTTCACGCCAATTATCGGCAAATAAGTAGTCTTTATTGATTTTAACAGGTATAAAGCTAAGATCTATTTCCTCTGGGTTTTTTACTAATTTTGCAAATCCTTTTTGAAGAAGAAATTCCATATAATCGAACCCAGTCAGGTTTACGATGAAAGGTATGCAACCAAGTGCTATTCCCTCGTATATTGCAGTGGAATAAACACCAACAATCCACCGTGACGTTGATAACAGATCGTAAAGACTAGGGGTTTGACCGGTTACTACCTGCATAAGATTAGCTTCAGAAGCTTGTATTAAAGACTCATTAATCTTTTCCCAAGGATGAAGTTTATAAACAACGTTAGCTCTGCCACGAAACTTCTTTGCTGTTTGCACAGCAAATTTAGAAAGCTCTACACCTATCGACCACTGTGAAAGAAAAACAATCTGATCTATTTTTTCATTGCTTTTTTTTTCTTCATAGAAGTTTTCTAAATGCGGGTAACCAACTGATAATACTCTTTCCTTGGGAATAGGGAAATCCACACTGTCACGCCAGAAGTCGCCAAATGAAAACAGGTAATCTGGAAAAGCCCTCTTTACTCGACCATCTTCATATGAATATCCCAAATGATAACGTGACATTGTCCCATGCTGCAGTTCTACAACTGGTATGTTTAATCTTTTTGCTGATATTATGACATCTGTGGCACCATACGAGGCCATTGTAAAACATATCTTCGGTGTAGTCTTCTTAAAAAAGTTAGATAATATTGGGCATATACTCTTATGCCTTGATATCGTTTTTATAGTTAATCCATATACATCAACGGAAACAGCAAGGTCCTGCTTTATCCTGTTTTCGACGCCTTTGGCAAATTCATGTACTATATTTGTTCGCTTATATTTTGATATTATTTCATTAATATTAGAAAGAATTGTAAATATTCCATTGTGATACAAATTTTTTGTTTTTGCAGGTTTGAGATGTGCCAAGCTTTCATGTGTTTCTATTGTAGCCGACGTATAATTATCTAATATGGGAATAATGGGGTCGGTATAAATATCCCAATAATAACCATCATACATAAGCTTCCTTCGTGGATGACCAAAAAAAATAAAATCAATATGCCTTATGAAAAATGGGTTGTAGAATATAGAATCAAACAATAAAGTATTACACATTTTTATTTTATGCCTAAAATTTAAAGAAGAAAAACTTTTACCTCCAAACATAGTATCATTTTTAAATAGCCCAAGCTCAATAATTATTCTTTGAAAAACATCGAATCTGATCATTTCCCAGATATATACATCATCAACGAAATATGAGAACAGATTTAAATCATCTTCTATTTTAAGAAATGTTTGATAGACGTTTTTTAAGGTCATAATGGACAACTCCAATTTATTTACTGAACAGATTGGACTGCACCCCATGAGTTGGACAAAATGTGTTAGAGTACTGGGCAGGACCCAAGATCCCCGAGATGGGGAGAAAGGATCTTGCCATGAAGCACCGCAGAAGGTAGCGTCAAGTTTTTTCTGTAAAATCTCTCAGGGCTCGATCCACCTGTTCGTTTAGGGGATTCACATGTATAATCTCTCAAGCTGCTTGGGGAGTCAATCCCAATCTTAGTTGAAATTCCTCAGCGACCCCTGTCATGGCCTTATGCAACTTGATCTCCGGTGGCTGTCCTCTCCCCTCGGATCTCCCCCTGCAGGGCAGCGCGTAGGGCGGGAAGATGGCGGTATCCCTGGATCCGACGAAGTCTGGGTTCGATATCCAGCAGGGCAGAGGCCACCCATCTCTGCTTCTGATCGCTGTTTCTCCAGCGGTCCACCGGATTCGTTCGTTCCCCCACTTGGGCCATCACGGATTCCACGCAGTTGGTGGTCTTCAGGCTGATGCCCAAGGTGGGAAAGACTCCCAACCGATGCAGGGTCAGGGTCTCCTCCATCCCCTCCTCCAGGCTGGCCACCGCCGAGGCATTGAGCAGGCGCAGCTCCTGTCGGATCCGCAGGAGGGCAGCCCGGGCCTCGACATAGGTAGGTTTCTCGTAGGCTTGCTGGAGTTTCCTCCGCCAGAGGGCTTGCTGGGACTTGGGGAGGTAGCTCACGACGTTCTCCCTTTTATGCCACTGGCAACGCTGGATCAGGGCCTGGGATCCGAAGACCCTCTGGATGGCTGCACGGAGTCCCTTGGATCCATCGAGGATGCAAAGAAGGCCAGGGTCCACTCGCAGCCCTCGCTCCAGCAAAGAGCGGAGGAAATCCGAGCAGACCCGCTCGTTCTCCGTCCCGGTCTGGATGAAACCCAGAATGACCTTCTCGCCCGAGAGGGTGATGCCTAAGGCGATGAGCATCTCATCCTCGGCGAAGGTCTTCCCATCCAGAAAGAGGGCGACGAAGTCGTAGGAGTCCAATCGGCGCTCACAGAGCTGTTGCAGCTTCCGGGCACTGGCCCGGATGAAGCGCCGGGAAACGGAAGAAGGGCTCAGGCCGAAGGCCGCGGGGATCGCCTCCGCACACTCGGCACCTGTCTGCGCAGGCAGGTAGGATCGGCAGCTTAAGCCCCGGAGGATCTTGCGGAGGATCGCCGGATCGGCCTCTTGGGGCTGCTGCAACTGCCGGTAGGTCTGGAGGGGGATCTCCTGATTCTTTGCTCGATCTCTCAGCCTCCGGTAGAGGACGGCCACCTTCTGATGTCCCAGATAGATGAAGCCCCTTTGCTGGCTCCAGCGGACGAGGCCCGGAAGGCCTCCTTTGCGGCTGTATCGTTCTCCGGCCAGGGCAGCCACCTCCTGCTTCAGGGCCTCGGCCACCGCCAGGAGGCCCAGGGGGATTAGGGCCTGGATGAGGGCCAATTTGGCATCCAAGTCCTGCGGTGCTGAAAGATGGGAAAGGACGATCGGTTTCACCTTGCCTTTTCGCGAGATTCGGAATACTCTCTTCATGGAGCGGCTCCTTTCTCTGTGGGGTTGTGGGTTTGTTGCCAAACGCACTCACACTTCACCACAAAGGAGTCGCTTCGTCAATTTTCAACTAAGTATGGCACACCCTCTGCTTGGGCCTTCCTACTGACTCGCATCCCTCCCAAGATCCGTTGAGCTTCGGAGCTCATGGAGAGGGCTTGCCATCCTTTCTCTGCCTCTTGGAGCAAGGACCAGACCATTGCCAGGGCCCGCATCTCTTGCTGAAAGCGACCGATCTCGCGCACCCGACGCCGCACCTCCCGGAAGCTCCGCTCCAGGACATTGGTGGTCCGAATCCGCTTCCAGTCGCTCACCGGAAACCGGTAATAGGTCCAGCAGGCCTCCAGGTCTCGGTGCAGACACTCCACCGCCGAAGGGAACTGCCTTCGGTAACCCCGCTCAAAGAGGGCCAGGGCCTCCTCCGCGTGGGCCAAGGTGGGGGCATACAAGACGCCGAGCCGCATCCCCTACCTTTACCTGGGCCCCTTTGGGGACCTTCTCCAGCACATTGGCCAGCTTATGCTTGGTGCAGTGCTGGCGGGCCACCTGGGGGAAATGGGCCTCGACGGCGGCCAGCAAGCCTCCTCCACAATCGGTGATGAGCAGGAGCGGCTCAGGGAGCCCCCGGCGCTTCAGATCCTCCAGCAGATCGGCCCAGGCCCGGGTGGATTCTCGGCTCCCCAGGGCCACCGCCAGGACCTCCCGGCGTCCATCGGCCAGGACGGCGTGAGCCACCAGGATCGCCTCCTTCTCCCGGCTCCCCCTGCGCACTCCCAGGCGGATCCCATCCAGGAAGAGATAGATTACCTCCAGCGGGGAGAGGTCGCGCTGGCGCCAGGCGTCGAACGCCTCCACCAGCTTCTGGGTCAGCCGGACCACCGTAGTGGGACTCAACCCTCGCCTCCCCAGAAGTTTTCCCAGGGCCTTGCGGATGCGTCGGGTCGAGAGGCCATGCAGATACAGGAGGGGGATCGTCTCCTCCATCTCCGGCAGGCGGCTAGTCCGGGGTGGAAGCAGCCGGGAATGGAACGGCTGTCCCGCTCCCCGAACCTGGGGCATGGCGAGGAGGAGGTCCCCTCCACCGACCTTCACCGTCCGGGGCTTGGCCGCATTGCGCCAGCCCGGGGATCCGCCGCTCCTGCGCTCATACCAATCCCGCTCCAAGAAGGCCATTACTTCCTCTTCCAGGGCCACCTGGAGCATCAGTCGGGCTCCCCACTGGGTGATCCAGGCCAGGGGATGCTGGCTGGCCTTGATTTGCATCGCGGCCTCCACCAGCCGAGCCGCTTTGCGGGGCAGCTTCCTCACCTTCTGCGTGACTCGCCAGGGAATTTGTGTTACAATCTTGGTCATAGGGGTAAACCTCCTTCTGCCCATCTGGGCGGTTGTTAATTCCAGGAGGATCTTACCCCTTTTTGCTTTTACAGAAAAGAGGGTACGCTATCCCGCAGAAGATTTACCATCGAGTTCAAGAGCCAAGTTGTTGAAGAACTCTTGAGCGGGGTCAGTACCGCAGCCCAACTCATGCGTCGCCATGACATCTCGTCAGGGCTTCTCCATCACTGGAAGGACCAGTACACCAAGGGACGTTTCGACAACCCACCCCGGAAGCGGCCCTGGAGGAGCGCGTCCGGCAGCTCGAACAGCTCGTCGGGAAGCTCACGCTGGAGAATGAATTTTTAAAAAAAGCCGTTCAGAGAGGCCTGTTGTCACCCCCGAAGCGAAGCGGCGCTTCATTGCTGAGTATCGTCCCTTCGTCGAAAGCGCCGACAGGGGGTGCCAGCTGATGAACCTGCCCCGCAGCACGTATTACTACAAGCCAAAGAACAAGCCCTGCGATGAACCGGATCTCATCGAGCGCATCGAGGCGATCATCGAGGAGTACCCCGGTTATGGATACCGCCGGGTGACGCGTGAGCTCCACCGCCGGGGATTCCCGGTCAACCACAAGAAGGTGTTGCGCGTCATGAAGCAGCGGGGATTAACCCGCAAGCTCCGGCACCGTTGGGTCCGTACCACGGACAGCAACCACTCCCATCGGGTGTATCCCAACCTCGTGAAGAACCTGCTCGTCACGGGTCCCAACCAGGTCTGGGTGGCCGATATCACCTACATCGGCATTCAGAGCGGCTTCGTGTACCTGGCAGTGATCCTGGACCTCTTTGCCCGCAGAGCCGTGGGCCATGCCCTCTCACGCAGCATCGACACGGCCCTTTGTCTAGAGGCTCTTCGGATGGCCATTGCGCAGCGCAACCCCCCGGCGGGGATCATCCACCACTCCGACCGGGGCGTCCAGTATGCCTGCCGCGACTACGTGGACACGCTGCTGCAGCACGGCTTCCGAATCAGCATGTCTCGGAAGGGAACCCCGTACGACAACGCCACCGCCGAGAGCTTCATCAAAACCCTGAAGACCGAGGAGGTCTATCTCTGGGAATACCGGACTCTGGCAGATGTCCAAAACCGGCTTCCCTACTTCATCGAAGAGGTTTATAATCGCAAGCGGCTGCATTCCTCTCTCGGATATCGGCCGCCTGTGGAGTTTGAAGAACGGTTTCACCAAACCAAATCCTGTCCGGTTGTCCTAACTGCAGCTGTCTAACCGGAGGGGTGCACTCCAGATCCAGTTCATCTTCCATTTGGAAAATGCCTTCAACAATTGTTTTTATGTTCACGATGAGCGAAATCTTTTTGTTGATGAGGTTAAAATATTAAAAAATCCTGTTTGAAAAATACGGATAACAGGGACAAAAGTATTCACAAAGTCAAATTTTGTACTTCAACCTAAACCACGGCATAGGAAAAATCCTATTAGAATACCACCAAACGCATATAAACATGAGGATGTAACTCAAGAGCGTGGCTTGGGCCGCCCCGACCGTGCCATTAAGTTTTATTAGAAAGTAGTTTGCGAGCAAATTAAATCCCGCAGCAAAAAAAGTAATGGCGCCGAGGAAAGATGTCCTTCCAACATGGACAAAGTAGGGAAATATCATTGTATATATTCCATTAAAAGCGTATCCGAAAGCCACCCAACCGACAAAGGTTGTTGCTTCATAAAAGGGCTTGGTTGTCATCAAAGGCACCAGCAGGTAGGAAGCAAAGGTGATGCTGGCTGCAAGTAAAAAGACCAGGATGGCATAAGCATAGGTAGCTTTGACAATTTTTGTCTTAACTTCTCCGTTAACATTCGCAAGTTTTTGATACATCCAGGGCGACCAACTCCGGTTAAAGGCGACTATAAACAAAGACATAATCATGCCAAACTGGTAGCCTATAGCGTATACACCCACCGCATCCATACCGACCATACGCTCAATGAAAAGCCGATCACTTAAAGCCATGATTATGGCACCAAGGGCATGGGGTATCAGAGGGAGAGAAATTTTGAGGATTTCTCGTATCTGTACAAAGTCAACCTTGAAAAGAATAAGACTATCTTTCCAAAGCCGGATAATTCCGACAACCCCCAGAACAAACGTGGCAACAAGAATTCCACCAACCCTGCCTTCCCAACCCTGAAGATATATGACTACCAAAATCAATGTTACAGAAAGGTTCAGGACGGTCTTGGAAATTTCATATAAACCGTATGTTAAGGCCCGCTGTTGATTACGAAAGATAGTCAGGTTGAACTCATTAATCATGTTCATCATTGCCAAGATTGGCAATATGTAAATCCAACGATCAGGAATGGTGAACAACTTGCCACCCAAATGAATATATGCAGCAATGATAACAAAAAAAATGGTTGATGTGGTCAGCAAGACTAACAGTAAATTAAAAATAAGCTTGGCTAAATATTCCTGGGTCTGCCTGAAAAAGTTACGGGTGATATTGTTGTGCATGTCCATGCCGATAAACGGCCCGGTAAACGTAATCATCACCTGATATATTGCTAATATTCCGTACTCAGCGGGTGAAAGGTACCTTGTTAATACCGGCAATAAAAAGAAAGGCAGTGCTTTATTTATAATCGAGGTACCAAAGTATATAGAAAACCCCTTAAGGAGGGTGCTCTGTTTGAACTGATGCAAGATTTGGTGTGCTTTTGGCATTATATATAGCGTCATAAATAATACATCATAATTCAATTGCATCTCACACATCCCTCTGATAGGATAAGCCTGAAGGAGGGATGCGCCATGAAACGTCTTCAGGTTGCCGATCGGGAGCTGATGGAAATCGCC
>Ga0315274_10010616_pt1 | contig 13264 bp, 7 predicted proteins | sample YL17G02_20_MG_FD_203700 | JGI IMG/M metagenome (GOLD analysis project Ga0315274, IMG submission 203700) | Sediment microbial communities from Yellowstone Lake, YNP, Wyoming, USA - YL17G02_20 | ecosystem: Environmental > Aquatic > Freshwater > Lake > Sediment | place: USA: Wyoming | collected... | reverse complement strand
GCTCCTCCTCCCTTCAACGGTTCAACAGGTCATGATCCGGACCTGCAGACATCAGAAGCGAACGTATACTCGTTCTTGAAGTCCGCCAATTACACTCTCTCAGAGTCCTGCTTATTCGCAGCACCCCAGAGGATAACACGCGGCGAGGAAGATATAGCGGACCGTTTCTGGTTTAGATTCTTCCATGCGGTCAACGGAGCACTGGTGGTTTCGAATGAGGTAAACGTGTTCACTCAGGCGAGTTCCGGCCTTGTCGTGGGATTCGGCTATGACTGGATAGATGTGCCGTACCTAGCAGCCAATCGTGTCATTGAAAGCAGACTGGCCGCCGACACTGCGACAAGCTACCTCAAAGAGCCGCTCAATCTTGAAGTCCTTGAAACGACCTTGGCGTTCTGGAATCTGTGGGATAGTAGAACACCTGAGTTCGTTCTCTTCTGGGTCGTAACGTGCAGGCGTTTTGGGGACGGCGATTCCTTCCTGGTGTTTGTTTACGCGCTCTCGGGCAACCCTTATCGTGTCGTGGTCGAACCTGAGTTGGCCGAATTGCCGCTTCTAGGAATGGGCGGACCATCCGCGCAGGCAACTGGCCGAGCGACGATTCTTGTCATAGCGGCGCTTCTAGTTTCTGGTACTGCTTCGATGTTCAGCTACTACTTGGCAAAGCGCTTTGTTCGCTGACACCTGAAATCGGCGCAATGAGAATTGCCGACGTCTGTTTGCTCGGAACAAGCATACATTACTGAGTCATTGGCTCCAAAACCCTAACAGCAATGCACAAGCTAACCTGGGGTCCATTCGGCTCTCGGACTAGCAGAAAGGCCTGTTCCACGAATGGTGTCTTCTAACAAGCTCGAGTTCTTTAGGGTTTGCCCTTTCTCAAGGCAAACTCAAAGCGAAGTTCCGTCCAGATCTCCGTGGCCCAAGCGAACAGTATCAGGTCAGCCGACAAGTATGAGAATCGCATTATCTCAAGGTAGGAGAAGCCCCCCATGATTGAGAGAGAAGCCATGATTAAGTACACGGAGTATATGGTTGCGATCCAGATTGCTGATTTGCGCAACGACAGCACCCGTTTCCATCTCTCGGCAGACAGCTGAGCTCTAATCCGGCCCTGCGTAGCGTAGACCACGAATATCTGAACGAAGCCGGTGTTCGAGAGTGTGGCAACCATAATCCATAGTCCTATTTGCGCACCAACAGTGTCAGTGAGCGGCATGCCAATCAGGAGGAACAAGAAGAGCTTTCCAAGTGAGCCAAAGGTGACAAACTTGAATGTAGCTGACCATGCCGATACCGCGGACCTCTTTCTAATTCCTTCCGGTATGTTCTTTGGGAGTTTCTCACTTGTGGCTGTAAGCAGGTGTAAGGGCCACCCTATCAGTATTATGTCTGCCAATACAAGTATCCCGAACCTGTAGTAGTCTGCGAATTTGAAGAGCAGAAGAGTTTCGTAACACAGAAACCAGCTGGCCCCGAGAAGGAAGCATCCTAAGATACTGCGGAAACCGAGCACGCTCTGCGGTTTTCGGTTTGACAGCTTCTGCCTTAGCTCGTCTACCGCCTTTTCCAGTTCTATGCCGTGTTCCTGCCTGCAATGAACAGAGAGAGCTCCTCGGTTAGACAGACTCTTGTCCGGGCACCAAGGACATAGAAGGTACTCCCCTTTTCGCCATTGAGCATACTTAAGGAGTATGCCGCCTCCACACAGAAGGGCGAACGCACCGATTATGTTCCCGGTTGCAGCGGATGAAAGCAGCATCGACAAGGCCACAATCAATCCGGCGGCCAGCATGTAGGTTGTAAGAAGAAGCACTAGCGTTGTAGGGATAAGAAGAGTCCAAAGGCCATTCCAGTTGACTATCCTTGCTGCAAGGGAGTCCTCGGATGGAAGGTACAGCCAGTATGGCCGCGTGTACACAACCATGGAAATATCAATCACACAAACCAGCAGTACTACTACGAGCGCGAACGAAAGAAACACCAAGGGTTGCGACAGACCGATTGCATGAGCAGATAGCAGGAGTCCTCCGACGTATGCGACGGCGGCCAGACTATACACGGTGTATCTGTGATTGCCGATTTTTGTGTCTATTAGCGGGGATGCTTTCCCTACTAGCTCTCTCCTCAAGTGTTCCAGTCTGGAATCGACTGAGCGCATCGCTCTTGTTATGGCCTGAAGTGGTATGTTTTGATCCTGCTTCAAAGCCCAGGGGTTTTCCATCTGACTAAACTGGTCGGCGAAGGCAAGAGCCTCGTCAGAGACCTTCCTGAGGCTGCCTGATAGACGAGACTTGGTCGGGACTCCTCGCAGCTCACTGCAGTGCCAACGCAAATCCTGAGCCCATTGGACAACCCTATCATTTGGTCCTTCTCTCGGAAGTGATTCTAATGCTCCCTTAAGTTGAGATAGCGCTTCAAACGCTCTCTGTAGCTGCACTCTCTCTTCATGGTTTGCATCAACTCCGCGCAATATGACCACGGTACCACGACTCCAGAAAGGTTCGAAAGCTCAGATGCAAGACCAGAAAGGAAGAAAACCCCTAAGCAGTACTTGGCATCTCGTGAGTGCTTTGACAAATACGTGGCGATTCTACTATAGCTTGCCGTTTGTATTGTATCATCGATGGGAACGCACTACCAAGCCACAGCGATGTGTTGCGAGCGGCACAGGCATCGCTGTCGATGATAGCATCTTCTCTGTAATGAGGATCTAAACGTCATTGTTTCCAGCGATACACAAAGTGTATGGAGCTACATTCCGCACCCTACGCCAAGTCACAATGACAGCTTGCGGAGCAGGGCGTTTCAGCAAATGGGATGTTAGTTCACAGCTTGCCCGTTCTGTAGCCGCGTTTTCTCAGTCGATACCTTTACTCTGTCTTCAGGAGGACGCTAGACCTGCCATGAATCTGACCGACAACGGAGAACGTTCAGCGCTTGTTCATGGACTGCCAAAGTATACTGGACCGAAGGTACCTAAGAGATGGCTTTCAAGTTCTGTCTTCCGCGACGTGGGCGCGAGGACGGCTAGAAGGTCTTGCTCCTGGTAGCATTGTCAAGCTCTCAAAGGCTTGAGATATGAGGATGCTATTGTCCTTTCTCCTGTTCCCTAGAGAGTATCTTCATCTTGGCACTGAAACCGATGTCATGAATCCAAGTAAACCCTGAGTGTTCGTAGTTTTTCTCTAGCTCAGGGAGTTCGAGCCGGTCAAAGAGAGCACCAGCAGTTTCAAGAAGGCAGGCCTGATAGAGACCCCTGATGCTCTCGTTCTTCAGAAGGCTGAGGATTGCTGCAACCACACCAAGATATTCCTTCACTTTTCTGCCGAGGCTGGATAGAGCAATTGCCGAGCTCATGTTGGCTCCGTCTGTTATGGAATTCAGGTTCTTTGTGATACCTGCGACAACGTCAGGGTATGCAGCCAAGGATTCGCCAATTGAACCCATGGCGAGTATGAAACCCGGGTGTCCATAGAGGTTCTCAGCCTTAGCCCGTTCTACAAGATGTGGGACCAGCAGCGCCTGATGTCTGCTTATGACGGAAGCTGCCAAGGTCATCAGGATAATGGGAGCGTCAAGGAGAAGGTCAGTGACTCTTTTGGGAAGGTCCTCGGGAATCTCTCCCATCATGGGATGCTCACGCAACAAGTATAGTCCACATGATTTGAGAAACTCCTCGTTGGCATGAAGCATTCCGGCAATGACTTGATATTGAATGGGTTGCCTGACATCAACTTCGAGCAACTGGGCAGCGGAGGTCCGCAGCTTCTCCAGCTCATTGGAACGCAGCAAATCCACGGACAGTGGGTCCAGTACCAGTGCTTTGCCCGACCTGTAAGGCCATAGACTATAGTACCGGAGCAACAGCCATGATGGCAGGTGAGGGTGTTTCAGTTTCTCGTTATGAACCTGACCCAAGACATGTACGGCCTTTGCTCGAATGAACGGATTGTTGTGACAGACGAGTCCGACAATCATACGATCGATCTCTTCTATGCTTTCCTCACTCCAAGTACGGCTTTCTATTGCACGTAGGAGGAGCCAAACCATCTCATTGTTGCCGTGCCGCTCCAAACCCCCAAGCAACGATAGCATCCTAGCATCACTTATGGCTGCGCCCATTCGTACAAGAGACGAGAGGGCTTCCACGCCCACATCTGAGCCACTAAGGCGAACGAGTTCTCCAAGTTCCTCTGTGAGCCCATAGCGCACCAAGGTTTCCTCATTGAAACTTCCGAGTACACGAGCTGCCATCTTGCTGACAAGAAAGTCGCCGAAATGGAGGGCTCGCTTGATTCCTGAAACGGCCTGTCCCTCCAACAGACTCGCCACCTCGTCGACTAGTGGTTTCTGGATGCTCATAGGAAGACCGTGGAGGATGCGAAGTGACAGTTCAGCTGAAGAGCCCGGACCCCCAAGCCATACAGCAACTGGACCTGCCATTTGCCCAATCTTTTCGGTATGGCCATTGATATCCGCACAGTAAGTCGCAATGAGATTTGCGACTGGGGCTTCAAGGTTCACGGAAACGCATTGAAGGTCAAGACTGCTGAGATACTCAGCCACAGGCGTGTTCTTGTCCATTGCACACATTGTGGCTAGGGCACACTTCCGACTGTAGTCACCGGCGGTGTAAAGATACTGCAGAACCACCCTTTGATTATCAAACCTCGTCCACGGGCTGACTCCCCCAACTGCTTCTCGACCTGCAAGTGCTAAGGCCAAACTTAGAGCGATTTCCGAGTAACCTTCCGTTTCGAGCCTTCGGTTGCTAAATTCATGAAGAGCATCCATCATTAGGTCAAACCGCTTTTCGAATCTGTCCCATTCCTTTCTATCCAAAACCCTGATTATATCCCCGAGATTCGAGATGAGGTGTTCTTTGTACTCGATTTCCTTCTGCACCTGTTCGTCTTTGGTATTGTCAAGAACGGGTCCTGTCCTTCTCACTGTTTTGTCGGCCAGCAACGCGTCCTCAAGGTAGCGAGCCAACAACACCTTGCGTACCCTCACAGGAAACAACCGATAGCGCAAGTACACTGACATCATTAGGATGGCTTCGAGAAAAGCAGGGAGCAAGAAGCTCAGTGGAGGAAGTTGTTGTACTAGATACGGCAGCAGAACAATCGACGCCCAGAAGTAACAGCCGCCTTTCATCACCCAGATGTCAGCGTGAAGGATGTGTTCATTGTCGAGTGTCCTGATAATATAGTCAGCCTCCTCTTGGGGACTCAGTATTCTGTAAACAGATACTTCCCACGGTCTTGTCACAAGCATGACTCGTGCAACGAACTGCTGAAGCGAAACCCTATCCACAGTCCCCTGCAAGAACACATCCACCAGACGCTCTGGTTTGATGTAGAAAAGGACGCTGGCTGTCAGCGATGTTTCGAGAATCAGAATCGAAGCATAGGCAGCAGGATCTGTCTGGGCGAATCTGGGCAGTGCAGCATTGAGGATGGCGGCTGATAGAATCAGAGAGAATGCCAAATAGACCGCGCTCTCGGCACCTCTCGATGGTAAGAAGCTGAGGCTCGACATTGTCTGTTACCTCCTCAGAGGAAGTCCGTGCGGATTGGGTGTTGGAGAATGGGCCGTTAGGAATCTCTCTCGGTCCGACACAGGTTATGAGAAACGTACAGCCCTGCATTCCTCTGAAGTCGAACTCAGATATCTGTATTCTCCCAAGCAGCAAGACCGAGGGTGCACATCTTCTCGCATTGACATGTTACCAAGACCATTACCAACGCTGGTTCAATGACTTCGAGAATCAAGAATTCCCAATAGCGAGGGGCAAGGCTCGATACCGGTAGAATATGGACTCGGAGGCTCAAGATGGGGCTTCAGCTCCTCACGAAGGGCATATGGCAAACCATGCGTCAGCTAGTGTTGGTGAGAGCATGTGCAACCCAGGTTTCGTAGCCGTGTACAAATATGCGGTCGAGTGTATTGAGGCCGGACAGGGAGTCCAAGCGGATAAGAGCCGCACACTGCCTGGGCTGATTCAGGAGCTCAAGTTTCCACCGGCAATCTGTTGGGGGCGTCTTCAAGATCAGGCATTCACGGCCACTTTGGGTGGAAAACGAAGCCTCTGTCCTCTTGCCACCCCAGAACCAAGGGCTTAGGCAGTAGATTGCGAAGTTTCGTGACAAAATCCATGTCTAGCTTTGAAGGCTTGATGTCAAGTACTACCACCCATTGGTCAGCGCTCTCCCTTGATGGGTAGTAGTTGTACTTAAGGAGCTGTCCGAGCGCGTTGCGCAGAAGTGTTCGAGAGTCTCCTCGGCGCTGGACCTGCTGGTGGCAGTGATTCTGATAGAAGCAGAGAAACTAGTCGTTTCTGGCGCGAAAAACGCAGATGACGACTATGAGTATGAGAATGGCGCCCCCCGCGGCAATGTAAACAAGTCCCGTATTATCACCGGTTACTACCATTCTAATGCCTTCTATGATAAGCCCCGTAGCTGCCCACGACAGGAAACCAACCACTGCGGCGCTGCAGCCAACAGTGGGGAGATTCGTGAATAGAGCCGGCAAGATGGCCTTCGTCACTATTGCCTGTAGCATGTATGGTATGTATGGTTCGAGAAGAATGACTATGTCTTCAAACGGGAGCATGAGGATGAATGATCCGTCTCCTATGTCTGTCCTGTCTGACTTCAAAGAGATTTCGCAGGTGTCGCCCGAAAAGCTAAAAATCAGGTCGCTGAACTGTGCAGAATCGCTCAGCGCGGTCCCAACGTCAAGTCCCAGTGTCTTCGTCAGTGTGGTTTCATTGTCAATGAGTACTGATATCTCCACCATGTAGCGGGCCCACATGCAGCCGGGTATCAGTATTCCCGACAGTTTGATGGGCACTTGGTGGCTATTGTAAGGCAAGACCGTGCCAACTGGCACGATGATGTAAGGGCCCCACGGTCCGTCTTGGGTTTGATACTCGTCTTCACCCTTGAAGACCCTTATTCGTCCAGCTCGGTCTGTGACTCTGATGCTGTAATTGTGACTATCGGTGCTGTTATTCAGTACTCTCACCGTAAGAGTCGAGTTTGAGTACACATCAACAGGATTGCGGGAGAATTCGTACGAAACCTCCGATGAGAGATCTGCATGATTGGTCATATTGAACGACGACAGTGTATCATAGTCCTCTGTAACCAGAAACCTGACTGTTTCCCACTCCCCTACGTGCTCTGATGCGTCAATGTATAGGATCACATCAAAGCAAGTCAGCATGTAGACGAAGCCGACTGGCAGAGCAGACTCCAAGAAAAGGGATATCGATGCGCTTTCGCCGGACACCAGTGTATAGTTCTGAGGAAACTTGTGAACGTATACACCGTTGTCGTACTCAACTAATAAAGGAATGAGTCCCACTGTGAACGAGAGGTAGGCGTTCCGGGTTTCTGCGGAAAGTGCAAATGCATGGGTCCTACTATCAGTGTTAGTGACATTGACGTTCATCGTCGCGTTTTTGTTGTCCACAACTACATACTTCAGTTCTCCTACGCTCAGGTAATCATTCGCGCCAAGATCTTGGCTGACAGCGCGGCCCCCGTCCTCTGCCAGAACGGGCATACTCCCCGGACCGACCAGCAGAAAGGTATAGAGGATCGTAAAGATTGTGAGAAACGAAATCGTCGTGCTCTTCAATACGCATACTCCGCGATTGATTTGCTTGACAGCGAGATAACTCTATCTGTGGCAATCTCCATGAAGCCGCTTCTTCTCAGTCTATAAAGTGATGTGCACCGGCTTTCTGTCAAGTGTCAAGAATCCCCTGTAATGCCAAGGTATTTCTGGTGGCCAGACGCTCAGACTTGAGGGATGCGGATGGTAGAGCTGATTTCTGTCCTCGACCCCGAGAGAGAAGCGAATCGGGGGGAGGAGGAAGACAAGTCAACTGACACGCCGGATGATGTGGTGAGAAGGCTTCTATCGTACATGGACAGCATTCAGACAGAACACACTTCGGACGACGAACAACTGGGCTCTGTCGAAGGCCTGAAGACGGAAATCTCCGATAGAATCTTGACCCACCTCCGGATGCTAGGATACACCATAGGAAGCGACGGGTGCCCCAAGCTCGAAACGCAGGCAAAGGACCGAGTTCGTTTAGTTCAAAGAGAGAAGAAGCGGGAGCAGCTACTCAGTCAGCGACGGCTTCTAGCGAGGAACCACGAACTGCTTCTCGACTCAGTCGCCAATGGTTGGGAGATAGAGCCCTCGAAGATTGAACCAGAACTCGTGGAGGTGAAGGCAGGTACTGAGGACGGCATACTGTTCAGGCTTCTGACAATGTACTGGTCTGTACCAGTGTCAGGCGGATACGGCCGGAGAATGAGGTTCCTTGTGAGAGATCGGCAGAACAACAAGGTTGTTGGTCTGTTTGGGATCACAGACCCTGTCTTCAATCTGCGCGTTCGCGACAACTGGATTGGCTGGACATTGGAGCAGAAGAAGAGAAGCTTGAGAAATGCAATGGATGTGTTTGTCCTGGGAGCAATTCCTCCCTACTCTGGTCTTCTCGGTGGGAAGATGATTTGTGCATTGACCACTGCTCGTGAGGTCAGGGAGGCCTATGAGCGGAAGTACCGTGGAAGGCGGTCTATCATATCGGGCAGAAAGCATGACGCCAGACTGCTCCTGCTCACAACAACCTCTGCTCTTGGCCGATCATCGCTCTATGATAGAGTCAAGCTGGATGGTCGGCTGTACTTTGTTCCCGTCGGGCTGACTCAAGGATACGGGCACTTCCATATCCCTGCAAACGTATTCTCTGCGATGCGGCAACTGCTTATCGAACTGAACCACCCCTATGCGAAGGGGAATCGCTTTGGCAATGGACCCAACTGGCGGATGAGAGTCATCCGCGTGGCCCTTCAATCCTGCGGGCTTAGTCCAGAGATTCTCAGGCACCAAGTCGGACGAGAAAGCTACATGATTCCGTTGGCTGAAAACACTAAGGAGTGTCTGCTCGACCCTGGTCTGCAGCCTGACTACTACGATGATGACGTAGAAACGATTGCGGGTAGTGCCATCCGCAGGTGGGTAATCCCTCGTGCGGCGCGCAGGCCCGAGTTCAGACACAGGCGAAACTGGCAAATACTGGAAGACATTCTGACAGGGATGGGGGTTGGCAAATGATTCTGGATAACAAGCAGTTCGAGGAACTTAGGGCAGCAGTCACCGAGGCCACAAGGAACGAGCTGTTATCTCTCAACAAACTGCGTGAGAGAGTCAGGAATCAGATTGTGATGACGAAACTAGGCCGACGCAGTCTTCATACGGTGGCGCCAGTTGCGGCGGATGGTGGCGAAAACAATCTAGCCTTTGAACCAGCGAGTATCGAGATGATCAGAGTAGCTGACTCCGAACGAACAAAGCACGTCGAGCTGATAATCCCACTCACGACCGATCCTGGAACATATGAAAGGCTCTTTGAAACAGTACCTGTCCTCAGCAGAATGTTGGACAGGCTCGGCATCGGATACGAGGACGTTTCGTTTCTGCTCCCCCAACGAAAGACTGAGCTGGAAAACGAAGAGCGGATTTCGAGCAGGGAGTATGCTAGGATTTTCCGAGACATAGTCGAGTGGGCCGTGTTATTGGACTTAGCTTGGACTCGCAACAAGCTCCTGCTCTTGAGAGACGGACTGCTGCGCACAAAATCGATGAAGCGTGAAACTGTCAAGAGGCTGGCAGATTCATTCGAGCAGTGCTACCATGATCGAGGGAATCTTCTTCTTGGTGTCGCTAAGAGGTCCAAGGTACTGAACTACCTCTCGCTTGCATTGACGTTCGAGAAGACGTTCGAGTGTGACTACGCCTGTTTCTGTGAAGTTCCCGAGGAGTTGGAGAAGGATAGCTACAACTGGGCGCGAACTTGGCAGAAGGGTGACCAAGTATTCGGAAGGATGCACCTTGTCAAGCTTGTACCTTTGAGGCGAGGACTGGTGATACCTGTCGACGTACCCCGGTGGTTGATGGACAACAGAACAAGGAAAGAGGCTTTGGAATACTTGGTCGACACCGCAGACTGTTCCTTCCCGATTGTTGGATATCCATATCCGTTGGTCAAGGCGCATGAGTATGCCGTCCTTGAGGGCTTGGACTTGGAGATAGTTGGGTCTATGGTGGAACAAGCCCTTGTTTCATTTCACAGTGAAGAAGAGAAGGCACGGGTGGTGGAAATCCTGCGTCTTGGCAGGGGATTGCAGCTTGGAGGCTGGAAGGACTATGGTAACGTTGAAGGGTGAGAGTGTAGGCGTTTTCAGGGGCTTCTCGGATTCTGGACTCGAATTCAGGGCCGAAGTGGTTGCACCCTATCACAGTGAACTCAAACCGATGATTGGCGAGTTCCTTCTTGTGGAGGTGCTTGGCACAGAGGCGATACTGGGGAGAATCACTCGCTTCTTCCCAGTTGGCATTCTGTCAGGGGCACAAGGAGAGGACTATCTCACAACTCTGTCCCGACTCAAGCGCGAGATGCCCGAAGATGTCAAGGAAGACAGGCTCCGTTACAACGTCAACCTTCGCTTGCTCGGGTCAATCGCCCTTGAGGGGGGCATCCTGACGTTCATACCTGGGGTTAGGGCTCTACCACATCTGGGTGCTGATGTCGCGAAACCCACATTGGACGTGCTGAGATTCATCTGCTCGCTAGGCTGCGAGGCTGGGGGTGAACCAGTCGACTTTGGTCACATGGCAGTTGGGAGCACAGTCTTTGATGGGGAGAAAGGCCGTCCAAAGCTCAGTGTGAGGTTTGACTTGAAGCATTTGATATCAAAGAGATCGTTCGTTTTTGCCAGAGCAGGATACGGCAAGTCCAATCTTGTCAAGCTTCTTGTTGCGAAACTATACGAGAAGCCGCGCGACGTTGGAATGCTGATATTCGACCCTGAGGGGGAATACGCGTTCTCAACGGGCGCAGGAGTACCGGGTCTTACGGACATACCTTACCTTCAGGACCGCATACTCGTCTTCACGGATCGGACAAGTATCCCGGCCCGCATGAGAAGATTCGTCGGAGGACGGCCTCGTCTGAACCTGAAGAGTCTAATGCCGCCTGTTGTCGTGAGCAATTGCCTTCCCCCAGAGAAGCAGGAAACAGTATTCGCAGGTCGGTTGAGAGGGCTCTTTCAAGAGGAATGGGAGAGACTGATTGATCTTCTTGTCGCCCAGAGGTATCGTGCGAGTGATGAAGAAATACAGGAAATCACTAGCTTCAGGCCAGAAAGAGAAGGGGCACAAATCTCAGCCATCAAGGGTAACCTCGTGCCTGTCATTGGGTCGCTTCATGATCAGAATTCGGATATTGTGAATCAGGTGATGTACGGTCTGAGAAGGGGCTACATCGTAATAGTTGATGTATCAACCCTTTCGCGCGCGAATTCAGAACGACTGGCAGGCATAGTAATGAGCGAGATCTTCCATCACAATCAGAACAACTTCGTGGGCCGTGGCACCGCAGATATGGTGAAGACCATAGCAGTGATTGAAGAAGCACAAGCTGTGCTTTCTCCTGATGCACTTTCAGAGTCTCCGTTTGTTGTCTGGGCGAAGGAAGGAAGAAAATACGGCCTCGGAGCGATCATGATCACTCAACAGCCCGGTGCAATCGCCGACGAACTCCTAAGCCAAGGTGACAACTTCTTCGCATTCCACCTGATTTCCAGCTCAGACTTGGCACGTCTCAGGAGGGCTAACGCACACTACTCGTCTGATATCCTGGCTGCCATCGTGAACGAACCCATCAAGGGCAACTGCTACTACTGGTCTTCCCCCGACCAGCCTTTCGTCCTGTGTGCGAAGATAACTAAGTTCGAAGAATACGTTCAGAGTATTGCGGGCACATCTGCTGAAACTGTCCAAGAAGCCGACGCCGAAACAGTCATACCGTCACAGGATGAAGCAGAGGAGGTTGCTGAAGAGGAATTGTCAGAAACGGCAGTTCCACATGTTGAGGTTGAGAGCGGTCAGCTTACACCGGCCCAAGAATACCGGAGGGTGTATCCGGGGCTCAAGGATGAGTTCGATAAGTGTTTGAAAGGCGCCCTCTTCGGCAAGGAGAACGTTAGAATCACTGGAAAGGTTACGCTTGATGGAGAACAGCAGGATGGGGTCGTTGCTGTTGGCTACTGGAACTTGTCCCTAGAAACTGCGAAATCGCTTGGCCCTGAGGCTCGGCAGCGTTTCGCAAAGCCCTTCAGGGACAGTAGTGACATGTTCATTCTGCAGAGCTTCGTCCAGGAGTCCCTAGAGCGGCTCGAGATGAGCGTGGACCCGCCGCTTGCGTATTTTGACACCAAACCTTACTTCCTCTTGAAACGTGACAGGATGAAGCCGCTCCATGGGAAAAGCATCCGCGATGACTTGAGCATCGATCTAACGTGCGAGAGAGGGCCGCGAGGAGAGGAGTGAGCCCGTACGCAAGCGAGCGTCACTCAGGTTTCATCAAGCGTTCACCGGTTGATGCCACTGGCTCTAGGCGTTGCCTGATGAGTTCGGAAGTCATGGCTCCGGAAATATGAGTTGAGATGGAAGTGCAGTCAATCAGATCGTTTCCCCAGACGCATCGTTGCCCTTACCAGAACAGAAAGCCCGAAGATGTTCCACATTCTCAAGGACCCACCGGTGCATGTCAGGGTAGTCGTTCACAGTAAGAACTTTGAGTGCCTCTTCGTAGGCCTTAATCGCGTTGTCGCAGTTCTGGGCCTTGTCCCTGACCTCAGCCAACTTCTCGTATGCGTTGCCAAGGTTGCTCTTGGTTGTGGAATAGTCCACGGGATAGTCTTCGAATGTACGGACCTTGAGTGCCTCTTCGTACGCCATGATCGCTCTCTCACAGTTCAGGGCCTTGTCCACGACATCAGCCAACTTCTCGTATGCGATGCCGAGGTTGTTTTTCGTCATTGCGTAGTTCAGGGGGTAGTCCTCCGGAGTATAGACCCTGAGTGTTTCCTGATGGGCCTTGATTGCCCTCTCACAGTTCAGGGCCTTGTCGCTAACCTCAGCCAACGTCGCGTATGCGTTGCCAAGGTTGCTCTTGGTTGTGGCATAGTCCACGGGGTAGTCTTCGAATGTACGGACCTTGAGTGCCTCTTCGTAGGCCTTGATTGCCCTCTCACAGTTCAGGGCCTTGTCGCTAACCTCAGCCAGGGTTCGATATGCGATGCCGAGGTTGTTCTTCGTCAAGGCATAGCTCACAGGGTAGTCTTCGAATGTACGGACCTTGAGTGCCTTTTCGTAGACCCTGATTGCT
>Ga0315274_10010614_pt1 | contig 13265 bp, 9 predicted proteins | sample YL17G02_20_MG_FD_203700 | JGI IMG/M metagenome (GOLD analysis project Ga0315274, IMG submission 203700) | Sediment microbial communities from Yellowstone Lake, YNP, Wyoming, USA - YL17G02_20 | ecosystem: Environmental > Aquatic > Freshwater > Lake > Sediment | place: USA: Wyoming | collected... | reverse complement strand
GCCGCCATGCAGGAAAAAGGCTTCCGGGTCACCGGCTCGGACCAGAACGTGTATCCGCCCATGTCCACCTTCCTGGCCGAGCGCCGGATCCAGGTGAATTCGGGCTACGCCGAGGCGAACCTGGCGCCGCCGCCCGACTTGGTGGTCATCGGCAATGCGATCTCGCGCGGGAATCCGGAAGCCGAGGCGGTGCTGGAGCGGAAACTGCGTTACTGTTCCCTGCCGGAGTTGCTCAAGGAATTCTTCATCCGCGGCAAGCGTTCGCTCGTCGTCACCGGTACTCATGGAAAGACGACCACGACGTCGCTGCTCACCTGGGTCTTCGAGCATAATGGCCTCAACCCGAGCTACCTCATCGGCGGGATCCCGAACAACCTGGGCCAAGGCGCGCGGTTCACTGACAGCGAGTGGTTCATCATCGAGGGCGACGAGTACGACACCGCCTTTTTCGACAAGCGCAGCAAGTTCGTCCATTACCTGCCGGAGGTGGCCATCATCAACAACCTGGAGTTCGACCACGCCGACATCTTCGAGAACGTGGCGGCCATCCAGACTGCGTTCAACCGTTTCATCAACCTGATTCCCCGGAATGGCTTGCTGCTGGCGAACGGGGATGAGCCCAATCTGGCGCCGCTGCTCGGCGTCCAGCATTGTCCGGTCATGCGGTTCGGGCTGGGGGAGGGGAATGAGGTGCGCGCCGTTAGCCTCTCGTTGGACGTTCAACGTTCAACGTTCAACGTCCAACGTTCAGCATTCTCCGTCCCGCTCGTCGGAGAACTGAACGTGCGCAATGCCCTGGCCGTCGTCGCTTGCGCACGCCATTGTGGCCTGGCCGACGCCCGGATCCAGTCCGCCTTCGACACGTTCACGGGCATCAAACGCCGCATGGAAGTGCGGGGCGTGAGCGGCGGCGTGACGGTGGTCGATGATTTCGGCCATCACCCGACGGCGATCCGCGAGACGATTCGGGCGTTGCGCGTGCGTTTCCCCAGGCAACGGGTGTGGGCCATCTTCGAGCCGCGCTCCAACACCACCCGGCGGAACGTGTTCCAGGCCGAACTGGTCGAAGCCCTGTCGCTCGCCGACGCCATCGTCGTCGCGGAAGTGGCGCGACTGGACCAACTGGCACCGCACGAGCGCCTCGATCCGGCGCGACTCATGCGCGAGTTGCAGGCCGGCGGCAAACCGGCGGCCTATCTGCCGACCGTGGAGGCGATCGTGGAACACACGGCACAGGCGGCGCACGTGGGCGACGTGGTGTGTGTGTTCAGCAATGGCGGCTTTGGCGGGATCCACGGGAAACTGCTGGAACGGTTAGCGGGTCCATAGCGAGGCCCATCGCGGCTGGGGTGCCCCGGTGCTCGACGAACCGGCCGGCGTTTCATGGGTTTCCTGGGTGGCGGGGCGGCTTCTGAGGCGGAGGCTGGTTTTGCCGGGCGCGTTCGGCCAGGCGGGCGCGGGTCATGCGCTCGCGCAGACCGCCTTCCTGCACGAAGGCCTTCTCCAATTGGCGGAGTTGCTGGTCCAGCAGATAGTTGGTCTGGTGAATCAGGCAGATGAGGATGTTGGCCACAACTTCGGGCGGGCGGGTTTCGATATAGGACGAATAGGTCTCATAGGACACATCTTGCCTCGCCCCCAGCCTGCGCACAAACAAGGCTTCCTTGGAGTTTTTGTCCCAGAGGCGCAGGTCCCCGTTGCGCAGGAAGTCGCGGTAGTCTTCGAGCAGTTCCTCGAGGCTGGCACGGGCCACGTTCACCAGCTTGATCTCGGTTTCCTTGGAAGTGCCGGAAGCCTGGCTGCCTTCGAGGATATTCTGTTTCCCGCTCCGCGCGGCCTGCACCATCTGGTCGTAGGTGCGGTCGCGCTTGTGCACGAACCGGGCGCAGAAGCGCACGGTGGCATCATAGACAATCCGGGCTTTCTGGAAGGAGAGCAGGTTCTCGTAGCCGCCGTGAGGCGGGATGAAGCTTTCAGGCATGGCGTGGACTCCGATGATGAGACGGGTGTGTCCCACAGGACTGATGCGGTCTCATGGTTTGCTGTCCATTGGTTTCAGGTGGACTTTGCCGCGCCGGTTGATTCCGCTTTCCAGACTGAGCCGTTCGCCGGGAATCGCCGCCGGTCCAGTCTGACCACCTTGGCTTGACACGATGCGCTCCATGCTCAGCCGGGACAAGGATTTTCTCGGGGGTGTCGGGATGCGGCCAGTCCCGGCCCCGGGTGAGTCGGTTCACGTTTCAGGAACAGGGCGCGACCATCCCCTGAACGCCCGTTCGAGCCGCTGCGTGGGCTTAACCGTGCCTCACTGCGCGCCGTCCGTTACACCTGCTTCACAATCCCCCAATAGACATCCAACCGTTTGGTGAGGTAGAGCTTGATCGCTTTGACCAGAACTCGAGTTTCCAGCCTTTGACCGGCGGCGACGATTTCCCTGAGCGTCATGTCAGGTCGGACCCGGAAGCTGTCCTGGGCGATGATGGGCCCTTCGTCCAAGTGCATGCTCACGAAGTGGGCCGTCACCCCGATGATCTTGACCCCGTGTTCGTAAGCCTGCCGGTAGGCCTGCGGTCCCGGAAAGCTCGGCAGCAGGGACGGGTGGACATTGATGATTTTGTTCTTGAACCGCCAGACGAAGTTCGGCGAGAGGATTTTCATGAACCGCGCCAGCACCACGAAGTCGATCTCGCGCTTCTCCAACTCAGTGAGCGCCACCCGCTCCGCCTCCTGGCGCTCCGGCCAGGGGATCAACACAAAGGGCAGTCCCGCCTGTCGGGCGATGGGATCGAGCTCAGGACGGTTGGCGAGGACCACCGCCGGCTCGGCCTTGATCCGGCGCGAACGGCACGCCGTCAGGATCCCCTCCAGGCAATGGGACTCGCGGGTCGCCATAATGGCGAACCGCTGGAGCCGCCGCGGCTCGGAGTAACGCAGCTTGATCTCCATGCCCAGCTCTCGGGCCAGGGCCTGCAGACCGGCCTGGATCGCTTCGGGTTGCCAATTCGCGCGTTTCCACGAAGCCTGCAAGGTCATGCTGAACTGGCCACGGGTGACCTGTTCCTCGAGCGCCTCGATGTTGGCCTGCTGCTCGAAGAGATAACTGGTGATCCGCGCTACGACCCCGGTTCGGTCGCGACCGATGACCGTGATGGTGGCGAACTGTTTCATGCGTGCCGCCAGGGAAACGGGGCGTCGGACTCTTACAGCGGCTTGATCTGGATCTTGCGAAAGCAGACCGGGTCGCTGTGCCCCGCGAAGCCGAAGTAGCCCGTGGTGCGGTCCTTGCCCGGATGCGGACTGTTGCCCATGAACTCCTTCACGTTCGCCACGTCGGCATCCACGATGACCGTCCCGTTCAGCTCGACTTTGATGCGTGATCCTTTCACCGTGACTTCCTGGAAATTCCATTGGTCAGGCTGGCGCAGGTAGCCCCGGTGCGCGGCCACCATGCCGTAGATGGAACCATGATACTGGCGCGGGTCGAGGTTCTTGTATTGCGGATCTTCGTTATCGAGCACCTGCAACTCGCACATGCCGACATGGGCTGTGTCCCCTTGGCCCGCATAGCGGATGGCCAGGCCATTGTTGCCGCCGGGTGGCAGCTTGATCTCCAGGCGGGCCATGAAGTCGGCGTATTCCTGCCTGGTGTAGATGGTGCCGCCTTTGCCGCGTTGGCAGCAGATGGCGCCGTCCTTCACCTCGTATTCGTTCACCGGCCCGGCCCAGCCGCCAAAGTCGCGCCCGTTGAAGATGGATTGGAAGCCCGCCCCGCCATGACTCTCCAGGATTTCGTTGGCCTCGGTGGGAGCGATTTCGTGGATGAAGATGTTGCGCCAGCGGATTTCACCACCGTGGGTCTGGAGCTGGATCGGGCCTTTTGCCGGCACCGGCACTTTGCGGTCGTAGTAGTTTTCGAGCAGCGCATGATCGACCACCAGTTTGCCGTTCAACCAGACACTCGCGCGCGCGCCGACCATGACGATCCGGAACGAATTCCACTGGCCGAAGGGCTTGTCTGCCAGCACGAGCGGGTCCTTGCCGGGCGCGCCGGGGCTGTTGTTCCATAAGCCACCCGAGCCCTTGTTCGACCCGATGTTAAACTTCTCCTTCTCCGTGTAGTCCCAAATCTGGACCTGGGGCACGCCGCGGAGGTAAATCCCGGAGTCGGCCTTCGGCACGGTCCGGTAATCCACACGCAACTCGAAATCGCCATAGTCCTTCTCGGTCGTGGCATAGGCGCCGAAGCCGTCGTTCACCAGGTCCCCGTTCTCGACGTGCCAGTGCGATTTTCCGGTCTGGGCGTTGACCTCCATCATGGAAGTGGTCCACTTGGTGATCTGCGCGGCACGCTCGGCCGCCGGCATCGCCAACAGCTTGCGGTGGTCAAACGTGTCACCGCCGCGCCAGCCGGAGAGATCGGTGCCGTTGAACAGGGCAGTGAACCCGGCGGGCGGTTGATTCTGCTGGGCGCTGGCCGTGAGGGCGAACAAGACCGCGGCGCCAAAAAGGGCAGGCTCGCGGAGCATGCGGTGGAATCGAAGGAGTGTGAACGTTTTCATAAATGCGTTGTTGGTTCATAGACGTTTCCCGCCAAGGAATCAATCATTGAGAGTTACCATTCGCTTTTACGCGTGCATTGGGACCATGAACCGCCGAACGCTCAACACGCAACGCTCAACTCTCAACATCCAACGAAGCCAAGGGATTGAACGTTGAGCGTTGGACGTTGAACGTTACCGGCGCGGTTCCTGGAGGCCGTGAAACTGCTCCAGGGAAATCCGGGACTGGATGTCGGCGTCCACCTCACGCTGACCAGTGAATGGGAAGGCTGCAAATGGGGACCGCTCACCCGCGCGCCGAGCCTGGCCGACCAAAACGGTTACTTCCGCCCCATGACAAGCCAGGTCGGACCGTCGCAGGGCTCCCCATCCCAAACGGTGTGTCCGGTCAATGAGGGCATGGAGTTCGTAGCCCTGGTGCCGGAGCGCGACCTTCAGGTCGCTTCACCGTCCGAAGTTCGACGGCGCTTGAACCAATCCGGGCGCGTGTCCGGTCAATGAGGGCATGGAGTTCGTAGCCCTGGTGCCGGAGCGCGACCTTCAGGTCGCTTCACCGTCCGAAGTTCGACGGCGCTTGAACCAATCCGGGCGCGTGTCCGTATGGGTGCGGTGAAGCGGCATAAATGCCGCGCTCCGGCCTCGGATGGTCGCGGACTGCATGAGACGCTTTCTGCCGTCAGTGAACGATCACGACAGGGACGCCTTTTTGCTTGTGTCTCGCAGCATCGCCAGGAATTACTTTCCGATGCTTGCTGAACGCTCGGCACCCACGCGCCGCGGGACACGGTTGGGAGTTTTCCTGACCCTGCTCCTGGCGGGCTCGACTGCCTGGAGCGCCGAGGAAGCCCGCCTCCTCCGCTTCCCTGCGGTCCACGGCAACCAACTCGTTTTCAGCTACGCCGGCGATCTCTACACCGTCTCGGCCAAAGGCGGGGTCGCGCGGCGGCTGACCAGCAACGCGGGCTACGAGATGTTCGCGCGGTTTTCGCCCGGCGGGCAACAGATCGCCTTCACCGGCCAGTATGACGGTAACACGGAGGTTTACCTGATGCCGGCCGAAGGCGGCGTGCCCACGCGGTTGACCTACACCGCCACCCTCAGTCGCGACGACGTCTCCGATCGGATGGGGCCGAACAATATTGTGATGACCTGGCGCGACGACAAAACGGTCGTCTTCCGCTCGCGCCGGATCGAGTGGAATGACTTCAACGGCCAACTGTGGCTCGCTTCGACCGAAGGGGGCCTGCCCGAACGGCTTCCGCTGCCCCGCGGGGGTTGGTGCTCGTTCTCGCCCGACAAGAACCGGGTCGCCTACAACCGCGTCTTCCGCGAGTTCCGCACCTGGAAACGCTACCGCGGCGGCCAGGCCGACGACATCTGGATTTATGACTTCGAGAAGAAAACCATCGAGAACATCACCCACGACCCCGCTCAGGACATATTCCCCATGTGGCATCAGGACCGGATCTACTTCGTGTCCGACCGCGACGAACTCAAGAAGCTGAACCTCTACGTCTATGACCTCGGCGCCAAGACCACGAGGAAACTCACCAGCTTCACCGAGTTCGACCTCAAGTTCCCCTCCCTGGGCGACAACGCGATCGTCTTCGAGAACGGCGGTTACCTCTACCGCTTCGACCTGGCCTCGGAGCAGGCCGAGAAGGTGCCGGTCTTTATCGAGGAGGATTTCGCCGTGGGACGCGGCGGACTGAAGGACGTGAGCAAGGAAACCACCAACTTCGACCTCGCACCCGACGGCAGCCGGGCCCTCTTCGGCGCGCGCGGCGACGTGTTCACCCTGCCGGCGAAGCACGGCCCGACGCGCAATCTGACCCGCAGCTCCGGGGTGCACGAGCGCGATTCACAATGGTCGCCCGACGGCAAGTGGATCGCTTACCTCTCGGACGCGTCCGGTGAAGACGAGATCTACATCCTCCCGCAGGACGGCAGCCGCCCAGCCACCCAGCTCACCGCAGGCGCCGACACCTACAAGTACCAGCCGATTTGGTCGCCCGACAGCAGGAGACTCCTGTGGTCGGACAAGAAGCAGCGCCTGCAGTTCGTCGAGGTCGAGACAAAGGCGGTCACGCTGGTGGATCAGGCGACGGACTGGGAGATCAGTAACTATGCCTGGGCGCCGGACAGCCAATGGATTGCGTTTGCCCGGCCCGAGGACAAACAGATGACCCGGATCGCCCTCTATTCCTTGGAGAAGAAGGAATGGCAGCCGGTGACCGACGGCTGGTTTGCGTCGCATGACCCGGCATTCAGCAGCGACGGCAAGCTCCTCTTTTTCATTTCCGAGCGTGACTACGCGCCGCGCTTCAGCCAGGTCGAGCCAGATTATGCCTATTTTGACATGTCCCGGATTTACCTGGTGACCTTGGCCAAAGATATCAAGTCGCCATTTGAACCGCAGAGCGACGAGGTCAAAGTCAAGCAACCGGAGACAACCGGGGAGAAGAAGGATAAACCGGAAGACAAAGCCGCCGAAGCAAAGGGCGACAAAACCACAGACGAGAAGAAAGACGAGCCGAAGGAACCCCGGAAGATTGCGGTGAAAGTGGACTTGGACGGATTGACTCAGCGGATCGCCGCGCTGCCGGCGCCCGCCTCCGGCTACGACCATTTGCGATCGGTCGGTGAGAAGCTCTACTACACACGCAAGGGCGCCAAAGACGAGAAGCGGAGACTGCTCCTGTTCGACCTGGCCAAGGACAAGCTCAAGGAAACCGACTTGGGCGAGTTCAACGGCTACGAGATCTCCGCCGACGGCAAGAAAATGATCGTCAGCGCCGGCGAAGGCGCGTTTCACATCATCGATCTGCCGACGGCCAGGATCGAGGCCAAGGACAAACTCGACCTCGGTGACTTGAAGGTCACGTTGGATCGCCAGGCTGAATGGGACCAGATCTACCGCGAATGCTGGCGCCAGATGCGCGACTTCCTGTTCGCACCGAACCTGCAGGGCGTGGATTGGCCCAAGCTGCGGGCCCGTTATGAACCCCTGCTCAAACACGTCCAGCATCGCGCCGACCTGACCTACCTCGTTGGCGAACTCATCGCGGAGCTCAATATCGGCCATGCCTATGTGGGGGGCGGAGATTACCCCAAGGCGGAGCGCATCTCCCTCGGCCTGCTCGGCGCGCAGATCGAGCGCGATCCGGCCTCGGGTTACTACGTCATCCGCCGGATCCTCAAAGGTCAAAACTGGGACAAGCCACTCCGCTCGCCGCTCACCGAGATCGGCGTCCAGGCCAAAGCCGGCGACTACATCATCGCCGTGGACGGCCAGCCGGCCAACCAGATGCGTGACCTGTACGCGGCGCTCGTCAACCGCGCGGGCAAACAGGTCCGCCTCAAGCTCAACGCGCAGCCGAAAGAAGAAGGCAGCCACGAAACGGTGGTGGTGCCCACCGCCGACGAGCGCCCGCTCTATTACTTGAGCTGGGTGGAGACTAACATCGAACGCGTCAACAAGGCCACCGACGCCAAAGTCGGCTACGTCCATATCCCCGACATGGGCGAACACGGTTTGAACGAATTCGTGAAGTATTACTATCCGCAACTGCGCAAGGAGGGCCTGATTATCGATGTCCGCTTCAACGGCGGCGGCTTTGTCTCGTCCCAGATCATCGAGCGCTTGCACCGTCAGTTGGTGGAGTTCACCGTGGCACGCAACGCCTCGGTCAACCTGGATCCAGCCGGCATGGTGCTCGGACCAAAAGTGATGTTGTTGAACGAATTCTCCGCGTCCGACGGCGACATTGTGGCCTATCGCTTCCGCAAGTACAAACTGGGGACGATCATCGGCAAACGGTCCTGGGGCGGCGTGGTGGGGATCCGGGGTTCGCTGCCGTTGCTCGACGGCGGTTACCTGAACCGGCCCGAATACTCCCGGTTCGACAGCGAAGGAAAAGAATGGATCATGGAAGGCAAAGGCGTGGAGCCGGACATCGTGGTGGACAATGACCCGGCGCGCGAGTTTGCCGGGACGGATGACCAACTGGAGAAGGCGATCATAGTGATCCAGGAAGAGCTCCAGAAGAGCCCAGTGAAGATCCCTCCACCGCCGCCCTATCCGGACAAAAGCAAGTGATCCTGAGCACGAAGGGCTTTCGGGGCAGCCTCGACCCTCCGCGTGGCGCCGGAGTCTGTCGAACGTTCAGAACGGGCAGGATGGCCGGGTGCTCGTCAATCTTTTCGATGATTCGATGATTCTCAGCCTTGCCAAACGGGACGAATCAGCGCAGAGTGCGCTGGTTGTTTAAGCTCTTGTTGCCGACTTAGCGGCTGGCGCGAGCTCTTGGTAACCATAAAGACGTTGCCTGCCATGAATAAACGAACCCACCCCTTCGGCCATCTCTTCTCGCATCCCACGATCCGCCGCAGCGGCCGACCCGCCTCCGGATTCACGCTGATCGAACTGCTCGTGGTGATCGCCATTATCGCCATCCTCGCCTCGATGCTCCTGCCGGCCCTGGCCAAGGCCAAGACCAAGGCGCATGGCATCAAGTGCATGAACAACACCAAGCAGTTGTTGCTCGCCTGGCGAATGTACGTCGATGACAACAACGAAACACTCCCCTTTGCTTACGTGGATGACACACCGTCCAACCCGAACTACCGTTATGCGTGGGTGCACGGCATCCTCGACTACAGCAGCGGCACCACCGCGAACTGGGATGTGACCAATACGATCGCCCAGGGCGCCATCTGGCCATATACGAGTAGATCAGCGGACATCTACCGGTGCCCCGCGGACGTCGTCACCGTGAAACCGACCTCCGGACCGTATAAGGGCCAGACCATTCAGCGGGTGCGCAGCAACTCGATGAACTCCTGGTGTGGAATGAACGAGGGCAACTGGACCTGGTTCGGTGGGCCGGAATTCCGAAAGTACCTCAAGACGAGCGACCTCGTCGATCCCGGTCCGGCGATGACCTGGGTCTTGGTGGACGAGCACCCGGATAGCATCAACGACGGGTTTTTCTGTGTGGTCATGACCGGCTATCCCAACCCCGCTCAAACCACTTTGCCTGACGTCCCGGCCAGCTATCACAACGGCGCCTGCGGCTTTGCCTTCGCGGATGGACACTCGGAAATCCATCGTTGGCTCGATCAACGAACCAAACCCCCGGTCAAGCGAGCGGATGGATGGTTTACCTCCACTGCCCCCTATTCAAGTCAGTCGAACAACCGGGATATCCTCTGGATCTGGGAGCGGACCACCAGGCGGTACACCGGCCGGTAAGCCCCTACCCATCAACCTGCCTCCACCGGTAGGGCGAGACTCCGTCGAGCCCTGACTTACCCGCCCGCACGTGATTCCAGGGCTCGACGGAGTCTCGCCCTGCCGAGAGTCAAAAACGGTTCATAGGCCGTGCGCAGTTCAAAATAGGAGCAGGTGGCTTCCCCCCGCCCGGCGGCTGGCCAAGCCGGAGGCGGTTTGTTCGCCGGATCCGGAAGACGCTCACGGACCCACGGCGCCGGATCGCTGCGGCTCTGCCCCGCTTCTCTTTCGTTTCGCCACCGCTTGCTTCAGGAGATACTCGATCTGCCCGTTGACGCTGCGCAACTCGTCTTGCGCCCAGGCCTCCAGGTCACGCCACAACCTGGGGTCGATGCGTAAGAGGAAAGACTTGCGCGGTTCCATTGGATGATACGTCCAGGGCGCGAGCTACGCCTTCTCGGCAGCCTCAGCGCTCGCGCTTGAACACCGCCACGATGTCCCGGCTCTGGCCTTGAGCTTGTAAGGTTGTGAAGGCCGAGACCAAGTCCCAGCCTTGTTGGCCGAGCTCGTTCAGTTTCTTATCCAGCTCTTCCTCATTAAACTTGCCGCCGAACAAGCCTTTCGTCGGGTGTTTAAGCGTTTTGTATTCCCATCTCATAGGGCCTCCCACAGGTCAGGTGTAGAGCGTGCCGGTGTTGATGACCGGACGCACCTCGGCCTCGCCGCACAGCACCACCAGCAGGTTGCTCACCATGGCGGCTTTGCGTTCCTCGTCCAGTTGGATGACCTTGTTTTCGGCCAGCTCGCGCAACGCCATTCCCACCATGCTGACCGCGCCGTGCACGATCTTCTGTCGCGCCGCGATGACCGCTTCGGCTTGTTGCCGACGCAGCATCGCGCTGGCGATCTCCGGCGCATAGGCCAGATGCGTCAACCATGACCCAGCCGTTGACCGCGCTGACCGGCCGCTCCTGGTTCGGATTCGCTCGTTCATTGTTCATAACAGACCTCGGGTTCGTTGTTATCACTGTGATAGCATAATGAAATCTCCGGCTTTGTCAAGTGCCGCGGTCCGGGCGCGGGCGGCCATCTGCCCTGGCGCGTCGATTCGGCGGGCCGCTCGTGTCAGGATCGCGATCCGGGAAATGACTTGCGCCCTATGGTCCGGTTGATTAGCTTTCGCCGCGCGTTTGAGCAGGACCGTGGTGCCGCAGGTCGAGTTTTGGGATTGGGTTGGGTTGGTAGCTCAGTCGGTAGAGCAGCGGCCTTTTAAGCCGTTGGTCCCGGGTTCGAGTCCCGGCCAACCCACCAGCCTCAGAATCAGTAATCTCCTTTGTTTTCAATGGTTTCATCGCTGTTTGTACTTTGAGTCTGTAAACGAGGGCGAGGGTGGCCCTCTTTTGGGGGCGCCAAGAACTGCCTTCCCTTTCGCCTGATCGCATGTATAAATCGCCCGCCGTGTCATCCGCTTACGAGATCTGCACCAAGCCAAATGGGCACGCTGTGTCATCGCGCTTCCCGCCCTTTCACTTCCCTGTACTTTACATGAACCAGCCACCATCGGTAGGGCGAGACTCCGGTCGAGCCCTGACTTCCCTGGTCACTGCCATCCTCATCGCAGTGCTGCCTCAGCTCCACTTGACCTGGGCCCAGGAACAACCCCTGCCGGGGTTCCCGGCAACCGAACTGCCCGGTCTTCGGTTTACCAACGAGTTTTTCCCGGGCACAACTTACAGGGCGTCAGTGCCGACGCCCGAGGGTCTGCTTGGTTTCCCGCTGGGTCAACGTGCCGCAGACTCGGTCGCGATCGAGAAATGTCTGAAGGCCTGGGCCGCCGCGGCGCCCGACCGGACAAAACTGGTCGAGTATGCGCGCACTTACGAGCAGCGCCCGCTCTACTACCTGGTCATCACCGCGCCGAAAAACCTCGCGCGTCTCGACGAGATCCAGGCGGGCATGGCCCGGCTCGGCGATCCGCGGAAACTGACCGAGGAGGAGGCAGGGAAGCTGATCGACACGCTGCCGCCCGTGGCGTGGCTGGGCTACACGATCCACGGCGACGAAACGGAAGGCTCGGACGCGGCGCTGGCGGTCATGTACCATCTGACCGCCGCGGAGGATCCCGGGATCGGCAAGCTCCTCGAAGACGTGGTCGTGATCATCGATCCGTTGATGAATCCGGACGGGCGGGACCGCTTCCTGAAGATGGTGGCCGAAAACCGCAGCACCGCGCCCAACGTGGATGACCAGTCGCTGTTGCACCGGGGCTACTGGCCCAGAGGCCGGGGCAATCACTACTTGTTCGATCTCAACCGCGATTGGATCTACGGCGTCCACCCCGAAACTCGCGGCCGGCTGCGCGAGGTTTCGCGCTGGAATCCGGTTCTGTTCGTGGACGCGCATGGCATGGGTTCCCAGGACACGCACCTGTTCTCGCCGCCGCGCGAACCGATCAATCCGCATATCCCCAGGAGCCGCGAGCGCTGGGGCAAACTCTTCGCGCGCGAACAGGCGCGGGCCTTCGACCGCCAGGGCCTGGTCTATTACCACGGCGAATGGAATGAGGATTGGTATCCTGGCTACTCCGATTCCTGGCCGGCGTATCGGGGCGGCATTGGCATCCTCTATGAGCAAGCGCGCATCGCTGAAGACGGCGTCCGCCGGCCCGAAGGCCGGATCCTGAGTTACCGCGAATCCGTCTTCCACCACGTGATCGGCTCGCTGGCCAACGTATCCACCTTGCAGGCCCACGGCAAAGAGCTGCTGGAAAATTTCTACCGCATCCGCAAAACCGCGGTGGATGCGAAAGGCCCTTATGCCAATCGCATTTTCGCCGTGCTGCCTGCGGCCAACCACGGACGGCTTCAGGACTTCCTCGCTGTCATGCGGCTTCAAGGATTCGAGATCTACCAGGCTGAACGTGATTTCTCTGCGCCTCTGGCCACGGATCAGTTGGGCCGGACGCTGAAGGACAAGACGATCCCGGCCGGCACGGTCTTAATCCCCAATGGCCAGCCGCTGGGGCACCTCGCCGCCGCCATGCTCGAGTTTGACCCAATGATACCGCCCGCCGCGCTGGAGGAGGAACGCAAGGAGCTCCTGCGTAGAGGCCAAAGCCGCATCTATGACACAACCGCCTGGAATCTGACCATGACCTACGGCCTGGGCGCGCTGACGCTCTCGATGGAGCTGCCGGGGTCGGCCAGGCCCTGGCAACCGGCCGCGGCGCCGACCAACGGCATAGCCCGTGGAGCTGAGCCGCCGGTCGCGTACGTCATCGACGGCGCGGATGATCACTCGGTCGCCGCAGCGGCCCGGTTGCTGGAACGTCAGGTGCAGGTGCGCGTCGCCGAGAAACCGTTCCGCTTCGACGACCGGGATTATGCGCGCGGCTCAGTCGCCGTCACGCGGCTGGATAACCGGATGTTCAGCGGGGACCTGCGGGAAACCGTCGCGAAGACGGTCGCGGAGCT
>Ga0315274_10010612_pt1 | contig 13265 bp, 17 predicted proteins | sample YL17G02_20_MG_FD_203700 | JGI IMG/M metagenome (GOLD analysis project Ga0315274, IMG submission 203700) | Sediment microbial communities from Yellowstone Lake, YNP, Wyoming, USA - YL17G02_20 | ecosystem: Environmental > Aquatic > Freshwater > Lake > Sediment | place: USA: Wyoming | collected... | reverse complement strand
GAATAACCGAAATAACGACGACGGCGAAGGACCCCCCCTCCCCCCCACACGCACGGGCAACCAGACACAAGAAATATATTTTTTCTCCTTATCATGTGTAGCACCCCACAAGCCCCCACCTTTTATCCCCCAAACCCCACCACAAACCATGAGCCATCAAACAAAACGCGAGGCAGAGATACTCTTCACCCTCATCGAGACACGCTACGGCGACCGAGTCACACCCGACGAACTCGAGGAGATGAGGAAAAGCCTCAACGCCATCCTTGACGGCGCCACCGCCATGCGCGCCATCAAACTCGAAAACAGCGACGAACCCCACCAATTCTTCAAACCAAGCGGTGAGCCAGAATGAAATCACCCATCCACACACCCATATCCCAACTCTCCAAACAGATCAAAAGCGGCAAAATCTCCCCCGTCCAACTCACCGAGACCTTCCTCAACCGCCTCGAAACCACCGGACCACGCCTCAACGCCGTCGTCACCATCACCCGAAGCCTCGCCCTAAAACAAGCCCGAAAAGCCGAGAAAGAGATCGAAGAAGGCAACCACCGCGGACCCCTACACGGCGTCCCCTGGGGCGCCAAGGACCTCCTATCCACCAAAGGCATACCCACAACATGGGGCGCCGAACCCTATCGAAACAGAATCATCGACACGGACGCCACAGCCGTAAAGAGACTCAGAGAAGCCGGCGCCATCCTCTGCGCCAAACTCGCCATGATAGAATTCGCAGGAGGCATGGGATACCGCCAACCAAACGCCAGCCTCACCGGACCCCCCAGAAACCCATGGAACCCAGACACATGGACCGGAGGATCATCAAGCGGCTCCGGCGCAGCCGTCGCCGCCGGACTACTCTCCTTCGCCATAGGCAGCGAAACCTGGGGCAGCATCCTAAGCCCCGCAAACAACTGCGGCGTCTCCGGTCTCCGCCCCACATACGGCCGAGTCAGCCGCCACGGAGCCATGGCACTAAGCTGGACACTAGACAAACTCGGCCCACTAGCCCAAACCGCCGACGACTGCGGCACAATCCTCCAAGCCATCGCCGGACCCGACCCAGAAGACCCCACAACCATCCAGAAGCCATGGAAATACAACACACGCACACCCAAACACAGACCCCGCCTCGCCATCCTCCGCGGAGTCGCCGACGACGCAAACCCAGAAGTAAAAGACAACTTCGATAAAGCACTCAAGACCATACGCGGATACGCGGACGTCGAGGAGATCGACCTCCCCAACCTCCCCTACGAGGCGATCACCCGCACCATCCTCAACGCCGAGGCGGCGAGCGCATACGAGGACATCGTCGACTCCGGCATCATAAGAGGACTCACCGCCCCGGAGGACCGCTGGGGACCATACGCACGCACCGCCCTACTCGCCACCGACTACCTCAGAGCCATACGCCTCCGCGGAAAGATGATCAAAACCGCCACCGAAACCATGGAGCCCTACGACGCACTCGTCGCCCCCAGCGCAAAGAAGCCCGCCACACCCATCGGCGAGGATTTCCGCAAGATCGCCCCCGGGGCAACAAAAGACATCATGGGTGCAGTAGGCAACGGCTGCGGGCTCCCCGCCATAAGCGTCCCCGACGGATTCACACAAGCTGGACTCCCCACAGGCATCCAGTTCATGGGCAAACCCTACGAGGAGAACACAATACTCGCCATAGCACGCGCCTACCAGGCGCTCACCGACTGGCACACCCACCACCCCCCAGAAGCCTAAAAACCACCCCAACACACACCCAACCATGAACCCCCCAATCACAGGTTCAATCATCTTCTTCTACTACGACGACCTCAAACGCGCCGCCGACTTCTACCAAAACACCCTAGGATTCCAACTCGTCAACGACGTAGACTTCGCCAAAGTCTACCACGCCGGCGCAGGCACACACGTCGGCCTCGTCGACGGACACAGAGGCTCAATGAAGCCCACGAAAGACAAACCAGTCATGCTCAGCCTCTTCGTAGACGACGTCGACAAATGGCACAAGCACCTACTCTCAAAAGGCCTCAAACTCGACCCCCCCGTAGAACCCACCTACAACAAGATGCGCGTCCTCATCTTCAAGGACACCGAAGGCTACACCCTAGAACTCCTCCAGTGGCTCACCCCCTACGGAAAATAGGAGAAACGACGGAACGATAAACTTCATACCTATGTAGTTTAAATTCACCTTTTATTCATATAATGGACGATGGTCAAGGGAAACTATCTACTAGACATAGAACACGCACTCAGTGAAGGTAAAAAAACCCCCGAAATACTGAACATGATTCTGGCCTTCCTCGACTTCAAACCCGCCGAGATACGAATATACAACCTACTCCTCAAGAAACCCCAGACCATCAAGCAGATAGAGGAACAACTCAGCATCTCCGAGCGCACGATAAGAAAACACATCAACAGACTGGATCAGGACGGTTTCATCATGAAGCATGTGGAGCAGGGGAGGAGGCTCAAGTACGTGTACGCCGCCATCCCGCCAACGGAGGTCTGGAAGAGACTGCAGGCTAGAATCCAGCAGATGCTGGACGAGATCACCAAGGTACTCAAGTCGAAGGCATTCTTATTATGATCTCACCAGTAAGCGTCCTCGATCGTCCCGACGCCATCACCGATGTCTCCCAACGTCACCGTACGGGCATCGGTTCGCAGCGTGAACTCCCTCGCCTTCACAGCGTATTCAACGTAGACCTGTGAGCCACCCCCCTTCATGGTGAACATCTTCTCGGCGTAGGCGTCGAGGACGATGTTCATCTCCTTGTCCCCGTCCCTCCCGTTTATGGTCCACCTCTGCTCACTGCGGGTTATCTTCAGGCTCGGATTATCAAACTTGATGATCTCGCCTCTCTCCTTATCGTAGAAGGCTAGTGACCTGTGAAAGAATGTCTCCGAGACCCTGCCGGTTTTCAGGGTGAAGAACGATGTGGTGGAGCCGTTGCCGAAGACGATGCGCCCCCAATGGAATGGGCCGTAGATGGTGGCACCGAAGACCTTCTGGAGGTGCGCCGTACCATCGAAGGGCTTATCCAGCACCCTCCCCTTGGCGCCGGAGTAGATGTCCACCCACCCCATGCCGAATGGGGGCAGGAAGACGCCCCGCGCATCCCGATCCTCCTGAAACACCCCCTTCCCCATCGTCAGATCGATTAGGTTGCCTACCTTTAACCTGTAGTCAGGGTACCCCCCGCTAAGAGTCATCTTCTCCCCGGAGATCTCCGAGGCAATCTCCTCACCATTCAAGCGGACGGCGACGTTCCCATCTCCCAGATCACGGAGCTTCTCCCCATCAAAGACCCAACCGGAGGTGACTCCCAAGAACTCACCGTCCCCGAGCTTCCTCAGCGCCATCTCCTTATCATTAAACAGCATCCGCTCCCCGTGTTTTCTATATATCAGGAGCATTATCTGGACCGGTTTCTCCCCACTCCCGTCGAAGAAGAGGAACCACCAATACTCCTTACCGAGAGGAGGCAGTGACTCCGTGTTGAACATCACGCGATCAAGGAGGGATTTTTCGACATCGAAGCCATTGATAGACGAGACTTTCTTTAGAAGCCGGTAAGTATCTATGACGCCGCCGAAGTCGCCTAAACTCAACCGATCACTCTCAGTTTCTCACCCATGTACGTCGAGCCAATCTCCGTGGTCAGAGCCGCGTACAGTCTTAGCAAGTTAACTACAGCGCCGAGGTTCCGCTTATTCTTTAAAGTTGATACAGAGTTGAGGATGCTCAGGGCAGACTTCTTGTCGAAGGCGTCGATCATTCGATCGAGGTCCACGTCGATGTTTATTGTGGCGTCTGCCTGCTTATCATCGACGATTTTAATGTAATCCACGCCTTGTCCGTTTGTTTTTATCATATAGCCCGCCGACTTCTCCCCGTGCGTAAGCATCACCTGGATCGTTTGAGGCCCCAGTATCTTCAGGAACCTCGAGGTCTCGATGATGTCTTGAACGGGGATGTTGCGTTGGCTTTCCTCAGCCTCGGCGTCCATCATCGCATCCAGGAACGACTCGACATGTTCCTTGATGCCGCCCTCCCTGAGATCGTCGCCCGCGTCCTTCACGAAGACGAGCTTCCCCATAACCTCACCCGCGAAGTCCCCAATGGATAGTTTCTTACCCGCCCTCTTCTGTAAGACCCCCTCCCTGTCTAGGAACGTGTTCATGGTCCAGAACCTCCCCATGCAGTAGCTCTCGAGTTTCTCCAGCTCATCTGGGCTCATCGTGTCGAGTCTGAAGACCGAGTGCATCTCATCGTACTTCGTCCAGTCGCGTTGGAAGATCAGCTCCTTCGCCTCCAACCCATCGTAGAACTCGGTCCCCGGGAAGGGGGTCGCGATGCCGAAGGCGCAGCTCATCAAACCGATGTCCTTCGCGTAGGCGGGGAACTCCTTTATCGCCTCCTTACCCTGGTCGGGCAAGCCTATAATGAGGGTGCCTGAGACATTTGCGCCGTTCTCTCTCAGTATCTCCACGGCCCTCCTCTGCATCTCTAGGGTTATCCCCTTCTTCACCCTGTTCAGTTCCTCTTGCAGGGGACTCTCTATCCCAAGCTCATAGTTCAGTATCCCGTTGTCGCACATCTTCTTGACGAGCTCGGGGTTCAACGTGATGCTATCAGGCCTCGTCATAACTGAGAATGTCACATCCATGTTTTTTTCATGCAGAAGATCGCAGAAGCGATCCAGCCTCTTTGGGTCTCCGATGAAGTGAGGGTCCGTCGCGAGGATGTGAAGCGGTCTACCTCTATGGTATCTGGAGATCTCAGATAGCTCCGCCATTATATTTTGAGGCGATCTGAACCGCATACAACTCTTACTCATATAGGGCTCACAGCAGAATATGCAGGTTCCCCAGCAGCCCCTCGAGTTGGTGATGACGTCGAATTCCCTGTCGTCGCGGCTCATCCTGTTCCTGTACCTGTGTCTCCGGAGGTGTCTGGCCGGGAAGGGTAGGATGTCTAGGTCTTCGATGGGGGGTCTGTCGTCGTTATGGATGATCTGCTCCCCTACTTTGTATGAGGTGCCGATGATGTCCTCGGGTGAGCCGGCTCGTACGAGATCCCTCATCGTGATCTCCCCCTCCCCGCGGATGACGATGTCAACCTGTGAATGTGAAAGCAACTCATCGGGGACGGCCGTAGCGTGGTAGCCGCCCAGCACAGTGATTGCCCCACTTCTCTTTGCCTGCTCCGCGAGGCGCAAGCCCTGGTCGTGGTCTGTCGCGGAGATCGTTAAGCCGACGAGATCTGGTTTGAATGCGTCCAAGTAGCTTTGGAAAGGCTGGGTCTCGAACTCCATATCCAGTAGCCAAATCTTTTCGACTTCCCGCTCAATCGATGAAGCAATATATTCAAGGCCCATTGGGATCACATCGTGTACAAAACCGAGTCCCTTCTTTACCCCCGGTTTTACGAGAAATACCTTCTTGAACGCCATTCATCCTCAATCCCATGGTTTACAAGTGCGGGCTGATCGGGCGTCTATGAAGATTACTACGCATATATATGAATATCATTCTTCATACATACTATGTGTTTACAAGAGTTCTCCCGGGGAGAATCTTCATACCTGTAAACCTATGATCCGAGCAACACGGGTCGCCATTTAAACCCCCTGCAGAATAGGTTCCTTCTCTAACCAACTCATAATAAACATCAACAGATACCCTCTACATATGCATGTGTAATAAGAGAAAATGAATTTTTTTCCGTTATAAGTAGTGACGCGAGCGCGCTAGACTGGAGGCTCCGCCATGAATCTTCAGGTTCAAATAACGCGGTTTCCTACGATAAAATATGAACCGAATCAAGCTCACCTTGACCGTTCTATTGCTCACCGCCCTCACGCTTCCGGTGGTCACCGTCCACGCGAACGTACCCACTATTCTCTCTATCACCCGCCGAACCGACTCCGGTAACACACTGATAGACGTCAAGGTCAACCACGCCGACCCAACCGCCGCCCACTATATCAGTCAGATAACCCTCGACCTAGATGGCACGACCAAGACCTTCACAGACCTCACAAAGGCTACTACTCCCGAGACGACCTACACCCTCAACATCGGGGCAACAAGCCCCAAGACGATTAAGGCTCAGGCTACCTGTAACCTCCACGGTCCTAGCGCTTGGTTTACCGAAGCGGGGAGTACAATCGGCGGCACGGGGGGAACCACGAGCAGCGGAGTACCCTCCTACTCCTTAGAGGCCACAATCATAGGGGCCGTAATAGCAGTCGCCGCACTCCTCGCTAGAAAGCGATAGCCCCAACCTTTTACACAACAAACCCCCTCACTAAGACGATGATGGCGAAGGGTATCACGCCAAAATACCTCGTCCAATACGTCGCAGCATTCGCCGTCATCATCTGGGTATTCAACGTTGTACCCTCTGAGGGCGTGGAGGCTCTCACTGCCCAGACGACGGCTTGGGCCCTCACCCTCTTCGGCCATGCCGCAACCTGGGAACAATCCAACGGATACACAATAATCACCCTACACGGCCAGAACATCGTCACCGTCTCCATCATACGTGAGTGCACGGCCCTCAACGTGCTCGGCGTCATGGTTGGTCTAATTCTTCCCCTTAGAGCGAGTTGGCTCAAGCGAGTCGCTGGCGTCGTACTTGCGGGGCTGCTGCTCTTTGCCCTCAACACCCCCAGGATCGCCCTCACCGTCTACCTCACGGCATATGACACCTGGCCCTTCACCCTCATCGCCGAAAGAAACCTAGAAACCTACCATTACCCCATCAGCTTCGTATTCGGAGTCGTCGGCGTAGCCGTGACCGTCCTCACCGTGAGCCGGTGGGCGACGCCGGAACTCTCCGAAACCCTGCTCGGCATAATTGACGGGGTGACGGGTTCTGGCAAGAAAGAGAATGCAAACCCACCGAGTTGGGTCGTTAAGTAGTTAAGCCTGAAGAATCGAGCCCATATAAATGGGCTGAATGCTTAGAATGTTGAAATAATCGGGAAGTCGAGGGAGCTTATTCTTCTTCCTTCTTCTTCTTCGCGGGCTTCTTTGCCTCGGTGTCCTCTTCCTTCCTTATGCTTATGGCGATCGTGGAGACGTTCCTCTTCCCGCCGTCCTGCCCTTCGAGCTCTTCCGTCCCGATCTCGATCTCGGGCTTGGAGACGCCGGATAGGAACCTGTTTCTGCAAACCTCGGCAGTATCAACCGCGGTACTGATAGCCTGGCCCCTGGCCTTGAGGACGACGCCGTCTGCGCCCTTCTGGTTGAAGGCCGTGAGAACTGCCATTACATACGTCATTACCGGTTTACTGCCAATGTAGATGATGCTGTCCTCTGTCATGTGGATCGAGTAAACAACGCAGCATAGCTTAAAAAAGTATAGAGTCCCATGTTGAAAAGCCTGTGAAAACGGGGAAACGTAAAAACCTTCTCTTAAGGGAGAGACGCCCTCGATCGTGGGGAACTACACCTTGAGAGGATTCTCCGCCTAGTTCCCAGCGAACATGGGGGAAGCATCTGTCTCGATGTTGTCTTGGGTTAACTCGACATCTGTTACAATGTCCCAATCCCGACTGTAGTCGCGGACGAAGCAGATAGTAGGATCGCCCTTTACCTTCCCTTGCTTGAAATCGATGTCGTAGTCGTTCATCATGTCGCAGACCTCCCACTGATCCTTGAACATGACATCCGAAACGACGAGCGGGGCCTTCGTGTAGCCGAAGGCGTTCAGTGTGAGCCTGCGTCTCTTTCCGTATTGGTAGAGGTCTTCGCCGCTCTTGAGGTAGATTGGGTGGTGCTCCCAGAACACCTTGCCCCTCGGGAAGAAGTCGAAGCTCCAGCGCCCGATCTGATACTCGTGCCCCATCTCGTCCAAGGACAAACCGAGCCACTGCAGGTAGCGGAAGCACTGGACCTCTTGGTAGCTGACGAATCTCTCGCCGCGTATGACGAATCCCAAGTCGTCTCTTAGTATCTTCAAGCAAACACCCAGGATGGCGTGGAGGGTGTGCGCGGAAAGTGTATGGTGGGGTGCTCAAACGGATGTTGGGGGATCTCGCTCCGAAGCAGAGTGAATCATCCTCCCGCCTTGAATAGGAAGGAGGACCAGAGAAAATAACACTTGTCACGATACTAGGCTTCGTGTGCGCTGTTTTCAAGCTGTAAAAACCTCTATTCCAATGGCTTCATCTTTAGATGAAGAGCATAAACCGGGTATTGTTTGAAAGTGGTGAGACGTTCTTAATATCGACGTGGCAAAAGGGGGGTGTGGATGCCCCCACTACCCTCCACCTTGCCTCCCCCATGTATAGAAACAGTAAATACTTTACATACACATGTTAAGTCTGCCCAAGCAACAGCAACCGGGGATCGAAAAGGCGCGAAGAACCCCGACGCTGACTCAGAACGGTGGGCCTAAAGACTCAGGGGGCTTAGGCCCCAAGAAACCTCACCGGGATGAGGAGAAATGCTTAGGCACCTCCATTTTACTAAACAACTAGATCGTGGTGCCTAACTGTATTTCGTCGACTTCGGCATGGTCCACAGTATCCCCAGTTTCAGCAGCTGCGTCGCCGCGAGGAAGTACAGGACGTAGATGGGGCCGAAGCTGTTCCAGATGAGGCCCCCGATGAGGGGGGAGATTATGCTCGCGATGCTCCTCGCCATGCCGATTATCCCGTACCATGAGCCCAGCAACTCCTTCGGGACCAACTCGACCGAGATTGAGCCGCTTGTGACCCCCGCGAGTTGTATGAATCCGGTGAGGAACCCGACCACTATCAGCGTCATGTCACCCGGGACGTATGCGAGGACCATGAGCCCGACGGCGTAGAGTGGGCACATCATCATGATCAGGTTCTTTCTCCCGAACCTGTCCGCTGAGAGGCCGACGGGCATCGCGAACAGCACCACTATCAGCCAGTAGACCGCATCCATCATTCCGAGGCTGTAGGGGTCGGCTCCACGCATGGTCTTCGCGTAGAGGGGGATGTAGATCGCCATGTAGTTGGGGAACATGTTGGCCGAGATGTAGACGAGCCACCTCTTGATGTTGACACCCTCCTCGAATACCCTCCCCACACCCTTCCCGATGGTGATGCCTCTGCTCCCCGAGACCCTCGGGGGGTCGGTGAAGAACCGCCAGATGATGCCGAACGAGATGAGTATCCCTCCAACCTCAATCCAGTAGAGGGGTCTGATCCCCTGGACCGTGAGGCCTCCGAACTGCGTTATGAGGAAGGCCGCGACGATGGGGGCAAAAAGGCGGGGGAGAGCAGCGACTGTATCACATAGTTGCATACCGGTCACGCGCTCCACGCTCTGCAGGCTTGCGCCGCAGATCATTGGGCAGACGTTCATAGTCATCTCCCAAGCGATGGTCGTGAGCACCAGGGCGGCGGCAGTCATCTCCCACGTCGTCGCCGAGCCGAACACGGCGTAGCCGCACGCCATGAGCAGGAGGGCGGCCATGAGTATCCGCCTTATACCGTACTTGTCGGCGAGGACCCCAACCGGCAGCGTGATCAAGGCAAACGCGATGCCGCCGATGCTGGCCACGTACCCGAGTTCCAACGCCGTGGCGCCGAGGGCAGTGATATAAATGGACTGATACTGCTGCGTGAGGCCGAGGCTAAAATTCTGGACGATATTTTTCGCCATGTTGACCTTGAAGGGGTTCTGCTGCTTCTTGACGAAGTTGATGCCCTTCTCCACGATGCCCGGAGCCATAAAGGACAGGGGCACGGGGCACCAATAAAAGAGTATCAGAGATGTCCCACCATCTAGCAACCGTTAAAACCCCGACACTCCCTCTCTAGAGTCATGTCTATAGAAGAGAAACTCAAGAAGCTCGGATTGGAGCTACCCGCACCCCCCAACTATAAGGGGAACTACATTGGCGCGAAGTTTACCGACAACATCGCGTTCAGCTGCGGTCAGGGTCCATTCGCCACAACGAAGAGGGGGATGGTGGGCAAGGACCTGACCATCGATGAGGGCTACAAGGCTGCCCAGGAGACGTGCCTCAACTGCCTCGCCCAGCTCAAGAGGCAGCTCGGAAGCCTCGACAGGATAAAGCAGGTTCTCCAGGTCATAGGGTTCGTCAACAGCGCCGAGGGATTCATGGATCAGCCCAAAGTACTGAATGGCTACACGGATCTGCTCGTTCAGCTTTACGGTGACCCTGAGGGGAAGCCGGCACGTGCCGCTCTGCCCTTGCATCACCCCGGCTGGATCGCCGTCGAGGCTTGGATGGTCGTCGAACTCAAGAAGTAGGTTTCTCTTCCTTTATCTTCTCGCTCACTTGGGCGAGTTCGAGTTCGGCGTCTGATAGTATTTTTCCGAGCTTGTTGAGGCGCCAGTCTATGCGTGCCTCGATGAATGTGTCCGCGTCGGCATAATTCGCCTTAGCGGGGCAGTCGGTCATCGAGGGGTTCCCCATGAGTTTCTCTTGCAACTTTGTTGAGAATAGTTCATCCAGCTCATCCTCGGGGCTCCTCGCCTCGGTGAATATCTCCGTCAGCTTGTCCTTGCACCCCCTGCATGAGCGTATGTGCTTCAGTAATCTCATTTCTGACTCGATGCTTACCATGAAGCCGATGTACTCTGCTTCCATGTGGAGAAAAGTGAGGGGCTCGCAATCCTCCGATAGGGCGGTGTACCTCCTCCCCGTGTGCTTGCTGGCCATGAAACCAACCAACATCGGCCCCCTTTAAATTCAATGCGTAGCTGAGTCGTGAAATGGGGTAAAGGTCTTAAACAGATGTTTGCATGGGTCTTTGATCATCATGAGCACCGAGGAAGCGCTGAAACTCATCGACGAGTCAAAGACGTTTCTTGAGCCCTATCGAATCTATGGGCAGATGATCGCTGATGGTATCGCGCAGTTGGATAACCTGGAGAAGCTCGTTCGGGGGAATGCCCTCGATGAGGCTTACAAGCTCAGTGTTGCGATGTGTGAGCAGGTTGCCGGGTACAGGAGCTTCGTCCCTCAACTCGCCGATAATTTGGAGAAGGTGAGGGAGATCCTTAAAGGCGCCCGCTAGAACTCGGGTTTATTAAGTAATCGTGTTATCGGCGCCTTCTCGTGAAGGAGTTGGCTATTATGACTAGTCCGATGAGCATGAGGAAGGCGGGCCAGATCTTATCCCAGATGTCTACGCCGAGGAGGCTCGACGCCCCTATCATGACTATGAAGAGCCCTATCACTATCCCCCAGACGTTGCCGCGCCCACCGAAGTGGATGTCGCCCTCCCATCCGTACCTCCTGTACCCCCGGAAGGGTGTAGCATTCAGGGATGCGCCACATTTTGTGCAGTTCACCGCGTCGTCGGGGTTCTCAACACCACACTTCGTGCAGTAGACCATGTTCTACACCGAACGTGAGTTTGTTTGGCCTTTATAGAAACGTTGCGATGACGTATGTGTGGCGTCTATCCCCGTCAAAAATGGAGAACCGCGGGGGCTAGGCGCTCTTGTCTATCTTGACGCCGCCTCTCGGGCCTATGGTCGCCTTGGCGTGGCGTAGCGCCCAGCAGCCTATGACGATGCCGACGGGTAGGGAGGCGGGGTGTCTCGCCGCCATCTCGATGTGAACGTCGAGGGCGGTGGGTCCTTCCCCGAGACCCATGGCGCCGATGCCGAGCTCGTTCAACTTACCGAGCAGCTCCTCCTCGATTGCGGCGAGCTTGGGGTCGGGGTTTCTGACCTTGAATGGCTTGAGGAGCGCCTTCTTAGCGAGCACCATGCACATGTCCTCGCTCGCGCCGATGCCGACGCCGACGAAGTAGGGTGGGCAACCCTGTGAGCCGGCTGCGGCGACCGCCTCGACGACAAACTGCTTGACTCCCTTCATCCCGAGGCCGGGTTTGAGCATCCTGTGGTTGGCGACGTTGCTACTACCGCCGCCCTTCGGCATGGCGATGATCTCCAGCTCGTTTCCGGGTACGAGTTCCCAGTAGATGATCGGGACGTGTGCGCCGGTGTTGTCGTTGGTGTTTCCCTTGAGCATGTCGACGGCGTTGGGTCTGATGGGTATCTCATCGGTTGCGCGCCTCGTAGCCTTTGTGAGTATCTCTCCTAGCTCGGATCTGAGTGGGAACTTGTCGCCGACCTTGACCATGAAGGCGACGACTCCTGTGTCCTGGCACATGGGCCATGAGTTCTTCCGGGCGATGTGGACGTTGTCGAGGATGCTCTTGAGCTGGGCTTTGCCCGTGGCGCCCTTCGTCTTCTTCATCATCCGATCCATCTCCCTGACGTACTCGACGGGGAGCTCGGTTGCCGATATCCTGAGGAGTTCTACCGCTGTGTCTTCGACTATCTTGCTCAGCATGTCACTTCATCTCCGCTATGATGCGGTCCCTGTTGGCGTTCACCTTCTTGCCGATGTCCGCCGTGAGGTTGCCGCCGTGGGTGTCTATTGTAACGATGAGGGGACCGAAGTCCTGTGTCTCGTAGACCCAGAGGCACTCGGGCATCCCGAGTTCTTCGAGCCAGTGGACGTCGCGGACCTTCTTTATGCCCTTGGCCCCGAGTAGGGCTGCGCCTCCCGTGAAGGAGGTGTAGACGCAGCCGTGCTTCTGGCAGGCCTTTGAGGTGCGGTCGCCCATCCCTCCCTTGCCGATGATCACGGATGGGTGGAACGCCTCGATGAACTTGTCCTCGAATATCTCCATGCGTGTGCTCGTCGTGGGGCCGGCTGCGACGACCTCCCAGCCTTTCCCCTTCTTCCTCATGATGGGGCCGCAGTGGAAGACGCCGATGCCCTTGAAGTCGACGGGGAGCTTCTCGCCCTTCTCGTGATGCTCCAGCGCCTTGTGGTGAGCCTCGTCGCGGGCAGTTATCACGGTCCCGGTGAGGTAGATGACGTCGCCTGCCTTCAGCTTCCTGATCTCCGCCTCAGGTACGGGCGTCTTCATGTGATACTCCATAAAGCCTTCACTCCAACTATCTCCGCCCTACCCCATTTAAAACCTCATACCGGGGATCCGGTGTATCTAGAAAAAGTATAATATTTACGGCGTCTAAGCTTGTGAGATGTCTTCGGAGAAACAGGGGCTCATCCTCCACCCTTCCCCCGCTAACAAGGTTTTCCGGGACCGGGTGAAGGAGTTGAGCGGCGAGAAGGTCGAGCTATGCTTCCAGTGCGGGGCGTGTAGCTCGGGTTGCCCCATGACGCAGGAGATGGACTACCTCCCCAGCAAGGTCATCAGGATGGTCCAGCTTGGCCTCGATGAGGCGCTGGAGTCCAAGACAATCTG
>Ga0315274_10010611_pt1 | contig 13266 bp, 7 predicted proteins | sample YL17G02_20_MG_FD_203700 | JGI IMG/M metagenome (GOLD analysis project Ga0315274, IMG submission 203700) | Sediment microbial communities from Yellowstone Lake, YNP, Wyoming, USA - YL17G02_20 | ecosystem: Environmental > Aquatic > Freshwater > Lake > Sediment | place: USA: Wyoming | collected... | reverse complement strand
GCGGCCGCTTCGCCGTGGGGGCCGGCAATTCCGTCCCCAGCTATATCCCGGTCGAAAACTATCTGACCATGCTGGATGAGGCCCTGCGGTAAACGCTGCCGGTCAAGGCATCCCCCTCCAGCTGAGAGATTAGGCGGGGTGTCAGTTAGACGGTTCTCAGGAACCGTCTTACTTGATCGTGACTACCGGCGAGTATGAATTGGATAGTATCCTCATTCCACCTGAATAGGATCCTTGGCTTCAGCCCCGTTCGGATTTCCCAATAATCATCTTTTAATTTTTTCAGGCCGATCCCTTTTGCCAATTCTCGCCGTTCTTCCAGGAGGTCAATAAAGATTATACAAAGCGCCTTTATCTCCTCCTTGTCTTGTGAAGGAAGGAGCTTGACGGATCTATCGAAAGACGGCTTGAACTCATATCTCATAGAGCCTTAATATGTTTCCTTGCCCCGGACGAGGTCCTGTAAACCCTGCCCCTCTCAGTTACCAGTTGCCCGATCTTTGCCCACTCCTTCTGCGAGTAGGGTTCCCTTTCCTTAACCTCACCGGGCAAGACAGAAATCCCCTTTTCCGTGATCTTAAAGACGACCAGCGAGCCCTTTTCAAGCCTCAATATTTCACGGATCAGGGAAGGGACCGTTACCTGTCCCTTGGATGTCATCTTGGCCATCTCCACGAATTCCATATTAATCTCCTTACTTTCTTACTTTCTTACGATATTATAAAAGCTAGATAACCGCTTGTCAATGAATAAGACGATCCAAGATATGGTTTGTTCTCAGAAACACCATGAATGATTCTGGAGATAATCAGCGGGCCGATGTATACTTGACGGACAAAATGTGGAGGTCATCATGATGGCGTCTCGGGCTTCTCGAGTGATACCGGCGGTGGTCTTTTTTGTCTTCATGGCTGGTCTGATATCCGTGAACGGCCAGCAGGCTACGGTCAAGGAAGAACGGGTCACTTTCAAGACTTACCCTTTTTCAGACCCTGACCCGGCGCCGCTCATCGGCCCCATCTATCCTTATTTCCGTTTCCACGGCTACAGCCTCGAAGGCCGTCCTCAAGATTGGAAGATGGTCCGGCTGGAAAACCCCTATGTCAAGGTTCTCGTCGCGCCCGAAATCGGCGGCAAGGTCTGGGGCGCCGTCGAAAAATCGACGAATAGAGAGTTCATCTACTGGAATCCGGTCGTGAAGTTCCGGGAGATCGCCATGCGCGGTCCCTGGACATCCGGCGGCATCGAGCTCAACTTCGGGACGATCGGCCACGCCCCGACCGCGGCGACACCGGTGGATTATGTCATCCAGGAGAACGGCGACGGGAGCGTGAGCTGCATCGTCGGCGCCATCGACCTTCCCTCCCGGACCTCCTGGCGGGTGAACGTGCGCCTCCCCAAGGACGCCGCGTACCTCGAGACCGAATGTTTCTGGTGGAACCCGACGTCCCTCCACGATTCTCTCTACAACTGGCTGACCTCGGCCCAGGACGTCGGCGAGGACCTGAAGTACTATTATCCCGGGACGCACTACATCGGCCACGGCGGCGACGCCCATCCCTGGCCTGTCGTCGAGAACGGCCGCGACGCTTCGTACTACCGGAACAACAATTTCGGCGGCAGCAAGTCCTACCATATTCTTGGAGAATACAACGAATACTTCGGCGGCTACTACGAGAAATCCGGGTTCGGCTACGGCCACTGGGCCCTCTACGACGAAAAGCCCGGGATGAAACTCTGGGTCTGGTCGCTCGCCCGCGACGGCGGGATCTGGGAGGACCTGCTGACCGATCCGCCCAAAAAACAGTACACCGAGCCGCAGACGGGGCTTCTCTACAACCAGGCCGGAAGCGACAGCGGCCTTACGCCTTTTAAGCACATCTATTTTGCGCCCCAGTCCGTGATGCGCTGGAGGGAGATCTGGTTCCCGGTGAAGGATATCGGCGGGTTGGTGGCCGCCTCGCCCCATGCGGCTCTCAATGTGGAGAGCGCCAAGGGCACAGTCAAGGTCGGCCTTTGCCCGCTCCGGCCAATCGACGACGACCTCATCATCACTCTGGCCGGCGAAACGATTTTCAGTAAACGGCTGACGCTCAAGCCCATGGAGACATTCATCCAGACGGTCGAGGTTGGCGAGAAGAAGGGTGAGGTCGCCGTGGCACTCGGCCGAGAGAAGCTCAGATGGGCCAGCCGCGACAGAGAGATCAACACGCTCAGCCGGCCTGTTGTCGCCCCCAAGGATTTTAACTGGACTTCAGCCGAAGGCCTGTTCGTTGCTGGCGAGGAACTGGCCCGACAGCGGAGCTACGGCGAAGCCCTGGCCAAATTCCTGGCCTGCCTCGATAAAGAGCCGGGCCATGTCAGAGCCCTCACCCGGGTAGCCGAGATCCATTTAAGGCGTACCGAATTCCTCAAGGCGCTCGACCATGCCAGGAAAGCCCTGGCCATCGACGCCTATGACGCCGGTGCCAACTTCGTCTACGGCACGATCAACCGTCAACTCGGCCGTTATGCCGACGCTAAGGACGGGTTCGGCTGGGCCGCCCGCTCACTGGAGTTCCGGTCGGCGGCCTACGAGCAGCTGGCCGAAGTGAACATCATCGAAAAAAAAATGGAGAGGGCGGCGGAGTATGCCCGGCGTGCGCTGGACTACAACGCCTACAACCTGAACGCCCGGGAGCTTCAGGCGGTCCTCTCCCGATTGAGAAATGACGGGAAAGCCGCGGCCGCTGCCCTCGACGGTATCCTCCAAATCGATCCCCTCAGCCATTTCGTCCGGTTCGAGCGCACCCTTCTCGATTCGAGCGACGCCGGCCGCAAAGCTTTCACTTCTCTTATCCGCGGCGAGCTTCCCCACGAAACCTACCTTGAGCTCGCCATGCTCTATTTCAACCTCGGACTGATCGAGGAGGCAGCAAAGGTCTTGGGATTGGCGCCGTCTCATCCGGTGGTCGATTATTGGCTGGCCTATCTGTGGCGAGAAAAGGACGAGGCCAAGAGCCGACAGTATCTTCAGGAGGCCGAAGCCGCTTCTCCTCAGCTCGTCTTCCCTCATCGGCGCGAGGATATCCCCGTTCTCCGCCGGGCGGCGGCCAACGCGGCCGGCTGGAAGACACCCTACTATCTTGGCTTGGTGCTCTGGAACACCGGGATGATTGAGGAGGCCAAGGGCCTTTTCAAAGGCCTGGCCGATGGTCCGGATTGGGCGCCTTTTTACTTGACGAGGGCGCGATTCTTGGAGAGCGAAGGGGAGCGGGAGAAGACCCTGGCCGATATTCAGAAGGCCGTCAGCCTGGATAGGGAGAACTGGCGGGCCTGGCGCGCCCAGACCGAATTTTATGAGAAGAGCGGGGATCATGAACGCACACTCAAGAGCGCCCGAGCCATTTATAAGGAGCAGCCGGAGAAGCCCGCGCTGGCCATGGACTATGCCAAGGCACTCCTCCACAGCGGGAAACTTGAGGACTGCCTTAGGGTACTCGAGCGGACGAACGTCCTCCCTTACGAAGGAGCCTGGGAAGGCCGCGACCTGTACAAGCAGGCCCATCTTCTTTCGGCCATACTGAGCCTTAAAAATAAGAAATATAAAGCGGCCGTTGTCTCGGCCGAAAAAGCCAAACTCTGGCCGGAGAATCTCGGAGTCGGGAAGCCCTTTGACGTTGACGAACGGCTGGAGAACTACATCCTGGCGGCGGCGGCCGAAAAAGTGGGAGACCACGCCAAGGCCGATAAGCTCTATGCGTCCGTCTGCGCCGATACGGATAGATTCCGGACGAGCTGGGATTCCGTCCACCTGCTCGGCACCATGGCTCTCAAGAAGACCGGGATGGAGGCGGATGCCGTCCGGCTTCTCTCTGATTGGCAGACCACCCGCGGCGAAGAAGACCCTGTCTTTGCTTGGGCCTCGGCAAAATACTACGGGGACGAAGCCAAAGCGGCCGCAGTCTTGGATAGAATAAAAAACTCTGCCGGCGGGGCGACCTGGGACATGGGAACCGGCGACCGGTATCTGCCCGTGGTGCTGGCTATTACTGAAACTAGAAGATGAACTTGGCTCCCAATCTGACAGAAATGGGGGGATAGAATTCGTCTTGTTTGAGCCAGAAAGGATGGGGATAGTAACCCCATAATACGTTGTCCAAATCCCAGTTTCCCGATAGGAGTCGCTCTTCAGGCACATCGAGCTCGAATAGGTTCCGTCGGCTGAATATAAGGCGGGCCGTAGCGATATTGAAGACATTGTCGATGTTGACATTCAGTTGGAGGCTGGTCTTTCCCAATTTCAAGCTATACTCGGCATAAAGGTTGGCGAACCAGAGGAAAGGGGTCCGCTTCTTCTCCAGCGTGTCGCCGGATTCCCCCGCTCGGATATAACCTCTGCTGAAAGGATAGTGCCAGGCTCCTTGGTACAACCACGCTTCAGTGACGGGAGTCCCACTCATAGCGTTCACGATGGCACCGATGGTCAAGCGAAACGGGAAGGTGAAGGCTCCGTAGAATTTAAAATAATGGGGCCGGTCTGTTTGAAGTGGACCACCGATCGGTTCGAGATCCTTGGTATAAGACAGGCTCCAGATGTTGAAGTCTCCTTCAAGATAGGGGTCCACTCTCCCCGGTTCGTCAGAACTGGCCAGACCGGAATAGTTACCCGTCAATCGGCTCCAAGTATAAGAAAATCCCGCCAGCCAGTTATCGGCCAGCCTTTTATCGAGGCTCAAAGTGAGCGCAGCGTATTCCCGTTTGGCTTTGGGTGTTTCTGGATAAGCGGGATCTATCCTGCCGCCGTGGGTGGTCCAGAGCGAACTGCCGTAACCGGGGTTCGCCAGGAAAGAGACCACACCTTCTCCAGGCGCTTGCACTCCGATGTCCTCGATGGCGTAGCGGAGGTGATTCTGTACGAAGCGGAAGGTCAGCGAGAGATTCTCCCCGAGCCTTTTCTCTGCGCCCAGGGATAGGTTCCGTTGGCTCATGGGCTTGATATTCGGGTCCGTGGTCTCGAAAGCCTTCCCGGCCCAGTCGTATACGAGTTTCAGCTCGCCCGGATAATAGCCGTCGATGCCAACCTGATCCCATTCATAAGTGTCCAGCGTGTAGTAGGCGACTTTTTGCTTGAGCCCGCCGAAGGACGAGATGCCGAAGAACGTTTTCATCACGTCATAATACAAACCATAGCTCCCGAAGACCTTGAGCTCGGCATCGCCGAGGACGTCATAGATGAACCCGATCCTGGGGGCCAGTTTTTCGGCAAAGCTGAAGTCAATAGGCTTGAAGCCTTTTGGAATTCCCGGAGGGAGCTCCGTGGTGTAAGGCGGAATGTGCTCCGATTCTGCCCTGAGCCCTAGGTTGAGAGTGAAGGAGTCGGTGATCGTCCAGCTGTCCTGAAGATAGACGGTCCACCGGTCGCTGTGCATGTCATAACAAGTGCCGGAGGGCCCGGTGACTTCGCTTCCGGCCACGCTATAGGAGCCGTATCTGCCCATTCCGTAGTTTAGCCCTCCGACGACGATTGGCTGGCCCCAGAAGAAGCGGACATCCGGAATGGGATATTTGAGGGCATCGAAGACATCTTCTTCCAGGCGTACCCACTGGACTCCGAATTTCAGGGCATGTTCTCCGGCGAGGGTCAGAAAATAAGTAAAATCAGCAGCTAGATGCGACCTGGCTCTCTTGTTCCGCTCGATGACATCGATCGATTTCCTGTTTGCCCAATTTCTTGGTCTTAGGTATTCGGCCGGAATCTCGAGCGGAGTGTCGTTGAAATAGGTAGTCCCGAATCCTCCAAGATACCAGCGGGGCTCTGTCGGCTGGACCTGTTGGTTGGTCTGGTTAGATAAAAACCTGCCGCCGCGCAGGTTGATCGCAAAATCATTCCCGAACGAAAGGTCCGCAAACCCGGATAGACTCCAGTTGGGATAATCATAACCATATATTTCCCATAGATCTTTGATACTGCCAGTCCCATCCCTTGGAGGGAGCTCTCCCCTGTATTTGGAGAAATTGTTGACGAACGACGCGCCCAAACGCATAAACCTGGCGGGCTGAGCGGTGATCTTCGCCTGAAAATTATAGGCATAATCCTTCCTGTTATATGGCAGATTGTCTTCCTCCTCCGTGGAGAGAAAATCAACCCTTCGGATACCCTGCGCATAAACAGGGAGGGCTGAGCCGAAAAACCACAGTTTTTCTTTTAGAATAAAGCCGCCCAGGCTGAACCCGGCTTCGATCCTGTGGGTTTCGTCCTTCCCATAGAGATCCTCAAAGTTAACATAATCACCCCTAAATATATCCCAGGGATTTAGCCAGAGGACATCTCTCTCTTCTCCAGTTAGCGCCGAGCCTTCATAGTAACCGATCAGTTCGCCGTGAAATTCATTCCCTCCCTGCCGGGTGATTATTGAAACCACTCCACCCAGGGCGCCGCCGGATTCTGCGGGTTGGCCTCCGGCCGTGACTCTCACCTCGTCGATGAATTCAAAAGCCGCTTCTTGGCCGCGGATACCCCGGTCAGAGGTCGTGATATCGGTCCCATCGATGAAGTACATGTTCTCGGCGCTGGAAGCCCCTCCGACCGAAAGGCCGCCGCCTCCGAAGAAAAACGGTTCCGAGTTCATCCCTGGCGCCACCGTAACCAGGCTGTCAAAGCTTCTTCCCCGGGGAAGGAGCCCGAGCATCTCATTCGCCATGGCCATCCCGGCCGTCGTGCTGGCAACGTCGATGAGGAGGGCAGGGCCTGCAGCCAACACTCTCTCTTCAGGTGAACCTCGCGGCATGACAATATCGACTCTTATGGACTCGTCTAGATGAACGCGGACATCCTGCCGGACAATCGTCTTGAAATTTTGAAGAGCATAGGAAATCCTATAAACCCCGGGCGGCAGGGCGAGCAGATGATAATTCCCGGCAGCGTCGGTCGTGCAAGCAGCCTTACCCAGGAGCTTGGGGCTGGTCGCCTCCACGAAAACAAGCGGCAGAGCATTTCCTTCTTCATCGACCACTTTGCCGGATATTTTTCCGCTGATCGTCGCCTGCCCGAACAGGCAGGCTGTAAGCAGGATTAGATAGAGAGGAGCCATGATCAGGTCTCGGTACTTTGCCATGTTTCTTCTCCCCGCGTGTGCCGATGAAAATAATATAAGTATAAACACAGGTCCTGTCAATCCGACTGGCATTGGAAAAAAAAGACTCCTATCCTATCCGTTTTATTGAGACTCCAAAAAGAGTAAAATAAAACGCCGATGGTTTTCAGAGCTGAAGCCAGACACCCATGAACAGCCGTGAACTCATCCGGTCCATCATCGACCGGCGACCGGCGCCGCGCTGCGGCTTCTGGATGGGGAATCCCTATCCCGACACCTGGCCGATCCTGCACCGGTATTTCGGCACGAAGACCGAGGAGGAGCTGCGGCGGAAGCTGGGGGACGACTTCCGCTGGATATCCCCCCAGTTTCTGGAGTCGACCTACAAACATCCTCAAGACCGGAAGCTCTTCGACATGAGAAGAGATAAGAAATCCCACGGCCAGGCCGGACCTTTGGCCGATTGTGAGACGGGCGCCGACGTCGAAAAATTCCATTGGCCGGAGCTCGAATACCTCGATTTCAGCGAGACGATCGCCCAGCTCCAGGGGGTGGGCGACTTTTATCGGGCCAGCGGGTTCTGGTGCCCGTTCTTCCATGATGTCATGGACCTCTTCGGGATGGAGCAGTACATGGTCAAAATGTACACGCACCCCGACGTCGTCCATGCCGTGACGGAACGTGTCTGCCTCGCCTACCTCGAGGCGAATGACCTGTTCTATGAGGCAGCAGGGGACCAGATCGACGGGTTCTTCTTCGGCAACGATTTCGGGACCCAGCTCGACCTTCTGCTCAGCCCCTCTCTCTTTGATGAATTCGTCTTACCCTGGTTTCGCCGGTTCACGGAGCAAGGCCAGGCCCGCGGGTATCAGGTCATCCTCCATTCCTGCGGGTCGATCTACAGAGTTATCGATCGGCTGGTCGAGGCGGGTGTCAACTGCCTCCATCCCCTTCAGGCCAAGGCCAAGAACATGGAGGCGGACAGGCTGGCCCGTGAGTTCGGCGGGAAGATCGTCTTTATGGGAGGGATCGATACCCAGCGCGTGCTCAACCTCGGGACGCCGGCCCAAGTGAAGGACGAAGTGCGACGGGTCAAGGAGCTTCTGGGCCCTCATCTCATCGTCAGCCCGAGCCACGAGGCCATCCTGCCCGATGTCCCGCCTCAGAACGTGGCCGCCATGGCCGAGGCTGCCCATGAATAAAGAAGGCTCGGGTATGGGATTCGTCAGCACGCTCGTTTCCCGCAGCGAGGAAAGTCGTTGCGAGGAACCCGGTGACGAAGCAATCTCCACGGGATCGCCACGGCGTCTTCGGCGCCTCGCGACGCCCCCTCAGTCGTCGACGGGCTTCCTCACCCACACCCTTCGCCTTTGCCAAGAAAAATTGTGCCCGCGTCGCTGCGGAGGGCTTTCGTCAGGGACCCTCCCTCGCCTTAATCTCAAGGAAAGAGCGGCTTCCCTTGAAAAACGTCTCGGGAAGGCTGAACCTTCAACGTTTGCTCTAACCATCCCAGGTTTGGCATTCCTGAACAGAGGTGATGTTAATGAACGCTAGAGCCAGGACCAAGTTCCTGATTGCATCTGCCGTTTTCTCCCTCGTCTTAATCGCAGATGTCCTCTCTCAGCCGAAATCATCCAGTGTACCGCCGAATGCGCCGGCGCAGGTCAAGGTCGACGGGACAGCGCTTCAAATCGTCTACCACGGCCGGACGATGTTCAGCGGCCGGATAGAGAATGCCGCCGACCTGGACCGCCTGACCACGAATGATTTCAAGGTCGGCGACGCCGTTCATCAGGTCGTCACCTTCAACGCCAAGACGTGGGACAAGCCGGTGGTTCTCACCGGGCTCATCAGCGGGAGCGAGGAATCCTTCCCCTGCGAGTCGGACCGTGATCCGCGGTCGCCGGCCATTGTCAGGCACAGCTCCGGACTGAGCAAGAGCCTAGTCAACCAGGCCGTCTATGACCGGAAGTGGGATTGGGTTCTATCGGTGGATGACCAGCCGCGCACGCGCACCATCGTCCGGCCGGAGCGAACTTCGGTCGCCGGCCACGATTTCTCCCTGCGGGCCCAAGGCTATGAAGTCGTCCTCCGTTTCCGGCCGCGCTTCTACCAGGCCCACCGCGGACTCAAGTATTTCGAGCCTTGGACATACAAGGTCTGGGATAAACCGGTCGTCGGCTGGTGCTCCTGGTTCGCCTTTTTAGACAAGATCACTGAGCAGGATATGCTCCGGACGGCCGATGTCCTGGCCGAAGTCCTCGCCCCCTACGGCTATGAATACGTCCAGATGGACGATGGCTACCAGCGCGACCTTGGACTTCCCGAGCTCTGGCTTGAGCCCAACGAGAAGTTTCCCCACGGACTAAACTATCTGGCCTCGTATATCAAGCGGAAGGGACTGAAACCCGGCATCTGGACCAACACCGCCTTCGCCCAAACCGAGTTTGCCGACAAGCACAAAGACTGGTTCGTTCTGGATGGAGAGGGGAGGGTGGCCAGGGGGAACTGGATCCGCCACATCCTGGACGCCACGGTGCCGGCCGCGCTCGACGGCGTTGTCAAACCGATCTACCGGGGCCTGCGCGCGGACGGGTTCGAATATTTCAAGGTCGATGCCCTCCGCCACCTGCGCTACGAAGGGTATAACACTTTCAGCGACTATTTTCGGAAGAAGCGCCTTGATGTAACGGCCGGTTATCGCAAGTACATCCAGACGATCCGCGACGTGATCGGCCGAGATTATTTCATGCTCGGCTGCTGGGGGGTCAGGCCCGAGCTCGTGGGCCTCATCGACGGCTGCCGTTTGGGCACGGACGGTTTTTCGTTCGCCGGTCTGTCCCAGTACAATTCCTTTAACAACATCGTCTGGCGGAACGATCCCGATCATATCGAGCTATCGGAGGCCGAGGCCTATAGGTCAACTATGGTGACATCCCTCACCGGATCGCTGATGCTGCTCACTGACAGGCCGGAGGTGTACCGGACGCCGATCGTCGAGCCGGCCAAGAGGTCGGCGCCCGTCCTGTTCACGCTGCCCGGGCAAATCTTCGACGTCGATCCATCGCGCTCCCAGAACCTCTGGCAGGTCGATACCGAGGTCAGCGGCAAAGAGCCCAAGGTCTTCGACGCCGGTCTCGTGCCGGGATGCTACCTCTATCTCCTCGAGGTCAACCGGCCCTTTGAAGATTGGATGGTCCTGGGCCGGACGGGCGGTGAGAATGCCGCGATCAAGTTCGAAGACTTGGGCCTGGACAAAGAACGCGAGTACTTCGTCTTTGAATTCTGGAGCCGGAAGGTCCTCGGCGCGTTCAGCGGGGCGTTTCTGCCAGGAGAGCTCGACCCGAAATTCAACTGCCAGGTCTTCTGCATCCGGGAACGTCAAGCTCATCCCCAAGTCCTGGCGACGAACCGCCATATAACCGGAGGAGGAGTCGACCTCGTCGATGTCGTCTGGGAAAGCAACCGGTTGTCCGGCAAAAGCCGGGTCGTGGGCGGGGATGTCTATGAGCTGTTTATTTCCATTCCGTCCGGTTTTGCCTTTGATCGTGTCGAGTGCAGCGGCGCCGCCCTCATCAAGACCCAAAAGGAGGGAGCAGTGTTGCGCATCAGCCTGAAATCCGATCAAAGCCGGGAAATCGACTGGACGGCGAGTTTCCGGAGGTGATCGGGAGGTCGCTGAGGTCGCCTGCGGTTAAGGATATCATTTTCAAGCGGCGCAACGGCGCCTAGTTTTATTGTCCTGAAAGGAGGAAGCCGATGAAAAAAACGAGATCAATCCGGCCGACGGGAGGATGGCGTCCGGCTCTGCTGGTTTCTCTGCTCATCTTGGGAATCGCTCTGACGGCGTGTGCGCCAAAAAAGGCGGCCCCGGCCGCCACGCGTTTTGAAATCTCGATCCCGTCCGCGGCGAGCGACCAACCGCTCACCGGACGGGTCTTCGTCATGATCTCCCGGCGGGACAACCCGGAGCCGCGGCTCCAGGTCGGGTCCTGGGGGCAGACGACACCGTTCTACGGCGCCGACGTGGAGCGGCTCAACCCCGGGACTCCGGCCGTGATCGACGGCGATACCCTGGGGTATCCGGTTAAGAACCTCAGAGATATCCCCGTGGGCGACTATTTCGTCCAGGCGTTGTTCAACGTCTACACGGAATTCAAACGCTCCGACGGCCACACCATCTGGGCGCACATGGACCAGTGGGAGGGCCAGCAGTTCAACCGCTCTCCCGGCAATTTTTACTGTGAGACCCAAACGATTCACCTCGACGCCGGGCAGGGCTACACCATCAAGATGAGCCTCGACAAGGTCATCCCGCCCGTCGATGTTCCGCCCGATACGGAATGGGTCAAGCGGATCAAGATCCAGAGCCAGCTGCTGTCGGAGTTCTGGGGCCATCCGATCTATCTTGGTGCGACCGTCCTCTTGACCAAGGGGTATGAATCCCATCCCGAAACCCGCTATCCCGCCATCTTCATCCAGGGTCACTTCGGCCTCAATGCGCCGTTCGGCTTCGCCACCGAATCGGCCCCGATGACGGAGCAGCTGCGCCGGAGGCGGGAGCTGACGGGGTTGGAACCCGGCTACGAATTCTACCAGGCCTGGAATTCCGAGGATTTCCCGCGGATGATCGCCATCACCTTCCAGCACCCGACGCCCTATTTCGACGATTCCTACGCCGTCAATTCGGTCAACAACGGCCCTTATGGCGACGCCATCATGACGGAGCTCATCCCGTATCTCGAGAAGAACTTCCGTATCCTGGCTAAACCCCACGCCAGGGTTCTGACCGGCGGCTCGACCGGCGGCTGGGAATCGCTAGCGCTCCAGGTTTATAACCCGGAATTCTTTGGGGGGACCTGGACGTTCTACCCCGACCCGATCGACTTCCGGGCCTATTGCCTTTCGAACATCTACGAGGACGACAACGCCTTCGGTGTTCCGGGCAGAGAGTGGCTCATCCCCGAGCGCTACTTCCGGCGGGACCCGACCGGCCAGCCCGAAGTCTCCATGCGCCAACTCAGCCAGATGGAGGAAGTGCTGGGGAGCCGGGGTCGGTCCTGTCAGCAGCTCGAGATCTGGGAGGCGGTGTATGGTCCGGTGGGGGAGGACGGGTATCCCAAGTCCCTCTGGGACAAGATGACCGGCCAGATCGACCGCGAAGTCGCTAATTACATGCGCGACAACGGCTATGACCTCCGTCACTACATCGAGACCAACTGGCCGAAGATCGGCCCGCAGCTCGTTGGCAAGCTGCATATCTACTGCGGGGACATGGACGACTACTACCTCAACCTGGCCGTCTACATGCTCGAGGACTTCCTGAAGAACACCAAAAACCCCTATTATGCGGGCTCATTCGAGTACGGCCGGCCGATGAAGGGACACGGCTGGCATCCCATGACCAACGCCGAGATGGTCCGGATGATGGCCGCGGAAATCGGCAAGAACGCTCCGAAAGGGGAGGACTCTTCGCCCTGGCGCTATAAATGAGGTCGTGGCAAGAAATCAGCCGGGGTTTGATTATTTTTTCCGGACGGAGCGGTTCTCCAGGGATTTGAATTCCTTGCCGTCGGGGCCGGCCATATACAGCTCGTAGGTGAATTCATCGGGGCTGATCATTTTGGTGATGGCCTTAACCTTCATAGTCCCGCCCGTCATCGGGTCGGGCCAGAGTCCCGTTTCGGTCATTGTTTTGGCGGACTCATCGAGAATGCCCTCGGTCAGGAAAAAGGCCGTGCTCGAGTTGTCGATCCAGAAGGTGATGAATTTCTTCTTCATATTGTCGTAGCCGATGATCTGGACTCCTTCGAATGGCTGGCCAAACATCGTCCCCTTATAGTTCATCTTGAGGAAGCGGCCGCCCAGGATCATCTCACCTTGAGCATTGGTCTGACTGGTCTCCGGGGCCTGGCCGGGCATCATCCAGGCTTTGGATGTCAGGTTCCACTCGCCGGCGAACATCCCAAGATGGGCGTGGTTTTCGTTCGTCGCCATCATCTTCATGTAGGCCTCCATGGTCTTCTGCTGGTCCTGTTGGGACTGCTGAGGCCCGGCGGCGAAGCTGGAAGGTGATATACCGAGAATAAAGACAAGAGCCAACGTCCAAAGTTTTCGAGATAGCATTTCTCCTCCTTTCGAGAGAAAAACTACTAATATTATAAAATTAGTCGGTATTTTGAGCAAGACT
>Ga0315274_10010610_pt1 | contig 13266 bp, 13 predicted proteins | sample YL17G02_20_MG_FD_203700 | JGI IMG/M metagenome (GOLD analysis project Ga0315274, IMG submission 203700) | Sediment microbial communities from Yellowstone Lake, YNP, Wyoming, USA - YL17G02_20 | ecosystem: Environmental > Aquatic > Freshwater > Lake > Sediment | place: USA: Wyoming | collected... | reverse complement strand
TTTGAGCTGCCTCGACAATGAGGATCTGCCGGCCGAGACCGATCCGCAGAAAATGGCGTACCTGGCGACCAATCTCAACCGCGTCGCCGGCCTGCTCCAGGGGCGCTCGTGGATAATGTGAAACTCCCGCCTGCGGAGAGCGTTCGCCGAAAAAGCCTTTGACACTGTTTTGCCGGCCTGCGGACAATCGCCGCAACTCGATTCGAGCGTTGTAGGCATTGCTCAGGCAGGGTTGGTTTTTCCATTCTCTTGCATCTCCTAAAGGAACAGGGCCATGGCCAAGCGACAAGCGACAGTGGAGCGCAAGACGCGCGAGACCGCGTTGTGCGTGACGGTGAATCTCGACGGCGAAGGCAGGTTTTCGGGCGGGCTGGGACTCGGATTCTTCGAGCACATGCTCGAGTTGCTCGCCCGCCATGCGCTGATTGATCTCACGGTCGAGGGGCGCGGCGATCTTGCCGTGGACGCCCACCACACGATTGAAGACGTGGGGATTTGCCTCGGCCAGGCCATCCGCAAGTCGCTCGGCGACATGGCGGGCATGGTGCGCTATGGCAGCGGTTGGGTTCCCATGGAAGAATCGCTGGCCCACTGTGTGATGGACATCTGCAATCGCCCCTATCTGGCTTACGCCGTTCCGAGCGGCCACGAGCGGGTGGGCGACTATGATACGGAGCTGAGCGAGGAGTTTTTCCGCGCGGTCGCCGTGAACGCCGGCATCACGGCACACATTCGTTTGCTGGCCGGGTCGAACACCCACCACGTCCAGGAGGCGATCTTCAAGGCGTTTGGATTGGCGCTGGGCCAGGCCGTGGCGCGCAATCTGCGCATTCGTGGGGTGCACTCGACCAAAGGCGCGCTGTGAAGAGCGAAGAAAGGACCAGGGTTTTTCGCTTCAGCGCTTCGACAGAAGTTCGAGCGCCCGGCGAAATAGGTCGCGGTCGGCGGCCCGGAGCCGCGGCGGGCCTTTGAGGCGTCCACCGGAGCGTCGGGCCTTCTGGGCGTGATGGCGGGCGTCGAGAAGCGAATCGCTTTCGTTCAAGTCGAAGATTCGTCCGCGCGGCGAGAGTGCGTGTGCCCCCTTGCCCAGGACCAGAGCCGCAAGGCCGTAGTCCTGGGTGACGACGATGTCGCCCGGCGCGGCCCGGTTGGCGATGACGATGTCCACCGCCTCGGGGTCGCGGTCCACTCGGACCACTTCGACCGGTTCGGGAGCGTGGATTTCGTGGTTGTAGGAGGCAACCATCGTCACGTGCCAGCCGTGAGCCGCGGCAATCTCGACGATGTCGTCCTTGAAGGGACACGCGTCGGCGTCCACGAAGATCCGCTGCTGAGGGTTCGTCATCCGAGGTTTCCCAACGACAATCCATTTCTCCCGTTCTTGAAGAAAACAAAGCGGAGTTACTTCCCGCGGTTTGAAGAGAGCTGTCAAGATTTCGTTGGCGCGCGCAACGGGCCAAAGATGGAGCGCCGGCGGCCTCGCCGGTGTTTTTGATTCTTATTCCTTGCGAGCATGCAATGAAATGTACCGGCGAGGCCGCCGGCGCTCCTCTTTCGCAACTCCCTCAGATTTCGTTGGCGCGCAACGGATTTGACATTCGATGGAAGGGCAAGTAGGAGTCATGGCTCGGAGCGGAGTCTGGAGTTCGCACGAGTGTTTTGCGTTCGAAGAGCCGCAGTGTTTGAAAGGTTGCCAACCAATGCTGCGTAAAGAAAGGGCGCGGTCATGCGAGTAAAGGGACTGACAGTGTTTGCGGTTTCATTGGGCCTGCTGAGTATGGCGGGGTCGCTGTGGGCCGGTGAGAGTCCGGGCAATCCTACGTCGCCGCCCGTCTATGTGAGTTTCTGGTTCGACACCGAGGACTACCTGTTGCCGGCGTCGGACGATGCGGCCCAGCGCCTGGCCGACATCTTCACGTCGCAGGGGGTGCAGGCGACGTTCAAAGTGGTCGGCGAGAAAGCGCGGGTTTTGCGCGACCGCGGGCGAGCCGACGTGATTGCGGCCTTGCGCCGCCACGACATCGGCTATCATACCGATTTTCACAGCGTCCATCCCACGCCGTCGGAGTATTCGCGCGATCTCGACTGGAACGACGGCGTCGCCGAGTTCATCCGGCGCGAAGGCCGCGGCTTCGAGGACGTGCGCACGATCTTCGGCATGGACCCTTCGTGCTACGGCCAGCCGGGTTCGTCGTGGACGCCCGAGAGCTACGCTGCGCTGCGGCGGTGGAACATCCCGGTCTATCTCGACGACGCCTCGCAGGTCGGGCTCGACGGGCGGCCTTTCTGGTATTGCGGCGTGCTGAACGCCTTCAATCTTAGCGGCTTCACCACGCGCTGCACGCTGCAGAACGACGCGACGCTCGACGAAGGCTGCAAGCAATTCGAGCAAGTCCGACAGCGCGCGGCCAGGGAAGGCGGCGGCCTGATCAGCATCTACTATCATCCGTGCGAATGGGTGCATGAGAAGTTCTGGGACGGCGTGAATTTTTCGAAAGGCTCCAACCCGCCGCGCGAGCAGTGGCAGAAGCCGCCGCAGAAGCCCGCCGAGGCGACCGAGCGCCAGTTTGCCCTGTTCGCCCGGTATCTCGAATATGCGCGGACGCGGCCGAACGTGCGGCTGGTGACGGCGCGCGAGATTGCGACGCTTTATCCCGATGGGGCATACCAGCGGTCGTTCACGCGAGAGGAAATCGCCGCGATGGCGCGCGCTCTCGCCAGAGAAGTCTCGTTTGTGCGGCTGGGCGACCGGACGGTTTCGGCAGCCGAGGGTGTGTCGGTGCTCGCGCAGGCCGTGGTTGGTTTTGACAAGAGCCGTCAGATTCCCGAGTCGCTGAAGCCGAAGTTCTTCTTCGGGCCGACGTTCGAGGCGGGCGAAACGATCGAGCAGGGCGAGTTCGCATGGAACGACTGGGTAAAAGCGTGCCGCGACTGTCTGACCGCGACCGAGAAGCTCAGTCGCCTGCCGTCGGTCATGCGGGTGGGGGGCAAAGTGGTGGCGCCGGTGGATTTTGCGGCAACGCTGGCGACGGCGGTCGGTTCGATCGCCGAAACCGGCCGCGCGCCGAAGGCGGTTCGCCTCGTGAAAGGCAATTGGACCGTGGCGAAGTATGTGGCCGACGATTCGCCGCGGTTATGGGGCTGGGTGATTTTTCCCGACAACTTCAGCGCGCCGAAGATGATGGCGTTGGCGAGGCTGCAAAGCTGGACGCTGAAGCCCGCGATCCTGTCGGCGGCGCAACCGAAGACGGCGGCCCCGGCGGCCTCGGCGCTCAGCGAAAAGCAGAAGATCGCCGCGTTGCTGGGAGTGATCGAGAAATCGCCGGACATCTTCGTCCGCAACGACGAAGAGTACCCCTCGCCGGCCGCGCGGCAGCTGATGGAATACAAGCTCAAAGCCGCCGGCGACGGCATCAAGACGGCCAACGACTTCATCGAGCAAGTGGCCACGCGGTCGAAAACGACGGGCCGCGTTTATATGGTCAAGATGAGCGATGGCCGGACGACCGAGTCGGCCCGCTGGCTGCGGGCGCGCCTGGCCGAAATCGAACGCGGCGGGAGATGAGAGGGGATGTGAGGCGGGACGTCGAGCCGCTGCACTCCCCAAGTACAGCAAAACGCAGTTGGGGGACCAAGTTGATTCGCTGCTCTTTTGTCTCTTTTGTCCTTTTGGTCCCTTGATTATGTTGAAGTGTACCAAGGCGATAGAGGGATGCTATGGTGGACAAACCGGCGCGAGTTGCGATTCTCATTGAGACGCCTCAGGATTTCCAGATCGTCAGGCGCCATCTCGATCGCCTGGCCGAATGGGAGGTCCCTTATGCGATCACGTTGGCGTCGGCGCTGAAATCGCCCGAACGCCTGAAGCAGTGGATCGCCGAGCGTGAGCGCGAAGGGGCCGAGGTCTTCATCGTCGCGACGGGCGGCGCGGCCAGTCTGGCCGGCGCGGTGGCGGCGCTGACCGACCGGCCGGTCGTCGGCGTGCCGCTCGACACGACCCATTTGCGCGGCCAGGACGCGCTTCAGGCCATGACGGGCCTGCCGGCGGGATTGCCGGTGGCCACGGTTGGGATCAACAACGTCGAGAATGCGTTCTACTTCGCGCTGCGCGTGCTCGCCCTGCGCCATCCTCAATACGGGGCGTTATTGAGGCGACTGCGCAGCACTTGGGGCGAGCAGGAGCGGGGGCTGCTCGACAATCTGCGCGACCAGTATCCGGAGTGTTTCAGGGCCGGGGTTGTCGCCGGCGCGGCGCCGGTGTCCGATCGCCCGGCCGAAATCAGTTCAGAGATAAAAGCGCCCGCCGAACCTCCGCCGCCCCAGCAAGAAACCGGGCCCCCGGCGGTTTCGACTCCGACTCAGGAGAGTTCAGCAGAACCAGCCAAGGGACCGACGATCGTGACGCCGCCGCGACGGATGGCTCGCCGCATCGTGGTCAACCCGACCCAGCCCGACGTGGCGGCCATCGAAGAAGTGGCGGACATTCTGCTGGAGGGCGGCGTCGTGGCTTTGCCGACCGATACGGTCTATGGATTGGCGGCTGCGGCGACGAATTCGGCGGCGGTACGGCGGCTCTATGCAATCAAGGGGCGCGATCTTGGCAAGGCAATTCCCCTTCTCATCCATTCGATCCGTGGGCTGTCGCGGCTGGTGCGCGAAGTGCCCGAAGCAGCCGAGCCTCTGCTGGAATCGCACTGGCCGGGGGCGCTGACGCTGGTGTTTCCGAAATACCCCGGCTCGTTCGCCGACATTTCGAGCGACGATACGATCGGGCTTCGGATGCCCGACCACACGGTGACGCTGGCCGTGATCAGCATGCTGGCGCGCCCGCTGGCCGTCACCAGCGCCAATCTGTCGGGACAGCCGCCGGCGCTGACCGCCGACGAGGTGATGCAGGCGTTCGGCCACCAGATCGAATGTGTGCTTGACGGAGGACGAACGCCGGGCGAAAAAGTCTCGACGGTTCTTTCGGTCGTCCAGACGCCGTTTCGGATTCTGCGCGAAGGCGCGGTGACGTTCGAGGCCCTGAAGGCGATCCTGGGGGAGAACCTGGCGGAAGGATGAAGGATGAATGCGGAATTCGGAATGCGGAGTGCGGAGTGCGGAGTGCGGAATGCTGAATGAAAGCTAAGTGCTGACGGCTGACCGCTCAAGGAGAGCGTGCGATGGCGAAGGGATTGGAGATGTTCAGCGTGGCGGGCAAGGTGGCCGTCATCACCGGCGGCGGCGGCGTGCTGTGCGGCGCGATGGCCGAGGCGCTGGCCCGAGCGGGGGCGCGGGTGGCGGTGTGCGACATTTTCGAAGATAAGGCAGAAGCCGTTGTTGCGGCGATTCGCGAAGCCGGCGGCGAGGCGCGCCCGTACAAGATGGACGTGTTGACGCTCGATTCGATCAACGAGCAATGCGCGGCGATCTATCGCGACTTTGGAGAGGTGGACGTTCTCATCAACGGCGCGGGGGGGAACCTCAAGGAAGCGACGACCTCGCCTGAGCTGGCGTTCTTTGATCTGCCCCGCGGCGCGCTCGAAAAAGTCATCGCGCTCAATCTGTTTGGCGGGGCGATTCTTCCCTGCCAGGTGTTTGGACGGCGCATGGTCAAGATTCCCGAGGGCGGCTCGATCATCAACGTCTCCTCGATGAATGCTTTGCGGCCGCTGACGCGGATCGCCGGCTACTCGGCGGCCAAGGCGGCCGTGAGCAATTTCACGCAATGGCTGGCGGTGCATTTGGCGCAGGAATACAACCCGCGGCTTCGGGTCAACGCGATTGCGCCGGGATTTTTTCTGACCGACCAGAACCGCTTCCTTCTGACCGATCGCGAGACGGGGAAACTGACTGCGCGCGGGGAGGCGATCATTGCTCATACGCCGATGCGCCAGTTCGGCAAACCCGACGACCTGGTGGGGGCCGTGATCTGGCTGGCGTCCGAGGCGTCGCGGTTCGTGACGGGCGTCGTCGTGCCGATTGATGGAGGGTTTTCGGCGTTTGCTGGTGTTTAAGAACAGAGGGCCACGGACGTACACAGACTCACACGGACTTACCTGGCGCAGCGAAGCCGCAACCAAAAGAGACTCTCGACCCGCGTCCATGTCGTCCATCGTGTCCATGTCGTCCATCGGAAAATCTGCGAAGCCTTCGCAGATTTTGGATGATAGTAGTACGGATTGAGAAAAGGCGCAGTCGAGTCCGTGTCAGTCTGTGCGAGTCCGTGTCAGTCCGTGTCAATCTGTGGTCGAAAAAAAATGCCAGGAGGACAGTGAGACTATGAGTCACCACCTGACTCAGGACGAGCTCAAGGCGATCAAGCCGAAGCACGAGTTTTTCATCGGGATTGATTCGGACGGGTGCGCGTTCGACACGATGGAGATCAAGCACAAGGAGTGCTTCATCCCGAACATCATCAAATACTGGGGCTTGCAACCGGTCTCGAAATACGGGCGGGCGGCGGCGGAGTTCGTCAACCTCTATTCGAAGTGGCGCGGCGTCAATCGCTTTCCCGCGCTGACGATGACGTTCGATCTTCTGAAAGAATGGCCCGATGTGCAAAAGCGCCGGGTCGAAATCCCGCAGGCGCAGTCGCTCCGCGATTGGATCGGGCGCGAAACCAAACTCGGCAATCCCGCGCTCAAGGCCGAGGTCGAACGCACGGGCGATCCGGTGCTGAAGCAGGCGCTCGACTGGAGCAAGGCTGTCAATGCGTCGGTCGAGGACATCGTCAAGGGGGTGCCGCCGTTTCCGTTTGTGCGCGAAAGCCTCGAAAAGCTCTGCGACAAGGCCGACATGATCGTCGTTTCGGCGACGCCGGGCGAGGCGCTCCAGCGCGAATGGGTCGAGCACAAGATTGACAAGCATGCGGAGGCGATCTGCGGCCAGGAAGTGGGCAGCAAGGCCGAGCACCTGAAGTTCGCCGCCGGCAGCAAGTATGATCCCAGCCATATTTTGATGATCGGCGATGCGCCGGGCGACTACAAGGCCGCGCGCGCGAACAACGCGTTCTTCTATCCGATCAAACCGGGCCACGAGGATGAGTCGTGGGAGAGGTTCTATCGCGAGGCGCTCGATCGGTTCTTTGCGGGGACATACGCGGGCGCTTATGAGACGGCGCTGATCAAGGAATTCGATGCCCTGCTGCCCGAAACGCCGCCGTGGAAGAAGTGAACGTCCCGTCACTTTTTGGCGACATTCTTGACCACCGCCACTCGGCTGACGCAAAGCGGGTCGCCGGTGACGGCGATGCGGAAATCGGCGCCGCCGTTCTGGCGGTTGCAGAACAGCGCGTCGCCCGGGCGAAACGTGTGCGTCTTCCACTGATTGCTCCCGCCGCGTTGGAGTGCGCCGGCGTTTTTGTAAGCGCCGTCGAGGGGGAGCAATTCGTCGCCCGAATCGTATTCGAGAGCGAGCGCGCCCGCGCCGGCGTCGAGATACTCGATCTCGACGGCGACTGAACTCTTGGCGTCGAACAAGAACGGATCGGGCACACCGAAGTAAAGATAGGAATGATCGCTCTTGGCGGAACGGACACAGCGCCGGCCCGCCGCCTGAGTGATCTCGAAGCCGCCGTCGGCTTGGCGGATCAGTTCCAGTCCCCTCTCTTTCGATTCGGCGAAGTTGATAGACACGTCGCGCTCGTTGGCGAACTCGCGTCCTTTGTCCGAGGGGCCGAGCGGAAGCGGCTTGCGGTGCTGGAGTGAAACCGTCTTCTGGAAGATCGCGGCGTACCGGCGGGTCAGCTCCATGTACTTCCGGCCATATTCCTTTGAGCGGCAGATGTCCGTTCCCTCGTGCATCTCGTTCCAGGTTTCGAGCAGGACAATTCGGCGGCCGCTGCGGATCGCTTCGAGCCAGCTGTATTCGTAGAAGCGGCCATTTTCGCGGTCGCGGACGGGCGTTCGGCGGCCCGGCACGGCGCGGTCGTCATAGCCCGGGCCGATGGCGGCCACGTCGCTGAGAACGGGTCCCGACAGCGCCGCGCCCCAACGGTAGGAGGCGTCAGCTTTGGCCGAACGCCAGCTGGCTTCGGCGATGATGTAAGGCCGGACGCCGAAGTCGCGCTCGAAGTTTTGATAGACGTAGTCGAAGGCCGACTGATCGAACTTGGCGGCAAAGCCGGCCGAATACAGCACGACGATTGGGCAGCCGTCGAGCATGGCCCAGTGCTTTCGGTCGAGGCGTTTCCAGTAGTCGCGGATGGTGGCGTAGAAGACGTCTTTTCCGTGGGCGGTGGTGAGGTCGGCTTTGCCGCCGCGCGGGGAGTCGCCGCGCAGGCCGTTGAGAAGCGTCGTCGTGTCGTAGAACATGCCGATTCGGGGAGCGGGCCGTCGGCGGGCGAGAAGTTGGTCGCGCGCCTGCTGCATCTTGTCGAGGCCGTGGGTGCTGAAGATGCCGACGGGCCGGTCGTAGTTGCCGGGTGCGCCCCAATAGACGGGCAGGACGAAATCCACACCGCACCAGGCCATGTCGGCCAGCTGCTGCTTGTGCCACTCGACCGATTCGTAGCTGACCTCTTTGGGATTGGGGAAGTGGTCGGTCAGGGCGTCGTCTTTCATCTTCGCGTCGTCGAAGAAATGCTGGGTGGGGTGCTTGTACCAATAGAAGTAGTAAGTACCGACAAGGCGGTCGCTGGAAGAGAACGTCTGGGGCTGGGGCGGCGGTGTCGGGGCGAGGCGCGCGCAGGCCGCCAACAAGGCAATCGTAGCCAGAGCCGCCGATAGACCCGCCGCCATTCTCATTGTTCTGCCGTTGGAAGGTTTCGCTTGAACCGACTTCACGATGCCGCCTCCTGTGTGGAATTGATGGCCGACCGAACTTGCCGGAGCTCCGCCTTCTCACTTGCCGCACGCAGCGACGATCGGACGCCGCGGCGGCCAATGCGTGCCCGGCGGTTTGGTTCTCCGCATTGACCGGGCGTCGGTCAACAGATTCCGAACCTGTTCCGTCGCTCCCGATGCGCTTGGCGCTTGACGCGCTTTGCCGGACCCATCAGTCTAAGTTCGTTCCGCCAAAGGACGAGATGGAGGCGCGGCGATGGCCAAGAGAGACATTCTGTCGGTCGCGTGCAAAATCCTGGGGGTGTATGTGCTGCTTCGGGCGGTGGGAATGCTTCCATGGGTCGTGTCAATGATGACCAGCGCGGTGACCTTCCAAAGATCCGATCCGGCGGTAGTTCTTTTCCAATTCTGGTCGCTGAGCGCAACTGGCATCGGACTGGTGCTCTTGGCTGCTGTGTCTTTCTGCCTGATCAAATGGGCGGACTTGGTCGCCGGCGTCCTGTGTGCGGGAGAAGAGCGAGAGGCGATCAAGGAAGCGCCCGGCATAGAGGCCGTAGAGGAGATCGCATTTGTGGCGGTGGGCGTTTTCGTCATCGCAGATGCTCTCGGAATGCTTGCCCGGACTGCCTTACGAATCGCATTCTTAGGAGGGCCCGACAAAATGTCACTGAGTCGCGATGGGGGCGACCTGATTGGCCTTGGCGTCACATTGGTTATTGGCGCCTATCTGGTTCTTGGCGCGCGCGGGCTGGCACGGGCAATAGACCGGTGGCGGCGGGCGTGAGTTGCGCCTGCGCGCGGGAGCAGCAGCAACGATGTTGCGGTCAGCCGCCGGAAGCGGGGGGCGTCGCGGGTGAGGCGGCGCTCCCAATGACCGAATGGGCCTTGAGCTCCTTGCCGGGCTTGAAGGTGATCACGGCGCGCGGCGGGATCGGGTATTGCTTCTTGTCCTTGGGATTGCGGCCAATGCGCGGTTTGCGTGTCTTGATCTGAAAGACGCCGAAGTCGCGAACCTCGAGCCGGCCGTTGGCGGCGATGACATCCTTCATGCTCTCGAGGATATGATCCACCACCGCCAGCGCTTCCTTGTCTTTGAGGTTCTGTTGCCTGGCGATCTGTTTGACAATGTCCGCCTTGATCATGGCCCGCTCTCCCGTCGGATCGTATTGACGCAAGTGAGTTTAGTAGATGAACGTTAAAGGCGATTCAAGGCTTTTTTTGAATCTTATTGCCCGCCGTCAGCCTTCAACCATCAGCGATCGGCACTTGCTTTCATTCCGCATTCTGCATTCCGCATTCCGCATTCGCTTCACTCCGCACTCAGGCCTTCTCCACGGCCTCGGCCAGCCGCAAGAACTCTTCGACGCGGAGCGTTTCGGCCCGGCGCGAAGGGTCAATCTGCGCGGCACTGAGGAGAGTGAGAATCCGCTCGCGGTCTTCGCCGAGACGCTTCGAGTCGAGCAACGAATTGACGATCTTCTTGCGCCGTTGCGTGAAGCAGGCCTCGATGAGCGAGAAAACGGCGGGCAAGCGGGCCGGCTCGACACGCGGCGGGCGGCGCGGTTCGAGGACGATGGCGGCGGCGTCCACGCGTGGTCGCGGCACAAAGCGCTGGCGCGGGACGAACAAGGCCTGTTGGACGTCGGCGATCAGCGCCGTCTTGACCGTCAGCGCACCATAGGACTTTCGGCCCGGCTGGGCCGCAAGGCGCTCGGCGAATTCGCACTGCACCAACAGGACGCAGCGCTGCGGCGGGGGAGCGAGGTGCAACAGGAGTTCGATCAGCGGCGAAGTGATCTGGTAGGGAATGTTGCCGACGACCACGTAGGGCCTCTCACCGATCTGGCCCAGCAGACCCGCCTGCGGGGCCGACCCTGGCTGCGCCGAAGGCTGCGCCGAGGCGAGAGCCCCTACGGCGCGGCAAAGGCCCGGCCAGTCGAGCCGCAGCGCGTCGCCGTACAGGAAATTCACGGGCGGTTGCAGCGCGCCGAAATAGCGCTCGTGGATCGGCCGCATGCGCTGATCAATCTCAATCGCCCACAGCCGCTGGGTGCGCCGCCGAAGTCGCGCCGTGAGGTAGCCCGGCCCGGCGCCGATTTCGACGACGGCGGTTTCGGATTCAATCTTGGCGGCGCCGACGATCCGGTCGAGCGTGCGATGGTGGTCGAGAAAGCACTGTCCCAGCCCGCGCCGCTGAATCAGGCCGAATTCGGCGGCCAGCTGGCGGGGAGTGGGCAGATAGACTTGGGGGATATCGGAGATTTCCATGATTCGTTGCCGGCCGTTCAGGGCAGCCTGACGCGGCCCGATTCGCTCAGACGCCTGACGTAAGCCTCTTCCGACAAGGGACAGTCAATGAGCCGCTGGAGATCGTTTTTCGAGAGACAAAGCTGCTTGCCCATCTGGGCAAGGAGCGGATCACCGTATTCCCGCCCACCATGACTGATCTTGGTTCGTATCGAAGTCTTCCGCCCTTGCACATGAAGTATGTAGAAGGTGTGGTGACTCTCGGACCGTCGGAAGCCCTTCCTTTGCAGAGCGGCGGCGATTTCCGAGGTTTTCCGCGAGGTCATTCGACCGAGACCTCCCGGACGAGATCCGTCAGGCGTCGCTTTAAGGCAATCGCATCTCGTGTCAGGGAGGAATCGGGGGCGTGGCGGTATTCGTCCCAGAGCATCGCGAATTCCTCATTGAATTCGGCAACGGCGTCTTCCTGCGAGGACCCGCAAGCGCGGATGCCCAGAGGCTTGTATTCGACGACCCACAGACTGTCTTCGGCGCTGACGCGGCACCTCAACTCCTGGTTGAGCAGAAACACCTTATTCCCCCATTTGATGGTTTTCGGACGATAGGAAGGCCGATCAGGGGAATCGAGCAGTTCAAAGTCGAGGACTTCGGTGATTCTGTCCAACGCGCCGCTTTCGGTCAGCGTGGCGCGACATCGGGCGCGAATGAGAGCTTCGTGAGCGGCTGGGGAAGCGCGTCGGGCCGCGGCAGTTGGCTTTTCCCTGAGGCTTCGTTCACGATGTTCCACGAGTCCTGCCCCTTTCCGGTTGCCTTTGGGAATTGTTGCCGAACCGCAACGCGTCGCGCAAGGACAAAGGCATCGAGGCGGGAATTCCAGGCCCCGTGCTTATTGAGGGAGTTGCGAAATGGACGTGGCGCAGGCTGTTAGCCTGTGAGAAACCCGCGCTGGGCCGCAGAACTCACAGCCTGACAGGCTGCGCCACTTCGCTGGACAGCTTTTCGCAACTCCCTCTTACTGACCGGGATTCTGCGCGCGCCGGTTCCGCGTCAGTTCGGCGGCCAGGCGGAGCGCGGCGATCAGGCTGTCGGGGCGCGCGACGCCGCGGCCGGCAATGTCGAAGGCCGTGCCGTGATCGGGCGACGTGCGAACGAACGGCAGGCCGAGCGTCACGTTGACGCCGCCGTCGAACGCCAGCGTTTTCACGGGGATCATCGCCTGGTCGTGATACATGGCCAGAACGCAATCCCAGCGGCCTTCGAGCATCTGGTGATAGACGACGTCGGCGGGAATGGGGCCGCCGACATCCGCTCCGGCGATGCGAGCCTGCTCGATGGCCGGGGCGATGAGGCTGCCTTCCTCGTCGCCGATGTGGCCGCTTTCGCCGGCGTGGGGATTGAGGCCGCAGACGGCGATGCGCGGGCGTTCGATCGCGAAGTCCGTCACCAGCGCCCGATGGATCAGCCCGAGCAGCGCGACAATCAGTTCGGTCGTCAGGCGCGAAGGGACCTCGGCCAGCGGACAGTGGATTGTGGCGGGGACGGTTCGCACGCCGCCGCCGACCATGAGCATCGCGACCAACGGCGCGCCCGCTTTGTCGGCGAGCATCTCGGTGTGGCCCGGATAGGCGTGGCCGGCGAGATGCAGCGCCGCCTTGCTGATGGGGGCCGTGCAGAGGGCGTCGAGTTGGCCGGCGAGAATGAGCCGAACGGCCTCGTCAATGGCTTCGTAAGCCAGGCGACCGCCCAGCGCCGAAATCTGGCCCACGGGCGGGAGCGCGGCGTTCACGGACGCCGCGGGACAGATCACGTTGGCCGTCTCGACCGACACGACGGCTTCGGTCGGCGCGGCGATCGGACGCAGCGCCACCGGCAAGCCCAGCCGCGCGATGGCCGCTTCGCAGACCGAAGCCGCGCCTATCAAAACCGGGACGCACGTCTCCCACACGACCGGCGAAGCCATCGCTTTGAGAGCGATCTCGGGGCCGATGCCGGCGGGATCGCCAAGAGTAACGGCAATGCGCAGGCGGTCAGAAGGAGAGGTCCTCGTTTTCCTTTGGAAGACCTTGGGCGACTTGATGCCGCGCACGTTGTCAACCTGCCCGCCACATGGGAAAAACCCGGAATCGGACAGGTTGCCAACCTGTCTTACCATTCATTCCGCATTCCGCATTCATCATTCCGCATTCAGACAGGTTGCCAACCCGTCCCACCATTCATTCCGCATTCCGCATTCATCATTCCGCATTCAGAC
>Ga0315274_10010609_pt1 | contig 13267 bp, 10 predicted proteins | sample YL17G02_20_MG_FD_203700 | JGI IMG/M metagenome (GOLD analysis project Ga0315274, IMG submission 203700) | Sediment microbial communities from Yellowstone Lake, YNP, Wyoming, USA - YL17G02_20 | ecosystem: Environmental > Aquatic > Freshwater > Lake > Sediment | place: USA: Wyoming | collected... | reverse complement strand
TCCGGGCCGTGGAGGACTCCGGCCGGGTCTTCCGGCTGTGGACCAACGGGACCCAGGGTAACCAGTACTTCCTGGTGGAGAACCGCCAGCGTAAGAGCTACGACAGCGGCCTGCCGGCCGCGGGCCTGCACATCTACCATGTGGACCAAGGCGTGACCACCGGGAACGACCGGCAGTGGTATCCCGGGTACACCGCGAACGGACACTACCTGGTGGCCATGGAGCAGGCCGACGGACTGTGGGAGATGGAAAAATACACCAGCAGCGGAAACGCCGGGGACGTCTGGTCCGCAAGCACCCACACGACCCTGGACTCCACGACGGTCCCGGACAGCAAGGATTACGCTTTCCTGGGGACCAAGGTGATGGTCCGGAACGTCTCGGCCTCCGGGAATGCGATGACCGCGTACCTTTACGTGCGCGACCTCATCGGGGTGGAGGAGGGCGCCGTTTCGTCTTTCGTTCCCCGTCTTCCGTTCCCCGTTTCTCCCAATCCTTTCACCTCCTTCGCCAGGGCCCCGGGCCGCGAGCAGGGGTCCTTCGCCCTCTACGACGTTTCCGGTCGGATGGTGGGAATTTACCCGGGCGACCGCATCGGGGAGGGGCTCAGTCCCGGGGTCTATTTCCTCCAGGCCGTGGGCGGGGATTCCAAGCCGTTGCGGATTGTGAAGGTGCGTTAGCACGGGAGCGGGCTTCCGCCCGCGATTCAGGGGCAGGCGGGGTCTTCAAGGACCTCGCCTGCTTTGTCTTTATGGGGGAGGGGCGCATGGCCCCGTGCTCGCTCCTGGCTTGGGTGTGTTTCCAATGGCCGTTCGACTCTCCTCCTTGACATTACCCTTGCTGAACCGCTATCATTGTTATTCCATATGAGCCTGTCTTCCGCTCCCTCCGCCCCGCCCGCCCCCTTCCAGGGGCTCCGGCATCTCATCGGGAACACCCCGCTCTTGGCCCTGCACTTCCAATTCCGGGGGGAGGAGCGGGTGCTCTACGCCAAGTCCGAGAACCTGAACATGACCGGGAGCATCAAAGACCGCATGGCCCTGCACATCCTGGAGCGGGCCTACGGGCAGGGAAGGATCCGTCCCGGCGACGCCATCGTGGAGGCCACGAGCGGCAACACCGGCATCTCCTTCGCGGCCCTGGGCCGGGCCCTGGGACACCCGGTCACGATCTACATGCCGGACTGGATGAGCCGGGAGCGGGTGGACCTCATCCAGAGCATGGGGGCGAACGTCGTTCCCGTGACCCGCGAACAGGGGGGCTTTCTGGGCAGCATCCGGATGACCGAGGAGCTCGCCCGGCAGCAGGAGAACGTCTTCCTCCCCTGCCAGTTCTCCAACCAGGCCAACGCGGAGGCCCACGAGCTCACCACCGGGCCTGAGATCTGGTGGCAGCTCCGCTTCCAGTCCCTGGAGCCGGACGCCTTCGTGGCCGGGGTGGGCACCGGGGGGACGATCATGGGCGTGGGACGGTTTCTGAAAGGTCAGAAACCCAGGATCCGGATTCATCCCCTCGAGCCCGCCGAATCGCCGACCCTCACCGCGGGACGCAAGGTCGGCCAGCACCGCATCCAGGGCATCTCGGACGAGTTCATCCCCTCCATCCTCAAGCTGGATGAGGTGGACGCCGTGGTCAGCGTCCACGACGGGGACGCGATTCTGATGGCCCAGAAGCTCGCCTCCCGACTCGGCCTGGCCGTGGGCATATCCTCCGGGGCCAATTTCATCGGGGCCCTCTCGGTGCAGAACGAGCTCGGCCCCTCCTCCGTGGTCTGCACGGTCTTCCCGGACGACAACAAGAAGTACCTCTCCACCGACCTCCTGCGCAAGGAGCCCGCGAAGGAGGGCTACCTCTCTCCGGAGGTCGAGCTCACGGGGATGCAGGCTTTCAAGCGGGTCTGCAATACCTGCTGCGATCTCTACGACTGCGGCCAGCGCTTCACTGCCCACCCGCTCTAAAGTCACACAATCCGCTACCCATGGGAACCATGAAGACCGAACGCCTTTTCGATCAGGATGTCCGCAGGACGGAGTTCGAGGCCGAGGTGATCGAGCGCCGAGCGGATAAGAACGCAGTGATTCTAAATCAAACCTGCTTTTATCCCGAGTCCGGGGGACAATTGCCGGACGTTGGGACGCTTAACGGCATCCCGGTGATGGATGTCCAGGAGGAGGGGGAGGCGATCCTGCATGTACTGGACTGCCCCCTGCCCGAGGGCACGGTGCAGGGCCGGGTGGACTGGGAGAAGCGCTTCGACCACATGCAGCAGCACACCGGCCAGCACCTCTTGTCCGGGGCCTTCGACCAGCTGGCCAGGGCGATGACCGTGGGCTTCCACATGAGCGCGGAGTACTGCACCATCGACCTGCGTATCTCAGGCCTCGCTTCAGAGTTAGCAGACCGGGTCGAGGACCTGGCCAACCGGGTGGTGTTCGAAGACCGACCCGTGAAGATGCTGCTCCTGAGCCGGGAGGAGGCCCTCCGGCTTCCCCTGCGCAAGAGGCCCCCGGACCTGGAGAGCCTGCGCGTCCTGCAGATTGCGGACTTCGATTACTCCGCCTGCGGCGGGACGCACTGCCAGCGGACCGGGGAGGTCGGGCTCGTCAAGATCGCGAGGTGGGAGAAGATCCGCGAGGACGTGCGGGTGGAGTTCCTCTGCGGGGGGCGGGCCCTCAGGGATTACCGCTGGCGGAACCATACCATCAACCGCATGGCCGGAGACCTGAGCAACGCGCCCCGGGACCTGGAGCAGGCCTTCCGCAGGCTCCGCCAGGAGAACGCGGACAAGGAAAAGCGGATCAAGGAGTTCCTGGAGGAGTCTCTGAAATACGAGGCCGAGCGCCGGGTCAAAGAAGCGGAAGGCTCAGGGTCCTTCCGCCTCGTCATCAAGGTCTTCCCGGACCGCGATCCCGAGGAGGTGAGGGGGCTGGCCAACCGCATCGCCGAGCATCCCGGGACCGTGGCCCTCCTGGCCGCGGCTGGCGACAAGGCCAACCTGGTCTTCGCCCGTTCCGCGGACCTGTCGTTCGATATGAACCTCCTGATGAAGGAAGCGGTGACCCGGATCAAGGGCAAAGGAGGAGGCCGCCCGAACTTCGCCCAGGGGGGCGGGCCCCTGGGCACGGACCTCACGGCCTTGCTCAGCGAGCTGGGAAAGGGAATCCGATAGGTGGGGGAGCGGACGGCCTCTGAGCGACCCTTGAGCCCGGGCCGGGGTTTCGTGTATCTCGTCCTCTTACTCGCCGTGGCCGCAATCTCACTGGCCGCGCCCATGATCCGCCTGGCCAAGGCCCCGTCCCTGGCAATCGCCTTCCTCAGGCTGGCCTTTTCCACCCTCCTCCTCGCCCCCCTGGCGCTGGCCAAAGAAAAGAGGACGATGGCGGCTTTTCAGTCCCGGGAATGGCTCCTCCTTCTCCTGTCGGGCCTCTTCCTGGCCCTGCACTTCGCCACCTGGATATCCTCCCTGGCCCTGACCACAGTGGCATCCTCGGTGGTCATCGTGGCCACCCAGCCCATCTTCGCGGCCCTGTTCGGGTTCCTCTTCCTGAAAGAGAGGATGCCCTGGCTCGCGGTGCTGGGCCTCTTTCTGGCCATCTCCGGGAGCGCGGTCATCGGGGCCGGGGACTTCTCCGGGGGCGGGAAGCCCCTGCTCGGGGACTTTTTGGCCCTGTTGGGGGCGGTCTTCGTGGCGGGTTATCTCCTGGTGGGCCGCGTCCTCAGGAAGTCGCTTCCGGCCCTGGCCTACATCTTTCCGGTGTACCTGTTCGCGGCCCTGTTCCTGGGCCTCATCTGCCTCGTAACCCGGACGCCCCTGGGGCCCTTCCCGGGGAGGGCTTATCTCTGGATCTTCCTCCTGGCCCTGGTGCCCCAGACCATGGGACACTCCCTGTACAACTGGGCCTTGAGGCACGTAAAGGCCTACGTGGTGGGCGTGGCGGTGCTGGGGGAGCCCCTCGGGGCGGCCATCCTTGCGGTCTTCCTGTTCAAGGAGATCCCGGGCTCGGTCATCTACCTCGGGGCCGGGCTGATCCTGGTGGGGGTCTTCCTGGCGCTCTACAAAGAAAGGGGAGGATAACTCGCAGATAGCATGAAAGCCAAACCATTGGTCAGCATGATCACGACCGGGGGGACGATCGCGATGCGGCCGGACCCCAAAGCCAGGGGGAACGTGCCCAGGCTCAAGGGCAAAGAACTGCTCGCCCTGGTCCCGGGGATCGGGAAGGTTTCCCGCATCAGGCTCGTGGACTTCGCCCTTACTCCCGCCATGCAGTACACCTCCGAGAAGCTCTGGGACCTGGTGCAATGCATCAAGAGGGAGGCGAAGGACCCCAAAGTCTCAGGAGTGGTGGTCGTCCAAGGCACAGACACGATCGAGGAGACCTCCTATCTCTTCGAGTTGGCCGTGAACACCCCCAAGCCCGTGGTGGTGACCGGAGCGATGAGGACGAGCGCTGAATTGGGCTGGGACGGGCCAGCGAACGTCCTGGACAGCGCCCGGGTCGCGGCCTCAAGGCAGGCCCGGGGACAGGGCGTCCTGGTGGTCCTGAACAAGGCCATCCATCCGGCCAGGGAGGTCACGAAGCTCCATACCGCGTCCCTGGAGACCTTCCACAGCCTGGACTGCGGACCGCTGGGATACGTGGACGGGGAGGAGGTCATCTTCAAGAGGAGGGTGACCGGGGTCCAGCGCATTCCCGCCCGGGGACTGGAGCCGGATGTGGATTTGATCAAGGCGGGTGCCGGGATGGACAGCCGGCTCATCCTGGCCAGCTTGAAGAGCGGGGCGAAGGGATTGGTCATCGAGGCTGCGGGCCGGAGCCATGTCTCTCCGGGAATCCTGGAAGGCATCAAGGCCGCGGTCTCCCGGGGCATCCCCACGGTCGTGGTCTCGCGCTGCCCGAGCGGGAGGGTCCTTCCGGCCTATGCCTTCCTGGGCGGGGGGCTGACCGTGAAGCAGGCCGGGGCGATGATGCCGGACTACCTCTCCGGGCCCAAGGCCAGGATCAAGCTAATGCTGGCCCTGTCCCTGACCCGCGATCCCAGGCGGATCGCGAAGATGTTCCTGCCGTCATAAAGGAAGCGTAAGAAGTTGTTCGAGCAGCGGACGGTTTTCGTCAGCCCGTTCTCAGCCCGGCCCAGGCTCACGGCCCTGACCTGGCTTCTCATCGCCAATGCCGCGGTCTTCCTGGCCCAGCTGCTGCTTAGGCCCTATGTTTTTTCGGCCACGGGCATCGAGCTGGAGAGGGTGCTTGGCCTGGTCCCGGCCTGGGTATGGAAGAGGCTCTTCCTCTGGCAGCTCGTGACCTACCTGTTCCTGCACGGCGGGGCCTTCCACCTCTTGTTTAACCTCTTCACCCTGTGGATGTTCGGCCGGGAATTGGAAGGGCTCTGGGGGCAGAGGGTGTTCCTGAAATACTACTTCCTGTGCGGGATCGGGGCGGGTATTCTGACGGTCCTCCTGTCCTTCAACAGCACGGTACCGACCATCGGGGCCTCGGGCGCGATCTTCGGCATCCTGCTGGCCTACGGGCTCACGTTCCCGGACCGGCAGGTCTTCCTCTGGTTCATCTTCCCGATCAAGGCCAAGCACCTCATCTGGCTGTTCGCGGGCCTGGAGCTTCTGGCTTCGTTCTCCTACACCTCGGACGGGATCGGGCACTTCGCCCACCTGGGCGGGATGCTGTTCGGCTTCCTTTATCTAAGGGGAGGACGGCTTTACGCCCGGCTCAACGCACCGAAGGAGCCCCGCTTCCGGGTGATCGAGAAAAGGCCCGTGAGGCCGGGGCTGGAGCAGGAGGTGGACCGGATTCTCGAGAAGATCTCGAAGCTGGGCGTGGAGAGCCTGACGCCAGAGGAGCGGGCCACGCTGGACGAGGCCAGCACGGCCTTCGGCTCGGAGGGAAAAGGAAAGGGGTAAGCGGGGTCGGGGGTTAGGCTTCCAGGCCCAGGAGCGGGCACTTGCCCAGCTCCGGGGCGTAGACGTAGCAGCGGTGGTAGCTCCCGAAGGGCTTACCACCGAGCAGGCAGTCCAGGTCCATGTCCCGGCAGGGAAGCTCGCGGGGGTCCACGAAGCGCTTCACCTCGGGCAGGACCCGGAGGTTTACCGGCAGGATTTCGGAAAGGGTGTTCTTCATCTATTCTGCTTCATCCTGAACCCTGGCCTGAACTTGATTCAGGCTGGTTTCAGGCTCTCTCTTTTCAATCATTGATTCCTCGTCATCCTGAACTTGTTTCAGGATCTCTCAGTTAATTCCATCTTTGTCTATTACTTTACCCCAGCCGGGGAATCCCTGTCAAGGGGAAGGGGAGGGGTCATTACAACCCATTACTATTTATTTCAACACATTACAACATATTACCACCCATTACCATTCTTTTCTCTTTCACATTGACTTTCCCTCCCCTCCTCTGCTACAATAGACCCATCAATAGCCCCGCCCTTCAGGGCGGGGTAAGAAGAGATAACCGACCAGCGTAGGCCGTTCACGGCCTTCCGAAACCCAACGGAGGTTTCCATGAAATTCTTCCTCTTCGCTCTCATCCTTCTTTCCCTTTCCAGTTCCTCTTTCGCCGAGCGCATCCCTATCGCCGTCCTGGACTTGGACGCCAAGGGGGAGGGACTGGATAAGGGGGTGGCCGACGCCCTCACGGAATCGGTCCGTTACCAGTTTTCCAAGCAGGAATCCCTGGACCTCGTGGCCCGGGAGAAGATGCTGGATCTGGCCAGGGAGAAGGCGATTCAGCTTACGGGCTGCACGGATGTCTCCTGTGCCGTGCAGATCGGAAAGGCCCTGAACGTCAGGAAGATGATCACCGGCTCCGTGACCAAGCTGGGCGGGAACTTCTCCCTTTTTCTGCGCGTGGTGGACGTGGAGAAGGAGAACGTGGAGTGCAGCGAGAAGGAGGACGCAGGCTCCGACCCGGGGAGGTTGGATAAATATGTGCCTGCGGTGGTTGACCGAGTGGTCGCCTGCGCGAGCATCCAGAGGCTGAGGACTCTGGTCAACGAGAAGTCCCAGGATGCCAAGGTTCGCTGGGACCTGTGCCTGGCCCTCGCGCGTGTCGGAAAGTACCCTGAATCCGAGGCCGCGTTTGGCGAAGCCATCCGTCTGACTCCCGACTTTCCACAGGGGCGATTTGATTATTGGTGGGACCTCGGCAACAAGGGTAAGAATAGCGAAGTCGAGAGGATGTGCCGGGAGTTTCTTAAGCTGAAGCCGGACGATGCCTATGCTCATTTTCATCTTGGTCGTGCGCTTTGGAACCAGAAGAAAGTTGCCTCTGGCGAGGCAGAGAGGGAGTGTCGCGAAGCCCTTCGGCTAAAACCGGACCTGGCAGAAGCCTATAATGTCCTCGGTGCGTTGCTTAGAGAGCAAGGGAAGCTTGCCGATGCTGAGATGGCATTTCGGGAGGCTATTCGTTCAAAGCCCGAATTTTGGATGCCTCGAATGAATTTGGGGAATATGTATACGGAACAAAAGAAGTATTCAGATGCCGAAAAGGAGTTTCGAGAGGTCGTACGTTTGAATGGGGATTATTATTTTGGTCACAGTGGTCTCGGTATTGCGCTTCTGCGTCAAGAGAAGAATGTGGATGCTGAACGAGAATTTCGCGAGGCGTTACGCATAGATCCCAATTCCCCTTCTTCCTTTTTGAATATGGGGTTTGTGTTAGATGCACAGAAGAAACGGGCGGAGGCCCGGGTGTATTGGGAGAAGGCTCAGGCAGTGGAAACAAGACCGGAGTGGATAGATAAAATCAAAAAACGCCTCGCCGAGAAGGATAAGGGAGAGTAGAGGCGTTAGAATTGCTGGAAACGCTGGTGCGCTTCTCTCGATGCCTATACTGTAACTCGCCGGGACCATAAAATTGATTGGGACGATAAAATAGGGACGAGGTGATGCGGGAGATCAAGAGGCTGCAGGCGGAGATGGGGAAGGAAAGGAACTAGTATGAAAGCAGGAACATTTTTTGTAGGACAAGGGAATGAGGTAGGACACTATTGTTAATATCTTTACTTCAACCATGGAAAAGAAGTAATGCCTGATTCCGAAGATCGTATGAAGTCGATACCGGATCAGATCGACCATCATGTCGACCCTAAGCTGTTCCCCCCCTCCGGTGGGGTCATCACAATGATGTTTACCGACATCGAGGGTTCCACCCCCATAAAAGCCGAAATTGGGGATGAAGAGTACTTTGAAAGGATACTAAAGCCGCATGACGAACTGATTCGCGCCTGCCTTTCCTCGCACCATGGCCAAGAATATAAGCATATCGGAGATTCCATTTTCGCAGGCTTCTCCAATCCTCAGGATGCGGTTGGCTGCGCTGTCTCCATCCAGGCCGCACTGACTTCCTCCCCCCTTCCTGCCGGCAGTAAAGGAAATCTCCAGGTCAGGATTGGTCTTCATACAGGAAATCCGAAAATTTATTTTGATGATAATACGAAGTTATTCGACCTTTCCGGGACGGACGTTGACAAGGCGGCAAGGGTTGAGGGTTTAGCCAACGGTGGTCAGGTTCTGATATCCGAGGAAACCAAGGTTCTGGCAAAGCCTGATTCGGTTCACAATTGGGGTTACTGGGAGCTCAAGGGCCTTGGTCGTAACCGGATCTTTGAGATTCTCTGGCCGGGCAAGTCTCCGGAAAAGCCTTCGGGACGCCTCTTCCTTGAGCCGGTTCGCCACCTGACCCCTTTTATCGGACGCGAAGAGGAGATCGCTCGGGCGATGGATGCCGTTCGCGACCACCGCCTCGTTATCCTCAAGGGAATGGGCGGCATCGGCAAGACCCGCCTGGCCTCGGAGATAGCCTCCCGGGTAAGAGATTCTTTCGAGGACGGGGTCTTTTTCGCAAAGCTTGACTACGTCCCCAACCAGGAATCGGCATTTGTTTCCGAGCTGGTGTCCCTGCTCCAGGTGAAGACAGCCGGGTTCCCTGATGAAATCGAAGCCCTCTGCGTGTTTTTGCAGAACAAGAGCCCTCTCCTCGTCCTCGATAATTTTGAGGTCGTCTTATCCGCTGCCCCGGTGGTCAGGACATTGCTCAAGCGCTGCCCCGCCGTCCGTGTCCTTGTGACCTCTCAATGTTCCCTGGGTATTGAAGGGGAAGAAGAGTTCGAGGTGACCCCCATGAAGGTCGAGCTGGAGCATCCTTCCGAGCTCGCGACCCTTGACAGCTACCAGCTCTTTTACAATCGGGCCAGGAAAAAGCCTGCCCCGGGGGACATTCCGGAAGTAACCAGCATCCTCGGGTTGACGGACGGCATTCCGCTCTCCATAGAGCTGGCTGCCGCCTGGGTGGGTCGTAAGACTTTTTCCGAGATCCGGCAGGGGCTGGAGCGAAAGGGTAGGGAGATCCTTTCCTGGGCCGGGGCTCCCCCTGAGGATATGCGCCACGCCAGCATCCAGGCCTCCCTTGATTGGTCCTATGATCTCCTTTCTCCGGAGGAAAAGAGCCTTCTCCCTAAGCTGTCTGTCTTTGCCGGTGGTTTCTTCGCCGAGGATGTGGCCGAGGTCTGCGAAACCGAGGAGGCTGCCACCCTCCTCGACTCTCTAAATCAAAGTTCCCTTGTCTTTCGGACGGAGTCCCTCGGCAGGTCCCGCTACGGTATGCTTTCGACGGTCAATGATTATGGTGCTAAAAAGCTTGGGGAGGAAAAAGGCAAGTTTATTGAACGACATGCCCGGCATTTCCTGAAGGTCCTGGAGAAGTCTGATACTCAGCTCCGGGAAAAAGGGGGACAGCGGGAAGGCCTCGCCCGCATCTCTGCCGACCTCGAGAATTTTCGGCAGGGTTTGGGAGCGGCCATAGAAAAAGGTGATAATCCGGCCGTGGTGGGTTATTCCAGGGCTTTCGCGATTTACCTATTAATGACAGCCCGCTTTGCAGAGAATCATCGGAATTCTCTCCAGGCGCTTGAGGCGGCAGAGTCTCTGCAAGGCCCTCAACTGATAGCTTCCTGCCAGCACAAACTGGGCGTTGCTTACTGGAACCTTTCCACCGGGGATTGGGGGGAGAATCGGAAGAAGGCCTCTGCCTGTTTCCAGGCCGCCCTGCGGGTCTTCACCGAAAAGGAATTCCCTGTGGACTGGGCCAAGGCCCAGAACAACCTGGGCAATTATTACTTAAACCTTCCCACCGGCGATCATGGGGAGAACCTGAAGAAGGGCATCGCCTGTTATGAGGCCGCCCTGCGGGTTTACACTGAAAACGACTTTCCTGTGGACTGGGCCATGGTCCAGAGGAACCTGGGTGGTGCTTATTGGGGTCTTCCCACCGGGGATCGTGGGGAGAACCTGAAGAAGGCCTTTGCCTGCTATGAAGCCGGCCTGCGGGTCATTTCCGAGGAGGAGTTTCCTGTGGACTGGGCCAAGGCCCAGAGCAAACTGGGCCAAGCTTACACGGATCTTCCCACCGGGGATCGTAGGGAGAACCTGAACAAGGCCTTTGCCTGTTTCCAGGCCGCCCTGAGGGTCTTCACCGAAAAGGAATTTCCTGTGCGCTGGGCCAGGGTCCAGAACAACCTGGGTGAAGCTTACACGGACCTTCCCACCGGGGATCGTGGGGAGAACCTGAAGAAGGCCTTTGCCTGTTTCCAGGCCGCCCTGCGGGTCTTTACCGAAAAGGACTTACCTTCGTATTGGGCCTTTACCCAGGAAAACCTGGGCAATGCTTACACCAAACTTCCCACCGGGGATCGCGGGGAGAACCTGAAGAAGGCTATTGAGTGCTATGAGATGGCTTTGCGTGGTTGCAGGGCCTTTGGGTTACAGGATGAAGTCGCAAGATTAGATAGTCTTTTATCAGAGCTGAAGTGCGAGGGGAATAAATAACGATCTTGCTGACCCATCCCCCTGCAGTTATTTCAAGCGTCATGTGCCAAATTAAGTATGGATCCTCGCGGGAAAGCCAATACAGGGAGGTCAGTAATACCGCATAGGCAATGCTACTCCGAGGAAGAAATTTCAGGTTTCAGCGAAGAGGATATAGAATGGAAGCCTCAGACTCTATGGAAAAAGAACCAAAGGCAAAGGCTTCGGGCCGCTCGATTGCTTCAACGATCCTCGGCATCGCCAGTATCGTTCCCTGCATCGGCTTCATTACGTGTTTGCTCGCGATGATCTTTGGCGGCCTTGAGATGAAAGCCATAAAAGAAGGACGGTCTTCTCCCAAGGGTAGGGGTTTCGCCATGACCGGTTTGATCATCGGAATAGTCGGGCTCTTTATCCAGTTCCTGTATATAGCGATTCCCAATTACATACATTTTGGCGAACAAGGCGTAAAGGAATCCGCCGTTAAATCCGTAGCTCACGAAGTCCAATTGGCAGTTGAGGACTACATATCCTCGCCAGGGCACGAGGGGATGAAACCAACCTCCGTGAGCGAAATCGACAGTTTCCTTACGACAAACTTTGGAGATAGACGAAATCCTTTCAAAGAAAACCAAACCTACTCCTCTTCAGGGGGAGGATTGGTTGATGGCTATCCGACGCAGCCCGGGCAAGTCGGTTACGTCTTCACGGATCAGCGCGTGCCTTACCGGATCATCGCCCTTGGTAAATACGGAAAACCGGTCCTTACCCTTGAAGAGGGACATTAACAATATTGAAACAGTTACGGCAGTCACAATGGGATATTTCCGCCGCTATCAACCGTTTTTATTTTAAGGAGAAGATTACATGAAGCGCCTGTTTCTTGGTATTATCCTGTTTTGCACCGCGGCCCGCGCTGAGAAGGTCCCCTTGGCGGTCTACGACCTTGAGGCCCAGGGCGTTCCTGGGGCCACGGCAGCCATCGTCACGGATGTGGTGCGCAGTGAGCTCCGGTTCTGCGGGAAGTACGAGTTGATCGAGAAGGCCAGGATGCAGGAGGTCTTGAGGCTTCAGGGCTTCCAGCAGACGGGCTGCACCGAGGCCGAGTGCGCGGCCAAGCTGGGCAAGATATTGAACGTGAAGAAGATGGTCGTGGGCGGGCTGGGGAAGTTGGGCGATTCCTATCGCCTGTCCCTGCGGGTGGTGGACGTGGAGACCGCCGTGATCGAGACCGAGGGGTCCGAGAAGCAGGCCTTGAAGGAGGACGACCTGGATCGGCTCGTCCCCGTTCTCGTCTCCCGGCTTTTCTGTCCGGAGATTAAGAGGCCGGAGACGACTCCTCCGCCGGTCACGCCGGCCCCTCCGGAGAGTGCGAAGGGGAAGCCGGTCTACAAAGAGATCGTGAATCCCATTGACCGAATGGTGTTGATGGAGATTCCGGCCGGGGAGTTCATCATGGGTTCCAACACCGATCAAAAGGACGAAGCTCCCCGCCATAATGTGTCTCTCGATACCTACTACATCGGGAAATACGAGGTCACGGTGTCGCAATTCTTGAAATTCCGTGCTGCCACCGGCAGGACCATGCCGGAACAGCCGGAGTGGAATAACAAGAATGAGCTTCCTGTGGTAAATGTGAAATGGGAAGATGCTAAAGCCTATTGCGATTGGGCGGGTTTAAGGCTGCCTACCGAAGCCGAGTGGGAGAAAGCCGCCCGGGGTACGGATGGCAGAAAATATCCCTGGGGAAATGAGGGGTCGATTTACTTGTTGAATACAGGCAATCCAGAACACCCTCAGAAAGGCTGGAATAAAGATGGTTATCAAGACACTGCTCCTGTAGGCAGTTTTCCAGAAGGTGCGTCTCCCTACGGGGCGTTGGACATGGCCGGGAATGTTAAGGAGTGGTGCAACGACTGGTATGATGAGAATTATTACGCCAGTTCACCGCGCTCCAATCCCCAAGGTCCTGCAACCGGGAAATACCACGTTTTACGTAGTAGCGCTTTTTGCAGGAACGATTTTACTGGAATGTTCTCGGATAAACCTGTACCTCAACTTCAAATTACAAATCGTTCCTGCCCCAATGTGTGGTCATGGCAAAAGAATACAATTGGCTTCCGTGTTGCAAAATGAACTGAGCCGAGGTGTATTGATGAAGCCCTATTCCATTGCGATTCTTTTCTTCATCATCTTCTTGCTTCTCCTCTCCCTCTCTTCCTCCTTCGCCGACCGTATCCCCTTGGCGGTCTACGACCTTGAGGCCCAGGGCGTCCCCGGGGCCACGGCGGCCATCGTCACGGATGTGGTGCGCAGCGAGCTTCGGTTCTGCGGGAAGTACGAGCTGATCGAGAAGGCCAGGATGCAGGAGGTCTTGAGGCTTCAGGGCTTCCAGCAGACGGGCTGCACCGAGGCCGAGTGCGCGGCCAAGCTGGGCAAGATATTGAACG
>Ga0315274_10010608_pt1 | contig 13269 bp, 7 predicted proteins | sample YL17G02_20_MG_FD_203700 | JGI IMG/M metagenome (GOLD analysis project Ga0315274, IMG submission 203700) | Sediment microbial communities from Yellowstone Lake, YNP, Wyoming, USA - YL17G02_20 | ecosystem: Environmental > Aquatic > Freshwater > Lake > Sediment | place: USA: Wyoming | collected... | reverse complement strand
CCTGATCCGGCTGGAACGGCTTCAATGGGTACAGCGTGAACAGATCCACCGGCGGATCCGGACTCAATGCGTTGAACCCGTACGCCTTTCCCGACTTGGCTATAACGAAGACTGCCGGCACGGCCGTGCCGCCGCCGATCGGGACGTACCCCGCGGTCGGAGACGACACGGGCTCGTTGAAGGCATGACCCCACAATTCGTCATACTGGGCCCCCTCGGAGTAATCCGGAATGCCTTCGTCAGGGCTGCCATCCATGTCCCGATCCCTTATCGGAGACAGATCGAACGCGTGGAGAACGTTGCCGGCATCAACATAAAAAATCATATCGTCGAGGATGACGGGCGATGAGGCCGTGGGCCCCAAGACTTCCGGCACGAACTCCCAGAGCGTTGTAAGAGGAGAGCCGATCTCGGCAAATGAATAGCCGGCATGTCGGGCGTTCTTATGGAAACTCGTGTGCTCCGATCCCCAGCTCACGATGTTGTACGCAAACTTCAGGTCCTCGGGATGCGCGGCCATGAACAGTTCACCGCAGCGGCCATCGAGTGCGCCCGCCGCATTCCGGTGCAGACCGACCGGCTCGCTGATAGCCTGGCCGACGCTCTCAGCCGTCACTACTATGAACCCGCTGCCGTAATGCGCCACGCTGACAATAGGGCTGTCTTGTCTCGTGATAACGGAGATGAAATAGCGCTGGTCCGGCGGGTTCGAGCCCGAGGCGTCGGAGACATAGACCTTGCCGGCGACGTTCGGGTCACTGGTGCCGAGTTTGCTGATATCATCCCAAGTGAGCACGAAAGGCCTGTTCAGCAGAGAGTGCGCGCGAGCGGAGTCCGGCACCACCGGAGGTACAGCGAGCCCCGGCCCATCGGTTTGAAACTGCAGATCCTGTATGAAGAAGGTGGGATCGAACCGTGTCCCTGTGGCGCCGCCCTGGCGATACTCGACCCACAGCACGCCGCCGTTATCCACGAATTTACGCAGCTTCTCCCTGTCCCTCCGTTCGAAGATCAGTGTCTGCCAGCTCGCCAGAAGCAGAACATCATATTCGGCGAGGTCGTTCGGCGAGGTATCCGCCAGCACCACTTCCCAGTAGCAGCCCATGCTCTCGGTGACGGACTCATTCAGGGAATACTGAGTTCCCCATCTGCTCAAGATGGCCGGGGTGACGTGTGTCGGAGCGAACGGGTTGTAGAAATCCCATCCCGCGGGCTTCAGATCATGGCGCTGATCCATGACGTAGAAAGTATAGGGGTTCGGCCGGAACGCTGGATTCAAGCTGGAATTGGGCAGAAGCAGGACTCCCGCCCTGATCTGCTTAGACTGTTCGGAGTAAGTGAAGCTCGCGGCCTGCGCTATACCCACCATCAGGGCAGCACACAGCGCCCCCAGGATTGCGTACCTCGCAAGTCTGGCTATCAAGTCAACTCACCACCCTATTCGCCTATCATCAATTCTCAATCCACGGACCCGCAGTCCGAGGTCGTGTTACGTCGGCTCGCCGAAGTAAAGCGTCTGCGGGCTCACGGGCAGCCTCGGGACGATCGGCAATCTCCGATAGTAACTGTCACGCCTGATGGGCAGGTCCTTCGCGCGATCGTCCGGGTCAGACGGGTCCGGCACCTTTGGGTACGAAAGGTGACTGTCATATACGAATGTCAGCCCACGCTGCCGCACCGTGACATCGCTCTCCGAATCATCAGGATCGAGCGGCGAGCGGTAGCCGATCGTTATGTCCTCAGGGCCGACCTCACTGCCGTGCCTCGGCGGAATCCAACCCCATTTCTCCATCCACGCGGTCGCGTCGGCGATGGATGCGGGCACGTTCTCGCTCACCGCGCCGTATACCGTAATCTGCACATCGAGCGGCTGCCCGTAGAACGGCCACCGCGGATCAATGCGCTGTCTGATCTCTCTCCCCTTCGCGACGTTATCATTGTCGAAGTTCGCCTTGGTGTCGTCCGGATCGGGATTGAGCCACTCTCCGGGTATGATGAAGAACGAGCCGTTCTGAGCGTACAGCAGCGCCTCTATGCGTATGTCACACGGCTGAACCGCGGCTCGGGACAGAAGGTAATTCGCTTTCGTCATGTTCTGGTCCAGTTGGAACCCTATCGTGTTAAAGACGCCCGGCTGATGGTAGAAATAGTAGTACGCACCCGTCACCAGCGTATATACCTGGTGCTCCCACATCGGCCACTTCTGCTCCGCAGTTATGCCGGCTCTCATATCAGCGGGCAGACCTGGGTCAACGGCACTGAAATCGGCCAGCGGGTAGATATACTGTTTCGCGGGCGGGATCGGGTCTGTCGCCGCCCAGGGCATCAGGTTAAAATAGTAAAGGCCCCGCCACAGATCATTAGGATCAACGCCCGTCTGGTTCAGGCTGATATTCATATAGCACGGATCGGCGCCTGCTGCAGCGGCATGCCTCACATACAGACGAGTCGGGACTTCCGCCCCGCCGGTCTGCAGGTACTTGACGGTCGGGTCGGCTCCAAACGCAAAGCTGAAGAAGAAAGGCTGTCGTGTGCCAATCGTGAAGCTGGACAAGTCCGAGCTCCAGTTGTCCGCCATCAGATCCTCCCTGACGAGACCGAAGAGCTGAGTGGTATTCACACAGACGTAGTCGGTTGCCAGAAGCGCGATTGCACTGTCCTTTTCGGGGGACTCCTCAGGCAGCAGGTCGCCGTTGTCGTCCAGCGGATATCTCAGGATGTTCCCTTCTATGTAGATTGTGGCTCCCGAAACCACGGTGAGCTGGACATTCGGCGGGAGGGTACCCTTGATTCGAACGTTGCCCTCCGCGAATATCACCCCGTTCCTCGGATAGGGCATTACCATCTGCTCGACGAAGCTGATCTCGTTTCCGTTCTGATCGTACCACTCAAGTGTCGGACCGGCCGAGCTGGTGTCGCGGACGAGTATCATGTCCGGGCGGTGTTCCGTGTCGTTGTCGAGATCATACGGAGTGAGAATCACGGTAACGCCCGGCGGCGTGTAGTAGGGACCCACCCAGTACTGCGACTCGCCCGGCCGGGTCCAGTCACCGCAAAGCGTGTACAAGCTGGTTTCCTCCTGGACGTCCCAGCGATTGCTGATATACATCCCTTCTCCCCAGCCGTAGTAGCCGGTATTGAACCACTCACGCCGAGCCTGACTCCATTTCCACTCGCCCGAGTTGCGAGTCAGGTCGCGATATCTGCTCAGGCGACTCCCGGCTCTCTCGCCGTCCAACAGCGGGGGCTCGAGCCGGAAGATGCCGCGGGGCCGACCATTCGCGTCAGTACCCAGGCGCCCGTCGCGATACGTCCCCACGTCTACGTCCGGGGCATTCGGGATGGGGATCGTGTCGAAGTCGGGGGAACTGCTCGGCTTTGTGGGGAAATCCCCGTCAAGGGTCTTGACGATGACCGAAGTCGCACCCGGAGGAGGGTTGTCTTCGGAGTAGATGCTGTGCAGGATGTCACCGGCAACTTCCACGACATCGCCCCGGGTAGGATCCACCCATATATAATTCTTGCCGTGCCACAGCAGATCCCCGTTCACCCTGATGGGCGCTCCGAGAACCTCGGTGCGTCCGTTCCGGGTCACTGCTGCGCCGAAAGACGTGACGAACCTCCACCTGCCAGGATCGGCGGGATCAACTCCCGGCGTACCCAGGGACAAGCGACCGGGACGGCGATCTTTGTTCGTAACGAACCTCGCGTAGTCGGTGATAGCGATCGCCTTGTAGGCCACTTTCTCCTTGCGCGCCCGCAGCGGTTGGCTTATCCTCCACGTTGTGGGATCGTTCGGATCAACCACGCCGATCCGGCCGACGCACTCGATCTTTATGTACTTGGACATCGGATCGCCGGGTCTGGGGTCGTAGGTGACCCTGACGAGAAAGCGCCCTTTCCCGTACGTGAACCTGCTGAACCCTCGCATCAGCCACGGGTAGTCAGGATCCTTCTCCTCAGGGCACTCCGGCGGCGCGAGCGTGCTCGTGTCCCCGCCGGTCTCCAAGAACTCCACGACCCTGGGGAAACTGGGTACCGGGCGCCAGTCCGCCCCATCCATGCCGTAAGTAAGCTGGTCATCGGCGTAGCGAACGCCCGCCTCCGACAGATAGTCGGCGGTCAGCACTTCGCCGCTTCTCTGGGCGCGCGTGATATTCCTGGCGATCACGGCGATGAACAGGCCGCCGATGAAGACGAGCAGAAACATGACCATGAGCGCCAGGATAAGAGACTGACCCCGCCGGCTGCCCACGACGCCTCCGGAAACACCAGCGTTTCGCAATGCGTTACGCATAATCATCAGTGTTCACCCCAGGAGTGGCAAGCTACGTGGCGACATTCCTCAGACGAATCTTGTTCGTCAGTTGGATCGCCTGAGGCTTGCCGGAAGTGGGATCGTAAATTCGAATCCCCAGAATGACGGTCATCACACTCTTGGTTACGTAGTTCGCCCGGAGATTATCCCCCTTCATGTTGTTTTGGGCTTCGTAGTACACAAGCACGTTATTAGTGCCCTCCGGAAGTGTCGCTACTTGCGCGGGTTGGGATGCATCGAAGTAGATAGCCGCTGTACCTGCTGCAAGTGGATCCGGATTGCCATGCTCCACATCCACCGTGAACTGATTCCGTCCCGGATCATGCGACAGGAACGGAAGCCGGGTGTAGGGCACCAGCGTACCGTAAGACGCCCCGGGCGTCGTGTCCGGTGCTATCACCTTGACCGAGCCGGGTACGACCGTGGCGTTGCCCAGCACTATTTCCCCGGCGCCGCTCCAGTTGAGCAGCAGACGCCGATAGGGATCGGCCTGCGAGTATGCAGCGTTGATATCCGCACTATTGGCCACGGTGCTGAGGGCAATCTTCCCGCCCAGATTCAGCGTGGCGTTCACAGTGTCGCAGTACGTCACGTTCACCATCGGAAACGCGAAATCCACCGCGCCCTTCAGTGTATCCACGGTAAACGCCAACTCCGGCCGAGCCGGCGTGATCTCTCCGATACCATACACAGATCCCGCGTACGCCGGATCCAGTTTGGCCCTTTCATACCAGGTTATGTTGAAGATGGGGTCGGGTTCACCCAACCTGTAGATGCCGATTTCCGGCGTGCCCGGGATAACGCGGGTCTTGTATACCGTAGTGCTGCCGTCCTGATTGGCTCGCTGCAGGGTCACTTCGTACGGGAGCACCCATTGGCCGTAAGTGGCCTTGTACACGGTGGGCGCCGTGTTGCTGTGCTCCGGGTCATCGTCGGCCTCGGTAGTCGGCACCAGCGGATCGTTGTAAATCGCGGTCGGAGTGAACCTCACCGTGGGAGTCACAATCGGGTTGCCGTCGCCGTCGTACTCGATTGTTATCAGATCCGTATCGATAAGCGTCACGATCGGCTCGCTGATCTTCCGCCAGGCCTCGGCATACGTTTCCCCGCCCGGATATCCGTTCGGCTCCTGGTTGTAGAAGAAATTCTGATCAGACAGGTTCTCGTTCAGGTGCTCCGCGTCAGCGTTCTTGAACAATCTACGGCCGCCCAGCCCTTCGAGGGGACTAAACTCCGCGCGGTAGAGGACGTACAAGTTGTCCCCACCGGCCTCCGCCAGCTTCCGCTCGTAGCCATTGGCATACCATCGTGTTGGATCCCTCAGCCCGATGAAGTAGCGCACGATCCTGGTGTCCGGGCAGATCGGCTCAATCGGTTTGAGTTCCAATGGAGCGCCGCATATCGTTCCCCCGTCCGAATATCGGCAGACCGGCGCAGCCTCCACGCATGCTTCCGCGCCTCTGGGCAGGCCGCCCGGGGTGTGCAAGGGATCCAGCGGACAGTAGGCACGCATTCTGGGCAGCACCAGGTCCACCTTCGCGTAGCGGACCTGCACAACCGTGGGGGTGCCGTCCACTCTCACTACCGGGAAGTTGACGCTATCCCTGGTGTTGTCGTAGACGTACATCGCGTTCGCCAGGTCACGGCTGATCCGCGAGAGAGCAAGACGGGCATTGTCCTGCACACGGACCATGACCTCGGCGCGCCGGGTGATGTTGAAGCTCTGGACCAATGGCACAAACACTAACCCCATAATCATGACGGTTAGTGCGATCACCATCAGGATCTCTATAAGAGTGAACCCTTTGCTGTTGCGGATCCGCAGCGTCATCTTGGTGCCCCAAGCGCAAATATGCCGTTAGCCATCCTCACGGGTCAGGTAGGTCTGCAACTCAACCTTCCTCCAGCGGCCCGCCAGGAATCCCCTGCCCGACTCGCGCCAGATGACTCTGGCGCCTACCGAAACACCGTAAACCTTCGAAATACTCCTGATATCCACCACCGCGCCGGTGCCGTGAAGTTGTCGAAGCCTGCCCACCAGGTCAACGTAGCAGAGGTTATAGGCACCGGTGTCTTCAGAAATCTGGTACGCCTCGCCGGAGACGTAGCGGTCCGTCGCCTCGCCGTTCAACCGGTACGAGTAGTCCACGGCCACCCCGCAGCCCGCATAGCATCGAGGGAAGTAAATGATGCCATCGTGGACATAATACCGGCGGTGGTTCAGGGACGCGTCGTTGTTCGGACGATACTCATCGTAGGCTTTGAAAACCTGAACGGCCCAGTCGCTGTCGGCCCGATAGTAAATCCTGAAAGTTCTGCCCGCAAACGGGCTGACCGCATCCGGATTCGAAGCCCTTACCGCGGGGAATAGCGGGTCGAATCGGATAATGCCTTCCTTGTAGTTCACCTGCATGGCCGGCCGGCTGGTACCCGGGACGAAAGAAGCCTCGTTCTCGCTGTAGACGTCGCCTGTCTCGATATCCACTGCCAACACGTCAGATACAAGGCCGAATGCGGGCGCCAGGCCGGCGTAGGTACTGCCGTCAAACTCGGCTGTCTCGCCCTGCTTCTTGATAAAGCGCAGCGTGAGCTTTGCATCCAGGTCAACGGGACTGCTAAAGACGTCGGGGAGCCTCCGCTCCTCGCGAATGATGTGCCAATCGAGAACGGTATAGTCAATGTAGGCGGTGAGTGGCTCCTTGCCCCTGGTGGTCAGCTCTTCGTAGCCGTAACCGAGCGGATTGAATGCGAGCACCCCTGCGAGCCGGTCCGCCAGCGCGAACTGGTACGGATCGTCGAGGTTCCAGTCAACGGTGCCACCTGTCACCGGGAGCTCCTGGAACTGCCGGTGCAGAGACTCACTCCTGTGATCAATGCCCCTGAAACCGATCTCGTCGGCCAGCAGTGCCCCTTCGGTCCCCACAGTTATGTCAACCCTGCTTACCCCCGCGGCAACCTCGAGGCTCTGACCGAGCACCGTTTCCATCCGTACGCTGCTTGGACCGCTGTCCTTCCAGTATGAGTAGCTGATGACAAACTCCCGGTAGAATGCCGCCGGGCGCAGGTATATGACTGCAGCTTCACTGTCGCCATCGCTGTAGTCGTAATCTATCGCATACTCGTTGTAGCTCCTAAGCCCCAGGTCCGGAAGATAGCGCCTGAGCGCTCGGCGCCTCATCGGCCCGCCGTATACGAGGATCGGGTCGGGATTAGGGTCGGCGGTACTGCAGGCAACCGGACTGAACCCAAGAACATAGACAGAAGCGCCGTTCCACCTCGTTCCGGACGGCACAGGGATCTTTGTGGCTTCCGCGTGCACGCGACGGAATCTGTTCGCATCCGAGAAGTAGTACCCGCCGGGCGGGATGGACTCAGATACGTTCTCCGGATCCACGTCCGTGTAGACGACAAACACGCCGGCAGTTCCGCTCTCTCCCCAGGCCAGGATTCCGGCAGGCAGGTTCGATGACCTACCCTTCCAGCGTTCGATCTCCGCCTGCGCCAGGCGGCTCGCCAGGGTGACGTTCTCGCTGTGCTTCATCGTCGCGAAACCCCCCGGGAACATGCGCACCACGGCCATCATCCCGATCAGAAACACGACGAGGGCAACGAGTACCTCGACGAGCGAAACGCCTCTGTTGTTATTCGAACATCGAACTAGCGACATTCTTGTTCACCAGCCAACCATCAAAAAACAATGCGCCTGTTTCCGGTTTCATCCCTCATACTAATTATCGGTCTCCCACAGACAATTCAGACCGGTAACCAGCTCCACTATCTTGCGATGAGCCGGGGGGCGCATTCCTGTGTATATCCTGCCATGCTCAGGCGCTCTGCACCTTTCAGTTTTTTGACTTTCTCAGCGCGGCGAATGTTCCATTCGTCGCAAACAAAAGAGGTAACTGCGCACCCTCGTGCGCAGCTACCTCACAAGTCTTCTCACAGATTGTGGGCGTCAGGGCTTCACTTTCCAGCCATTCTGCCACCACGCGCTCTCCATAGCCGCGCTGTCCATCGGCTGCGCGTGACCGTCTAGGAACAAGACCAAGTCCTTGCTGGCCTGCCTCGGCACGCCGGTCACTTCCGCATCCCTATGATAGCTGCACCACGTTATTACAGTGCCTTCCGGCGGAGTCCGCCATCGGAGCTGGCGAGGATAATTATCCAGATCGGTGTCATCCTTCGACCAGACCAATGAATAGTGAACCTGCGCCTCGGTGTGGTACATTGGCTTCTGATAATCGTAGCTGCTGACTTTGTACAGCCTGTACTGTCGAATCGCCCGAAATGCATCGGGGATGCCCAGATCACTAGTCAGCACGGTGTACATCGGGTCTTCCACAATGTCAAGCGGATCGCCGGTGGTATATACGCGCCCACCATCCCCATTGAGACTCAGGAGCGGGCACTTCAGCACGTTGGTCAAGTCTATGTACTCAGGATACAGCGCCACCGTACGACCGTCTACCATGCCGGAGTTCTGCTCAAGCGGAACCAGCGTACCGAAGCCGGGATCATACCCGATCCGACCGTTGCCGTCTCTGTACTGGACGGGGCCTGCGATGAACTCCGGGTACCGGTGCTCGTCGTCCTTAAACAGTTTCATTCCGGTGTAGATCTGGTACAGGTTGCTCATACACTGAGCCTGCTTGGCCCTCCTCTTCGTCGAGTTCGCGATAGGAAAAATGAGAGCAGCCAAGACGCCGATGATTGCTATGACCGTCAGCAGTTCGATAAGAGTGTAACCGCGTCTTTTTTCAGAAAACATCTTGCATTCCCCCTTAAAGTGAACCTTTGGCAACCTGCTTCAGCCTTCCGCGAGTACCTTGATCCCAGCTCCCCCGGATCATGGACTGTCTCGGGACACGGATCAGCCGCCGGCAAGGCCCACGTAGTTTCTCCAGACTTGGATGAGTTGTTGGCCGTAAAAGACGGCCAGCATAGCGCCTGCGACCATCATGGGTCCAAACGGCACGTAATCCTTGCGTGTTTTCCTTTTCGCCGCTATGAGCGCAATTCCGATTATACTGCCAAGCGCAACCGCCAAGAAGAATGAGAGCATCGCCTGTCCGATGGCAAGGTTCGCTCCTACGGCCGCGGCCAGCTTGATATCTCCTCCGCCTATGGCCTCCTTCTTGAAAATGTAGTAGCTGACGATGGCCAGCGCCAGGAAAGCTCCACCGCACACGACAATCCCCGCTAACGACTGAGGCAGCGGAATCTCGCGGCCCCATCCCGGAACGGGTATCCAGTACGGGTCGCGAGTCCTCGTGGCCAGTCCTATGCTATCGCGTGCAACCCCTACTCCTATGCCGAACAGACTAAGCTGGTCCGGGATGATCCAGTGCTCCAGGTCAATAAAGAATATCGCTATGAGCGAGGCCCCGAACAGAGCGTATGCGAAGAAATCTACACTGCATCCGAACCAGCGGTACGCCAGTGCGAAATACGCGCCTGTCAGAAGCTCGACCCAGAAGTATCGCCAGCTTATCGGCGCTCCGCAGTACCTGCATCTGCACCGCTGCACCAGGAAGCTGAACAGCGGCACAAGGTCCCACGCCCTCAGAAGAGTGCTGCACCGCGGGCAGTGGGACCCGGGACTGACGATAGACTCGTCCCTGGGCAAGCGCCATATACAGACATTGAGGAAGCTGCCGACCACAGTTCCATATATCAACGCAATGGATATACCCAGCCACTCCGGCATGATTGGATGTGCGCTTCCTCGTACTTACTGCCCGCCGGTGCCCGAGCTGAGGTTCGTGATTACGGTCAGCAAGGGCATAAACATCGAGATAACGATAAAGCCGACGACGGTACCCAGCATTACAATCATCAACGGCTCGATTGCCGATGTCAGGCTTTGCAGCGCGGTATCCACCTCCGCCTCATAGAAATCGGCAACCTTTGTCAGCATCTGGTCCAGCGAACCCGACTCTTCGCCGATGCTGATCATCTGGACTACCATCGGCGGAAACATCTTGCTCTTCTGGAGTGGGTCGCCGATCCGGTCGCCTTCACGGATTCTCGATCTTGCCTCGAGAATCGCATCGCCGATTATCTCATTCGCCACCGTTCCGGACACCGTTTCCAGCGCCTGCAATATTGGGACGCCGCTGTTTAGGAGTGTACCGAGAGTCCTCGAAAACCTGGCCAAGCACACCCTGTGGTTTAGCTTGCCAAACACCGGCGCCTTCAGCTTGACGCGGTCGTATACCCGGCGCCCGATGCGCGTTCGCGTGAACATCTTGAAGGCCGTAAAGAACGCCGCAACGATGAGCAGCATTATCCACCACTTGCTCGTGAGAAAGTGGCTGAAGTTCATGAGCATGGCCGTCGTCATCGGCATGGCATCCTGGCCCATCCCCAGGTCCGTAAAGAGTTCCATGAACCTCGGCAGAATGAAGGTGACCAGGCCGATAACGATAACCAGAGCGACAACCATAACGATCATCGGGTACGTCATCGCGCCCTTCACCTTGCGCCGAAGCTCCATATCCTTTTCCAGGAAGGTGGACAGCCGCTGAAGGCTTTCCTCCAGCGCGCCGCCGACCTCACCAGCGCGAATCAAGCCGACAAACAGGTTGCTGAAGACGTTCGGGTACTTGGCCATGGCCTTCGAGAGGGGCTGTCCACCCTGTACTTCGGCTTCGATGTCGGCAATAATCCGCCGCAGCTTCGTACTCTGTGTCTGCTCGCCCAGTACGGACAGGCATCGCACCAGCGAGACGCCGGCGTCTACCATGGTGGAGAACTGCCGGCAGAAGATGGAGAGGTCCCCGAGCTTGACTTTGCCGAAGCCGCCGCCTGCTGACTTCGGCTTCGCGGCTCTCGTCTGCTGGATCTTCAAGACCGTGAAGCCCTGCTCCTGGAGCCTCCGGGCCACGACGCTCTCGTTCTCGCCCTCGGAGGTCCCCTGTCTCATCACGCCGGTTCCATCTCTGATTGTGTACGCGTAAGTCGTCATTGCTATCACTTCCTTAACGAAGGCCCCTGACTCTCCGGGGCCAGGTGTCCGTTATCGCCCGTTCGAGTTGTTCCCCTGCGCCTTTCCGCGTGTCGCGGTGGAAACCATGGTCTTGAATTCATCCGCGTTCATAGCGCGCGAGGTAGCCTCGTCGTACGAGACCAGTCCTTTCTGGTAAAGATCACGCAGTGCCTGGTCCATGGTCTGCATGCCCAGGTCGGCGCTTGTCTGGATCATGGACGTTAACTGATGAGCCTTGGCCTCTCGAACTAGGTTGCGGATGGCAGGAGAGGCTATCATTATCTCCATTGCGCACACCCGGCCCGGCATTCCTGCCCTCGGAAGGAGCTGCTGGCAAAGGACTGCCTCGAGATTGTTCGACAGCATGAACCTGATCTGCTCCTGCTGGTCGGACGGAAACACGTCCACGATTCGGTCCACCGTCTGTGGAGCGTTGTTCGTGTGCAGCGTCGCCAGGACGAGATGACCGGTTTCCGCACAGGTGATTGCCGTGGAGATCGTGTCCAGGTCCCGCATCTCGCCCACCAGGATAACGTCCGGGTCCTCACGCAAGGCCGACCGCAATGCATTCGCGAACGATTTCGTGTCAATTCCCAACTCACGCTGGTTCACAACGCTGAACTTATGAGAGTGCAGATACTCGATCGGATCCTCGATGGTTATGATGTGCGCGCTCCGCTCGCTGTTGATCTGGTTCACCATGGCAGACAGGGTCGTGGATTTCCCCGAGCCGGTCGGACCGGTCACCAGGATCAGGCCGCGGGGTTTCCGGCTCAGGTCTTCAAGAATTGGGGGCAGGCCGAGCTCGCGTATCGTAGGAATCCTCGCAGGGATCACTCTGAACGCGGCAGCCACCGTGCCTTTGTCGCGATAGATATTCACCCTGTAGCGCGATACCTTGGCCACGGAGTATGAAAAATCCAACTCCAGGGTTGACTCGAACCGTTGAATCTGCTCGTCCGTCAGGATATCGTAGACCAACCTCTGGGTGTCCTGGGCCGTCAGCTTTTCGTAATTCGTAGGCATGAGCTGGCCATCAATTCTGAGGATCGGCGCCACACCGACGGCAATATGCAAATCCGACGCGCCCCGCTCTACGATGAGTTTGAGCAGATCATCTACGTGTACCTCTTCAATGGGCCGCGCCTTTGCTGTCGGCCGGGGCGGCATCTGGGTGGTAATCCCACCTTCCTGCACTGCAGTACCTCCACAAAGGGATTTCCAAATGACAAAGAGGAAAGGCCGTAGACAACAGACGGTAGACTATAGACTCAACCGGCCTCCCCAGGTCTACTGCCCACGGTCTACATCTAGCGTCTTCCCTCTGCGTCATCCTTCCCGTCTGTAAGACTCGCGTGTAATCCGCGCTTTGATAACTAGTGTCCGGCGGTGAAGACGACCTTCCTGACTTCGTCTACCGTGGTTATGCCGGCCAGAACCTTCTCGAGACCGTCTTCACGCAGTTCCCTCATACCGTTGGCCTTTGCGGCCTCGCGAATATCGGCTAGAGGCGCGCGGCGCACGATCAACTCCGCGATCTCGTCGTTGGTGGTCATCAGCTCGTAGATGCCCGTTCGACCCTTGAACCCAGTATGCCGGCAGGCTTCGCAGCCGCGGCCTCTCGCAAGCGTGACCATTTCGTCGCGGTCCTGCGACTGATAACCGAGAATCCGGAGTTCCGATGCCTTCACTTGATGTTCTTCCTTACAGTTCTGACACACCACGCGTGCAAGCCTCTGGGCCAACACACCGATAACGGTCGCAGATATCAAGTAAGGCTCTATGCCCATGTCCACCATACGAATAACGGCCGACGGGGCGTTATTCGTGTGGAGAGTTGACAGAACCAGGTGGCCGGTCAGCGACGCTTCCACAGCGATTTCGCCGGTTTCCAGGTCGCGCATCTCACCAACCATGATTATGTCGGGGTCCTGGCGCAGGAAGGATCGCAGCGCTGTGGCGA
>Ga0315274_10010607_pt1 | contig 13269 bp, 10 predicted proteins | sample YL17G02_20_MG_FD_203700 | JGI IMG/M metagenome (GOLD analysis project Ga0315274, IMG submission 203700) | Sediment microbial communities from Yellowstone Lake, YNP, Wyoming, USA - YL17G02_20 | ecosystem: Environmental > Aquatic > Freshwater > Lake > Sediment | place: USA: Wyoming | collected... | reverse complement strand
GAAACGACGACGACGCCGCACCTCCTTCTCCTTCGGGAGCGCCGCTGCCTCCATCGGCGGCGGCGGCGGCGGCGGGCGCGGAGGCAGGGGCGAGGGAAGAAGGAGAGGAGGCGTCGGGCTCCCCCGCCTGCTCTTGTTTCCCTTCCCCTGCCGCCGAGGGATGAGCGAGAGCGGCACCTTCCATTCTTTTTCTCCGTCGGGAGCGACGAAGGCGGAGCCTGGAGCCGCGTTCAAAGGAAAGAAGAAAAGACGGAGTGTTGAGCGGTTCGGTCAAGAAGAGGTTTCTAAAAAAAGAAACCAAAAAAATGTCCCCCCTCTTCTTCTTCTTCTTCTTCTTCTTCTTTCTCTTCTTCTTCTTCTTCTTCCTCATCTTCTTCTTCTTCTTCTTCTTCTTCTCCTTCTTCTTCTCCTTCCTCTTCTTCTTCACTTTTGCTTTTGCTCCTTCAACCAACCGCTAAATGAACCGCCTCCTCCTCCGCCCGGCCGCCTCCGCCCTCCGCTCTGCTCTCCCTCGCGTCTCCCGCAGGTCCATCTCCTTCTCCCCTCGCGCGATGGGGTGAGTTAGGAATGAGGAGTTTCGGTTTAGTTTCACCTTTTTCAGATTCGGGGTCTCATCGCGCCGTCGTCAAAACTGGAGCTCTTTTAAACTCACCTCTTCCCTTTTGAATTCTCTTTTTTATTCCAACCAATTTCAACAGTGTCGACATCGAGAAGATCAGCGCCGGCGACGGCTCCACGTTCCCTCAGAAGGGACAGGTGAGGTTTTTCACGGGGTTTCTTTCTTTCTTTCCTTTGCATAATTGTCGTCGCCATCACCGAACGATCATTATTCGCCCGGGTTGCTCGCTCTTTCCACTCGCTCAATTTCCGATTTGGAAAGCCCCGCGGCTACGCGAGATTGGTTGCTTTCAGAGGGTCATTGCGGGTTGGCGATTCGGGACCTCTTTCGCTGCCCATTCTCGAGTTGATTGTCTTTCGGATCTCTCACGGCGATGGTGGCTCGAGCGCTTTCTTTCTAACCTCCTCTCTTCTCCCTCTTCTCTCTCTTCCCTTCTCTCTCTTCAACAACAAACAAACAAAACCAGACCGTCATCGTCCACTACACGGGCACGCTCACTGACGGCAAGAAGTTCGACTCCTCCCGCGACCGCGGAGAGCCCTTCCGCTTCACCCTGGGCGTGGGCCAGGTCATCAAGGGCTGGGACGAGGGCGTCGCCAAGCTCTCCAAGGGCGAGCGCGCCAAGCTGACGATCTCTCCCGATTTCGGCTACGGCGACCGCGGGGCCGCCGGGGTCATCCCCGGCGGGGCCACCCTGATCTTTGACGTCGAGCTGATCGACATCAAGTAGAATTTTTTTAGAAGAAGCTGAAAGAAGAAGGGGAGACAAGGCCACACGGGAAGAGGATGCTGATAGAAATAACGAAAGGAAAGAAAGAGAGTTTAATAGCTTTGGTTTCATCTCTCTTTCTTGCCTTTTTATGCTCCTCAACTTGAAAGAAATAAAAAAGTAGTTTTCTCGGATTGATAGATAGAGGCTTCTTGGGAGTTGTAAAAGACGCAGCACGGAAGAAGAAGAAGGCGAGCGAGAGAAAAAGAAAGAAACAGAGGGTTGAAAAAACAAACACAACGCTCTCTCGGTCAAAGCGGCTAGATTGAAAAACAATGCCTCCCTCGGCAGCTCGCCGCGTCGTGCCTCCCGCCGTCCGCGCGTTGGGGAAAGTAGTTGGTAAGAAGCGCTCCGCTGTTGGTGCTGCTGCCGCGGCATCGGAACCCTCAAAGGCCACGGCGGGAGCCTCAAAGAAGCTCAAATCTGCTGCAGCAGAATCTGATGCGGCGGTGACGAAAAAGCCCTCGACCTCTCTGCCCGAAGAGCCCAAGACCCCGAAGCGAGACAGCGCCGGGAGGCTCGTCTTCCCAGACAACCCCATCTTCAGGCCCCGTTTCACGCCGAGGCAGATGATCGAAGCCGGGGTCTTCGGCGGGTGCTACTTTAACCCTCGAGGCGGCAAGAAGGGTATCCTCGGCTCTTCCGTCGACATCGACCACCGCGAGTTCCCCGCCTCGTGGTTCGTGGGCCTCCCGGAGCGCCTCTACGTCTCTCGACGGTACAACATTCCGACGAACAAGTACGGCGTGAAAGCAGGGCAGGACCAGGCGTTCTGGGAGGAAAAGGGGTGGATAGACAAGAGGGACCCGCGCGGCTGGTTCCACTGGTACTGCCGCTTCTTCTGCGGCCGGCGCATCGACGACGACGAGCGGCAGATCTCGAGGTGGAGCGGCGTCGCCGGCGCCAAGGGCCGCTGGCGCCGCGCGCTCGCCAACAAGTGTGCCTCGGGCGGCGTCCCGGCCTCTCGGTCGAGGGAGGTGTCCCCCGTGATCACGCAGACAATGCTTCACTGGGCGGACGCGGTGACGGACAGGGACGTGGACGAGGCGCTGCGGAGGATGAAGTGATGAAGAGCGAGGAGAGAGATAGAGAAGGAAAGAGAGAGGAAGAGGGTAGGGGAAGAGAGAGAGAGAGACCGGAGATGATTTATTCGAGGATTTTGTATTTTTTACAATTACCAGAGAGAGAATAATGCAAAATTTAGTTCTGGAAATATAAAGTACGACAGCGCAAAAGGAAAAGCAATCAGGAGCAGGAATGAAAGCGCCGAGGGGGGGTTGTTTGCGATTGAAATGAAAAGAAAGAAAAAAGAAGAATTAGATTCGAAATGAAAAAAAAAAAGGTTGGAAAAAAGAGAGCACTTTTCCCCCTCTTTTTCTCAAGCCCTCGCGTCGGCCACGACGTCCATGTCTCCGGCCCCGGCCGCCCTCGCGGCCTTCCTCAGCGGCGGGAGTGGCGGGGCAGGAGCCAGCAGCTGCTGCAGCCTCTCTGCGACGCCGCTGCTCGAAGAGTCCTTCCTCGAAAAACCCCCTTCTTCCATCGACCTCGCAACCAGCTCGGCCGTCGCGCCCGCGGCCGCGCCGCCCTCCCCTCCCACCAGCTCGGCGAGATCTGCCGGAGTCAGCCTCCACCGCAGCAGGGCCGCCCTGTCCGCGCCCCTCGCGAACCCGGCGGCCAGCGCGTCGAACTGCCAGGCGACGCCGTCGACGAGCGCCGCCCGCGCCGCCTTGGCCGCGAAGCCCTGGCGCGAGGTCGAGGCCGGCAGGCCCTCGGCCTCGAGCAGTGCCGCAAACGTCGGCGCGTCGAGCGCGGCCGCGGCCCTGACCGCCCCCGCCGCCGCCGCGTCGAACTCCGCCAGGGCCTCCAGGCTCGGGGCGAACGAGGCCCCGCGACAGAGGCGCTCGAACAGGACGTCCGGGAGCGGGAGGCACAGCGGCGCTCTCGAGGCCAGGGCCTGCGCCGCGAGCCACCCCGCAAGCCTGTAGCCCTCCGCCGCGCCCGGGGAGCGGCCCAACGAGGGGGAGAACCACACCCTCCCCGCCGAGGGCAGGAACACAAAGAGCGGCGGCGGGGGCGGGCAGCGGCTGCTGCTGCTGCTGCTGCTGCTGCCGTTGGAACGAGAGGAAGGAGCGGCACCTTCCTCCTCGACAGAGGGCAGGCCGACGAGCTCGCGCCCGGCGCGCCGGAACAGCTCCCTGACCGCCGCGGCGCGGGACAGGAACGCCCGCTCCCTCGCCCCCTCCTCGAAGCTCCACGTCACGCGGATCTCGCAGGGACCGCCGATGCTCGAGGGGGACTCGGCGTCGAGGATCCCGGAGCACGCCACGGCCGCGGCGACGGCGTCGAGCGCCGGCGTGTCGCTCTTGGAGCAGCCCGACTCAGCGCGGACTTCGAGCACGGGCCGTCCCGTCCTCCTGCTCCTCCTTACCGGAGGGACGAGATGGGACCGAGAGGAGGAGGCGAAGCAGCTGCAGCCGCCGCCGGAAGAGGGACCGTGCGAGTGCGAGCACGAGGAGGAAGCGGCGGCGGCGGGGCCGCTGGTGCCTGCCAGCGGCGCGTGCAGCGCCGCGAGCGTCGCCTTCGCCCTTGGGCCGAGCGCGACGGCCACGTGACCCTGGTGCGCTCCGAGGGCCGACAGCAGGCGCGTCCAGGCGTGCCAGGCCGCGGCAGGATCTCTCGGGTTGTTGGTGTCGTTGTTGCTTGGTTCCGTGGAGTCTCCCTCCTCGCTGCTGCTGCTCTCTTCGCCGTCGTCGTCGTCGTCGTCGTCGCTTTCCTCGCCGCCTCTGCCGCCGCCGCCGGCAAGCGCGATCGCGAGCCTGTCGGCCGAAGAGACGCGGAAGAGCTCGGGAGGCACCGCGTGCCCTCCCTCCGCCGCGGCCCTCGCCAGGGCGTTCAAAACGCACAGCATCCCGCCCACGGCCGCCGGGGCCGAAGGGGCGGGCCTCTTGCCTCCCTGCGAGGCCGCGGCCGAGGCGGCGGGCACGAGCGCGGCGGCGGCGTCGAGCCTCGAGGCCCGGGAGGAACGATTCGAGCTCGAATGAGAGTTCAGCATCCCTGGGTTCCCGTTGCCGACCCCAATGATCTCGTCCAGGATGGGGTTGAGCACGGCGTTGATCCCGAGCTCGAGGGCCGTGGCGCGGGCTCTGTTTTTTTTTTTTGAAGGGGTGAGTTTTTGTTCTTTCGACCCCTCCTCCCTCCGCCGACCCTCGACCTCGACCTCTCGGAACGAAAAAAAATGGAAACCGCTCACTTGATCACGGGGACGTCCAAGTGGCCAGTCCACTGCGACACGTCGAGGTACCCGGGAGCCCCGTCGACCAGGCCCAGAACGCCGCCGTCGATCGGCGGGGGGGGCATCGGGGGCATCGGCGAGGGAGCGGCGGCAGAGGCCCTTGGCGGCGGCGTTCGCGGAACGGCGACGCTGCCGCCGTCGCGGCGGCGACGGCGGCGGCTCGAAGATTTCGTCGCGTTTGACGACGACGCCAGGCTGCTCCCGCCGGCGTCCGAGGACGAGGCCAGGAACGACAGCGATGTCTTGGGGCCCGAGAGGCACGCGCCCATGATTATCTCTTTCTATCGATCCAAGCCTAGCAGGGAGGAGGGGGATCGGTCGTCGAGGGCGCGGCGAAGGGGACTGATTCAATCACCACGAGGCCTCAATGCCTGCAGGTTACGGCCCGAAAGGCGAGATGCGACCCCTTTCTCGAAATCAGTCGCCCCCCCGAAGTATTTCTCGCTCTCTCTCGCGAATTCTCTTCGGCGATCCCCGTCAGAAACTGGATCGAAAAGATGCGATCGGACGAGAACACGCGCGGAGAAACGGAGGGCAGCGTTTCCCGCGGAAGGCTCGACGGGATGCGGTGAAGCTAGCTTGTCTCTTTTTTGCCGTCGAGGGGCAAGCAAAGAAAAGAAGAAGAAAAAATCGAAGTGTGCTTTTCCTTCGTCTTGGCCGAGGTTCACAGGTTCTCTCTCCCTCCCTCTAGTTGAAAAAGGAAGGGACTTTCGGGGAGCTCTCTGTCCGCACGGCGGCCTTCCCCTTCAAATCGAAATCATGCCCCCTCGGGAGGCAGGAGGAGGAGGAGCCGCCTCCACCTCGGGCAGGCCGTCCTCCTCCCACCACGCGAGGAGCGCGAGCGGAGGGAGCTCGAATGCGTCAGGAGCAGCGACAGGAGCGACGATGGCCAACCCGCTCTCGCGGGGCCACTCCCTGCTCGCCGACTACCTGGACGCGTCCGGCGCCGTGCCCCTGCCGATCTCGGAGGTGCACATGAACGCTCCAGTCCCCACGCGGGAGCATGTCGGTGAGTGAGGAAGAGAGGGCGCGGTCTCCAGAGGAATTCGGGGGGTGAAAGAAGGAGAGAGAAGAGGAAGCAAAATGCATGGCGGCATCGAGGGAAAAAACTGAAACTGCCTCTTTCTTTTCACGCTCGCTGGCCCTCTTTGACTTCTTTCCACGCGCATCCCACCACGCTCAGTCGAAGGGAACGACGCAATATCTGCGCATGACCGAAAATTTGCGCATTTCCCTCGTCCAAAGGAGGAAAACCGATACGTTTGAATGTGCCTTTTTCTTCCCGGTGTCGTCGCCTCGCTTTGACTCTCTCACCTTCTCCTCGACCTCCTCCTCTCTCTTCTATCTCTCTCTCCCCCCCCAAAACAGGCCGCCTCCCGCTCTCGACCAAGCTGGCCTACGGCGCCCCGGCCCTCGCCACGACGTCCCTCACCTTCCTGGTCTCAGTGTACCTCACCGACTTTTACGTCGCCCTGGGGGCCCCCCTGGCCTTCCTCAACTTCTTCACCGCCGCCGCCCGCTCGCTCGACGTGCTCACGGACCCGGTCATGGGCTGGGCGTCCGACCGCACCCGCGGGAGGTTCGGCCGCAGGCTGCCCTACACTCTGTCGGGCTGTCTCGTCTACGGCGCGCTCTTCGCGGCGCTGTTCTCGCCCCCCGCGGCGGTGCTCAGTCGCGCGGAGGCCGGGCACGTTGCGCCGGGGTCGGCGGCCGCCGGCCGCGCCGTCGCGTGGTTCGCCGTCACCTACACCGCCTTCTACCTGGCCGACACCTGGTGCAACGTCCCGTACGAGGCCCTGGGGCCGGAACTCTCCGACGACTATGACGAGAGGAGCAGGGTGTTTTTCGTCGTGAAGCTGTTCAACCAGTTTGGTAAGAAGAGGCGATTTTTTTTATCTCCTCGTCGTCTCGAGCTCTTTCTCTTCCCTCTCCGAACAAACAAGGGGGAAAAAACTCACCCCTGCTCTCTTCCTCTCCTCTTCCACTCCCGGCCCCCCGGAGGCCCCGGCCGCCCCCCGCAAAAAACACAGGAATGCTCTTGGCGGCGGGCCTCCCCTCCGTCGCGGCCTGGGCCATCCGAGCCCACGGCGCCTCTCCGGCGATCGTCGACTGCGCGGTGCTCGCCGCCGGCGCCGCCCCGGCCCCGCGCGGCGGTGTCCGCCTGGCGCCGCCTCGCTACGTCGACAAGGCTTCGGGCCTCTGCCAGGAGGCAGCGACGTGCGCGGGGGGCTCGGGAGACTACTGCTTCTCGGACTCGAGGACGGGCGTGGCCTACGAGGCGGGGATCGCGGCGGTGAGGTCTGCCTGCCGCGCGGCGCTCGACGCGGCGCTGGCCGCCGCGGCCGCGGCGGCCGAGAGCGGGGAGGTCTATCCTCCTCCGCCCGGAAGCGGGTGCCGCATTCCAGGTCTGGCCGGCTCTTCCGCCCCCGCCTCCCAGCCCCTGCTCCTCGCGACGGGCTCGGCCGCGGCGGCGATGATGCACGGCGGCCCGCACGGCCACACTGCCGTTACCTGCCCCGCCGGCGTCGCCGAATGCGTCGCCGTCACGGCCTACTCGGTTTCGTCGCTCGCGGCGCAGCGAGGAGCCTACGCAGCGCTCTCGGCGGCGTTCGGGCTCTACTACGCGGCCGCGGCCTGCGTCCTGGCATGGAGGGTCCGCGAGCGCCCCCTGCTCGGCGAGGCCGCGCCGCGGGTGCCACTCGTGCCCGCGATGATGCGCGCGTTCAAGAACAGGGCGTTCCGCCCCCTGCTCGTCGCCTGGGCCCTCGAGGGCCTCGGCCTCTCCTCCTTGCTCACCATGGCGCCGTTCTTCGTGCGGTACGTCGTCGAGGCCGACGGCGCGGCCGCCGCGGCGAGGGGCCAGGCGATGGACCCGACGGCGTGCCTCGGCGGCGGCGTCATGCTGCTGCTCGTCGTCGCGCTGCTGGCGAGCCCGGCCTGGCTGGCCGCCTCCCGCAGGTGGGGCAAGTTCCGCGTCTGGATAGTGGTCTCTGCCGCGGCCGCGCTCAGCAACGTGCTGTTTTTGGTCCCGCTTCGGGGCCGCACGAGACTGACGATCGCCATCATGGCGCTCAACGGCGCCGCCGTCGGGGGGCAGTTCTTGACGAACTCGATCCTGGCGGACGTCATCGACTACGACGAGTTCCTCCACGGCGCGCGGTCCGAGGCCTCGTTCAGCGTGTTCGCGACCATCATCCCTAAGTTCCTGTCGATCCCGGCCTCGGCAATCCCGCTCGCGATCGTCAACTCGCTGGGCTTTGCGCCTCCCGTCGACGGCGTCTCGCAGCCGCAGGCCGCGAGCGTGCGCGGGTTCATCAGCGCCGCGTTCGTCGCGATTCCTGTGCTCTCCGCCGCGGTCTCTCTGTTCTTCAAGCTCAGGTTCCCGATCCGGTCCGCGGCGATCACCGACGCGCTGCAGGCAGGGATCGCGGCGCACAACGCGGGGAGAGCAGCCACGGACCCGCTGACGGGCCTGGAGACGCACCTCCTGGCGCTCGGCATCGACGGGAGGACCGCCGACGACGAGAGGGCCGACGTGTGGCGCTACGAGTGCTTCCCTCTGCGGCTGCTCGACGACCTGCTCGACACGGGCGGCGACTCCCGGGCGATCGTGCGCGAGATGGGCATCCACGTCGCGCTGTCGTCGGCCCTGCTCGCCGGCTGCGTCGGCGGCACGGCCGCGACGGCGCGGTGGATCTCGGATGACCGCTTGTCCGTCGTGCCCGTGCTCGGGGCGATCTGCACCGGGGCCTCCCTCTGCTACGCCGCCGTGTCGGCCGCCAGGCTGCGGACGGCGACGAGGCTGGGCGTGGGCGACGCCGGGAGGCACGCGGGGCTGATCGCGCGGGTGCGCTCCGTGAAGGCCGGCGGCGGCGGCGGCGCCGGCGGCGGCGACGGCGAGGCGAGGGCGACGCTGCTGCAGGAGGCCCTGACGGGTCGCGTGCTGTCCCAGGGGAGGCTGTCGAGGAGGCCGTCGGGCGTCGGCAGCCTCGCGAGCGGCTTTCCCGGCTCGAGGAGGCCGAGCAGCGGGTTTGGTGGCGGAGGATTGAGCAGGGCGGCGAGCGGGGCCGCGCCGCCCCTCGGGAGGATTTCGGGCCTTGCCTCTTCTCGGAGGGCGAGCGGCGCCGCCGCCGGAAACGGAGGGGTAGACAAGGCGATCTCGCTCACGAAAGTCGCCGTCGGGGCTGCTCCGAGCAAGCTCGGCAGCTCGACCTCCAACACCCCCAGGGGGGCCGCGGGCAGGCCTGCCACCGCTGCTCCTGCTTCTGCTGCCGGGGCGGCAACGCTGCCCGTCTCTGCCTCTGCCGTCTCGGTGGCGGCTCCTCCGCAGCAGCCAAACCCTCCAGTCGTAGTTCCTGCCCCGGCGGCGGCTCGCGCCCCGCCTCTGACGCCTCCGGCCAACAATCGCTCGGCGTCCCCGACCGTTTCCGCCGCCGCCGCCGCGGCGCTGCGGAGGCATGCCAGGGACAAGGACAAGGAGGAGGAGGAAGGGAGGCGGTAGAACCAACCATAGAGACATCACTTTTCTTTCCTTTCTTTCTTTTTTTAAAAATCTCCACATTAAATACTCTCCATCTTTCCACTAGCCGCATTTGTGCCACGCGCCCTTTCGCGACGATGGTATTGAATTGTTGGTAGCCCCCCCTTTTTTTCGCTCTTCTCTCTCTTGACAAAGAGAGATAAAGAGAGAGAAAGAGTTTTTTTTTCATTCTTTGTTCCAGAGACAGAGAAACTTTGCAAAAAAATAGACTTGAAGAAAACAACTGCCTGATTACGACAAGTCGCTCTTTTTCGCTTCGCAGAGGTCGAGAGCCAGCGCTAGAGGAGAAGAAGCACCAGCTTCCCAGGAAAAGACGGCGCGCGGAGCGGGGTGAAACACGAAGGAAAGAAGAATCGATCCAATGCCGCCAACACCATCGCCTCCTCCTCCGAAGCGGAAGCCCCAGCTGATGAAGGACCTCGCGTCCCCGCTGGCCCAGCGCAACAACGCGTCCGTGGCTTCTTTCACGTGAGTTTTTTTGAGAGAATGGAAGGAAGAGAGGCGAGAGAGTGAAAGAGAAGAAGAAGATGAAGAAGGAAGACAGTTGATCAGCGATCGCGTGAGGGAGGAAAAAAAAAACGCTACCCCGACCTCGACCTCTCATCACCATTCTCCACCCAAGCCAAAAAACAACAACAGCTCCATCGCGCTCGCCCTGACCTCCGCCCTCGCCGCCGGCGTCCTGGGCGTCGAGGGCTGGTCGGGCTTCCTCTACTACCTTGCCGGACAGGCCGTGGCGGCCTCAGCGCTGTGGGCCAAGACTGCTGGGGAGCCCGAGGCCTTTGCGCTCTCAAAAGTGGGTTTGCTCGTCGGCGAGTCGCTGGGCTCGACGTCGCTGCTGACGTTCATCCTGTTCTGGTCGCTGGCGCACAACTACGTGCACTTGTTTTGAAGAAGAAACAAGGGAGAAGAAGCAACAGGAAGGAGAGGGAACAGGGAATCATGTAACATCACACACGGAGCCAAAAAAAGGGTTGAAAAAAAGGTGGAAAACTCTTTTTTTTCTCTTTTAGATGCACCAATCGAACGTGTCGAGCTCCGCAGCGTCCTCGTCGTCCTCGTCGGAGGAGTACATGGACTGCGACTCCGGCGCTTGGGGCTTGGGGAGCGAGGAGGCAGCCGCGGCGGCGGTCGTCGCCGCCGCCGCCTTTGCCGCCGCCGAGGCGCCCGCCTCCTCGACCTCCATCCCTTCTCCTCCGTTGCCGCTCCCGCGGCTCCACTCCTCGATCGCCTCGAACTCCGCCAGCACCAGCCTGGCCATCTCGGCGAATTGGAAGTCCGAGACTGGGCTGAAGTCGGCCGGGGCCGGAGGCGGAGCCGGGCGCGACGGCGCCGAGGCCAGCAGAGCGCCGCGGCCGCCACCACCGTTGCCCGCCGAAGCGGCGAGCGCTGCGGCCTCCGCCTCTGCGGCCCTCCTCCTCCTCCTCCTCGCCGCGTCGGCAGCGGCAGCCGCGGCTGGCTCCACCTCCATGAACGGGAGCTGCGCGTCGTCGTCGTCCGCGTACCTGAAGGCCTGCAGCGTCGCGCAGAACGAGCCCGGAGGACCGGCGTCGGCACCGATGGAATGCGTCTGGTGGTGCCCTGCGTCGAACCAGCCGACGTCGCCGCGGGAGCAGGTCGCGACGAGGTGCGGCCTGCGGGCGTAGCGGTTTTTCTTGGGCTTCTTTTTGCTGCTTGCTTTGCGGCGGCGGCCGTCCCGGGTGCCATCGATCTCTCCTTCGTCTCCGCCGCTGTGTTCGACGCCGTCGCCATCGTCGCCGCCCTCGTCGTCGTCGCTGCTGCTGCTGTCCCCGTCGGCGCCAGACGCGTTGTACAGAGAGAGCGTGCACGTGCCGTGAAGCACCCGGAAGGCCCCGCAGGCCCCTCCGTGCGAGTGGATCGGGGAGCGGCAACCTGCTGGCCAGATCTCGAGCACGAAGGGCTCGCCGGGCGCGGAGCGCGTGGCCGGCGCAACGGCGACTCGGAGGTAGGGCAGAGCCGGCGGCGGCGGCGCCGGCGTCCGAGGCCGCGCCGGAACGCCACCAGCAGGGCTCGTCGCGGCGCTGGCGGGGCGGCTGATGCCCTTTACGGCCGCTGACCTCGCCGCCTTCCTCTCCAACGCCTCCTTGAGCGCCCCGCACCGCAGCGAGCGCGATATCGCCGCGACGAGCGTGCCGGGCGGCGTCCCCGGCCACTCGAGGTCGATCCCGGGGGAGCATAGCGCCGCGACGAGGGTCCTGCACGTCGAGGGCAGCTCGTCGAAGCGCACGGGGGCCTTGGGGTCGCCCAAGGACAGGAGCGAGCAGGGGGCCCGGGGGGGGAGGGCCAGCGGCGAAGGCGTGAGCGTGAGAGGGCGCGAGGCGACCGAGACCGAGGGGGCGCGGCACGAGCGGCGGGAGGAAGAGGGGGGAGGGGCGGGCGCCGACGCGGCGGAGGGAGCCCTGGCATGCTGCTGCCCGCCCGCCCTCCTCGCCGAAAGCCTCGCCACGTGCGGCGATGCGGCCACTGGCGGGCACTCGAAGGCGCCGCCGATGCGGAGCAGCCTCGCCGAAGGCTCTCTCGTCAGGGGGTCGTCGTCGACCTCGACCTCCTCCGCGGCGGCCGCTGCCGCCCCCCCCCCGCCTCCGCCGCTCGGAAGCATCAGCGGCAGCAGGAACGGCACGCTCGCCTCGGCGAGCACCGCGCCCTCGACCTCATACCCTCGTCCGTAGCGCAGCATGCGGGACCCCACCGCGTCGTACGACAGCCAGAAGCAGGCTCCGTGCCTCCTGCAGCGCGCGAAGCCGCCCCTCTTAGACGTCGCGAGGACGACGGTGGTCGCTGCCGCCGGGGCGGCGGTGCCGGGGCGGCGGTAGAAGAGGTGGGCAGCTCGGGCCTCGACGCGGACGCCGACCTGGGTGCGGTGCTGTCGCCGCTGTTGTTGGGGCGCGGCTGCTGTTTTTGAGGTTTTGAGATCGAGAGGAGGAGGAGGAGGAGAGAGGTAAGTTGGGAGTGAAACCGCTGACGACGCTGCCGGTGGAAAATGAACCTTCCCTTTTTGGCATCGAGCGGGGCAAACCTCTCTCTCTTTCTCTCCTCCACCAGGCGACGAATGGGCGCGCTATCACTCTCTACTGCACAGCTTCGATGCCTGTCGTCGCTCTGTCCATTTGAACTGCGACGAAAGCGACACCGAGAAGGGGCACGCCGAGGAACGTTTTGCTGATGTCGTCGGCAATCGAACTTTCGGCTTTGTCAAAGAAATCAAATCAATCGCACCTTGCTGCTCATCCTCGTCCAGCAGCTCCACCGTCAGCTCGAAGGGCTCGTTCTCCCCTCGGAGGCCAGGCCTCAGAGTCAAAGCCAACGAGCCTCCCGGCGCGATCGAGGGACCGGGGCACTCGAAGGCCGTCGGAAGCTGTGAGAGGTGAGACATGGCCCCGTAATAAAAATAGAAAATTCTGAGAGAAAAAAAACCTCGGCCTTTTTCGTTTCTTCACCTTTTTCCTTCTTTTTCCTTTTTTTTTTTTTTTGAGCGCAGCGCGTTGAGAAGGAAAGCAGGGTGGGAGAGAGCGTTTTTTGTTGCGCGTTTGCCGTATAGAAGAAAGAGAGAGAGAGAGAGAGATAGAGCGTACTGAGAGAGAGAAGAAAGATGCCTAAAATACTTTTTACAGCTTCTTCTCCGGGAACAGCGGCTTGCCCGCCGCCACCTTGTAGCTCAGGATCCTCTCCACCTCCTGCCTCCTCGCCGCCGTCAGCGCCGTCGCCCCTAAAGTAGCGGGACACAAATATAAAAGGGCTGGCTGGCCGGCCCCCGTCGCGGCGTTGACGCCAAAGGCGACCAGGAGGCCCACGGCGTAGGCACCCATGACGGCCGTAAAATAAGGTCTGCTCGACATGGCCGCCTCCGTGACGACGTTCTCTCCTGCTGCTGCTTCTTTGCCGTGCTCTGTTTTCGACGATGGCGAGGAAGGCACTGAAGCAGCGGCAGCAGCAGCAGCAGAATTTGAAGAATTCGGACCGACCTCAACGGTCCGGTCGCGCGCCCTCGCCTCCGCGTCGGCGACGGCCTCGAACGCCGCCGCCGCCGC
>Ga0315274_10010606_pt1 | contig 13270 bp, 13 predicted proteins | sample YL17G02_20_MG_FD_203700 | JGI IMG/M metagenome (GOLD analysis project Ga0315274, IMG submission 203700) | Sediment microbial communities from Yellowstone Lake, YNP, Wyoming, USA - YL17G02_20 | ecosystem: Environmental > Aquatic > Freshwater > Lake > Sediment | place: USA: Wyoming | collected... | reverse complement strand
CAGGACATCGAAAAGATAATAGCCAACCTGAAGGAGCGCGGCTACGGCATCCATCTTTCGCGGGGCGTCGAAAAGACCATCATCGGAGCCATAGGCGCTCCCGAAGAAGACAAACTCCTGATCGCCCAGCAGATCGAATCCTGGCCATCCGTCGAGCGAGTCGTCCCGATTCTGAAGCCCTACAAGATCGTGGGCCGGGAGTTCCACCCCGAGAAAACGGTGATCAGGGTTCAGGATGTCGAAATCGGCGGAGATCAGATCGTGGTAATGGCCGGCCCATGCTGTGTGGAGGATGAGGCGCAGGTTTTGGAAACCGCCAGGGCGTGCCGCCGTGCGGGCGCGCGAATTCTCCGCGGTGGCGCATTCAAACCCAGCACATCCCCGTACAGCTTCCACGGGCTGGGCGAGGACGGGTTGAAAATCCTCGATGCAGCCAGGGCCGAAACCGGCATGCCGATCATCACCGAAATCATAGACACGCGGGATATCGAGCTGATCATGAAGTACGCGGATATCCTCCAGGTCGGGACGAGGAACATGACCAACTTTGCGCTCCTGAAGGAGATCGGCATAGTGCGCAAGCCGGTTATGTTGAAGCGCGGGATGTCCGCCACCATTGAGGAATGGCTTCAGGCGGCGGAGTACATCGCCTCACGCGGCAACTACGACATTATTCTCTGCGAGCGGGGCATCCGAACCTTCGAGACGTTCACCCGGAACACGTTCGATGTCAATGCGATACCTGCAGTCGCCGAGCTGAGCCATCTGCCCATAATCGCCGACCCGAGCCATGGCACCGGGCGGTGGCAGTTGGTTTCGCCCGTTGCAAAGGCGGCTGTCGCGGCGGGCGCGGACGGCCTGATGATCGAGGTCCATCCGGAGCCCCAAAGAGCTTTGAAGGATGGCCCGCAGTCCCTCAAGCCGGAAACGTTTGATAAGCTCATGAGAGAATTGGCGCCGATAATCCTGGCAATCGGCAGAACCCCAAGCTGGAGCAGCACAAGTGAACCCGCGGCAAATTGATTGCACAGCGATAATCGGCGTAGGCCTGATCGGCGGCTCGTTCGGGATGGCGCTGAAGAAGCGAAACCTGGCCGGACGGGTCATCGGCATAGGCCGCAACCCCAAGCGCCTTCAACATGCAGTGGAACTTGGGGCGATTGATTCCTGGTCCACTGAATTGGAACCAGCCGTGCGGGACGCAGACCTGGTCTACGTGTCCACACCCGTCGGCCTGGAGCTGGATTTCATCCGGCGAGTCGTCCCGGCGGCGAAGCCGGGGTGCATCATCACCGATGCGGGCAGCACAAAAGCCAGGATTTGCCTGAGAGCGGATGAGCTTGTCAGCGATAAGGTACACTTTGTGGGAGCGCATCCGATGGTGGGATCCGAGGCTGCGGGCGTTGAGGCGGCTCACCCCGACCTTTTCGCGAATGCGGCCTACGTCCTGACCCCAACCGAGCGCACGAATCCCGACGCGCTGGCGAAGGTGCGCAGTTCGGTCGAAGCAATTGGGTCCCATGTCATCGTGATGGATCCCGAAAGCCACGATCGCTGTGTGGCGGTGATCAGCCATCTTCCCCACCTAATCGCGGCGGCTCTCGTGTCGCTGGCCAAGGAGCGCTCCCTCCAAGACCCTCAGGTGCTCGACCTCATAGCCGGCAGCTTCCGCGACATGACCAGGGTTGCAAGCAGCTCGCCCGTGTTGTGGCGCGATATATGCCTCACGAACGCTGAGGCGATCGGGGCTGCCGCCGAGCAATTCCAGCGGTTGCTCGACGAAGGGTTGAGGGCGATCAAATCCAAGGATACCGATGCTTTTGAGAGATGGTTCGCCAGCGCAAAGGAAATACGGGACTCGCTGCTCCCCCCAAACCAGGGGGATAAGAGGGGGAAACAGTAGACTGCAGAAGCTGACTGAATGAAGTTCCTTCCGTCAGCATCCGGACTATTCAACGATTTGACCATTCGACTATCGGACAAGAATGGGAAAGAATATCTCCATCGCAATAGACGGCCCGGCTGGGGCCGGGAAGACGACCGTGGCGCGAGAGGTGGCGCGGCGGTTGGGCTATAAATACGTGGACACAGGCGCCATGTACCGGGCGGTCGCCTGGAAGTCGCTCAGGCTCGGCATCCCCCTCTCGGACGAGGATGCTATCGTCGAGATAGCCGGCGCGATGGATATTGATTTCGCCGAAGGGGACGGCTCCCGCATTTTCGTAGATAGCGTGGATGTGTCGGAGGAGATTCGGGCTCCCGATGTTACGAGGCTGTCGTCGCCGGTATCAGCCATCTCGAGCGTGCGAAGGCATCTCGTGGCCCAGCAACGCCGGCTCGCCGGAGACGGAGGAGTCGTCATGGAGGGCCGCGATATAGGCTCCGTCGTCCTCCCCCATGCTGAGGTGAAAGTCTTTCTGACCGCCTCTGTGGAGGAGCGTGCCAGACGCCGGTACGAGGAAATGCGGGCCGGCGGAGCGAACGCCGTCCTCTACACCCTCAAGCAGGAGATCGAGGAAAGGGACCGCCGCGACAGCACTCGAAGCGACAGCCCGCTGGTGAAAGTCCCTGATGCCGTGACGATTGATACGGACGGCCTGTCGGTCAACGAAGTTGTCGAACGGGTACTCAGCCTGTGCGCCGAGAAGGGGATATAGCGTCGAATCCGCCGCAGCGGAAACTTGAAACCCTTGCTCGTTACTTTTTACGCAGTACGCATCACGCGATACGTCTCACGCATCACGATCCACGAGTAGGATTCACGAACATACAAGTACGAGTAGGATTTAAGTAAGAGTTCCCTGGACCCCTTGAGAAATACCCATGTACTATCTCAGTTGCGCGATTTTGAGACTTATGTTTCGAATCTTGGGCGGGTTGACGTCCGTCGGGGAGGAAAATATTCCCAAGACCGGCGGGGTAATCCTTGCGCCGAACCACATCAGCTACGTTGATCCCCCGGCGGTCAGCTGCCTCATAAGCCGCCAAGTCCACTTCATGGCCAAGGAGGAGCTCTTTCGGGTTCCGATTCTGGGCGCCTGGATGCACAGCGTCGGCACTTTCCCTGTGCGGCGGGGCACCGCGGACAGGAAGGCTCTGAAGCGCGCGATCGAGCTGCTTGAGGAGGGCAAAGTCGTTTGCATTTTCCCGGAGGGGACGCGGAGCCCGGACGGCAAGCTCCAGGACCCGGAGCTTGGAATCGGGCTCGTCGCCATGAAATCCCGTGCGCCCGTCACCCCGGCTCTGGTTATCGGCACAGACAAGGTACTGCCGCCCCATTCGAAGCGTCTGCGTTTCCATCCAACCAAAATAGTGTACGGCAAGCCGCTTATCTTTCCCGATCTCTACGAGGCCCGTGAGTCGCGGCAGACTCTGAAAGAAGTCGGACGCCGCGTGATGGCGGCGATTGCTGACTTGTCATCGAAACACGCCGACTAAGCGTGCCCGCCTCAGACGGGCGAATTCTGCATTAAACTTTCTGTGCAACTATTGACAAAGCCGCCAAACTTGCATATAATTGAAGCAGACTGGCGGGTAGTTGCAGTCCCCTTATCTACCAGTTCGGAAATGGCATCCGCCGGGTCCGCTGCCGGCAGATCGGCTGATTTCCACCTCTCCGCCACGGCAAACCGTAGCCGCCTTTTGTGGCTTGTAGGCTACGAGCGGAAGGCCAGGATGGCGCAGAGACCGAGGATTCATCCATAGCGGCCACTCCCATGTAGTATATCAGTGCCGTTGTGTTTATCCGGTTAGAGACAGGATGTCGCGCCTCACGGATGGCACTCGCGTCTCACGCAGGTTTTGCTTCGGGAGGTTTAGCCCCGGGATGAGCTAAAACTTTCACGTGCGAAAGGGCGATGCTGGTGGCAAAGCAAAGAGTTTTAGTAGTCGATGATGACGAAAACACTTGCGAGCTGATACGGCTGCAGCTCGAAATGGCGGGCTTTGATCCGCTGTGCGCCTACAATGGCAGGGATGCGATCTCTATTTCCAAGGAGTGCAGACCCTCGCTTATAGTCCTCGACCTGATGCTTCCTGAACTGGATGGACTGGAGGTCTGCCGGGAGGTCAGGCGATTTGCGAACATCCCCATTCTCATGTTAACAGCCAGGTCCGACGAGTTCGACCGCGTGCTGGGCCTCGAGATGGGGGCCGACGACTATGTGCCAAAACCCTTCAGCCTCCGAGAGCTTATAGCGAGGGTAAAGGCAGTGCTCAGGCGGGCGACTTCCAGCCAGTCGCTCGACGACCAGCAATTGATTAATATGCCCGGCTTCTATCTGAACCTGCTGTCTCGCGAGGTGAGGGTCAACGACAAGCGGATAGAGCTGACGCCGAAGGAGTTCGATCTGCTCTGGCATCTGGCCAAGAGCAAGGATCGGGTCTTCACCAGAGAGCAACTGCTGAAGCAAGTCTGGGACTACGATGAATTCTTCGGCGATGAACGCACTGTTGACCAGCACGTGAAGAGGTTGAGGCGCAAAATCGAGGATGAGCAGGCGCCGTGTCGCATCACAACCATCTGGGGGGTCGGCTACAAGTTTGAACTTGCAAATGGCGGATAGGCCCGCAGCCGAAAATTAGAAGTTTTATGGGGCGGACATCTTCTTGATGCTCCGCCCCATTGTTTCTACACACATTAGCGCCGATAATCCTGATAGGAGCGCGCCGTTCTGGGTAACATACCGATGTACCTTACGCAGAACGGTATGTAGCTCTGATGCGTCTAAATAGTATTGACACGGAAAGGATGGCGTGTTATGGTTGCGTGCAGTGAACGGTTAGCGGCATCGCCCGTCGCCACTTGGGAAGGGGTCAGCGGACAGATGAACATCAGTGTGATAGGAACAGGCTATGTAGGGATTGTCACCGGCGCGGTATTTGCGGACCTCGGCAATGAGGTCGTCTGCGTAGATGCCGACGCCGAGAAGATAAAGATGCTGAAAGCGGGGAAGATGCCCATATTCGAGCCTGGGCTTGAGGAAATGGTGCATCGGAACGTAGATGACGGCCGGATAGCGTTCACGAAGGACCTGGGGGCTGCGGTTCGGAGCAGCGAAATCATTTTTATAGCGGTCGGCACGCCGCCCGGCCCCAATGGCGAACCCGATCTAACGCATGTCACAGATGTAGCACGCGGAATTGCACGCCATATTGATAAGTACAAGGTCGTGGCCAACAAGAGCACGGTTCCCATCGGCACGGGCAACCTGGTGCGCGAGATCATAGAGACGAATAAGCGGCGCGATGTTGACTTCGACGTCGTGTCGAATCCCGAGTTCCTGAGGGAAGGCTCGGCCATCAACGATACGCTGTACCCGGACAGGATAATCATCGGCGCGCCATCCCAAACTGTGGCGATGAAGCTGCTGGAGCTGTACGCGCCCCTCGAGCGGCCCATGCTGATCACAGATGTTACCAGCGCCGAGATCATCAAATATGCTTCCAACGCATTTCTCTCGACGAAGATATCGTTCATCAACGCCATAGCAACCCTCTGTGAACTGGCCGGCGGCGACATACTTCAGGTCGCGAAGGGGATGGGATACGACAAGCGGATCGGCGAGCACTTCCTCCAGGCGGGCTTGGGCTTCGGCGGGTCGTGCTTCGGCAAGGACCTGAAGGCCCTCATCCACACCTGCTCCAAGCTGGGCTGCGACGGCCGGCTGTTCGAGGCTGCTCTCGGGATAAACGATATCCAGCCGGTGAGATTCGTCAACCGACTCAAAGCTGTGCTCGGCGACCTGCGGGGGCGCAAGATCGCCGTCCTCGGCCTGGCCTTCAAGCCGAACACCGATGATATGCGAGATGCGAAGTCTACTGATGTCATAAGCCAACTCCTCGCTGAGGGCGCCACCGTCCAGGCTTACGACCCGATAGCCGTGGACAATTGCAGGAAGATCTTCCCACAGATCACATACTGCGACAACCCATATCAGGCCGCGGAGGGCGCCTCAGCCCTGCTCCTGGTCACCGAATGGAACGAATTCAGATTCCTGAACCTTGAGAGAATCAAGGAGACCATGGAGCGCCCGGTGATCTTCGACGGTCGAAATATGTACGATCCGCAGAGGATGCGCCGCCTCGGCTTCGATTACCATTGCATAGGCCGAGCTGTGAATAATGCCTGGCAGACCTGAGCTTCCCCTTTGGTTATGTTGATTGACAGCCGATAATATAATTTGCAAGTCGGCGGAGCGAAGCGACTCGCTGCGCAGCACAAAAACGGCGAGGCAATGGAGGTGCTGTTACTTGCTAGGGACGGCTGAAGTCAGCAAGAACGAGCATTACAACCGGGGAATAGCCCTCTACGACCGCGGCCTCTATGCGGAGGCAATCGCCGAGTTTGAGCAAGTGCTCAAATCGGTGCCCCAGGATGATGCCCCTGAACGGAAGCTGGCGAGTTTTCACATGTGCGAGGCATATGTGAACCTCGGCCTCGCCCACCTTCGAAGGAACATGTACCACCGGGCCGAGGAAGAGCTGAAATTCGCCCTCATGATTCATCCTCAATACGCAGACCTCCATTATTACCTCGGCGTCATCTGTTACAGGCAGGAAGGTTACGACGGCGCGGGAAAGCAGTTTCAGGAAGCGCTGGCCATCAACCCAAAGTTCGTAAGAGCGCTGATGTATCTGGGCATAACGCGTCTGCGGATGGGAAATGGGGATGGACTGGCGAGTATCGCCGAGGCCGTAACGATCGAGCCGGCCTATAACGATGACAGATACGAGCGCGCGCTGGCTCTGCATAACGATGGCGATACCCAGGAAGCCTACCGACTGCTCGAGGAAGTTGCCGATACGGACGTTGACCGCATCAGCTATCTCCTGGAGCGGGGATTTAAGCTGATGAGCCAGGAAGAATACTCGGAGGCCGCGGACATATTCTTGGATGCCATATCCGTCTGTCCTCAATATGCCGACCTCAGGCATTACCTCGGCCTGTGCTATATGCATCGGGATATGATTCAGGAGGCCGTCGGCCAGTTCAAGAAGGCGCTGGAGATAAACCCGAACTTCGTCGCAGCCCGAATGAACCTGGCAACGGCGTACCATAAAGGCGGCATGACGGACCTCGCGGTCGAAGAGCTGGACCAAGTCCTTCGCCTAACCCCGGACGACCCCGAAGCCGCCCGAATCCTTTCCGAGTTGCACAGCCAGCAGTGCTGAGGGAACAGCGCATGATATAGGCGGATGATTTTCGCCTGACCGGTACAATCCCTACCGCAAGGAATCTCACCTTCTTCGCGCCCGTCCCTCTGCATTCACACGCTCCCCGACGCTGCTTGACAGGGCGATCAACCTCTGGTAACATGAGCCAGTGAGCACAGTGCCTTTAAACGCCCTTTCGGCATCAGCCTTTGCACTTGTTCGCGGGATGTCGTAAAGCCATTCAGAGTGGCGTAAAATGGTCCGGCGGTAGCAGATAGCGCCGCTCCATCCGCTACCGCCGGGAGAGAGGTGACCGTATAGCGCAGAGTGCCTGGCACGTGGTGTTCGTAGCCGGTATCCAACGCTATTTCCGGTTCGCTTCCGTTTTACCCTGTTCTGCCTTGAGCTAAACACACTATGCAGTCACAAGGAATGGGTTCTCTCGCCCATTTCGCGCTCCGCCGGGGCGGACCGTGTGGAGGTAGACATGGACTTAGCATCCATCGAGCAAAAGCTGGAGGCAGGGGAGGGCCTGAAGATCAAATACCGATATCCGGTTGATGCGGGTAAATACTACTCCAGCCCGCGTTACGGTATGCGGAGCGATAAGCTGCTCGACGTCTCTGTGGAGCTCGGGCGGTTCTATACAGCGTTTCGCGGCGGGGCGCCTATCTGGCTCGAGGCGGATGAGGTACTCGAAATCGCCCCGGATGATGGCGTTTACATGGAGTTCACAGAGGAGTAGGAGAAAGCCCTTCGTCTGGCCACCGCTTGTATTGGCTTCACGAAAGCTCAAAGGAGATGCTTGCCGCGTCAGGCAGGCGTGTCCTATCCCAGCAGAGCATCCACGAAATCGCGCGAGTTGAAGTCCTCGAGGTCCTCCAGCTTCTCGCCGACTCCGATCAGCTTGATCGGGATGCCCAGCTCGTCCTTCAGCGTAACAACTATCCCGCCTTTCGCGGTTCCATCGAGCTTTGCCAACACAATCCCCGTGATCGGGACCGCCGCCATGAACTCCCTCGCCTGGCTGATCGCATTCTGTCCGGTGGTGGCGTCCAGCACGAGCAGCGCCTCATCCGCGGGCCTTCCAAGCCCGCGCTCGACCACCCGCCCGATCTTTTTAAGCTCCTCCATCAGGTTGCGCCTGGTATGGAGGCGGCCGGCGGTGTCCGCGATCACTACGTCGGCCTTCCTCGATTTCGCGGCCTGAAGCGCGTCGAAGACGACTGCGGCGGGGTCGGCGCCCTCACGCTGCTTGACGATATCCACGCCGACGCGGTTAGCCCATATCTCGAGCTGCTCGATCGCTGCGGCGCGGAAGGTGTCAGCAGCCGCCAGGATGACCCGCTTGCCCTCGGACTTGAATCTGTGCGCGAGCTTGGCGATTGTGGTGGTCTTCCCGGTCCCGTTCACGCCCACTATCAGATAGACAGTGGGGGGCTCGGGAGACACGCGCAGGCCCTGGTCATCGCCCGCCGAAAGCGCCTGAACCAGATCATCCTTCAGCCTGTCCCGGATTTGCTCCGCCTCGGAGAGCCGTTCGCGGTGCGCGGCCTGGCGCAAGTCCCCGACGATCCGCATCGTCGTATGTATGTTCAGGTCGGCCTGGATCAGCGCCTCCTCGAGATCATCGAAAAGCTTATCGTCAACCGATCTCCGGCCGCTGAGCAGTTGGTCAACCTTCTGAAATAGTCCCTTGATTAGCCTCATGATGTGAAACCGGCAGTCTGGATTGCAAATTGGGAGGCCGGAGGATAGTAGCCCAGTACCCCAGTGCTCCATCCCGGCCAATAAAAACACCCCGTCCGCCTTCGCCAACTCGTGCTACGTAGCGATACTTCGCAGAGTAGTAGGCTTCGGCGGACCGGGGGCATTTTCACCGCCCAAGTTTAGCAGAGATGCGGGCCGAGGTCAAGGAAAGTGGATGTGGGCAAGGCATACGTCCATTACCGCACGAGTACCGCACGAGGCAGAGGCGCAGTAAGCTGACGGAATGGCCTGGATCGGGCGGCGATCACTCCGGCTCCTCTTCCTGGGCCGGGAAGAGCTCGTCTGTGCCCTCAATTGCGAGCGGGCCGGTGTGCTCCGGGATTTCGCCGAGCGCTGGTCCCGGCGGCCCGGGCTCGCCCTCGACGCCGCCGGTACTTGAGCCGTAACCAGCGCCGAGCACGGGTTCCTTGCCCAGATCGCGCCCGTGCGGGCCGACGTCCTCATCCGTAGTCTCGGTTCCCGGCCCTTCGACGACGCGCCATCCCCGATCCGCTTCTTCGGGTTCGTCAGCCATAACCGCTACCTCCGCCCTACTCTCGCGCCGCCGTTGATATCGGCTCGCGTCAGCTCCATCCAAGTGTGAGGCATTCGTGTAGTTCCCGGTTGGCGAGCATGATAAACGCAGCATGAGGGAGCATCCGTCTGTGCGGAATCAGTCTTCGCGGCTGAGGGATGCCGGCTGTGTTGACGTGCGGCTTCCGGCGGCCTATAATGCCGGTGCGGCCGATTTGGGATTTGATACTGGATACTGGATGCTCGATACTCGATATCAGACCCCCTCATTAACATGTGACGGCTGACATGAATCCTGCCATCGAGAAAATTCGGGAGGTGACACGCGGCACGCCCTACGAGGAGCAACTCTATCTCGTGGGTGGGATCGTGCGCGACAAGATCATGGGCCGCCCGCCGACGGAGGACGTGGACATCGTCCTGGAGGGCGATGCTCTCGAACTCGCGCGCTTCCTCTATGACAGAGGAGTCGCCGACCATCGGCCGGTGACTTATCCACGCTTCGGCACGGCGATGGTGACTATCCAGGGGCACACCGTCGAGCTGGTCAGCGCGCGGCGGGAAAGCTATGCCCCCACGAGCCGCAAGCCGGCGGTCGAGCTGGCCGGACTGCACGACGACGTCCTGCGCCGGGATTTCACCGTCAATACCCTTCTCGAAAACCTTCACACGGGCGAAATCCTCGATCTGACGGGTAAGGGCCGTGCCGATATAGAAGCCGGAGTTATACGCACGCCTACCGAGCCGGCAACCACGTTCTACGACGATCCGCTGAGGATGCTCCGCGCCGTCCGGTTCGCAGTCCGCCTCGGATTTCAAATCGAGGAGGAGACTTACAGGGCGATCGTTCGGGACGCCGGGCGACTGGCGATCATCAGCAAGGAGCGCATACGGGACGAGTTTGTGAAGATCATGCTGAGCGACGAGCCGGCGCGCGGCCTCCGGATGCTCGAGGAAACCGGTCTCCTGGAGCAATTCGCCCCGGAGCTTCTGGAGATGCAGGGCGTCACTCAGGACGGCGGGCACATCTACGACGTGTGGGAGCATACCTTGCACTCAGTCGAATCGCTGCCCGTGCAGGCCGACCTCGCGCTCCGGCTGGCGGTGCTCTTCCACGACGTGGCCAAGCCCAGGACGAAGACGCTGGACAGCGAAGGACATGCGCACTTCTACGGGCACGAGGACCTCAGCGCCGAGATCGCCCGCCGTGTCCTGAGGCGGCTTCGATTTCCGACGAGCGAGATAGCCAGAGTCGCGCGGCTGGTTTCGATGCACATGCGGATCGGCGAATACCGGAGCGAGTGGAAGGATGCGGCGGTCAAGCGGCTGATGCGCGATGCCGGCGGCGATATCCCCGACTTGCTGGCCCTGGCGCGGGCGGACAGAGCCGGCGCCGGGCCGCACGCGACGACGGAGAGCCTCGACGAGCTGGAGGCGCGCATGGAGCGCATCCTGCTGAAAACCCCCGTCGAGGAGCTGGAAAGCCCGTTGAACGGCAGGGAGATCATGAGCCTGCTGAAGATTCCATCCGGGCCGAAAATCAAGGAGGTCAAGCAGTTTCTCTGCGAGGCGGTCATCGAAGGCCGGCTCGCACCCGGCGACAAAGAATCCGCCCACAAGCTCGTGCTGGAGAAATTTGGCGGGGAAAGGGGCTGCGGCGCGTGAGATTTGGTTTCTGGGCTGTACCGGCTTTCCATTTCCGCTCTTGCTTCTTCGTCATCCAGGGAGGACATGGGTGTAGTGTTGTTGAATGTAAAATCTTGTGCCGCGGACATCAATTCCGGAGTGTGAGATGGGTGACAGGATCCGAATTACTTTGAATAAAAGCCCGATCGGATACAACAAGAAGCAGAAGGCGACGCTGGTCGCCCTCGGCCTCCGGAAGCTGAACGCCGCCGTCGAGCAGCCGGACCGCCCTGAGATTCGAGGCATGATACGCAAAGTGAGCCATCTGGTCGAGGTATCGGAGGCCGATCAATAACATCGCCGGGGAGGTGATTCTGAGTATGCAAAAGGAAGAGGGAATCCGAGTGGAGGGCGTCATTGAGGAGGCGCTGCCGAACGCCATGTTCAAGGTCAAGCTGGACAACGGCCATCTGGTGTTGGCGCACGTCTCCGGCAAGATGCGCATGCACTTCATCAGGATACTGCCCGGCGACCGGGTGCAGGTCGAGCTTTCCCCCTATGACCTGATGCGCGGCCGCATCACGTATCGGTATAAGTGATTGATCCTCGGAAAAGCACCGCCAGCAGCAGAGCGGCAATCAGAGCTATTCCAGCTCCAAAGTAGAATGGCGCTGATGGGTTGACGGCATCCCACAGGTAACCCGCGATTAAGCTGGCCGGGAGCAAAGCCGCTCCGGTCAGCATGTGATATGCGCCCAAACCCGTTCCTCTCATCCCCACAGCTACGAGATCAGCCGCGAACGCCGTTTGCACTCCTCTCGTCAGGGCCTGAAACAGCCCGTAAAACACGAACAGCGCCCAGATGTCGGCCGGCCGCCTCGCCAGACCGAATCCCGCATAGACAGCGGCGAACACAAGATACCCCGCGAGTATGACATTTCTGCGTCCAAGGTGATCGGATATGGCGCCGGCGCCGGTAGACAGCGCAGCCTCCACAGTGTTGAACAGGGCGTAGAGCAGCAGAATCCTGGCCACGCCGAGGCCGACGTTCTGGGCGCGCAGGATCAGGAACGCATCGCTGAAATTCCCGAGGGAGAATATCGTCGCAACCAGCAGGAAGAGCTTGAAGGGCCGCCTGAAATCCCTAAGCCGCAGTGACGGCGCGGCTGCCCGAGCTTCGGCTTCGTGCGCCGGCTCCCGAACGGCGGCGATCAAAATCAGCACGCCGAGGACCGCGGGAATCCCCGACAGGAGAAATATCTTGCGGTATCCCAGGTGGAGCGAGCGCAGCAGCCAGAATGCCAGCAGCGGCCCGATAACCGCGCCTGCAGTGTCCATCGCGCGGTGGAATCCGAACGATATCCCGCGACTCTCCGGCGGGGTCACGTCCGCGATGAGCGCGTCGCGCGGCGCCGCCCTCACTCCCTTGCCGGCCCTGTCTGCGAACCTGACCCCGAAGACCTGCGGCCAGCTCGTCGTCAGGGCGAACAGCGGCTTGCTGATGGTCGAGAGCCCGTAGCCCACCGCCGTAATCCACTTCCGGCTTCTCAATACATCGCTGAGCCAGCCGGAGAATATCCGCAGCACGCTGGCGGTACTCTCTGCGATGCCCTCTATTAGCCCAACGGCGGTGACCTGTGCATGGAGGACGTTGGTCAGAAACAGCGGTATCAGCGGGTAGATGCCCTCGCTGGATATGTCCGTGAGCAGACTGACTACCCCCAGCACCACCACGGTGCGACTTATTCCCAACCGCCTGCCCGGTGTTGACATTGGTAGCTCCTCGACTTGCATTATAGCCCACCTCGGAAAGCCGGTCAAAGCCGGTATACCATGCTCTGAGGTTAAACCTGTTGTGAACCGGGTACGAACATTTGGCAGTCTTATAATGCTTCTCTCCTAAACATAGCAGACCGTCCTCGTCATCTCGTGTGCGGAGGCCGAACCTTGCGCATCAGACACATCCGCGATAGGCTGATACTGGCTAGTCTTGCCCTCATCTTACCGTTCGCTGCCTGGAACGTGCTGCTGCATGTTTCCAGGCTTCACGAAAATATCCACGAAGCAATAGATTGCCAGCGGGAAGTGGCGGGAGACGTCGCCGGTATATGCACCGATTTTGTCGGCGATATAGTGTCCATAGAGCGCACCGTCGGACTGGCGTTATGGAGCGAGGACGGAATCCCAGGGGCTAGAGCCCCTGCTT
>Ga0315274_10010605_pt1 | contig 13270 bp, 11 predicted proteins | sample YL17G02_20_MG_FD_203700 | JGI IMG/M metagenome (GOLD analysis project Ga0315274, IMG submission 203700) | Sediment microbial communities from Yellowstone Lake, YNP, Wyoming, USA - YL17G02_20 | ecosystem: Environmental > Aquatic > Freshwater > Lake > Sediment | place: USA: Wyoming | collected... | reverse complement strand
ACCTTGAGTGATCAAATCCAGGACTTGACAAATGCCATACAGGAGCCGACAATGCTATACGTAAGCCAGCGATCTACTCTGCTGGCCCAAAGTACTCGTTGTCCAATTGCCGCTGAACCAACACAGGTGGCGTCGTCAAGCGCAGCTTGGCGATGGCGGCTTTCTCGCGCGTAGGACCATCGCCAAAGCCTTCAGCCTTGACGCTGCCACCCGATTCCTTGTGGCCACGTCCACGCTTGCGCAGACATCCACCAAAAGGTGACGCATGCTTACGCAAGCGCAAGCATGGCACCCAGCCACCCCAGCGTAGGGCTGCTTGTAGTGGCGCCGTAAGGCGTTTCTCTCCGAATGCCCTTCCGGGCAAACGGCAAGCAGCCCTGCGCTTGACGCTGCGTGGGGCGCCGGTAGAATGACGGATGATTCCGACCGGTGTCGAGAATGGAAAGGGCAGAGACATGGGAAAGACACTCTCCGGCCGCCTTGGCGTGGTCGTCACGTCCGTCATCGTCGCGGCGCTGCTTGCCGGATGCCAGCAGCCGCAGACTCCCAACGAGAAGCAGGCGAGACTCCTGGCGGCGGAGAACACGGAGCTCAAGCAGAAGCTGGCCAGCCAGCAGACCCGTATGGAGACCCTGCAGAAGCAGCAGGACCAGAAGCTTCAGCAGCGGGAGCAGGAGTTGTCCAAGTGCCAGGCCCGTGCGGAGCAGTTGCAGAGGGACCTCGAAACAGGCATCGCCGAGCGCGTCCGCGACGTCACAACAAAAGTGATGGACGAAAACGCCAGGCTGCGCAAGGAGATCAAGGACCTCCAGGCCGAAATTGAGAAACTCAAGACCCAGACTCCATGAGAGCGATGAACGTTGGTGGTGAAAGGGTAGAGACATGGAGAGGTTCGTAGAGGTTTACGCCGCAGTGGATATCACGCTTGCCTATCTCATCAAGGCGCAGCTTGAGGACGCGGGTATCCCGGTCCAGGTCACCAACGAGTACCTGCAAGGGCTTTATTGTCTCGACGGCATGGTCCCGCGTGTCCTCGTCCCGGCCTCCCGCGCCGAGCAGGCCGTGGAGATCATCAAAAAGATTCAGGGAGCTTCACGGCGTGATCTGGCTCAGGATGAGGAGGGCGATGATGAGGCGGATGGGGGGATGAGGCCGATGATGACTTGGCGGACGATGAGCCATGACCCTCGCCTCGTGCGGAAGAGCTTTCAGACCGCTCCACGGGCCGGAATCGACCTTGGACGGCGGACCCTCGTGATCAGGCGGTCCTTCAGCTAGTCAGTCTTATCCAGCAACCTGATGGTGTCTGCCTTGACTCGCCCTGTGGAGAGTTCGTCACAGAAGAAACGTATGGAAGTGCGTGCCAGCTCGCGCAGGTTCACCAAGAAGCCCGGGAACGTACTACCCGCGATAAGAGGCTTCTGTAGTCTCCTTCATCTATGGATTTCTTTCGTTCGTTATCCACGATCTTGTCGTTGGGTTTGTGGACTATCAGGTCCTCTATTTCTTTGATTGGTCTCGCTCCATGCGCGACCTTGGATCGCAGCCAGAACACACGTCGCGTGAAGTCCCCGACCTTGTCTGTTCGTCTCTCCGTTTGCCTCATCACCGCTACGACTCGCTTAGACAGCTTGTCTTCGACGGCACGCTCATCCTCGCGAACCAACAGTGCCTCCAACGCCGCCTCGTAGGACATCAGAAGCTCAATCGCGACGAATGATTCGCATAAGTGGCGCGGTACGATTTTGCGGTCGGCGTTCTCAAAGTAGTGGATCGCGGTTCTCAAGTGGCTGTTGTCCACCTTGCTGTCTGCCGCGAGGCATTGAGCCAGTTGCTTTCTCAACCGAGAGCACTGCTCCGTGTCGGACAGTCCAAGGTCGTATTCTCCAAGCGCAGGGAGACTGATGCTTTGGCCGTCAGGATTGAAATACCCACAGCAAAGGAGTTCCCCATATATGACGCGGTCAATACGTCTATCCGCCTTCGGCAGTGGCTCAAGCCAGTAGTAAAACTGTCTGCCGATGACCGGGCCTCCCGTCGGCTTAAGAAGGTTCAGCGTTCTCAGCAATTTGTCAAATGGATACCACGATTGCATACCGGCGTGGCGCCAGGACAACTGGAGCTGCTGCAAGCGCAGCTTCAAGCGCGGGTCCGGATTCGTCTTGACCTGGTCCGGGGGGAGTGGCCGTTCAAAACGCGCCCAAGGGAACTCGGCGTACACCTTCAGCTCATCAGACGCCTCCGAAGTCAGGCTCGCCATCTCTGCCCCGCCGAGCAGAGCCTGCAATTCGTCCGGCTGATAGTGCCGAATCTCGAATTTGTCCAGTTTGAGGGAATTCGATACGTTTACGTCATCAAGCAAGCACAGTGAGACGCTTCTCAATTCCTCTCCCATAAGACAAACTCCTGTCAGCTATCCACGGACATCAGGCTTATCACTTGGCACATGCCTTCCCCAAGCCATGCCTGAGGCTGCCGCACTTCGGCGCCCATGAAGCCAATACTCAATCGGGCGCGCGGCTCGTCAGGCACGGATGGGCCTGGGTCCCCATGAAAGACAAAAGGTTCAGTCAACCATCAGCGAGCGTACCCTTTCGCAGTCCCCTGGCCCGCTGCGGTTTAGCGTGGGAGATGCCCAGCAGTCCGTCAATGGAGAGGTCTTCATCGATCAATGGCCAGTGAATGCCATAGCCGGAAGGAGAAACCTCATACTTCGCGCGCTGCTCGCTGGATGAGTGAAGGAGCCGAGGCGAGATGTCTTTCAGGTCAAACACGTATTCTCGCCCATCGATCTGCACCCGCATGCAATCGTTCTCGAAGAGCGGCCCTCTGATCTCATGCACCCTGTTCATTCGAGCGTCTCCTCTGGGACTCGTCCCATTGCTCGTCCTGCATGCGGTCCACCCGCGTGACCGACCTATACTTCCGCGTACGCGCAGACTTTCCTGACGGCCTCGACGCAACTGGGGAGGTTGCCCTGGAGGTGGTGTCGCTGCATGGCGGCGGCGACGAGTCCGACGAACATGGGCTGCGGCCGCAGCGGGCGCGAGGTCAGGCACGGGTGGGCCTGGGTCCCCATGAAGAACGGGTGGGTCGGCAGTTCCAGGATTTGCATGATCGGCTGGTCGGGGGCCCTGCCGGAGAAGACCAGGCCACCCGCCTCCAAGGCGTCAATGTACCGGGGATCGACCTCGTAGCGGTGCCGGAAGCGCATGCGGACCGTGTCCTTCTCGCCAAACAGGTCCCAGGCCAGCGTCTGAGGCGTGATCTTGATGTCCCTGCCGCCCAGCCGCATGTTGCCGCCCAGGCCCTCGATCTTCTTCTGCTCGGGCAGCGTGTCGATCACCGGCTCGGGAGTCTTCGCGTCCAGCTCCGTGCTGTTGGCGTCCTTAAGGCCGCACACGCTGCGGGCGAACTCAATCACGGCCATCTGGAACCCGAAGCACAGGCCCAAGTAGGGCAGGTCATTCTCGCGGGCGTACTTGACGCAGGCGATCTTGCCCTCGGAGCCGCGGGCCCCGAAGCCGCCGGGGACGATGATGCCGTCCACGTCGGCCAGGTGCCGCCGGGCATTCTCATCCGTGATGGACGTGGTATCGATCCACTTGATCTTGACGTCGCAACTCAGGGCGATGCCCGCGTGCTCCAGCGCATGGATGATCGAGGCGTAGCTGTCCCGCACGGAGGTATACTTGCCGGTGATACCGATGGTCGTGTCGTATTTGGCAGCGCCGATCTTGTCGGTGAAGTCGCACCACCTGGCCCAGGCCTTTCGCTCGTGGCGCAGGTTGATGCGGTCCTCGATCCTGAGCAGCCGCAGGACCTCGAAGTCCAGGCCGTGGTCGCGGAGCATGGCGGGGATCATGTAGATGCTCGCGGAATCGTGCAGGCTGATCACTCGCTCCAGGGGCACGTTGCTGTAGACACTGATCTTCTGGCGGGCCTTCTCGTTGACGGGGTTCGTGGCCCGGCAGACGATGATGTCGGGCTGGATGCCGAGCTGCATCACCTGCTTGATGCCGAGCTGGGCGGCCTTGGATTTCTGCTCGCCGAGGGCGGGCGGCTCCATGATATAGGTCAGGGCGACGAAGCAACTGCTGCCCGGCCCTTCCTCGTAGGCCAACTCGCGCATCGCTTCGATAAAGTAGGCGTTTTCGAGGTCGCCGACGGTGCCGCCGATCTCGACGAAGACGACGTCGGCCTTGCTCTCGACGGCGAGCTGGCGCAATCGCAGCTTCACTTCGCCCGTCACATGGGGGATCATCTGCACGTCCCGGCCGAGGTAATCGCCGTGCCGCTCCTTGTGGAGCACGGAGCTGAAGATCTGGCCGCTGGTGGCGAAGTTGGCCCGGCTCAGGTCCTGGTCGAGAATCCGCTCGTAGGTGCCCAGGTCCATGTCCGTTTCCATGCCGTCGTCGAGGACGAAGACCTCGCCGTGGCGGAAGGGATTGAGCGTGCCCGAGTCGATGTTGAGGTAGCCTTCGAGCTTGATGGGCGCCACCTTGAGGCCCTTGTCCTGCAGGAGCTTGGCAAGGCACGAGGAGAAGATCCCCTTGCCCAGCCCGCTCATCACCGTGCCCATGACGAACACGTAGCGGGTCTTGCCCTTGCGGTAGTTCGCCGGCATCGGCGAGAAGAACTCGCTCTCCGTCGAGGTGTCGCTTAGCGAAGCCAACAAGCTTTCATCTTTCTTCATATAAACACACGATTCCAAAAGAGCATCACTCCATTCTGTCATATTAGCAGTCGCCGTGACTTCGCGAATACCCAAACACAGGTTCGAACACATCCAAGGCTTCCATCGCCTTCTTCAAGCTGAGAGAGTGTTCCTTGGCCACAGTGGGATCCCACTGTCCTTCCACAAAGGATATGAGCCTTCCATTGTAGTTCGGACCTACCTTGGCGGTACTGCCGTCCTGCGGAACGATGTCGAGACGTATATCTCCGTTCCTGGACCTCCTGGCCAAGTTCACGAGGAATTCCTTGGGGTCCCGTATTTCATCCACGTTGGCTGGTATACGGTTCTCGTGAACTCCCAAGAACGCCGCAAACGACTCTCGGCACCCCAACACCCACGCTTCAACTTCTCGCACGGCGACCCTGAGCAGTAGATTAGGGTGCCTGGGCAGACCCAACCATTGCCTGATCAGAACCGGTGCGCACTCACACGTGTCCAAGTCCGCCAACACAAGGTACGGCATACCTTTGGCGGCGGCGTTAAGGCCCTTGATCTTCTTCTTGATCCAGCCATACCCATTAGCGGGGTGCGTTTGACCGACCAAGTAGTCTACCGCCGAGCAGCGGAGCAACTTTCGCAACACCGTCTCGCTCAGCATATCCTCGAACACAAGGTTTATACATGTCTCAGGCATCGAATAGCCACAGTTGCGGCCCCATCATCGGCGTGGTTCGCGGAATCACCGCCTCACCGGGTGTGAAACCATTTTCAAGAAGGTCTCTGACCTCCCTTATTGTTGAGGCAACCTCGACCTTAGTACCTTCACCAGTCGGAGTCAGTATGAGTATCTCCTCCCCGCCAATGCCTTGGTCCGACAACAATTCAGCACTGTGCGTGCTGATCAGAACTTGCCGTTTGTGCTTGCTTTGCAGCCGATAGATAATGGCCGCCAAGGTTCTGACGATTGCCGCGTTCAGAGACAGTTCCGGCTCTTCGAGCAGCAGTAGCGACTCGCTCTCGAGCAGTGACCATAACAAAGCTATGAGTCTAAGGGTTCCGTCGGAGAACTGGTCTTCTCGCTGCTTGGCCCCTCTTGGCCTCCAATGCTCATAGACAGCCTCAAGATGAGGGGTGCCAGTCTCATCCTTGATATCTGCAAGTTGTTTCAGTTGAGGAACTGCACCGACCAGAGCGCGTTCGATTTTCCGCAACCGGGACCGGCGGACATTGGCTGGCGTACTCACGACACGCTCAAGGAAACTCCGCCCGAACGGGTCACCTGGGATTCCAGGACCCGTGAATGCACGCGGATTGCGCACCAACTGGGGTACAAGGTGAAGATATGAAACCGATTCAAAGAATCTTGCCAAGCTCCTGAAGTTCTCATTAGCACTGATTTGCTCAAGGTGGGTTTGAGTCAGGCGCATCGGATCTTTGGCGTCCGACTCGTCGGGGCGGCCGAGTATCTGACGCTCGGGATTCCATATTCGCTCATACACGACAATGGGCAATCTGGCACCGCCATGCTGCTGTTTGATGCCGACAGCGTATTTCCATAAGTAAGGTTGTCCACTTGCCTCGGCCAAGCTGACTTCAATCGCAACGTCTGGTTCCCTTCTCGCCGCTAAACAGCGTATCTTCGAGAGCCCCCCTCTCTCCTCAATCGCCTGTTGCAGTCCTCCGCCTCGTTTGACAATGTCTCGAAGGAATCGAAAGACATCGAGGAGGTTAGATTTCCCGGAAGCATTGGGTCCGGCCAGGAAGACCCTGTTTCGCAAGGAGACGTCAACATTTCGGAAGTTCCTCCAATTCTTCAGGACAAGATGGGAAACAATCATAACTGTCCCTCACGATTTCTTCTTGCCTGTCTCTTCACAAACGCCGCGTACTGCTCGGGGGTGTCGATGCCTTCGCAGGTGTGCTCGACTTTGCCGACGAGAATCGTGTAGCCGTTCTCGATGGCCCGGAGCTGCTCCAGTTTTTCGAGCTTCTCCAGCGGCGTTTGCGGCAGCGAGGTGATCCCCAATAGAAAATCCCTGCGATAGGCGTAAATCCCAATATGACGCAGATAATGACTCACGTCGCCGACGCCCGCACGCTCCCGGTCATAGGGAATCACCGAGCGGGAGAAATAGATGGCTTTTCCGTTCGCATCCACAATTACCTTAACCACGTTTGGGTCGGCGATTTGTTCACGGGTCGCGAAGGCGGCGGCCAGGGTGGCCATCGGGGCATCGGGGTCGTCGAGCAGCAGCCGGGCAAGGTAGTCGATATGCTCGGGGTTGATCTGGGGCTCATCGCCCTGGACGTTGATCACGATCCCCGCGTCGCTCTTGCCGACGGCCTCAGCGATGCGGTCCGTGCCGCTTTGATGGTTCGCCGAGGTCAGGACGCACTCAGCCCCGAACTGCCGGGCCGCCTGCACGATCCGCTCATCGTCGGCGGCGATCACCACGCGCTGCGGCAGTTTCGCCTTGCGGGCCTGCTCCCACGTGTGCTGAATGAGGTACTTGCCCGTATCTTGGGCGAGAACTTTCGCGGGGAACCTGGTGGACGCGTAGCGAGCAGGAATACAGACTACTATCTTCACGGTGCCCTACACCCGAACGCCAACCATCCTGTCCGGCGGTCGGTAACGCATTTTTGTTCGGAAAGGACCTTTCCGTTGTGGCGACGTGCCCCAACACATACAGTTGCCATGATACGGCCCCGGCCCGGTAATGTCAACAGCCGCGAGGGAATTCTGCCCCTGTCAGTCGGCAGGGCCGATCTGCTCGAACGGGATTCGCTGGAAACCCGCCAGCGAGTACGCCGGCGAATCGTCGCGCAGGGCCAGGTTCAGCTTCTGCTCATCGACGAACCGCGGGTCCTGGTCCTCGATGTTGTTCTCGATGGTGTAGAAGTCGAACCCGCCGCAGGCCCCGAGGCAGTTCTTTTCGAGCCACCGCTTGTTCCGCCAGCCGATGTTGCCGCGGATGACGCAGCCTTCCGGCTCCTTGGCCTGCTCGTAGCCGTTGTCGAGGATGTGGGCCAGGCGCGGGTAGCGCGTGCTCCACGGCGGCTCCGTGTAGTTGTACCGCTTGATCTTGTCGAGCAGCTTCCAGCTCTCGTCCTTATCGATCCAGACCTTGCCGCGGCGGTCGGTGAAATGGGCCGAGCCGCATTTGACGATCACGTTGTTCTCGATGGTATTGTCCCGTCCCCCGCCGCACATGATCGCCCGCCCACTGATCTGGTAAAAAACATTGCCGAAGACCGTGATGCCACTGGCACAGTCATCGAGGTAGACGGCGTGAACGCCGTTGGAGCCGGGCAGGCCACTCTGGATGTCATGGAAGAAGTTGTGGCGGATGACGTTGCCGCGCAGGCCCCAGTCCCGGCCGCAATAGATCGAGCCAGCGTCGTCCACCTCGTAGCAGACACCGTAAATTTCGTTCCGCTCGATCAGATGTTCGTTGCCGCCGAAGAGGATCGCTGAGTGCGGCCCATCATGGAGCAGGTTGTTGGCGGCGATGCAGCCGACGCCGTTGATCTGGACCGCCGGAGCGTAGGTCCGCTCCCACCGGCCGAAATCGTGGATGCGGCAGTCGCGCACGAAGTTCCCGCACGAGATCAACTGGCGGCGGTCCCCGCCCAAGAGGATCACGCCCGTCTCGCCGATACCATGAATCTCGCAGTGCGCGACGCCGTTATTCTCGCCCGACAACGTGATCCCATCCTTGCGGATGTTGCGGATCGTGCAGTTGGCGACGAGATTGTCACGCCCGCCGGAAATCTCGATGCCGTCGTCCGCGCCCATCTCTATGGTGAGCCCCTCCAGGCGGATGTACGATGCGTCTTTCAGGGAGATCATCGGCTCGGCCGGCGTGGACATGAGAATCTCCGCATTGTCGAGGCCAGACGAGGGCCAGAAGTATAGAATCGCCCGGTCCCGGTCGTGGTACCATTCGCCGGGCCGGTCGATCTCCTGCACGAGGTTGAGAACGTAATAAGGCTTGTTCGCCTGGATTCCGTAGCTTGGTGATTTGGCCAGCGTGATCTTCTTATTTGTCGTGTCTATCGCCGCGATCTTTTCAATGCGATTCGCCCACCCGTGACGCCAATAGCCGGAGGCGTACGCGTCGGGAGCTGTAGCCCACCGCTCCGGCCGGGGATCCGCGTAGCCGAACGTGATGTCATTCTCCGCCGAGGTCGTGCGTACGAATCCTTCATTGGGCCAGCGCGCCAATGGCATCAACTCGCCGTTGAGGCTCAACTCCATCCTCAGCGGGTCGGAGGATTCCGTGATACCCTGCGAAGACAGCCCAGCCTGGAGGCATTGGCCGCGAGCGGCCGGATCGAGGCCGGACCATACCGGATTGGCCTGCGTAACCAGCGAGAACCGGTCAGCCCTGAGCTCCCGTCCGCCGATCAGGCGGACCTTCTCGCCTGGATAGGCCCGGTAAATGATCGGTTTGTCCGGCTCGCCTGAATCCTGGCCGGTGAGAGCGAAGGACTGCGTGAGGAAGTGCTTGCCCTCACGGAGCCAGACCGTGACGCCGCCGCTGGGCAGACCCTGTGCCCTCTGCTGCCGGATGGTGTCCCTGGCCTTCTCCAGCGTCGCGAACGGCTTCTCCACTGTGCCGGCATTCGTATCGTTGCCGTCCGTCGCGACGTAGAAACTGTGCGGGCGGACCGCCTCGCGGATGGCGATGAGCTGCTTGATGTGAGGCTCATAGATCCTGCCCTCGGACGAGCAGGGGATGTCCATCGTAACGGTGCCGCCCTGGGCGTTGACCCTGCGGATGTAGTCGATCATCCACTCGCTCGACCTGCGGGGCCCGTCGGCTTTGCCCCACTGCGTGCCGAGGTAGGACAGCAGATGCCATTGCAGGCCGCCTTGTGCCGGGTTCGATTGGGGGGTCGCGCCGAACTCGTTCTGCTCGCCGGCGGTGTAGTCCTGCTGGTCCGTGAGCTTGTTGAAGGCGTGCCGGATATCGGCGCCCGGATTGAACGCAACGATGCTGCCGGGATTGCCGGCGCGTACGGCCGCCGCCCAGGTGTTCCAGTTGAAGGGCTGGGACAGGTCGTCCCAGCCGGCCCGGTTGTACGACCCGTCGAACCACCAGCCCGCAACCTTCCCGCCGTAGCGCAGCGACCATTCGCGGATCACGTCGGACCACTGGCGGGTGAATTCCTGCGGCGCGGGCTGTTGCTCGTTGACGTCGTTCAGGTTTGCCATCGCCCGCTTGTCCTGCTGCGGGCTGCGCGAGGGCAGATAGAGCATCAAGCGAATCCCACGCTTGTGCAAGGCGTCGGCGATCTCCATCGGCAGGTCCCGCCTCGAGCAGCGCTGGCCGCTCTCATAGCCGGCGCATTTCTCGTACACCTCGTTGGGACTGCAATAGTAGCCCGAGTTCTGCCCGAGCGTAAAGACAAGATACGCGGCCCCGGTCTGGGCGATCTGGCTGGCGAATCGCTCGACCTCGAAGGAGTCGACCGTCTTATCCCACTCGGGTCCGCCGCCGAGGTAGTGCACGAAGACCCCGTATCCGGCCTCTGTGAGCCAACCCTTTTCCTGAGCATTCCCCGACGACGCAAGGACGTGCCCTGCCGCACAGAGAAGGGTCATGACTGTCAATGCGACCTGCCTCATCGATAATCTCCTTCCTATAGATGCGCTCCGCAATCAGAGCCGCTCCGGCACGACAAAAGGCATGCGGTAGTTGCGCGAGACGAGCATGTTGGCTGACTCACTGAATGGGCCGGTGAATCGCTCCCGCTGCGGGTCAAACGTGAGCATGGAACCCATACGGATCGGCGCCCTTTTCAAATCGATCTCATTGGCGTCCAAGTGGGCCAAGAAGCGGTCAAAGGTCTCGGCCAGGGCCTTCTCGCCTTTGACAGCCTCGCGGGCCTCGTCGGCGGGAGTCTCCTTTCCTACGCGATAGGAGATGTTGCCCAAGTGGACCAGGGCGGCGGAGAAATGGCCCTGCAGGACCGGGGTGACAAGGTCCTCCGTGCGCCGGCTGCGGATGGCATCGAGGAAGTTCGTGCGCAGGTCGGGCGTCGTCGGCTCGAACTTCCTGATGACCTTGCCGTTGTTGTCGTAGGCGGCCGTGCCTCGCCCGGAATCGCACGCGACATAGCCGCCCTCGCAGCGGATGATCGTGCCGATTTGTGTGCTGCTGTACTCGTCCATGTCGGAGGCTCGCCAGTCATCCTTGCGCAGTGCTTTGCTCTTGGGCAGGCCGCGGACCTCGAAGAGGATCGGGGCCGGCTCATAATCGAGGAAGATGATCTGCGTGTTCGGCGTTTCGCCGTCGTCTTCGTAGCCGAAGCGGCCGCCCAGACTCATCACGTGCGCGGGCAGCGTGTTCTGGCCCAGGCCCCAGCGACAGCCGTCCATGTAGTGGATGCCCATATTGCCGAGGTCGCCGTTGCCGGTGTTCCAATCCCAATGCCAGTCGTAGTGCAGTTGCTCTCGCATCAGGGGGCGTTTGTCGGCGGGGCCGCACCAGAGATCGTAGTTCAGGGAATCCGGAATCGGCTGCGGGCCGGCGACTTTCCCGATGCTCGACCGGGGTTTGTAGTTGAGGCCGTGCGCGTAAAGGACCTTGCCGAGACTGCCCTGCCGGACGTATTCCAGGGCCTCCGCGAAGCCCGTCCGCTCGCGCGGGCCGTGCGGGGCCTGCACGATCCGCTTGTACTTGCGGGCCGCCTCGACCATCCGCCGGCCCTCGAAGATCGTGTGGGCCGTGGGTTTCTGCACGTACACGTCCTTGCCGGCCTGGCACGCCCAGATCGTCGCCAGCGCGTGCCAGTGATTCGGCGTCGTGACGATGACGGCGTCGACATCCTTATCCTCGAGCAGCTCGCGCAGGTCCGCGTAGGCCTTGACGTTCGGGTCCTTCTCGCGGAGCTTCTTCACCTGCGGCATGAGATTGTCGCTGTCGCAGTCGCACAGGGCCGTGATGCGGACGCCGGGGATGGGCAGGAAGGCGGCGATTTCCTTTTTGCCCATGCCGCCGATCTTCACGCTGGACCCGACCCCGATGACCCCTAACCGGATCGCATCGTTGGCGCCGAGCACCTTCGATAGCGGCGAGGCAACCACGGCCCCGGCCACCAGTGAGCTGCGAAGAAACTGCCTTCGATTCAAAGTGTGCATTTCAATTCTCCAAATCTCACGTATGCCCTCTGTTGGGTGGCATCGTCAAGCGCAGCTTGGCGATGGTTTGCCCATCCGCCATCGCCAAGGCCTTCGGCCTTGACGCTGCCACCCCCTGCCTGCATCGTCGTACCCCATGCTCAGATGGCGTCCTGCAGAGCGAGAAAGAGCGTGCGGTAGTACTTCATCAATCGGATGGGTTCGGGACTTTCGGGGATCTCCGCGTCGCAATAGCCCTGATAGCCGGATTGCCTGAGCAGTTGGAACAGCCTGCGATACGGGTAATCATCGCACAGATCGTGCATGTGCACGTTGCGAACGCGGTCCTTGACGCTGTCATAGTTGGCCTCCAGGCCGGGGCCCTTCACGTCGTTCGGGTCGCAGTTCCAGTTCACGTACACGTACGGGCTTTCGGAGTAATCGACCATCTTCCTGACCTTGGCGACGATGTTCGTGCCGCTGCCGTGGACTTCGAGGCGGATGTCCACGCCGTGATCGTGCCCGAACTGGCCGACCTCCGCGAGCGACTTGCCGATCTGCCGCAGCGTCTGCTCCTCCGGGATGCCTTTGTTCACGAGCAGCGCGTTGGGGAAGACGCGGATGCCGATGGCGCCGAGGTCCTGCGCGAGGATCGTGTACTCTTTCGTGCCCTCGATGTTCTTTCGCAGCTCGGCGGGATCGGGATAATGGTAGCCGAACCCGCTGGCCAGGCTGATCTTGAGGCCGGCGTCCTCGAAGCGCTTGCGGACCTCGCGCCGCTGGTCCTCGCTCAGGGCCACCTCGACGTGGTGGGCGTGGGTCGTGCGAAGCTCGATGTGCTCGAACCCCGTCGCGGTGCAGTTCTTGATGATGGTCGGGATGTCCCAGTCCTTGGCCAGGTTGTAGCTCATCAGTCCCAGCCGCAACGGGCTTTTCGATTGCGGATTGGGGATTGCGGACGGCCCATTGGCGGCGTACGCCGAATTGGCAAGCAGGGCCGATGCCGCCAGCGCCGAAGTCTTCAAAACGTCTCTCCGGGTGAACTCGTGTGACATATCGATTCCTCCAAACACCGTTGGGGGGCACGCTGCGTACGACACGCCCCACAGTTGCTCATGGTACCGGCTGATTAGGAGCCGTCAACGCCTATTCCCGATTCACTGGGGCAGTGAGCATTCCCTGTTCGAGCCGCAGCTTGAGCTATGCCTGTCGCCCTTGTTGCCAACCATCGTGTTGCACTTCGCATGTTCATGCGCCGGGGTCAAAACAGGAGTTTCTGCACCGTCGTCCTGTCACCCCTGCGGGCGATCTGCACGATGCCGCACGGTGCGTCGCACGCAGTCTTCTCGCAGCTCTCGCAGGGTGTGCAAGATTTTTTTCTGGCGCGATGCAATTCCTTTGTTTACAGTGACTTATGAACCTTATACGAAAGGAGATTAAGTCATGGAAGGTAAACGGGTTAG
>Ga0315274_10010603_pt1 | contig 13270 bp, 11 predicted proteins | sample YL17G02_20_MG_FD_203700 | JGI IMG/M metagenome (GOLD analysis project Ga0315274, IMG submission 203700) | Sediment microbial communities from Yellowstone Lake, YNP, Wyoming, USA - YL17G02_20 | ecosystem: Environmental > Aquatic > Freshwater > Lake > Sediment | place: USA: Wyoming | collected... | reverse complement strand
AGTCTCCCAGCCGGTCGACGTCCCTGTCGATGTCGGCGTCTCCGTCAGCGGCTCCTGCGAGGCTCATTCGCCGGCTGCGGCAGAGTCCGCACGTCAACGAAGAACTCCACTGGCTGTTCTTCCACCAGTTCCAGCTCGACCTCGAAGTCGGCCTGGGCGCGGCGACCGGCCATCAGCAGACGCATGGGGAAGTCGGGCTTGAAGGCGTCGACCCGACCATCATGTTGCAGTGGTCTGACGATGGCGGGCATACCTGGAGTGACGAGTACTGGGTATCTGCTGGCAGATTAGGGCTTTACAAGCATAGGGCGATGTGGCGTAGACTAGGCCGGGGTCGGACCCGTACATGGCGCGTGGTGATGACCGATCCGGTCGCGTGGCACATCCTTGACGCCTACGTCCAGACAAACCAGGGGTTACGGTAATGGCGTGGAGCCCAACGCTCACTGATAACGGGTGGTTTCCCAAACTCTCTCCCACGGGCCAATATGTCGCGTTTGGCACTAGAGAAGTGTGGCTGGCCGAACTCTCCGGGCCTGATACCGCTGAAGGCGGAGAAATCCTGATTGGCCCTGATCCCGCCCTTGGTCACGATGTCTGGGGCAGCGGTGGGACGAATCTCCGCTGGTATGTCGTCGGATGGCTCAGCGAGACGGAACTGCTCTACGTGCGCGGGTCGTTTGCAGGCGAAACCATCTCCGGCGGCTTCACCTTCTGGCTCTACGACACCGATGCCATGACCTCGACCGAACAGGTCGCGCTGGGCACCTATGCCGATCTGAGCGATTTCGACGCCCGGAATGGCCATTGGATTGCCAGTCTCGCCGGGAGTCCCTCTCGCGTCTGGATTGACGGCACCGAATTGACCGCTCCGGGTGGCTGGGATGTCAGCATTGACGGGGATGACGCCATCATTTCCGGGTATGCGCCGGGAGGCCCGACCTGCTGGCATGACGCGGTTGTCACCGCTGTCCATCCCATTCACGAAGAAAACACGGGCTGGGTTCGCGAAGGGGTCTTTACGGCCAAGCTTCAGAATGGCCGGTGTGTGATGTGGGCCCTCGCGGCCCCGACACTGGTGGATATCACGAATGTCCCAGTAGGGATTGGCTATACCAACACCCTGCACTGCCATGGCTGGTATTTCCAGATCCTCGAGCATGTCGGCGCGGCTGACGAGACGATGTTGCAGTACTACGCATCTGGGCAAGCTCCTATCCGGGTGGCTCGGCCACTGGGGTCACAAGGCTGGCTGGACGTCATCTACGACCCCACGACCATGCTCTTTGTGGTGGCCACGCTCCACGATGGCGGGGTCATGGTCATTGATTGGGTGGCGGGTGGCGACACCGCTGTCGTGACCATCACCTATACGGATCCCCCTCCGCTCCAGCAGTTTGTCATCGACCCGAAGAGTGGACAGGCGACCCGTCCCTGGTCTGTCTGGTTCGAGGCCCAGCGCCGGCATACCAGTACACATCCCTATGGGTATGTGAGCGATAACGTCATTCTCGGACGGGCGACCGGCACCTTTGGCCCCGCCTATCCACTCGGCATCGGTACAGGGATGACGACGACCAGTGGCAATCTCACCGCAGACCCGTCGACGTTCATTCTCCGTGGGCTGCGGATTGACCAGCCGCTCGCGACGGCGGTCCTGACTGGCACGCTCTACAACGTGACAGACGAGGGCATTATCGAACGGTCCAACGGAACCACCTGGGAACTCTTCGGATAGGACTGGTATGTCTAAAGTTAGTGTCATCATTCCTGCTCGGAACGAAGAGTATCTCGCGCCCACTGTCGCCGACATTCTCAAGCAAGCCACAGGAGACATCGAGGTCTGTGTCGTCTTAGATGGCTGGTGGCCGAGTCCTGCGCTACCTGATGACAAGCGGGTGAAGATCCTGCACTGGGGCACAGCACAAGGGCTGCGCCAGTCCATCAATGCGGGCATGGCGATGGCGACGGGCGACTATCTGATGAAGCTCGACGCCCATTGTGCGCTCGCCAAAGGCTTCGACCAGACGCTGGCTGCGGCGTGTGAGGAACACGATCTGGTCGTGCCGGCCAAGTATTCCCTGATTCCTGAGACCTGGGAGAAGTTCCGCGATCCGTGGCATTACTTCTTTCTGACATGGCCTTGGGATGAGACGCGCCAGCCGTGGGGGATGCACGAGGTCGCGTATGAGAAGATTGGGAGTCCCGCTCCGCTCACCCCTCTCAATCAGGCGCTCCCCATCGACGACATCCTCACGTTTCAAGGCTCCGCGTGGATGCTGCGCCGAGCGCAGTGGGACCGGCTTGGGCCGATGGATGCCGCGCATTACTACTTCGCCCACGAAGCCGTCGAATTGGGCCTCAAGATGTGGCTGAGCGGAGGTCGGTGCCGCATCGTCAAGACGACGTGGTACGCCCATTTGCACAAGGGCCGGGCGCATCGCCGCGCCTTTGCGCGTCACAAGAATCCTTGGGCGGAGGCGGTTGAATGGTCGACCAAGTACTGGCTAGCTGACCAGTGGCCAGCCCGCATCCATGACTTTGCCTGGGCCTATGAGAAGTTCGGACCACTCCCGGGCTGGCCTGAGAACGGCGCGATTGAGGCGAAGAAGAGGATTCTCGGATGATGGTCGATATCTTCCCGTTCTTTAATGAACTGGACATCCTCGAGATCCGCCTGCGCGAACTGGACGGGATTGTCGATCGCTTCGTCGCTATTCAATGCGAGGAGACCCACGCAGGACTGACGAAGCCTATCTATCTCGACCCGAGTGACCCACGGTGGGCGCCGTGGGCGGGACGACTGACGACGGCGATCATCCCGCCGACTCGGAACGCGAAGAATCGATGGGACCGCGAACGCGCTCCCCGTGATGCTACGGTGTCGCTGCTGGCGGATCTCGCCGATGACGATGTCGTGCTCATGTCAGATGTGGACGAGATTCCCGAAACCAAGACGGTCGCCGCGCACATCGGGTCTCTGACGTCTGATGTCTGGGTCGGATTCGCGTTGATGTGCTGCGCCTATTATCTCAATCTCCGCACGCCCGGACGGCATCTCTGCGTGGCCCTGGCTCGGATGGACACCGTCCGACGTATCGGGGGACAAGGCTTCCGTGACCAACGCTTGACCCCGCCGATAGGCCCGATCCCCGCTGGCTGGCATTTCTCCTATATGGGTGGCATCTCCGCGATTATCCAGAAGCTCGCCGCCTATGCTCATGAGGAATACGACACCGAGACGCTGAGAAACCCGGCGCTCTGGCAGGCAGAAATCGAAGCGCGGCATGTGCCGTTTCGGATCAAGTGGCGGCACTTACATCAACTTCCCCTCGACCGCTTGCCGATAGAGATCGCCCGACACCCTAACCGCTACGCCCATTTACTCGCTCCAAGGAGAACTAATGTCTCTCAGCACGCCTGACGATGTCCTACTCGCGCTCTCACGCCGCTACCCGGAGATGGCGGTAGAGCCTCCCTACCCGGTCTATATCAAGGGCGCGAGTCGCAACCATCTGCCCGAGTTCTTTCGTGACCTGGGCTTCACGAAGGGCGCGGAGATTGGCGTGTTCAAGGGGGTCTACAGCGAGCAACTCTGCCAGGGCAATCCGAACCTGAGACTTCTGTGCGTCGATCCCTATCTCAAATATCCCGACTTCCGCGATCAGATTGACCAGACGATGTTTGATGAGGCCAAGAAGGAAGCGGACAAACGGCTGGCCCCGTATGATTGCACGTTCATCCGGCGCATGAGTACGCACGCGGCCCAGGATATCCGCGACGGCTCACTCGACTTCATCTACATCGACGGCAACCACCAGTTTGAGTTTGTGGTCGCCGACCTTGCGGCGTGGATTCCCAAGGTGCGTGTCGGCGGGATCATCGCGGGCCATGACTACAAGAGCATCCCGAATCATCCCGCGCTCACCGTGGTCGAAGCGATTGATGGCTGGACTCGCGCCTACTCGGTCGCGCCGTGGTTTGTCCTCGGGCGTACCAAGGCCAAGGCCAGCGAGCACCGTGACAAGTATCGGTCGTGGATGTGGGTGCAGCGATGATGTGCGTGGTGAGCGCCAATCTCGGGAACTTCGATGCGCCGCTGCCCCATGTGGCGCAGGAATGGGTCGGGGTCAGCTATGCGCTCTTTACCGATGTGAACATGCCGCCTCGGCCCAAGGCGATGACCCCACGCCTCCAAGCCAAGATCCCCAAGATGTTCGCCTGGGACATGCGCCCGGACTTCGAGTCCTATCTCTGGATCGATGCCTCACTCTGCCTCTCGAAGCCGGATTCAGCGGCGTGGTTTCTGGAGCAACTCGGAACGAATGACATCGTGGTCTTCAGGCATCCGCATCGCAAGACGATCCATGAGGAGGCGGCGTTTGTGCGAAGGAAGATCGAGGAGTCGCATCCCTATCTGGTCTCCCGATACGCGGGAGAAGACATTGACGGCCAGATCCGGGCCATCGAGCGGGATCCGTTCTATGTCGACGACCACCTCTATAATGCCGGCGCGTTCTGCTACCGGCCCACAGAGAAGATCAAGGCGGCGATGACGGAGTGGTGGGTCCATACCACCCGGTTCCACTGTATCGACCAGCTCGCCTTTTCCTACGTCTTGCGTCACTGCGCGGTCTCGGTGATCAACGAGAAAATCCACGAAGCCAGCCATCTGGCCTGGACCCGAAAGAAAGGCCATGGCTAGTCTGACTGTCGTCATCCCGTCTCGGCAAGAGGAGTGGCTCAACCGGACCATCGAGGGACTGGTCACGAACATGCGTGGCGATACTCGCGTCATCGCGGTCTTAGACGGCGCATGGCCGATTGTGGGCGTTCCCGACCATCCGAACGTGCATCTCATCTATCACCCTGAAAGCATCGGCCAGCGAGCGGCGACGAACGAAGGCGTCCGCGTCTCAACCAGCGACTACGTGATGAAGCTGGATGCCCACTGCGCGGTTGACGAAGGCTTTGACGTCAAGCTCATGCAGCCGTACGAGGACGGGGAACTCGAGCGGAACGTCACGACGATTCCCAGGATGTATAACCTGCATGTGTTCAACTGGGTCTGCCGCCAGTGCAAGGCCGACGTCTACCAGGGACCGAAGCCGACCGTGTGCAAGGCGTGTGCAGCAGAAGATCCCTATGACCGCGTGGTGGTCTGGCAACCCCGGTGGAATCGACTGACCGACTTCGCCCGGTTCGATAGTGAACCGCACTTCCAGTACGCCTCAAATCATAAACATCGGCCAGCCCTGCAAGGCGATTTCCCCGAGGTGATGTCGAGCGTCGGGGCGTGCTGCTTTATGCGCCGAGACCGCTGGGACGAGATTGGCGGGCTGGATGAATCCTTCGGGAGCTGGGGCAGTTTCGGCATCGAGATCTCCTGCAAGTCATGGCTGAGTGGTGGACGGCAAGTGACCAATAGGCGCACATGGTTCTCGCATCTGTTCCGCACGCAGCCCGGCTTCGGCTTTCCCTACCATATGCCTCAGAATCAAGCGGACCATGCGAAACGCAAGTCTCGCGACATGTGGTTCAACAACAAGTGGCCCGGTCAAACTCGGCCTCTGTCATGGCTCATCGAACACTTTTGGCCCGTCGCTGGATGGTCAGAGCCAGCGTACGCAAAGACGTGGGGCGAAGTGCAAGAGGCGGGGAAGCGGTTTATTCAAGCGACCACGCCCCCGACAAGTGAGCCAGAAGGGCTGTCACTCGTTCGACCGGGGACCGGATCGGGAGCCGCGTCAGAGCAGTTGATGTCTAAGGGCATCCTCTACTATTCAGACGGTCATGCGCCGGAAGAGGTGCTGAAACTGTGCCGCGCTCGGCTGAAACGATCGGCAGAAGGCCTCCCGATTGTATCTGTGACCTTGACACCGCTGGATTTTGGGAGCAACATCGTGGTGCAGTTCGAGCGAGGCAAGCTCACGATGCTGAAACAGATCGTGGCTGGCCTCGAAGCGTTGGACTGCGATGTCGTGTTCTTCGCGGAGCATGATGTCGTATATTCCAGCAGCCATTTCATCTTCGAGCCGCCCAGACTCGACCGTTTTTACTACAACGGCAACGTGTGGCGGGTCGATATGGAGACTGGACGGGCTGTAACCTACGACATGCACTCCCTCTCTGGGATGTGCGCGTCCCGTATGCTCCTCCTCGATCACTACCGCCAATTCCTGTCACACGTCGAAGTCAACGGCTTGCCGATGCGCCACCGCTATGAGCCTGGGATTCGGGAAGGGCTCTTTGAGGTCTGGCAGTCGGAATATCCGAATGTCGATATCCGCCACGGGATGAACCTCACGGCCTCCCGCTGGTCCCCCGATGAGTTTCATGACAAGTCCACCTGCCAGAACTGGGTGGAGGCGGACGAGATTCCCGGCTGGGGCAAGACCAAAGGGCGGTTCGACGTCTGGTTACAGGAGCAGTGGTGAATACGCGCCAGCTCCCCGTCGCCGAATGGCCCCGTCTCGCTGATACCGTCCTCGTCAATGTCTGGGACACCCTCTCCCCTGACCATACCCGTGTCGTCGTGGTCGAAGATGACAAGGGCAAGATTGTCGGCACCTGTGCGGTGATGACCTTTGTCCACGTTGAGGGACTCGGGATTGCCGAGGACTGCCGGAAGCAGGGCGCGGTCTGGCGCCGGCTGATGCACGGGGTTGGGAAGGTGGCGGAAGAGATTGGCGTCCGAGCGATGGTAGCGGGGTCGGCGGACGAGGAGATGTCTGACTATCTGGCCCGGATGGGGACGACCCCACTGGATGCCCAGTTTTGTGCCGTGCCAATGAACCAGTATCTTGGCCAGAAGGAGTCGTAGCGATGCGAGAGGATATGGGTAAAGGAGTGCGTCATGGCTGATTATGTGACACCCGCGATAGGGATTGTTACGGGACTCTGGAATGCGTACCAGACCCGGAAGACCGCTGAAAAGGCGACCACCACGCAGATGGCGGCGGGGAATAAGGCACAAGGCCAACTAGACGCGGTCTATCGTCAGTCATCGGCGAACTTCGCGCCCTTCATCGCGACGGGAACGCAAGCCAATTCGATGCTTGGCACGATGATGGGGATGGGCGGCACGGCCACGCCGACGCCGTCATATGCCCCACCGGCCCAGACGGCTGCACAGCCGATCCAGCAACCGCCACAACAGGCGCCTCCAGAGACCATGCCCCCGGGTGGTGGCACGCCTCCGCAGGCGGACACGCAGATGTCGCTCGGACAGACGATGAGTGCCTCTGGCCCGCAGTCGGGGTATGTGCGGATGCGAGCCCCAGACGGGTCGGTAGAGGGCGTGCATCCCAGTGCGGTCCCGCACTTCCAGCAACGTGGCGCTCGAGTGATTCAGTAGGAGACGATGATGGCTGACACATGGTTTACACAGAATGCGCCTACTGGAGGGACAGCCGCTCTTCTTCAGTCAACGGCGCGAAGAGGGAATGCCACGAGCGTCCTTGGGTCGACCGTGGCTGGCGCAGGATACGGTGCGCTGGCCGGTAGCGTTATGGGAGGCATCGGTATTGGCCCTGGCATCGGCGCGGCCACCGGGGCGACCTATGGGGCCATGCACGGACTGGCGAAGAAGTGGGGCAGCAACAGCGAGCAACACAAGACCTCAGACATCGCCTATGCGGATGCGCGGAACCTCATCGCCCAAGCCTTCCGTGAATCCATGGGTCGCGAACCGACCGACCAGGAAATCACGAACGAGATTGGCACGCCCCAGATGGGCGAGTGGGTCAATCAGAATCGGTATGCCAGCGCGATCCAGAAGATCCAGAGCTATCCCGAAGCGCAAGCCTACAAAGCCTCTGGCGTGGCCGCAGGCGCGGCAGGGACCGGCTCCTCCACACTGGGCTCCACGATGGGCGCAGGTGCTGGGATGACCCCTGAAGACGTGATGAAGCTCGACCCCGGTTTCAAGTTCCGACTCGGCGAGGGGCTTCAGGCCATCGAGCGCAGCGCCGCCGCGAAGGGGACGTTGCTCACGGGTGGCACGATGAAAGACTTGGTCCAGTACGGACAGGGCTTCGCCAGCAACGAATACAGTAAGATCTTCGACCGCTACAGTTCGATGGCTGACCGAGCGTTGAATGCCTCGAACATGCAAGCCGACACCGGATCGTGGTATGGGGGAAACTCCATGAACAACACGACGAATATGGGGAACGTGGCGGCAGCGGGACAGGTGTCTTCAGGGAATGCGATGCAGGCGGGCGTGACGGGAGCCATCAACACAGGGCTGGACTGGTGGACGCAGTACCAGAAGGACAAGGCCAAAACCACGACGATTCCTTCCTTTGCGAAGTCCAACGCCGGGAACGACACCGGGACGTTCGGTTAGGAGCCTGCCATGCCGCTGGACTATAACATTGCCTTCAAGGCTGGCGACGGTGTTCCTGCCGTGGCCACGCGGACGTCGTTGCTAAAAGACTCGCTGGGTCTTGATATCGAAACAGCCAAACTCGACGCGATCACGCGAGAGGCCGCGCAGGATGCCGGGATCCAGGCCATCTTCAAGAACGCGAAAGACCCCGAAGAAGCACTCAAACAAGTGCAGATGTCCTATCCCCACGAATGGGGCGCGATGCGGAAAGACCTTGACGCTCACTACGAGAATGTCTGGACTGAGCAAGTCAAGAAGGATAACCATGCCATCGCCACCACGAAGTTCATCGGGGAGAGCGCCAGGGCAGTGACGGATGAAGCCTCCTTCAACGTCTTCGAGTATGTGACCAGAGACCTCCGTCAGAAGATGGGGATCCCCTTGTCGCCCTGGGACGCCGGGGGCCGGGAGACGGTGGCAACACTGAGCCACTATGGGGAAACGTCAACCGACCGGCTGAACGCCCAACGGGAACGCCATCAGTCGTATCTCACGGACCAACTCAAGGAGGCCGGAGTCCTGGGAGAGTTCGCGTCAGCGGAGAACCAAGTGGACTGGAACCAAGCCCATGCTCATGCGGGAGAGTTGGGGTTTGGCACGCATTTCACCGAATCAATGGGGATGGTCTATGACGCCAATAGCGTGGTTCGCGCACGGCGTCAATGGGATCTGGCGAGGCAAAAAACATCGACGCAAAGCGACGTGAAAGTCGGATCGCTCGAGGACTATATCTCCCGCAAGTTCGGTCAGAATCCTACGCCAGAGCAGATTCTCGCGGCCAACAAGGAGTTCAAGCCCACCACGCTCAGCGGTATGAACGCGCTCTATTCGGATATTGATCCGGTCGCGATTGCCGACGCGATTGAGGCTGGCGACCAGTCGCCCATCATTACTGACTTAGGGCGACCCGCCGCCGCAGCGGTATCCTCTGAACTCGCACGACGGGGATTCAGCCTCGCGAGAAAACAATCCGAATGGAAGTCGATCCAGCGGTTCTACCTCTCTAAGCAAAGCACGCAACAGTTGAGAATCCGTCAGTCGGCTGATGTCATCTTGCAGTCAACCGACGCGATTGATGCCTTGGCGAAACAATGGGCTGCGGGCGGATTCAAGACGCTTAATAAGGCCGAACTGATTGCCGCAAAGAATGGTCTGTTGGGGCCAGAAGCCGCGAAGATCGCGACCCTGCTCGAAGCGCAGTTGACGGAAACGGTCGAAGCGATGGGCAACGTCTACATGGGCGGGAACACGCCCACCGACCGCGCTATGATGCTCGCGCAGCAACAGTTGAAAACCGAGTGGTCCCTGCCAGTGTTGCTTGCGGCGACTGACTTGGTACGACGGAACACGAAGTTCCGCCTCAACGCGATTGACAACATTGGCCCGTCCGGAGTGGATCCGAATAGCCCCTATCTCTTGCCGAAGGTCGGGCCTGAAGCCGCTTCGGCAGCGACGACTGGCCCTGCTGCGCCGAAGGTCTGGGACATGAAGTCTGCGCCTGAACTTGGGATGCGACACACCGCGCCGAACGGCATGAAACTGGTATTCAACGGCCAAGTGTGGATTGCTGATACCGGAAAGTAGGTCACGATGCCACAGGAACAGGTTGCCTACGATCCGCTGACTGGGAAACCGCTCGCGACCCAACCGCCGCCCAGTGCGTTCGAGCGGTTCGGAACGAGTCTCTGGAATCAGATCGATCCCATCGCGGCTGTGCAAGGCGTAAGAACGGCTCTTCGCCATCCCATCGACACGGGCATCTCAATCGCCACCTCGACGCTCACGAAACGCGCCGAAGCCCAGAAGCAAGCCGAAGCGGGCAACTGGGGCGATGCGATGGTCTCGACCATTGGTGCCGTCCCACTCGTCGGCCAGCCCGTCGAACTCGGCATCAATCAGGTGCGTGAGGGCGACTACGCGGGCGCAGCAGGCACAGCGGTCGGGTTGGCGGTGCCCTACACGCGGCCCCTCAAGACGCTTGGGCGGGCGGGTCTCGCCACGGCGAAGGCGGTCGCTCCGGCATGGACCGAGGCGGCTGCTGGAAGGCTGGGCAAGATTGCCGCCTCCAAGGTCGCCGACGTGATGGCCCCAAAGGTCGGTGCGAACAAAACGCGGATTGCGAATGACGCGGCTAAGGTGGCCCCGGCGATGCTGGAGCGCGATCTCGCGAATGTCTGGAGTCGTGAAGGACTCCACGATAATGTTGTGGCTGGATTGGAAGCGGCGAAATCAAAACTGGACGACGCCGCCGATGCACGTCAGTCGTGGAAAAGCTATCCCACGCAGGACATTATCGATGCGCTCCAAGCGAAGAAACGCGAAGTCCAGGGCGAGGCGATCCAGGCATCGAAGTGGCCCCGGACGATTGACCCCGAAACCAATCTGCCTATGACGGAAGCGTATGGCTATTCAGCCACGCCAAAGCCCGTGCAACAGCGCGTGGCAAACATCGAATCCGCAATTATGGAAGTACAGGGGCTCGGTGAAACGGCTACCTACGAAGCGTTGCGGAAGCTCCGGGCGGGATGGGACGTCGAAGCGAAGCCGGTGTATTCGTCGGCCATCACGCCTGATTATGTCAAGAACGTCTCGGGCAAGATGGGCGCGGCAGATGTGACAAGCACGCTCCGCGAATATCTTGCCGCGAAAGACCCGACGACGGCAGCAGCCAACGCGGAGTACTCCCTCTTCCGTCGTGCCAACGATGTCCTCGAGGCCACACAAGAAGTGGAACGCGCTCGGCCAGCCGCAGGGCGACGGATCATCTCCCGGGTCTCAGGGTCGATTGTGGGGAGCCAAGTCGCTGGCTTGATGGGAGCCATTATTGGCTATGCGATTGCTCCCGCTGCGGAAGTCTCGGTCGGCATGGGCGTCACCTCGAAACTGAAGGTCGCGACCAAGATGAAACAGTTGGCCGACGCGATTCGATCGGGGAATGCGTCGGGGGTGGAGTTCTATAGCAAACAACTCCGGCGCACGCTCGGGCAGGCCGGGGTCATGATCGAGAACCAGCAGGAAGCGTCTGCGATGACCCCGGTGCCGTCGCACGCGCCGACAACCACGATTATGCCGTCACACACGACCACGCCCGCGCTCGAAGTGACTCGCGCCGATCTGGAAGTGGTTGCCAAGATGAACGGGACGACGGTCGACGTCGAAGCGGCACGCGCCAAGGCTGAAGGCTATGCCATCCGCTGACGCGATGACCCCGGAGCCGCAGGGACCGCCTCCAGGTTCCTTTGCCGCAGACCTCCTGCGGGCGAAGAAACTCACGCCCACGCCCGTTGCGGTGGCCTATGACCCCATGACGGGGCTCGCGCTCAACTCCTCTCCGGCTCCCCCCGCTGTCGCCTCGCCCCACGACGCGACCATTGACAAGTATGCGGCGGAGTTTGGGGTGGACCCATCGTTTGTGCGGGCGATTATCTCTAAGGGCGAACGGTCTGGTGTCAGAGCCACGTCACCCAAGGGCGCTCAGGGGCTCATGCAACTGATGCCTTTGATCCAGAAGACGTATGGCGTGACCGACCCAATGGACCCCGACCAGAACATCAAGGCTGGCGTGCGACATCTCAGGGTGTTGCTGGACAAATACGAGGGCGACGAGACGAAGACGGCGGCGGCGTATAACGCGGGCGAGCCGGCGGTCAATAAGGCCGGTGGCATACCGGACATCACGGAAACGCAAGAGTACGTCGGGCGTGTGATGCAAGGCCGTGGTGGTCCGCCGTTGGATCGGGGATCGACGCCAGGACAGCCTGCACCTCTGCCACAGACGCCTCAATCCAGACCCATCCCATCTCTACGGGCGCCCACGGCTAGCGAACTCCGTGATGAGACGTTACGTGGCGCAGCCGACACCGTTTCAGACGTCGTTGAGGCAGGGATGCGTCTCGGGTCTCCGCTCGTCATCCTGGGATTAGCGACCGCTCCGTGGGCGACAGGCATCGCGATGGGATTAGCCACGGCAGCAGACGCGGCGGCGGAAGAGTTTGGCACACGTCAGGGCTGGTCACCAGAGTATGTGCGGTTGGCCCGAAATGCCGCCGTGATTGCGACCCTTGGCGTCGGAGCCAAGCGCATCGCCAAAGGCGTCGGCAAGGGTCTGAGCGCGATGGAGGCCAGCGCGTGGGAGAACGGCAAGCGTTTGGGTGACATCATCACCAAGAACGCGGCGGCACGAGACGCCGCCATCCCGAAGACGATTGAACAGCGCACCATCATCGACCTGAACCGACCCACAGGAGCCCCAGAACCCGTCCAGCCGCCCGTACCAGCCCAAACGCCCGTAGAACCCCCCGCAGCCCCGTGGCCTAGCCCGAAGGCTCCTGCGGCCCCTGCGCCTCCTGGGTCATTTGCGGCGGATTTGGCCCGGAGCCGGGAAGGACTGGTCGTCCCACCTGTGTCAATAGCCCGCGTTGGGTCGCTAGAGGTGTTGAACACAGACTTGACCGATGCGATGAATCACTATGCCAGACAAGCCACGGGGTTTGAGGCTGGATCAGCGGCGAAGGGAACCGGGAAAACATACGGGCTTCATCGTGTGTTGCGAGAAGCGGAGGGACAGAAAAACTGGGAGGATATGACCCCGCTGGAACGGCAAACAGAGTTTTTGGAGTACGCCCGTAAAGACGTAGCGATTGCCGCACAAGAAGCCACCAGCCCTATTTCGTATCTGCTAGATCGGGCGTTGGATCCGCTTGACCCAATGGCTCAGGTGTATCGGGCGTTGTTACGCCGCGCCGGAGCAACAATCACCGCGTCTGGCGGTATCAAGTTACCAGACCAGTTACAGAAGCAGCTCGTGGCAGAAACAACGTCGTCGCCTGCGTTGTCTCCCCCTGCCGTCGTCCCAGCCGTCCAGCCCGTCCCCGAGGC
>Ga0315274_10010602_pt1 | contig 13271 bp, 15 predicted proteins | sample YL17G02_20_MG_FD_203700 | JGI IMG/M metagenome (GOLD analysis project Ga0315274, IMG submission 203700) | Sediment microbial communities from Yellowstone Lake, YNP, Wyoming, USA - YL17G02_20 | ecosystem: Environmental > Aquatic > Freshwater > Lake > Sediment | place: USA: Wyoming | collected... | reverse complement strand
AGTCGCAGGCTGAGCATTTCTTTTCGTCAACGTTTATGATGCCGTTTTCAGATTGCACGAGCGCGTCTTCTGGGCAGGCTTTGATGCATGGGGCGTCTTCGCAGAATTTGCAGGTTACTGCGGCGTTAAGTAAGGGTGTTATGCGGATAACTCGTATTCTTGAGCCTAAGGGGGTCCAGTGTTCACATTTTTCTGAGGCGCAGACGTATTCGCAGATGCCGCAGCCGGTGCATTTGAAGGGGTCGACTGAAACAAACTTGCGTGAAGTGGGTTTGGCTTGTTGCAGTTGCTTGGTCATTGGGCATGTCACTGGTTGAATATTTGTGTTGAAAGTAGTATTAAAACAGTATTCGGGTCCACAGGAGATTTCGAATATTGCTCTAGGGAGAAGAGATTAGCGGGCCCCGGTGGATTAGAACCCAAGATCTCCCTTGGTTAGAGCAGAGCATTCTGCGCGGAATATTCTGATCAGATATGCCTTTTCACAGAAGTACTGGATGAATCGATGAATCTTGTTAATCTTCGCGCACGTCCTCAAACATACCTAGCGCGTGTCAATCAGAGTAGCTCTCCCAATAATCTGGCAGATTCATCGTTGAAAAATACTTAGGTCTTATTTGCTTTTATTGAGTCTCGTTCTTATGGCCTCGAGTGATTCTCCGTATTCGCTAATGATAACGACTATTTCATTGTTGATAATCTTGTATTCATCTGCGCTAACGTTGAGTTCTTTCAAGAGCTGTTTCCGCGTCTCACTCTTGGCAAATAGCTTACGTGCCAGTAATTTCCCGCTTTCATCTGCAAAGCTGCCCAAAAATCGTTTAAGTGTGAATAACACGACTATGATGATGCTGCCAACCAGCAGATAGTCAAGTGGCACGATACTCCCGACAGGCTCTCTTTTACGAAGGGTTTCTATGTATTTCGCAACAATTTTCTTTCTTTCGGTCCTTTCCCGATAGTCTTTGAGGAGACTTCTTTTTAGATTCATGATCTGAAAAACGTTTTCAGCATTCACTGCAAATTCGTTCTTTTTGAGAATGCTCATCACGTTGTTTATTTCGCCCTGAAATCCTTGAGGAAGGTCGATATCCATTGATATACTAGGATAGAAATATTCGTCAACTTTGTAGTCTTTTCTCAAATCTCGTAAAATGTCATCCGGCACTTTGAATCAACTCAAGATTACAGGCTCTTCACTGATGGGAAGTTCGCTCCTCATGTCTATCAGCTTGTGGAAAATCTCCTCCCTTCCAGTAATGTAGTCGCCGTCATATTCCAGTATCTTGGCTTCAACGAGTTCGCCTATGATGGTCGGATAGGCATAGCTTACTCGTTCCGTGACAGGCACTCCTCTGTAGTATTCTCTTGTGATCTCTTTAAGACGCTCTTGTGATACACTTAGAAGTTTTCCGAACTGAATTGCATTTCCATAGTACCCAGTGCTAGCCTTTACGTAAGGTACGAACTGGAATATCCTCATTCTTCTCTGAAGGTCATAATAGAATTCTGACAAAATTATGCCAAGAACAGCGTCGATAGTTTTTTCAATGCTACCCTCTCGCACGCGGAGTTCTTTAAGCTTATTTGTAGCGATTAGTTTGGCATGAGTATCACTGATTGATGGGGAGTATTGAGCGTACCCGATGTCAAGAAGTAAGCTTATCTGATCTATGTAGTAATCCCCAATACTTGCAGATTCGTTATAAGTTGGATATTCCTCCTGCAACAGTCGAACGAGGGTTCTATAGAGTGGCTCTAAGCCCTGCAAAGCGTGTCTAAACTTGCTGAATTGTATATGCATTATCGGATTTCCAATGACCTTGATTAAGTCCTGTTCGACCATCCGCCCTATCTCAATTCGTCTACCCTGTATTCTCTTCCCAAGCGACCTCAGAGGCGTAGCTTTCATTACCCTCATACTTGACTTTCTAATCAGCACTTCACCAATACTATCAAAACTGAACGTCAGAATTTTCTCTCTTTCCGTTTTTTCGTCTCGAATCTTGGAGGGAACGTGCACTCCAAATGGAACTCTCCAGTAGTCTTCTTTTTCTTCTGTGTCCTGCAAATAGCACCCTGCACCGTATCTTCTCAGAATTCGGTCATATGCCACTAATTCTGGCCTATCAAGTTTCTGAATTCGTAAGTGCAACCTGATGTGAGTTGTATTCATTGCATTCCTCTCTCCTCCAAAGTCAGATATTGCAGCAAGTTCGTCGATGGAATTTCTGTCTTTATGAATCTATAAATCTTGGGGTTAATAATGATCACGGCGTTTTTGTTCTGTTTCCAAGCCTCAAGAAAATCTATTTCTGCAAGTCTTGTTGTAGGTTTTGGAGCGAAGGCGGGGTCAGCTGAAACGAAAGTTTCTTTTGTGTAATCGACGAAAACCACAGCGTGGGCTAGACCATGAATTTGCTTGAAGTAGTATTGGCGATCATATAGAACTATTGGTGGTATCTGAGCGTCCATGAGTCTTCGCAAACCTTGCGAATCTTCTAAAATTTGATGTTCTGCACTCAACGGCATTTCCAAGGTCTTCAAAAACCTCTTTATGTTGTTAGTTGGCATTCCTGTTTTCCTAACATAGCTCACGCCTTTTTTGTTGAAGTTAGACCAAAAAGGATCGTCGAAATCCACTGGGGCATCCTTCCATTTGAGATTAGGTTTTTCCTGCCTCCAATACATGCAAACCATCTGAACGCTTGCGACCACGCAATCATTACCAGTTGCGGCAATCATCTTGGGAAGTTTGATCATTAATAAAACCTGTGTTAATCAAAGGTACAATAAACAGAACAATCAGAACGTATTTATGTTTTCTTACAAGCGCGTTTGAAGCGTTGCCATAACTGCCGAAAGTAGCACGTGTTAGAGAAAATTGTCTCTGACCAGGCTAGGTTCGTCTTTGATCTCTGGGTGCATGCGGGCGCTCCTAAGTTAAATATGGTGGAAAGTGATTCCCAGTTCTTCAAGCTTATTTGCTAAGATGGACCTATGGCATCGCCTGAAATCCTTTTCGTAACACATAAGGCATATTACATTGTTCCTAGCGAGTCCGGCAAGAAACGCTGTTAAATCCGTATTTTCTTCTAGATATTCTGCATAACGTTTGAAATAAGTTTCATAGTCATGGTTTGATTTTAGTTCTTGTCGCATATTATAGTCAACGCCTAACTCGGGCAGATGAATATACTTAATTCGGGCATTTGCTGCAATCCGAGATAAAGTGCCCTCACTGTAGCTCGTATCTTGTTTCGAATAAGCGTCTTTTCTAACATCAACCAGAACATCTATTCCTTCATTGCTCAGTGATTTGAGGAATTGATCAGGTTCCTGACCCTCGTAACCTACGGTAAAAGCAGAGAGCCGGCATTCAAATAGCTCACCATCCTCTTTTACAAAGTCGGTAAGTTTGATATTTTTTTTATCCGGAAGCTTTCTTAGCACATAATCATACGCCTTCCAATCAAGTATTCTGTACCTACCTTCAAGAAGCTGTTCGACCGCATTTGTGGACTTCAGCTTATCTAGAATTTTCACTATTGATTTTCTTGTTTTGCCTGTCGAATCAAGTATTTCCTGCAATGACATACTGTCATTTGACGTTAATTTCAAGCCAAAACCAATATACTTAGCCACTAACGCAAGCAATATTGCGTCTTCAAGCACAGGATTCTTTTTAAAAATAAAAACTCTGTCCTTGTAAAGGTGAGCTGACCCTTTGAGTTTTGCTGCCATATCCGTAAGATTGGGGCTGCCTATTAAACCTGATATGACATCGAATGCAGGAATAACCTTACTCAAGACATTGAAGTATTCTTTTGTCACATTTTCAGGTGAACCCGAAATCGTTTGTTTAAAGTTATTGTACTTAATTGTGATCTCCAAACGTTCGTCTTTATTCATTGGAACTCATCTAACTGAGTGTTGGCTAGTATTATTTGTCATTTTCCTAAAGGCCAGGCTCTCCATTATGACAGCCTAATTCTTCGCTACAAATGCACAATTTCAAAGCTTCTATCGAGCATTTCAGCAACTAAACGCCTGTGACATTTCTCTGGCTTATCCTCACTACAGAGGAAGCATGAGGTCTTTGTATCAAGTTGGAGATCATTTAGCGTTCTTTTTGCATTACGTGCATTCATCAGTGCTTTAAAATTAGCCTCGTATTCTTTCCAGTTTCTATCTCTTTGGTATTTGTCAAGCAAGGCTTTATCTGGCGCAAGACTCTTTACGCTAATGTATTCAATTCCAAACTGTTTTAGTATAAATTCCAAGTCATGGCTCTTTGCAAATCCTGATAGCTGTGAAGAGTCGTTCAAACGAATATCTACAATTCTCTGTACATCGGATTTTTTTAGGCGGGTAATAAAGTCCTCCAATGTTTTTTTGGTGAATCCTATTGTGTATATCTTCATTTTAGATTCCGTGCCTCGACTGAATCATTCCGGCATGCTTTGGCATTTTGAAACCTGCCTGACTTAAAACCATTTCCAAGGAAATGTCACACATCCTAATCCTCGTAAGAATAATTGGGAACACTTAGAACGCTCACAACCATCGGCCAATACCTCTTCGAAATTGAATTTTCGTCTGGGGTGTACCTTCCATTTTTAATTTCACCGTTTTCTTTAAGAGAATCTCCCGTTAAACCGATCACGAAATAAATTTGCTTGTCTTTCAATTCAGCTATGTCACGTACACTCACATAACTCTGGTTACCAAAAGAACTATCAAAAATGTTTTTAACAAATTTGCAAAATTCAAAGTCTGTGCATGGAATACAAAACAAAGTATTGCTTTGTTTGACAATCCAAATTTGAGGATGGTTTCCACAATTGTATTGAATACCGAATTCTTCTATCGGACCTGCCAAGACTATAGATTGACCCGAAGCAGTTATCTCTTCATATAATTCATATTTTGATTCTACTTTTTTTAACAACTGAGCGTTTGCAGCATCTGCGAGAAGGGTGACCTGTTCAGCTTGACTAAGTTTCTTCACGAACTTTATGCCTGGTATAAATTTCATGTTTTCTGTATGGTGCTTAATTGGAAGAGGTGGGCCTAATTCTGTATCAACTACATCAAAAATCCGCATCATCTCACCATTATCCATTATTATGTCTTCTTCTGTGAAACCGCCCGCTTTGATTGGTCGAATCCACCGTTTTTTGTCATCCAAACAAGCGAGGCAAATTCCTCCATATTTTATGGATTTAACTAGAAAAGTAAATAAAGGCATTTCTTAACCTCGATCTTTTCTCAGGGTAATTATGTATTGAATAGAATAGTTAATAAATAATTTGCTATCAGTTAGATCCTGCGCTCGCTATCTGTCCACATGGAGGATGGATCATTGTCAACAATAATGCTAAAATTTGTGATAAGATTAGAAAACAATTGTGAGGATCCACTACTCGTTAGCCGTGGACCTCTTTTTCACCGATGGCTTCCCGATGACGCGAAAGACGGTATTGTACTAAATTCTGGCGAACCGAATGCCGCGGTTCAAATTTCGCGAATTTGACCAAGGCCATCCAGACTGCTGAAAAAACGGCAACGGTGACTCCTACAATAAGACCCAAGTAGGCCACATTTCCGGTCTGAAGCCACTAGATTCCAAACAGCGACCCGAGCCCGCCTCCTACACCGCCAATAAGACTGCCTGTTCCCTTGTTTTTCCATTGAAGCTTGGAGGCGCATGTTGGACAGGTAACAGCAGTATTAAACCTTGTCAGAAGCAGTAGCTTTCGTGCTGGAATCTCGTGAAAGCGCAGGAAGAATGACGCCTCGTTTTCAATGACCAGCCCAAAGCCTATAAAGAAACAAATTTCCTAGTATTCAGCATGACGCTTTGGGTTTGCAAAGGCGGAAAAAGAGGAGAGAGAGAAAGCAGATTCAAGGAAAACAGCCTTGTTGCAATAGGATTCGACAGACTAAATGATCTCTCAATAGTACAAACGAGAGACGAACTAAAAGCTCAGTACGAAAAAGCTTGGCCTGATGCACCTCAAGGTCGAAAGAACAACCATGTCGGTCAAGTCTACGCCTTCCTCAAGAAAGTGACAGTTGGAGACCTTGTAGTAGTTCCAATGAAAACGAGCGGAACAATCTGGATTGGAGAAATCCAGAGTGAATACAAGTTCAGACAGGATCTTGGAGGCGACATGAAACATACCAGAGATGTACAATGGTTGGAGAAAGACCTGCCGAGGAGCAGTTTTGACAAAGCAATACTCTACAGCTTTGGATCAGCAATGACCTTCAGCAGAGCTGAGAGACACCAAGCTGAAGAGAGTGTAAGGAACCTTGTCAAAAAGAAGAAACAACCAAGCAAGGGCATCGCCCAGGGAATAACCAAGACCCTTGAGGTTGAAGTGCCCTTGGATCTTGAAGATCTGGCAACGAATCAGCTGAGAGACTTCATTTCACAACGATTCAAGGGTCATGAACTCGCATGGCTGATAGCGGGCATTCTAGAAGCACAGGGCCTCAGGGCAATCGTTTCTCCACCCGGACCCGATGGCGGAGTTGATATAACAGCCTCTTCAGGCTTTCTGGGTCCTGCGGGGCCAAGAATATGCGTTCAAGTCAAATCGCAAGACTCCCCAATAGACGTGAAGGTCTATCGGGAGCTCAGAGACAGGACAAACACGATCAAAGCCACTCACGGTCTCTTGGTCTCGTGGGGAGGTTTCAAAGGTTCGATTGACCAGGAGTCGAAAAACGATGTCTTTTTCATTCAACGTTGGGAGTCAAAAGACGTGATCGAACAGCTATTGCGAAACTATGCCACCCTGCCCGCTGAGATCAAGTCGCAGATACCGTTGAAACAGATTTGGATACTAGCGCAGCCTGAAGACGAAGAATAGCACGCGCGCCAATATGTCAGATATTGATTAGGAATTAACAAACCTATTCAATCTTGAATGACACATACTGAATAATTCAGTCCACATGGAGAAACATGTTATGAACAACGACGTTGTGGACCATGCAGTTTGGTGCCACCGAAACAAAGGCGATTACGAACTCTCAGTAGTCGCCAGACTCAAGGGTCCTCTGGTCTCCAATGTTCAATATATAGTAAGGCTCAAGAACCCTGACAACTTGGTGATTGATTACATGGTCACTCTAGAGGGTTTCAAAGAACTTGGGGAACTGTTTCGGGCTCTCCACGACTTCTGCAAACTGCCGATCTATGCAAATGAAAAAGATGTAGAAAAGCTAAAGGGACTATTGACCACTGAGAACATAAAGAAATTCGCAGAGATCATAGAAACCTCAAAATTGGGAAAAGGAAAGTGACGTGTCTTTCTCGATCGGGTAAGCAATAGAAAAGACACATATCACAATAGCAACGAGGTAGCAACATGAGGATTCTGATCCGCGACATTGACTCTAAAAAATGGAAGTTTGCAGAAAATATTAGAGCAAAGGCCGAGTCAGAACTTCAAAGGCTTCTTGTTGAATCCCCATCTCTTGTAGCAATTGATGAAATTCGAGAAGGTGTTTCGCCTCTTGTGTTCGCTGTGAGTGAGTTTGGTCTTCCTGGTTCTGGTTCTACGGACGTTCTAGCCTTCAGTTCGCAAGGTGACATCGCAATAGTAGAATGCAAACTGGCCGCTAATCCAGAGATTAAGCGCAAAGTAATTGGACAGATTTTGGAATACGCTGCCTATCTATGGCAGATGAGTTATGAGCAAATTGACAACCGGATAGAACAAATAAAAGGCAAAAGCCTGGCAGAGTTGGTTGCAGAATCCATAGCCAGTGAGTGGGATGAAGAGCTCTTCAGAGATGGAGTCAGAGAGACATTGGAGAACGGTTCATTTGTCCTCATCATTGTAGTCGACGAAATCAATGAAGAACTAAGGCGAATAGTCAGATACCTGAATGAATGCAGCAAGTCAGCATTCTCTTTGCACGCGTTGGAGATGAATAGATTCCAAGCAGATAAGACTGAAGTCTTGGTGCCATATCTGTATGGAGCTTCCACTAAACCCCCAAGCAGCCAACAGAGAGGGCAATGGTCCGAAGATGAGTTCTTCAAAGCTCTCGAGGAAAGGAACAAGCCTGAGATTGTCAGTATTGTAAAAGACCTATACAGATGGAGCGCTGACACGGCAGACAGAATATGGTTTGGAACTGGCAAGGAAACGGGATCTTTCACTTTTCACTATCTGAAAGACGGAAAGACAATATCCATATTCACGATATACACAAACGGCAGACTGACATTGAACTACGGCTGGTTAGCCAAACCACTGCAGAAAGAGACATTGGAAGGATTCCACAAAAAGATACACGAGATCCCAACACTTCGGCAGATTTCCAATGATTTTGTCAATAAATGGCCTGCTGTGAAAGTAGATGCTCTCAAGGAACCGGAATATTTGGAGAAGTTCAAGGGCGCAGTCTTATGGGTCAGGACCCAGATCAAGCCACAATCTCGAGATGTTCCCGTTGAAAAAAGGGAAGATGCGGGAGATACCGCCACGTGATTGTCAATCCACTCTATACGCAGTTGCAGAAAGGACCTCTAGTCTAACCTAAGAAACGTGCACGGAGTTAGCATGTGCCCTCGATCACCTCAAATTAGCAGAGTGACTAGAAGACAATGACGATTTAGACCTGATCCTTAAAGAGCTGAAACCGTGATACATGCATTTGCGCCCGTCAGTCAAGGCTATCTTTACTACGAGATAGACGGGAAGGGCCCCTGGCTCGTCTTTATACATGGAGCTTGGACCAATCATGAATGGTGGCGATGGATCATTCCAGAATTCTCAGATAGATTCAGTACGCTGTGCTTTGATTTGCGTGGCCACGGCAAGTCTTCGAAACTTCAGGGGCCATATTCAGTAAAAGGATTTGCCAATGATCTAAATGAGCTCTTGTCATACCATAATATTGATGACTGTGTCTTGTTAGGCTGGTCGCTCGGAGGTCTTGTTGCCATGCAATATTGCATTGATTTCCCACAGAAGATCAAAGCGCAAGTGTTGATCTCGACAAGAAGCAAGAAAGACACAATGATGAAACTTGAGATCCTACTGTTCAAGCTCTTGACTCAGGTCCACCTGCTTTCTTTTAGAAACGAGCTACGGAAACGTTTCCAGAACATGTTTCGGCAGGAAACACCAGCCGACATTGTCGATTGGGCCACTAGACAGTTACTACTTACTTCAAGAGAAGATTTCTTCCGAATAGCCGAAAGTTACTTAGACTGGAGCCTTTGCAAGAATCTAAGCGCGATTAAGATCCCTAGTTTGGTCATCAGTGGCAAAAGAGACGGACTCATTCCGACGAAGTTTTCAGAACAAATGTGCAGAGAGTTGCCATGTGCAAAACTCATCATAATGCAGGACTGCAATCACACTATAATTCTGGACCGCCCGACTGATGTCTGCAAAGTTGTTCAAGAGTTCTTCAGCAAAATTGAGTTCTAGACGGAAGATACTAGTTACACCTACTGATTCTATCAAAGCATACGCTGATTCATTCTCACATGTGTCGAAACAGACCGACGAAACGCCAAAGCTTTCTCACTGCCATGAAGACCAAGAAGACGATGGCCACTATGCCGAAAACGATAACCAGAATAAGACAGTCAGGAGTTGGGGACAAAACTGCACTCAACGTTACAAATGAATAAAGAAAAGTTAGGAGAAAGAAAACTGTACCGAAAATAAAGAAAGTTTCACCTCCCCTGAATAGCGCTTTCCGTTCCTCGAACTCTTCTTTGTCAGTAACGTTCGGTAGGCTGAAGAATTGACACAAGTGATACACGTAAAGGGTAATAGCAAAAAACACCAGACAAAGTGATGCTGTTGCCAGAATCATAAACATATCCTCTCCGTAGCTTGCTATTATTTCCGAGGATGCCATAAATCCAAAACCGGCCCATATTGAAAGAACAACTGCCGAAAATGAAAGCAAGCTTGAGACAGAAGATATCGATAGGTCCACCATTTCCAGAAATCGCTTCAGCTTAACTTTTTCAAGAAAAGCTTTCCGTACTTTCTGCACCCGCCATTCATAGTAATAAAGAAAAACAAACGCGACAAGACTGACTCCAAAAAAAATCTTCAAGAACAAAATACCACTCCCGCAAGCAGGACTATTGAAGTTACCAGAAGAGCTCCTTCCAAATAAAGCAATTTCCTGTTCAACATGTAGTTTTTAATGGAATTCGAAAAGCTAGCGGGTTCGTTCGTTTCTCTGGGTTTGAGTATTCTCAGACCCAGTTTCTTCTTTGAAAATGGGTAAAATATCATTACACCCCAGTCAATGCTGTCCAAGAGAAGATGGGCAAGCACTGGTGGAGCGACAATCCAGTATTCAGGTCTGACTGCTACTGTGATTGAAACAAGAATTCCCCAAAAAACGAGTGAATGCGTGACAATTTCACGATGTTGATCGGATAAGAAGAAATCCAAATCCAGACAAACTGAAAGTGCTACCATCAGCACCAGGTAATTTAGAGTCTTCGGAATCAACCCGAAGATGCCCATTATCGAAAAAATGATAACACCAGAGAAGTAATGCGCACTCGGCAGCAATTGATGAGTCTCCTGTTGTCTCCAGCAATTGTGTGTTTAATTGCTCATATTTAGCTTATTAATGCATTTACGATACAGCTTTAGATGAATCAGAGAAAGGTTCTAGGATGACACAAACTGAGCAGTTAGATCACGCGAAGGCTTTTGTCGTCAAAGCACTGAATCTGGCGGCGAACGTATATCAACAACATCTAGTATCTGCTTACATATTCGGTGGAGTCGCCAAAGAAGATTTCTGCAGAAAAACAAGTGACGTAGACCTTTTGTTTGTCGTTGGCGACAGTTGCCCTGACGAAATAATCGACCAATTCGAAGCAAAAATGGAAAGACTGGAAATAGAGCAACGTATTCTGCCAGCAGAGACTACTGATTTGCTTTTTCTCGCTTTCGCATACAAGACTCTGTTCTTCAAATCGCATTTTACACTTCGGTTGAGGAGTCTCAAATATCTTGACTTCAATGCAATGTTCCTCGAAGGAAAGGGTTTTAGACTCACTTTCTGGAAAATCCTGGGCAGAATAATGCTGCCATTTAGCCCTTCGAAGCTGGTTATTAGAAATATGCTTAAAGGAGCGAAACTGTTAGCTGGACAAGATCTGCTTCATAACTTAGTTTTCCCGCAGATAACAAGATCAGAAACGACAAAAATATTCATCATGAGTTGGCTTGTTTCCATTTTTGGCATAATCTCGAGCGCATTTTCAGGATCAAGTACGAGGTTCTCACTTGAGTCAATGAAATGGTACGTCCTGAACGTTTACTCACTTTTCCATGAAGAGGCTTCTACTGTCGATCGTTCTCTGCGGTTTGCCCTAGCTAACGGTCTTCTGCAACAATCGTTTGTCGTTGACAGATTCGTGAGTCTCAGAAAAGACTGTTCTTGCGATTTGATGTTCAATGCAATTCTACCTATTTATCTGATCGTTGCGCAATTCCGACTGATTCACAGCATTCGACAAGAAAGGGACAGAAGATTGACAAACAAGGAACAAAGTGGTCTTGGCTCGTGCTATGTTACTCACCTAGAAAGCATAAAAGACTATCCAAAAAATACGTAGGTAGGTATAATCTAAGTTGGGAGCTGATTGTGTGAAAGAGGCACCAGCAATTATTGCTCTAACGAGAAAGCACCATCCCTTCTCAGGTATAGTTCTTGGTCTTGGAATCTACCTAGTAGGACTACTCCTCAGTGCAGTATATGGGGCACTTTCATACTTTTTGATGAACTGGCTCTTTGCAGGATGCTGTACCGGAATCATAGTGTTTACTTGGGTAGGCGGCCATTGCTTTCTTTCTCTAGATGAAATAGTGAAAGAACTGAAATCGAACTTTGCCATATCTAAATCAGAATTCTTCAAGAACGAACAGGATTTTAGAAAAGCCTTTGCCAATGACAAAATTGGTCTTCTTTTTTCTCTGCCCGGGTTAGCAATGGGTGTTTATTACACTTTGGCTTTGTTGGTTTACAATCTCCCACAATCGATGATTCCGCCAAGATCAATTTATGGGAATATTGTCTTTGACTCTTACATGCTGGCTTTGTTCCTGTTTTCTGGCTACCTAATCTTCTTCGCCGTACAAACAATGATGCGAGTGTTTATTTTCCTGAGAACACTTGCTAAGCACTCCGTAAAACTCAATCTCCTGCAAGTGGGCAGAAAAATCAATCTCAAGAAAACAAACAACACTCTGCTAATTTTGGCAATAGGCTGGTTCGTTGGTGTATCCCTGATAATGACGACAGTCTTGGCCTTTGCAACTGCGATAATAATCATTTATCTTATATTTGTGACGATTTTCGGCCTGTTGATTTTCATAATTCCTCAAACAATATTTCATCAATCCATCCGCAGGTCTAAGGAGGCTCTGCTTAGGAACATCGAATCAAGCTTTTCTTCAAAGGTAAGTCTGCCAATCGATTCCGGATGTGATTCACAGAGAGGGTTGTTGCTGTGCATGCTTTTCGATCAAGTGAACCTGATTGGGGAGTGGCCACTGGACATTTCACTTTTGTTGCAGTTGCTTGTTTCAGCAGCCATTCCCATTGTTACAGCTATTCTGAGCCAATTGCATCTATAAACCGCCCTTCTCTATTTCCTTTTATCCTATTTTAGGAAATCAGAACATGAAGACTGGAAAAGCAGTTTGGTTTTTTCCTCTTTTGTTACTCTATTGGTTGAAGTTACGGTAAGAGAATTGTGACTCTTGAGATAGAATATTATCAGGAAAAAGGGCGCACACCCGATCTCTGAGAAGTTCGCCTCCACAAACGATCGCGATCTACACTTACGCAAGGCGCGCTATCGATCGAATAGCGTTAGCATCCGCTTCTCCGTGCATGCACGGTTCACGCATAATGCTTTTTAATTGGTATGAATTATATGAAATGTGTGAAAAGTGGAATACCCATGAGTGAAAATGGTGAAAATATGTCTATCTATGGTACCGTAAAAGTCGGCGATCGGGGCCAAGTCGTCATTCCAGCCGAAGCCCGAAAAGACTTCAACATAAAGCCAGGAGACCTACTACTCGTCGTAGCAGGCAAAAACAGGCGAGGCATCGCCATGGTTAAAGCAGATGCAATGAGACAGTTCGCGTCAAGAGTCTTAAAAGGCCTAACCCAAACAGCAGACAAGGAGTAAGAGAGCAAACAGTCTTTACAGCTGGAAATATCATGTTCACAGGACGCAAACAGAT
>Ga0315274_10010601_pt1 | contig 13271 bp, 17 predicted proteins | sample YL17G02_20_MG_FD_203700 | JGI IMG/M metagenome (GOLD analysis project Ga0315274, IMG submission 203700) | Sediment microbial communities from Yellowstone Lake, YNP, Wyoming, USA - YL17G02_20 | ecosystem: Environmental > Aquatic > Freshwater > Lake > Sediment | place: USA: Wyoming | collected... | reverse complement strand
GGTACTCGATAAGATGCAGGAGCCAAGCCCCAAAGGAAACGTGTGGGAGTTCGAGGCCGCGGGGCACAAGACCCGGGCGATTCTGAACGAAGGCTGTATGCTCCCAGGCGAGGACTTTGTTTGGCTAATCATGTCAGAAGATGATGAGTGGAACACCGGGGTACCACCAATCAGAAGAAGTCTCACAAAACTGAAAGGAGGTGATGTCAGATGAACTTCGCAAAGTGGTTCGAACACGCAAAAGCAGGGCACCGATGCGTGATCTTTCGCGATCCCACCTACAACGCGAAAACAGGTGGCCTACAAACCATCGAAATCCGGTTTCGCCTTCCCACCCAACCGAACGAAGCGCCACAGTTCGAATACGTCTCGATATTCCGCTGGTTCAACGAAGACGATTATGACGTCGAGACCAACTGGGAATTCGACGAACACGGCGAACTCTGTTCGTACTCCCAGGCGCATTTCGTCCCGCCACACAATCCCACCGGGCGCGAACGCCAAGAAGCCATGGCCGTCTTGAGAAACCTGTTCGAGACCTGGCTGGCTTTTCGCGATTCCTACCAGATCGAGTATCCTGAAGAGGCAACTTCAACTGAAACGGCGGTGATGCAGACGTCGAAACACTGAAGCCCACGCGAGCCAGAACTCGCGATCGTACACCCCGCCGTTCCTGCCTGCCCTCGAAAACCGAAAGGACTGTTTAGACCCAATGCTGCTCACTTAAGGCAATGTGGGGGCCGAGAATATGCGTTTTTTAGGGCTTTTCGGGCTTTTTTTGGCAAAATCCCCATTAAGTGAGCAGTGTTGTGTTTAGACCTCGCCATGGCCGACGACCAACTCATCCCAGAAGTGGCGCTCAGCCTCATTGGGCGTCATTGTCCTCACACAAATCCTCCAAAGATTCACCCAGACCCAAACTATTTCCTCACAGAAGGAGGTATCGAAAATGGACAACACAAAACAAAGCCTGCTAACGCAACTGGCAAGCGACATGTACACGTTTGACCCGCAAGCGTGGGGACCGAAAGGCATCACGCCAGAAGAAATCAAGCGGCGGTTCCGAAACCCTGAACGGTTCAACATCGAGGTCGCCGCGCTGGAACTGGGCCCGAAGAAAGCGCGCAAAGTCTCGCAACTGTGTTTCGGAAGAAACTTCACCGACTCGATTCCGCACCTGAAGGAACTCGGCTGCAAAGAGCTGGAGTTCGTCGCGGCGCTCATGAAAGCGCGCGGCCAGAGGCTCCGGGAAATGCGCGACTACGACATGAAAGAGATGCACTGGTATCTCTACCGGCTGATCAGCGACGAACGCACGCGGCCCGACGACCCTGCACAGCCCGGAAGCGGCTATCGCAGAACGCTCGAACGCGAGATCGAACAGATTCGCCACTGCCACAAGATGGTTGTGGTCATCGAAAAGGAACTCGGCGAGCACACACTCAAGCCGCTGGAAAACTATCTTCCACCCAGGGAAACTGCTGAGTTCAAGCCTGTCGGCGTTTTCGAACTCAACGGCGACGAGCACGTAACAATGGTCCGAAGCCCTGACGGCTTCTACTCATTCGATCTCGGCAAAGACTATCCCGAACCGAACATCACCCGCCGCGAGTTCGCCGAACTCATCCAGCCCATGCTGGTCTCAGCACTTTCGGGAAAGGCGGAAAGCGGCCAAGCGTTCACGCTGGCTCTGTTCTTCAACTCGACGCGCTGGTACGTGACCATCGAAGTCCATGTCCCGATCCAACAGATTTTGGCCATGGCCAGCCGAACGTCGAAGAAGCCCAAGACCGAATTCCACGCCGTCGAGGCGCGCCCCGCAAACAACAGCATGATCGAGTGGGAACTGACCTTCGCGAAGCTTTTTCTAAAGTCCTACGGTCGGCTCCTCAGCGACTGGGTCCGCGCCAACGTCAAGTCGCTCGTCGAACGCCACCAGCGCTGGCTCAACTCCCCGCCGCCTCTCGTGACCGATCTCACGGCCTTGGCCACGGTGGAACAAGTGGTCGCGACCTCGAACCAAAAGTAACGCTCACCAAATCTTCGCTGTAGAACTGATACAACAAAACGGGCGAATGACCTTTCGGGTGTGAGGTCATTCTTGCAGGAGCTCGCATCACACCCGGTCAAAGAAGGGCCCGCAGCCGGCGCCAAGTCGTTCGGTCATGCGGGCCTTTTCATTTTCACAAGAAAGGAGAAACGCTTATGCCACTCATCCCGATTACCCAGATTCGAATGGGCGAGTTCATCCAGAACTGCCGCGACCGCCAGCGCGCCGAAGCCATTGACGACGGTCTGCTCCAGTCCATCCTCGCCAACGGCCTCATTCAGCCGGTCGAGGTACGCCCGCGCCGCGAAGTCCAGGACGGTCGCAAAGTCATGGCCTATGACCTCACGGCCGGCGAGCGCCGCGTTCGCCACATCCTGCACATCCTCGAAAGCCAGCCCAAGACGTTTCGCGACAAATTCTCCGAAGACGGCGCGCCGCTGAAACTCTTCTGGGACGGCAAACAGGCGTTCGTCGAGGCGACGTTCTTTCGCGGCTCTGATGTCGAGGCGCAGATTCGAAACCTCGAAGAAAACCGCCACCGCGAAGACCTCCTGCCATCAGAACTGGCCCGCGGCGTTCAGTTGGTGCGCCAGAAAGGCGGCACTTACGCGGATGCCGCCGAAGTCGTGGGCTTGACCATGAAGAAGGTCGAAGAACTTCACCACTGGTTCCAGAACGCAACGGCCGAGCTGCGCCAGGCAACCGATGAGGGCGTTGTGCCGGTTGACGTGAGCCAGGAAGTCGCCGAAGCGCCGCCCGACAAGCAGCGCGAGTTCGTCGAGGAAGCCAAGAAGATCGAGAAGGCCGAGCCGCGCAAGCGGGAAGCCAAGAAGAAACTCAACGACGCCGCGCGAAAGGTCACGGGCAAAGAGAAGCCGGCCAAGCCGAAGAAGTCGCCGCCGAAATTCACGCCGGCAGAGGGTGTCTCGGTGCCGAACGAGAGGATTCAGGTCACGGCTCGCCTCGGCGACCACACCGAGGACGAGATCAAGTCGATGCTGGAGCAGGTCGAGGAGAAGATGCCCGAGGTCAAGAAGTCGCTTCAGGCAACCGACTCGGGAAGCCCGGCGCGCACCCGCTGGCTCAAGGCCCAAGCCCGCCTCGAAGCCATCGCCGAAACGCTGCGCTTCATCCTCGGCCAATCCAAGGAACTGAAACTCTGACTCCTGCAAGCCGCTGCTTGAAACGTGAAACCTGTAGCCTGAAACGTCGTTTCGGGAATGGGGCCGGCTGTGATCACCGCCTCATCCTGCAAGGCAGTTTTCGCATCCGGCCCGATTGTTCTTCACGGAGAGCGTGCGAGAGGAGGTGAGTGCTATGGCCTATGAGATGATTGCGAACATTCAAGGGCTTGATGGAGCGAGCGCGGAAGTCATCGATGAGATTGCCAAGTTTTTCTCGCGGTGGAATGAGGTGCTTGGGAATCCGTGGCCGGATTTGGCGTTCAAGCCAAACGGGAAGGACGCCGAGGCGCTCATCTACAGGGCGCACTTGATCGGGCAGACGGAATGGTCGGTGGCCGCGCTCATTCAGGCGGCGCTTGTATCGGGGCAGCGGTGGCCGCAAGTCAGATGGACGTTCCAGTCGCCGCTTTGGGGAGGACACGAGCTCTCCGCTGTTGCCAGTCGGCTCGAAGGCACGGAAACCGACAACCCTGTCTGGGCGCTTCTGTTTGAATCCTGCCTCGAAGATCCCTGGGCGAACGAACGCGATTGCTCAGAAAGCGAAGTCCCGAGCTGCTTTGGCTTGTTTCACGCAACAAGCGACATCTGCGTGGATTGCCTCGTGGCGTCCCGATGTCTCGCTCGCCAGCACCAAGTCCACGTCCGCCTCGGAAAGACTGCCAACACTTCGGGACAGACGATCCGTCCCCACCGCCGCCCACGCCGTTGGCTTCCGCCGGTCGGCACGCGGCTTACCGCCGAGCACCAGGACAATCAATACGAAGCCGTTGTCGTTGCACGCCCCGACTTCCCACTCGGCCGCGCCATCCTCTTCCACGGCGAACTCTTCCGCTCCCTGACCGCTGCCTCCCGCAGCGTCGCCCCCCACCACAACACCGGCCTCACCTTCTGGCACTGGAACGGCCACGGTCAGGAGTGACATCTCGTCTCAATTCCCGGAAGTCACGCCCGCAAATCTCGACAAAAGGAGGTGATCAAACATGGCCAAGACAGAAAACGCGCAGGAAATCACCCTGCACAAGAGCAAAGAGACCAAAAGCACGGTGCGATACGACGCGGCTGAGGACGACGACACGGCGGCCGTCGGCTCGATCTACGTCCGGAAGTTCGCCCTTCAGGGCGCCCGCCCTGAAAGCATCACGGTCACGCTGTCCTGGAAGTAACCCACGCGTTCGCAATCACGGAAGCGACAAGAAAGATGCATAAAGAAAGGATGGTGGTGCCTATGAAACACGACTGAGTTCCCTGCACAAGCCACTCTCAGTCGGCTTGTCAACACGTCCTACCACGCGGTGCCCAGACTGCCCTCACAGAAACCATCAATACCCGAAACACGTAGTGCCCTTCCGGGCACAACACATCACAGCTAAAGGAGAAGAACCATGTCCAACAAAGTCACCATCACGTATCTCAATCGCGACGGCGGCGGTTTCGCCGAACGCCACACGCTCGATGCCGGAACCACTGTCGCCCAGTTCCTCGAAGTCCGCGGCGTCAACGCCGACAACTGCACTGTCCGCATCGTGCGCACCGGCCAGGGCGGCTTCACGCCCACCGCCGACGAAGTCTTTCAGGAGGGAGACCGCCTCTCCTGCGTCCCGCTCAAGATCGAAGGAGCATCGGCATAGTGGCTTCGACTGCCTCGTTCGTTCGGGAAGTGGCGCTCCGCGTTCTGGAGCGCCACTCCCTCTCTTTGCAGGCCGAGAAGCAGCGCATCCTGGAAGAAATCCGACTGGCGAAGCGGTCACGCCGGCGCCGGGAGCGACTGCTCCAACTGGCCCGCGAGAAAGGCTTTCAGTTCTGCCTCGGGCGGCTCAGCTCGCCAGGAATGACACTGGAACGAAGCCCCTACTATGGCGTCTCCACCCACTACGACCAGCGAACCACGCCCGAACACGAAGCGTCCCTCAACGAAATGCTGCGAGCCATCAGACGCGAAATCCGCCAAGCACGCAACGCCTCGCCCGACCCCGTCGAGGCCAACCTGCGCGGCCTCCTCGACGAAGCGGAACTGGTCTCGAAGAAACCGCCTGAAGTCCGCTGGGTCGTGGAAAACGTCGAACTCCAAGACGTCTGGATCGGCGACCTCGAAGTCAACCTCACCCTCGACGACTTTCGGGTTCACGTCTGGAACCACAGCGTGGATACCGACGACAAGGGCGGCTACCAACACCCACACGTCAACGGCGAAGGCAACATCTGCTGGGGCGACAACGAAACGGCGGCTCAGGCCTACCACCACTCCGGCGACTTCCTCGCCCTCAAAGACCTCATCCACAACCTACTCCGAACCTACAACGGCCACAGCCCCTACATCACCCTGGACGACTGGATCAACGGCGTCGGCACAGCGTGCTACGAATGCGGCGAGCGCTACCCGGACGACGACCTGGTCTGGACCGAAGACATCGAAGGATACCTCTGCGAGAGCTGCCGGTCCTACTGCGATCGCTGCCAGAAGTACGTCTGCTACCGCCACTACGACCGAGACTTCGCCGCCTGCCAGAACTGCGTCGAAGAGCACGCCATCACGTGCGGCGGTTGCGGCGACAAGTTCTGGGAAAACGACCTCGAAACCCTGGAGGTCGCGTGGTTCGACCAACCAAGCGCAATCTTGGTGTGCAAAGACTGCTTCCCCGAATTCCAAAAACAGGAGGACAGAAATGAAGATCTACATGACACCGCGCGCCTATTGGCGCCTGCAGTGGATGGCTCAGCGAACGGACAACGAACTCTCTTCGATGGGCATCTTGCGGCTTGATGAGAAAAGAGGCTTCACCGTCGCTGACGCCGTCCTGGTCAAACAGGAAGTCTCGGTGGCCCACGTCGACCTCGACATGGACTGGTGGGCCGAAAAACAAGTCGAACTATTCGAAACGGGCGGCATTCAGCCCTGGCAAACCAGCGCATGGATCCATACCCATCCCGCCGGTGTCGAGCGGCCATCGCTGACCGATGAAGAAACCATGTGCGAGAGTTTTGGCGCATGGGACTTCGCCATCATGATCATCCTGACGAAGGGCGGCCGATTCCACGCGCGCATGGATTTCAACCACACATTCGGTCCGCCTCAGGCGGGCTTCCAGCAGCGGTTCAATGTCCCGTGTGAAGTTGAGGTCCTCTGGACCGAAGCCGAAGAAGAACCGATCGGCCGCGAAACACTGGCAGGCTGGGAGAAGGAACTCAAGGAACTGGTCAAGGAAACAGTTCCATCCTGGCCCGCGCCCAAGACTGCGCGCCAAGCGCCGGCGGACAGCCGCAAAGAAAACAGCCGCCAGGAACCCGATATCCTCAGCCTATACGACCCAGAAGAAACGGAAAGCGAGGTGAATGGCTATGTCCAAGCATGCGTCAACTCCGGAATCGAACCCGACGCCCCGCCTGCGGGGCCGAAGCCCCTACGGCGCGGCGAAGGCCCGGACGTCTTCGAACGCTACTTCGGGCGAAAGCCAACACAGCATGAACTCAAGCGGCTCGAAGCCGAAAGCGGGCTCTCCTATTGGTAAATCTCGCAAGCGCGCGAAGTCACTCAAGCCCGTCTTCCAGCGCAACAGGCTTTACGACGCACGCCGCGCTGTGCGGTACAATGTCCTTGTCAGCAAACAGGTTCTTGCGGAAGTCCACGTCGAGGTTTTCAACGACGTCTCGGACCTGCTTGTCCAGGCATACCTCCGCGTCCCCCGCCACGATCACGAAATGCAATACAAGTTCCGCATTCCCAAGGAGGGCCCCTTACCATGACTACACCTGAGACCACCACTGACGAACGTTTCCTCCGCAACGCCTCCCTCATTGACCAGGAGGCCATCAACCGCCAACCCGTCGCAGTTGTCGGCGTCGGCGCCATCGGCTCCCACTTGGCCGAAATGCTGGCCAAATTGGGAGTCATGAGTTTCACGCTGATTGATCCCGACGAAGTGGACACCATCAACCTCTCCACGCAAGGCTTCGCCGAAAACCAGACCGGCCAACTTAAAGTCGAGGCCGTTGAGGACCGTCTCAAACAAATCAACCCGGCCGTCTCGGTTCAGCACGGCGCCGTCCACTACCACTGCGGCCTCATCCCGCCACGCGCAGCCGTCTTTGCCTGCGTGGACTCCATGCCCGTGCGGCGACAAATCTTCCGCGACTTCTGCGAGCACGACTGGGCTGTCTTCTTCGACGGCCGAATGGCGGCGGAATCGCTGCGCGTCTTCTGCATTGACCGAAGCCCTGAAGCCGCACAGACGTATCGCGCCTCGCTGTTCCCAAGCCATGAAGCCTACCGCGAAGGCTGCACAGCCAGAGCCACGATCTACTGCGCCGCCATGGCCGCCGCCATCCTCTGCGCCCAATACAAACGCTGGGCAATGGGCCAACTCCCCGACCACCACATCCACTTCGATCTGTTCGCCATGGATTGTTATCGTTAGCTAGGCATAACAGTCCTAATCCTGAGTACCCGATTATTCCGAGAGATGTGAAAGTGCTGGGCTGGAAACGAATTCTGGCTCAGCACTACTCGGAATAATCCGAGTCTGTTATCTATTCGTTTTCTCGTCCAAAACAGACATCGTGATAGTATGGTGATTGCCCTTTGACTCGGCCATGAATCAGTTGAAACGACGCGGGTCTATATCTCTGCCAGCATCGAGATGAAAGAGAGGATTCTCGAGAAGGTCGTGTTGCCCAAGACATCGCCCGGACGGTATCGTCCAAAAGACCATCTACTGGAATTCCTGAACAACCTGTGATTATTCTGAGAGACGCTGGGCTAAATCCTCGGTTTAGCCCAGCGTCTTCCGATTACTCGGGATAATCCCACACTCAGGATTAGGATTGCCTGCGCTGAGGCAACACTACGCAAAGCCATTCCACGAAAAAGGAGGTGAGCGCAGTATGCCACACCGAGTGACCATTATTGTTCGCGGCGGAGTTGCTGAGGTGCTCGACAAACCGCAAGGAATAGAACTCCTCATCCGGGACTACGATACCGACGGGCAAGACGACATCACGCGCGACAAAGACGGCGACCCGTGCATCGAGTCTCTCTGGGAAGCAAACGAGATCATCCAAAACGGGTGCCAAGTCACACCGCCTGTTTGCTGTCCGCGCTGCGGCGCAGAACTGACACGTTACGCCGACTTCCCCGACACAAAGACGTCTGTCGAAATGTGGGAAGGCCAATGCGCCGCCTGCCACCGCCACTTCGTCGTCTCCCACGAACTCCAAGACAACAGCACCGAAATCAGAGAAACGGACACGCCCGAGGAAGAGACAGAAAAGCGATGAAAGCGCGCACGCCGCAAGCGACTGCATCGGCCCGACAGGTTCAAGGGTGACCTGTCGGGCCATGCCCAACATGAACAATCAGAGGTGAAACGAATGAACAAGGCTACACAAGCGCGCACTGAATTGAGACCGCCGCCCGGAGTGCGCAACATGCTCATCACCATGAGCGAAAGCATTGAAGACCGGCTGACACTCGATGAAGTCCGCGAGGCCTTCTGCGTGCTTTTCGAAAAGATGCGACATCCGAACCCCAAGAAGAACTTCTGGGAGTTCAAAGTGGCGGAACACGAACTGTGGGCCATTCTGGACGAAGGCTGCGGGCCACAAGGCGAAAACGTACTCTCGCTTCTGTCTCCAGGAGATGATTGAGGACTATCAGAGCAACTTCTGCCGCAAGAAGGCACAGAGGACGCAAAGGAAACGATCACAGAAAACGAAAGATGAAAGTGCAAAAGCAGCGAGGCCTTGGCCGCAGCATAAACCGGCGGGGCTTCGCGCAAAGGGGGGCAGGTGTCAATCCCGCAACCGCAAAACAGGCGGCGGGGGATGGCGTCTGCCCCTTATTCATTTCAACCCGAAAGGAGGTGAATGTGTAATGAGACTATTCGGAATAAGCTTGGGTGAAGGCAACATGAAGGTGGGAGAGGTGTTTACGTTCAGCCTGCCGAGCAAAACGACCTGCCCGGGCGCCACCGCATGGTGCCTAACCCACTGCTATGCATGGCGCTATGAACAAATCCGTCCCGCCTGCCAGAAAGCCTACCAAAGCAACCTCGCGCTCGCCCGCGACATCCCGCGCTTCACGCACACGATGATCGGCATCCTACCAAGGATCATGCCCAGTTTCAGGCTGCACGTGAGCGGGGACTTTTTTTGCCGCGACTATTGCTCTGCGTGGTTTGAAATCTGCAAGGCGTTCCCGCAAACGCGCTTCTGGGGCTACACGCGCTCATGGGCAAACCCCGAAATGCGTGAGGCACTCGAGCGGCTCCGCGACCTGCCCAATATGCAGCTGATCGCGTCCACCGATCCCACCATGCCCCTCCCGCCTGAAGGCTGGCGCGTGGCGTTTGTCCTGAGCGATCCGCGCGCCCGCGGAATGCTCTGCAACTTCCAAGGCGGCGAAGAGGACTCGTGCCTTGCATGCGGTTACTGCTTCGAGCGCGACAAAGGCAACGTCATCTTCAAAGTCCACTAAACACTGTCCCACTCAAATCCTGAACGGGCGATACACAGACATCGGCCCGACGGGACGAACCATTGCCCCGCCGGGCCTCAACTTTTTTCACAGGAGGTGAACTGCCCAATGAAAATCACACTCGAAATCGTACGAGAAGTCCTGCGAGACGCTCTTGGCTTCGACAGCTTCGTCGCATCCTTCATCAGCGAAGTCCGCGAAAACCCCAACCACCCAAGCGCCGGCATCACACGCGACGGCAAACTCTTCTACAACCCCGAGTTCATCGCCCGCTTCGTGGCGACCAAGGAAGACCTCTTTTGCCTCATCTTCCACGAACTCCTGCACCCCATGTTCGGCCACTTCATCCACGGCGCCGGACAAATCGAAAACATCGCCGCCGACGCGGTCATCAACGCCGTCATCAGCACACTCTACTGCGCGGAATCCAACGAAGGATCGCTGTTCAAGAAAACGCATGAGCCACAAGGACTGGATGGCATCATGCGGCCCGACAGCGAGATGGGCCACAGCCGATACAATCTCGCGTATGACAAACTATATCACCGCCACTACGGCCAGGAAGAAACGATCACCACAGGCGAACTCATCCAGACGCTCAAGATTCTCACCGAGACCGAGCGGATCACAGCAGTGATGCTGCTGGGAACACACGGAAACGGCGGCAGGGAATTGGAAAACGGCCTTATGGGCCTAGACCCCGAAACGCTCGGCCGCATCGCCGAAGACCTCAAACGAAGCGCCACCGAAGCCATGGGCAACCGCGCGGGATACAGCGAATCGCTCATTTCGATGCTCATGGAAGCGTTGCGAACGCACCTCTCGATCCGAAAGGCGTTGCTTCGGCGGTTTGTCACCAAGCGTAAGGTGGACCACTTCAAGGAACTCTTCCGCGAACGGCGCATCACCGTTTCGCCCATCCCGATTCATCCCAGCAAGCGCGACCTCGTGATGATCGCTGCCGGCGCCTATCCCATCCACTTTCACAATCAACTGAGCCGGCCGCAGCAACGCGACCGCGGCCTCGCCGTCTACCTCGATGTCTCAGGAAGCGTAAACGAGCATCTGCCGAAGATTCTCGGCATCCTGCGGAGCCTGCGACGCGAGATCAAAAGCATCTTCCAGTTCAGCAACAAGGTCGTCGAAACACCGTTCGAGGCGCTGCTTCGCGGCAAAATCGAAACCACGTTCGGCACGGACTTCAACTGCATCGCACAGTCCATCCTTGAGCGCGGTTTCGAAAAGGCCGTCATCATCACCGACGGCTACGCCTCGATGAACGACGAACTCAAGGCGCAACTGCAACAACGCGGCGTCAAGACGCTCACCATCCTCTTCGACGGCGCGACAGAATGCGAGGACTTCGCATGCTTGGGCGATGTGGTCCAACTCGAAGATGTCACTGATAAAGGAAGGTGAACAAACATGAAACAACCGCACACGGTGGTCGGCCTTTTCAACGAAGGCTCATTCTGCGAATGGGTCCACGCCGAATCAGCTCAAGAGGCCGGACACGCCGCACTTGTGGAGTATCAGGGCGGCGAGGTCATCGCAGTTTTCGCCGGCCACCATCGAGACATCTACTCCGCACAGCAGTTGCCGCGCGAAGACGAGTATGTGAGCAAGGGGGGTATCGCATGTCCATTCTGTGGCGCTGCGGACATCGAATCCGGTCCCTTGGAGGCCGATGGGCCGGAAGCAACTGCGGAAGTGGAGTGCCGACAATGCCATCGGTCGTGGACGGATGTCTTCCGTCTGGCGAACGTCATCTTGGAAGAAAAGAGGTGAAAATCATGCAGACAGTCGAAATCACAGTCTCAGGTGGTGTAGTGCAGTATGTCGAATTCCCACGCGGAGTTCGCGTTATCGTTCGAGACTACGATGTCGAAGGAACGGATGAGTCAAACGGCCAATTCGACATCCGCCGCGACGAACGCGACGATTTGTTTGAGTGCAGCGAATACATTCATGACGAGGACAAACGGCTGAATCCCGAGGAACCGCCAACCCAAAGCGCTGAGAACGAAACAAAGACAGCAGAAACACATCAAGCGCCTGTCTATTTGGAACTCTTCCACGGTCGCAAAGACCCGAACCAGGAAATGGACGATTGGGGAGAACCGGGACCCATCTTTGAATGCCAGTACGTCCACACCACCTACTCGGACGACGTCAAGATAGGCGACGACTCTCCTGCGGAACTCTCCATCCGCCACGGCATGATCTACTACGACGACCTCTGGTATGGAGACTGGTCAGTCTTTGTCCCAAACAACGATTTCAGGGAATCCGAAGAGTTCAAGCGCCGCCTTCAACCATTCGATCCCAAAAAGGCCGGACTCCCGGCGACAGACGCAGACCAGGAGCAACACCGCTCAGGCTGCAAGATTCAGGTGGACCTGAGCAAGGTGGACTGGGCGCTGCTTCGCAAGCAGAAAGAAGCCCTGATTGCCGCAGCCGGCGTCACCTCGAAACGACAGCCGCTTGCGACCATCAAACAGATTGAGGCCGACGCTTTTGAAGGGCTGCTGAACCTGTTGGACCACATCCAAGACTCGGCCGCAACAGTTCTCGGAGAGAAAGCCGTTTTCGGTTCGCTCCAGGAGACGACCTTGCCTTGATGGGCAACGCCACAGGCGCCACCAACACTGGTGAATCCGGACGGACACCGGAGAACAACATCATCCAACGAAAGGAGACGCAATCCATGGAGTTCACAACACGCCAGATTGCGCACATCCTCGCAGCGCTTCGCCTCACCCGGGGAGTGGACATCAGCCACATGCCGCACTTTGAAGAGACAGAGCCGCTGACTGATGCAGAGGTCAATAGTCTCTGCGAAGAAATTAGCTGCGGCCCACCTGACGAGCCGAGCTACACGGTTGTCGGCCTACACCTCGACTCCATAGAAGACGGCAACGCGCACGATGCTAGCTTCTGCGATTTCGTCACAGCCGACACGCCACTCGACGCAGCACAGAAGACCCGTCTCCAAGCGGCACAGAACCGACTGCCCACAACCGGCGAAAGCGACGCAAACGCCGATGAGAAAATCGCAGCGATCGCCGATGACATCGCCATCCTCGCGGTATTCGCCGGCCAACACTCCGACTTGTACGATCCCGCCCTCGAACAGGAATGAGCCGGCAAGACGGGCCCCGTAAAGGGGCAAGTCCGAGCCATCCCATCGAACACCCACCCACAACTGCGCGACCGTTGTATCGCTCAGACGCGGCAGTCCAAAGCACGAACAAGGGAGATGCCTGATCCAACGGACATCTCCCTCCCCGTTTTTCGAACTGACCACCATCATCAGAAAGGAGACACAACCCATGCCCAATTGGTGCCTAAACAGTCTGCTTGTTGAGGGGCCACGAGACGACATCCACAAATTTCTGAAAGACAGCGCCAACGTCCCCGCCTACTACTTCGAACACGGATGGGCCGAAGAAGCGCAACGCACGAACCCATACTTCTGCTTTTCCGGCCTCGTTCCAATTCCCGAAGTGATTCTGCAAAAACACAAGGCACAGAGCGACATCTATCACAAGGACCTGGCCCGATGGCG
>Ga0315274_10010600_pt1 | contig 13271 bp, 6 predicted proteins | sample YL17G02_20_MG_FD_203700 | JGI IMG/M metagenome (GOLD analysis project Ga0315274, IMG submission 203700) | Sediment microbial communities from Yellowstone Lake, YNP, Wyoming, USA - YL17G02_20 | ecosystem: Environmental > Aquatic > Freshwater > Lake > Sediment | place: USA: Wyoming | collected... | reverse complement strand
GACATTCGCGGCGAAGGAAAAGAAAACGGTGGACTTCACGATTCCCATCGAGCATTGCCGGCTGTGGTCGCCGGAAGCCCCGTTTCTTTACGAGTTGAAGCTGGGCACCGGCGCGGACGCGGCCAAGACACGCTTCGGGATGCGCTCTTTCGGATTCGAGACGGGCAGCAAGTACGCGCGCCTGAACGGTAAAACGTACTTCCTGCGTGGCAGCAACGTGACCATCTACCGGTTCTTTGAAGATGCGGCGCGCGGCAACAAACCGTGGCGCGCGGAGTGGGTGCGGCGCCTGCACCAGCGATTCAAGACGATGCACTGGAATGCGCTCCGCTACTGCATCGGGTTCCCACCCGAGCTCTGGTACGACATCGCGGACGAGGAAGGCATCCTGATCCAGGACGAGTTCCCCATCTGGACGCTCGGCGAGGATCCGGAGAAGCTGGAGGCGGAGAAGATCATCACCGAATACCAGGAATGGATGCGCGAGCGCTGGAACCATCCCAGCGTGGTCATCTGGGACGCGCAAAACGAGAGTTTCATCACCGCCTCCGGCAAGGCCCTGCAAGCGGTCCGACATCTTGACCTCTCGAATCGCCCCTGGGAAAACGGCTGGGCCGAACCGCAGAGCCCGACCGATTGCGTCGAATCACACCCCTACCGGTTCAGCCGCGATTGGAGCAGCACAAATCGCTTCAGGATGTCCGAGTTCGCCACCATGTCCGGGGTGCCCGACCTCCAGAACCCACAGAAAAAGCTCCCGGTGCCGATCCTCATCAACGAGTACGGCTGGCTCTGGTTAACGCGGGACGGCAACCCAACCTGCCTGACCGACAAGGTCTATGAGCACCTGCTCGGACCGAATTCCACCGTGGAGCAGCGACGTCTGATCTATACGAAGTATCTCGCTGCCAAGACCGAGTTCTGGCGCTCCCGACGCGAGTGTGCCGGCGTGCTGCATTTCTGCGGCCTGGGTTACTCGCGTCCCGGGGACAAACCGCGCCCGGAAGGCGGCGCCACGAGCGATCACTGGATCGATCTGGAAAAGCTCACCTTTGAACCACACTTTGCGAAGTATGTGCGCGATGCCTTCAACCCCGTGGGCGTGATGCTCGATTTTTGGGCGGAGCAGGCCGCCGCCGGCAGCACGCAGTCGATGAAGGTCGCCGTGATCAACGACCTCGAGCAACCTTGGCAAGGCGAAGTCCGATTGCAGCTCTTCCGGGGCGCCAAGCGGCTGAACCAACAGACCGCCAGGTGCGGGGTCGGCGGGTTCGGCCGCGAGACGATCTCGTTCAGGCAGACGCTGCCGTCTGAGCCCGGCGACCACACGCTGGTCGCGGAGCTTATCGGCAAGCAGGGCAAACCTGTATGCAGCGTGCGCGACTTCAGAATCACATCCGCGGGCAAGACACGTTAGAAAGTCACGCTTTATGAGTTTAACCAACCTCAGTTCTGGACGGGCCCAATGGGGCTTGCTGATAGGCGGGCTTCTGGCGCTCACCGCAAACGACCGACTGCTCGCCCAACCGGGCTGGCAGCCCGCCCAAGGACCGCTCCTCACGCGCTGGGCCAAGGACGTCAAGCCGAACAAGGTCCATCCGGAGTATCCGCGCCCGCAGATGGTCCGCGCGGACTGGCTGAATCTGAACGGGCTTTGGGATTACGCTATCGTGGCAAAAGCGGCCCAGCAACCGGCGCAATGGGACGGCAAGCTCCTGGTGCCCTTCCCGGTCGAATCAGCCCTCTCCGGTGTGATGAAGCCCGTCAACGAGAAACAGCGGCTCTGGTATCGCCGCACGTTCAAGGTACCCGGCTCCTGGAATAACAAGCGCGTGCTCCTGCACTTTGGCGCAGTCGATTGGGAGGCGACTGTCACAGTGAACGGCAAGGAACTCGGCACGCATCGGGGCGGTTATGACGGCTTCAGCTTCGATATCACGGATGCCCTCAAACCGTCCGGCGAGCAGATGATCGTCGTGGCCGTGTGGGATCCGACGGATCGCGGTCCGCAAGCGCACGGCAAGCAAGTGCTCAAGCCCGGCGGCATCATGTACACCGCCACCACCGGCATCTGGCAGACGCCATGGTTGGAGCCGGTGGCGCCGGTGCACGTTGAATCAGTGAGGATCGTGACGGACTTCGACCAATCAGCCGTGACGGTGGAAATCCCGTTCGTGAAGACCCCCGGCAAAGCCACGCTGAAGGTGGACGTGCTCGATGGCAAGAAACGGCTTCAGTCCGGCCAAATCAGCATCGACGGCGACAGCGGCCCGATGAAACCGAGGCTATCTCTGAAAGTCCCCGACGCCAAACCCTGGACCCCCGATTCTCCCCATCTTTACGGATTACGTTTCAGGCTTTACCTGGACGGCAGGAAAGTGGATGAAGCCGAATCCTACTTCGGCATGCGGAAGATCTCTCTCGCCAAAGACGCCGATGGCATCCTGCGCCTGTGCCTGAACAACCAGCCGCTCTTCCAATACGGCCCCCTGGACCAGGGTTTCTGGCCCGACGGCATTTACACTGCGCCCACCGACGAGGCGCTACGCTACGACATCGAGATCACCAAGGCGCTCGGGATGAACCTGGCCCGCAAGCACGTCAAGATCGAACCGGACCGCTGGTATTACTGGTGCGACAAGCTCGGCCTCCTGGTCTGGCAGGACATGCCCGGCAGCGGCGTGGGCGATGAGAAACTGGACAAGGCCCGCCCGGGCAACGAAGCGGCCGCCCGCCAGTTCGAGACCGAACTCAAGGCCATGATCGAAGGCCGGGCCAACCACCCGTGCATCGTCATGTGGGTGCCGTTCAACGAAGGCTGGGGCCAATACGACACGCCGCGCATCGTGGATCTCATCAAAAACTGGGATCCCACCCGCCTCGTCAACAACGCCTCGGGCTGGACCGACCGCAAGGTGGGCGACGTGATCGACATGCACAATTACCCCGGCCCCGGCGCGCCCAAACTCGAAGCCAACCGCGCCGCCGTGCTCGGCGAATTCGGCGGGTTGGGCATGCCGGTCAAAGGCCACTGCTGGCAGGACGAGAAGAATTGGGGTTACGTCAGCTATAAGACCGCGGACGAACTGACGTCCGCTTACCTGAAGCTGATCGACAAGCTGCATCCGTTGACGGGTGACCCGGGCCTGTGCGCCGCAGTCTATACGCAGACGACCGATTGCGAGATCGAAGTCAACGGCCTGCTCACCTACGACCGCGCGATGGTAAAGATGGACCAGGCCGCCATCGCCGCCGCCAACAAGAAGCTCTACACACCACCCGCCAAACGCGTCCAACAGGGAAACAAACTCGTCCCGCCCGCCACCCCGCTGGTCACCTGCGATCCCTACTTCAGCATCTGGTCGCCGGCGGAGAAACTGAGCGACGCCGACACCGCGCACTGGACAGGCAGACCGCATCGGCTTACCAGCCTGGTACGCATCGATGGCAAGGCGTTCCGCGTCATGGGCACCGAGCCGCGCCGGGTGCCGGCGCTGAAGCAGACTGACCTGCAAGTTCTGCCTACCAGGACGTTGTACAGGTTTGAAGGCGCTGGCATCGAACTGATCCTCATGTTCATGACCGCGGCATTGCCGGAGGACTTGGACGTGCTCGCGCGTCCAGTGACCTATGTGGTGTGGGGCGTAAAGGCCCTCGACGGCAAGGAACATGATGTGGCGATCTACTTTGACGGCAGCGCTGAGTTGGTCGTGAATGAACCGTCTCAGCGAGTGGTCTGGTCACAGGAAAAGATCGGGAATCTCGTGGCCCTGAAGATCGGCTCGCAGGAGCAGCCGGTCTTGAGCAAGAAAGGTGATGACCTCCGCATTGACTGGGGCTACCTCTACACGGCCGCGGATGCGGGCCGTGTGCAGCACCACGCCATCGCCGGAGCCGGGGAGTGCCGCAGCGCCTTCGTCCAGAGGGGCACCCTGCCCGAGGCAACGGACACCCGCCAACCGCGCGCTGCAAACGATGACGCCCCCGTCGCCGCCATGACCTTTGAGCTGCGCAAGGTCGGCCACGCCGGCGACGCGGAGATGCTCATGCTCGCCTACGACGACCTCTACTCGATTCAATACATGCGCCAGAACCTGCGACCTTATTGGCGTCGCAACGGCTGGGAAGCCGCCGACCTCCTGAGGGCTGCGGCGAAGGACTATGAGTCGTTGCTCAAGCGCTGTGCCGCCTTCGACGACGAGCTCATGGCCGACCTCACCCGAGCCGGCGGCGAGAAGTACGCGAAGCTCTGCGCCCTGGCCTACCGGCAATGCTTCGCTGCGGGCAAGTTCGTCGCCGACGCCAACGGCCAGCCGATTTCGTTCTGCAAAGAGAACCACTCCAACGGTTGCATTGCCACCTCGGACGTCTTCTACCCGATGTCGCCCCAGTTCCTGCTCTTCGGGCCGTCGCTGGCGAAGTCGTTCCTCGTGCCGTTCATGAACTACGCGGCGAGCGAGCGCTGGAAGTTCCCCTTCGCGCCACACGACCTCGGCACGTACCCGAAAGCCAACGGCCAGGTCTATGGCGGCGGCGAGCGCACCGAGGACAACCAGATGCCGGTCGAGGAAAGCGGCAACCTGCTGCTGCTCATGGCCGCCGTGGCCCAAATGGAAGGCAACGCCAGCTTCGCCAGTCGATACTGGCCGCAGCTCGAACGCTGGGCCGATTATCTCAAAGCCAAGGGCTTCGACCCGGAAAACCAGCTTTGCACCGACGACTTCGCTGGCCACCTCGCGCACAACGTCAACCTCAGCGCCAAGGCCATTTGCGGCCTGGGCGCCTTTGCCAAACTGTGCGACGTGCGTGGTGATAAGGCCAAAGCCGACGAGTACTTCAAGCTCGCCCGCGAGTTCGCCGCCCAATGGGTGAAGGCAGCCGACGACGGCGACCATTTCCGTCTGGCCTACGATCTGCCTGGCACCTGGAGCCAGAAATACAACCTGGTTTGGGACCGCGTTCTCGGCCTGAACCTCTTCCCCGCCGACGTCCTGCGTAAAGACATGGCTTATTACCGGACGATCCAGAATCAATACGGCCTGCCGCTCGACAACCGCGAGACCTACACCAAGCTCGACTGGATCCTCTGGACCGCCACGCTCACGCAGAACCGCGCCGACTTCGCTGCGCTGGTGGACCCGGTGTTCCGGTTCCTCAATGAAACGCCCGATCGCTCGCCAATGACCGACTGGTATCAAACCAGGACCGCCAGGAAAGTCGGCTTTACGGCGCGTCCGGTGGTGGGCGGCGTATTCATGCAGATGCTCTACGACAAGCCGGTGTGGGCGAAATACGCTGGCCGCGACCAGACGAAGGCCGCGAACTGGGCGCCGATGCCGAAGGCCCCGCAAGTGGTGAGCATCCTGCCCACCGCCCAGGAATCGAAACTGGTGTGGCGCTATGCCACGCAGAAGCCGGCCGAGGGTTGGTTCAAGCCGGACTTCGACCCGAGCGGCTGGCCGGAAGGCAACGCCGGCTTCGGCACACGTGGCACGCCCGGGGCGCGCGTCCGCACCGAATGGAACACCGCCGACATCTGGCTCCGCCGCGAATTCGATATGCCCCCCGGGCGATTCACCGACCTGCAACTCAGCATTCACCATGATGAAGACGCCGAGGTTTATCTGAATGGCCTCTTGGCCGCCTCGCTGAACGGCTTCACCGCCGATTACGAAATCGTCCCGCTCAACCAGGAGGCCAAAGCTGGCCTGAAGCCGGGCAAGAACGTCATCGCCGTTCACTGCCATCAGACCAGCGGCGGCCAATACATCGACGTCGGCTTCGCGGATGTCGTGCCGCTGAAAAGTGAGCCGTGAGCTCCATCATCCGACCCGAACACGCGCCCGTCCACGAGCTTGGCCGCCCGCGCCTCTTTCCATGAACCTCGTCGTTCGTTGTCCACCCTTTAGGGTGTCCGGCCGCGACAGCAGGCTAAAGCCTGGACAACGAACACCGCCAAGTTCATGGTCCCAATGCCTGCGCAGAAGCGAAAGGAGGCTACCCATGAACCTGCCTCCACCGGTAGGGCGAGACTCCGGTCGAGCCCTGACTTCCCTGGTCGCAGGAGATTCGAGGGCTCGACGGAGTCTCGCCCTGCCAAGATCCAGCAGCGGTTCATGGTCGCAATGCGCACCCAGATTCTGGAGGTCCGGGCTTCCCATGAACCGCGAACGTCCAACATCCAACGACCAACGTCAAACGCTCGACGGGTTGGAGGTTGAACGTTGGGTGTTGAATGTTGAGCGTTCATGGTCGCAATGCGTGCCAATTCTGGCGTCAGGGCTACCCATGAACCTCGTCGTTCGTTGTCGACCCTTTAGGGTGTCCGGCCGCGGCAGCAGGCTAAAGCCTGGACAACGAACACCGCCAAGTTCATGGTCCCAATGCCTGCGAAAAAACGAAAGGGGGCTACCCATGAACCGGCTGGAGAGTATAGCTCGGTCAATGGCCTCACTGGGCCAGCCAAAGCGCCGGAGCACCGGCGCACTCCAAAAGCTTCGCCTACGCGCCTGCGTCCTGGAGTGCGGCAGTGCTCTGCCGCTTTCCAGGTTCATGGGCCGTGAGCGGGTCCGAAAGGAACAGGCGGCGTCCCATGAACCTGCCTCGATCGGTAGGGCGAGACTCCGTCGAGCCGTGACCTCCCCGGTCGCAGGAGATTCGAGGGCTCGACGGAGTCTCGCCCTACCAAGAGCCAGCAACGGTTCATGGTCGCCACGCGTGGCCGAGCGGCCGAGGTGGCTTCCCATGGTATGACTGAGGCCAACCCACCTCTTGCGCAACTCGCTGAAGACACGGCGACGCGATTTGTCCAACGCTTTGGCCGCCCGCCGCGCTGGATCGTGGCCGCACCCGGTCGGGTGAATCTCATCGGCGAGCATACCGACTACAATGACGGGTTCGTCCTGCCCATGGCCATCGAACGGTACACCGTCCTGGCCGCCGACCGACCGGTCGATCTGCCGGCGAGCCGTTCGCGCCAGATCAGTTGGCACTCGGATGTCCTGGGCGAAACGGTCCATGTCAGCCTCCAGCCGCCGATTCAGCGTGGCGACCCGAAGTGGGCGAACTACATCCGGGGCGTGATTGCCGGATTCCAGAACCGCGGCCAGGACCCTGGGCCGTTAGAGGTGTTGATCCAATCGAACGTGCCACTGGGCGGCGGCCTGTCCAGCAGCGCCGCGTTGGAAGTCGCCACCGCCACGTTGATCGAAGCGGTCACCGGTCACGCTCTGGGCCCGATCGAGAAAGCCCTGCTCTGTCAGAAAGCTGAGCAGGACTACGCCGGGGTGCCCTGCGGCCTCATGGATCAATTCACATCCGCTTTGGGCCAACGCGATCACCTCCTGCTCCTGGACTGCCGGTCGCACACGCCGGAGCTGGTGCCGATGACTGATCCGGAGGTCGCGGTCCTGATCGTCAACACCAACGTGCGGCATCAGTTGGCCAATGGCGAGTATGCCCGGCGCCGCGCCCAATGCGAGGCCGCGGCACGCGTCCTCGGCGTGCGTTCGCTCCGCGAAGCTACCGCTGAACGTTTGTTCGACGCCCGCGATCGCCTGGATCCCATCGTCTTTCGTCGGGCAAAGCACGTGATCAGCGAAATCGAGCGCACGGTCCACGCCGCTCTCGGCATCCGGGCCGCCAACTGGCCGACGGTCGGCCAACTTATGTACGCCAGTCACTTCTCGCTCCGCGACGACTACGAAGTCAGTTGCCGGGAGCTCGATGTCGTGGTGGACATCGCCCAGGCAATCGGCTCCGCAGGCGGCGTGATCGGGTGCCGGATGACCGGCGGGGGTTTTGGAGGCTGCGCCGTTTGCCTGGCCCGGACCGCAGCTCTGCCCGAAATCTCCCCGCGACTCCGCCAGACCTATCAGCAGCAAACCGGGAACGAACCGACGCTGTTTGTCTCCCGCCCCGCTGCCGGGGCGACGATCCTGAAGACCCAGCCGGTTCGCACGGGTGACTAGCGATCCGGTGAACCGCCCGATGCCCTTCCAGCCCGAACGACATCCCCATCGACGCCACAACGCGCTGACCGACGAATGGGTCCTGGTTTCCCCGCAGCGCACCCAGCGGCCGTGGCAAGGACAACGCGAAACCACTGCGGCCGAGGCACGCCCGGCCTACGACCTTAAGTGCTACCTCTGTCCGGGCAACCGCCGGGCGGGCCAGGCGGTTAATCCGGACTACGCCGACACGTTCGTGTTCACGAACGACTTTGCGGCGCTGGTGCCGGACACGCCCCTCACCGGCGGAGCCAGTCATGGTTTGCTGCGGTGCGAGCCGGTGCGGGGGACCTGTCGGGTCATCTGCTTTTCGCCGCGGCACGATCTGACCTTGCCGGAGATGTCTTTGCCGCAGATCGGCCACGTGATCGACGTTTGGGCCGAACAGATCGCAGACCTGGGCGCGCAGTTTCGCTGGGTGCAGCTCTTTGAGAACAAGGGGGCGGCGATGGGTTGCTCCAACCCGCATCCGCACGGGCAGGTCTGGGCGGGCAACTGGCTGCCACTCCTTGTCGAACGCGAAGACCACTGCCAGCGGCGCCATTGGCAGCAACACGGCCGCCTGCTGCTCTCGGACTACCTCGACGACGAATTGGAACAGGGCCAGCGGCTCATCGAGGCCAATCGCCACTGGGTGTTGCTGGTGCCGCACTGGGCGATGTGGCCGTTCGAGTTGCTGCTGATCCCACGCCGCTCGGTGCAGCGTTTGCCTGAGCTCACCCCGGAAGAACGCCAGGCCTTGGCTGAGATCCTGCAACGGGGCTTGATTCGATACGACAATCTGTTCGAGACCAGTTTCCCGTACTCCATGGGCTGGCATGGGGCCCCGACCGATGACGGCAATTACTCCCATTGGCAATTGCACGCGCATTTCTACCCGCCGCTCTTGCGGTCAGCGACGGTGAAGAAGTTCATGGTCGGCTACGAGATGCTGGCCGAACCCCAGCGCGATCTCACCCCGGAACAGGCCGCCCAGAGCCTGCGCCAAGTGCCTGATGTTCACTACAAGCGGAAGGCCTGAGCCCAGACAAGCCACCAGGACGGGCAATTGCGGTATCGGATACGCAGCTTCGGGTCAGGGCCGTGTTCTTGGCTCACGTTTTGTGCATCCAGCGGGACAGTCGGGGATGTCCGCGTGATATTCCTACGGTTGGAGTTCCTGCCTGGGCTTCTCCGGGCGGCTGCCCAGGAAACGGTTCACCGCGTTGAGATAGGCCCGGGCACTGGCCTCGATAATGTCGGTGCTCGCGCCTTTGCCGCTCACCAGTTCGCCGTCGCCGAAGTCGGCCTTCACCGTCACTTCGCCCAGGGCGTCTTTGCCTTGCGACACGGCGCGGAGTGAGTACTCCATCAACCGGCCGCGCGTCTTGGTGAGGCGATCGATCGCCTTGAGCGCGGCATCCACGGGGCCATCGCCGATGCCGGCGTCCTGGACGACTTGGGTTGCGTCCTTTTTCCCGTTTAGCTTCCGCAAACGCACGGTGGCAGTGGGCACGGTGTGGCTGCCGCTGGTGACATTCAAGTAGTCCAGCGCCCAGGTCTCCGGCACCTCGATGATCTGGTCTTCGACCAACGCCGTCAGATCGTCGTCGTACACGAACTTCTTCTTGTCCCCGATTTCCTTGAAGCGGGCGAAGATGGCCTGCACATCCTGGTCGGTCATGTTGAAGCCGAGGTGTTTCAACCGCACCGCGACCGCGTGACGCCCGCTGTGCTTGGTTAAAGGCAGCTCGGTCTTGCCCCAGCCGACCTTCTGCGGATCCATGATCTCGTAGGTCTCGCGTTTCTTCAAAATCCCGTCCTGGTGGATGCCGCTGGAGTGGGCGAAGGCATTCTCGCCGACGATCGCTTTGCTGCGTTGCACCACCAGGCCACTCATGCGTGAGACCAATCGGGAAGCGCGGACAATCTCTCCAGTGTTCACGCCGCAATGCAACCCGCTGAAGAAGTCGCTCCGGGTCTTGATCGCCATGACGATCTCCTCCAGCGCGGCGTTCCCGGCGCGCTCGCCGATGCCGTTGACGGTGCATTCGACCTGGCGTGCGCCTGCGCGGACGGCGGCGAGCGAGTTCGCCACCGCCAAACCCAGATCGTCGTGGCAATGCACGCTGATCACGGCTTTGCCCGACCGGAACTCCGGGATTTCGTCGTGGAGATGCTGGATCAACGCGGCGTATTGGTCCGGCATGGCCCAGCCGACGGTGTCGGGAATGTTGACGGTCGTGGCGCCGGCATCCACGGCGGCGCGACAGACTTGGACGAGGAAGTCCGGTTCCGTGCGCGAGCCGTCTTCGGGCGAGAATTCCACATCCGGCACGAATGACTTCGCGCGTTTTACGCCTTCCACGGCCAGACGGAGGATCTCGTGTTGGGCCTTGCCGAGTTTGAACTCGCGATGGATTTTCGACGTGGCGAGGAAGACATGGATGCGCGCCCTGTTCCCCGCCGGCTTGACCGCCGCGCCTGCGGCGTCGATGTCTTTCGGCACACACCGTGCCAGGCCGGCGATGATGGGGCCCTTGATTTCCCGGGCGATGGTCTGCACGGCGTCGAAGTCGCCCTGGCTGGTGATCGGGAAGCCGGCCTCAATCACGTCCACCTTAAGTCGCGCCAACTGGCGCGCGACTTGCAGTTTCTCGCGCAAGTTCATGGAGGCGCCGGGACACTGCTCGCCGTCGCGCAGGGTGGTGTCAAAGATGACGATGCGGTTAGTCTTCATAGGGTTGTTTTTTCTGGCATGGGCGGCGCGGAAAAGCAAAAACCCCGCTGCCACGTCTTGGCAGTGGGGTTCAGGAAATCCGCCGGATCGAACTAGACCCCATCTGCCACGCTGCGCAGTCGCAGCGCACCGGGTAGCAGCAGCAGGTCACAGGCGATCCAATGCACGGCGTAACTACTAAGGCCTGTCAGCCCGCCGGTCAAATGGATTCTTCCAGTCCGCGTAATCGGTCAGAAGGCGTGAAAAAATCGAATTCACGGCTCGCCGAGCGACCGACACATCGAGAAATCCCAGTGTTTATTGACTGCCGTTCATACTTTGCGAAGTATGCCGAAGCGGGCAGCCGATTTTTTCACAGCTTCTCAGTGATGGCGGGAATCGGATCATGCGGTCTGTGACCAATCGCGGCCCGGAGCGCGGCATTTATGCCGCTTCACCGTTGAAAGGTCCCAGCGCCCCATTAGCATGCCGCCCCGCTTCGACTTCGTATAGTGAAGCGGCATAAATGCCGCGCTCCGCCGCCGAGGCCGCGAACTCCCCGCCGTTACTGACCGGTTACCAGTCTGCGACTTGGCCTTGACAGACTCAAAGGGGTCGATAGCGTACAGGCGTACGTTATGAGTGAACTGACCAGACGCCAACAGCAAATCGTCGATTTCATCGAGCGCAGCCAGTGGGAGGATGGCGTTTCGCCCAGCTTCCGGGAAATTGCGGAACATTTCGGGTTTGCCAGTGTCGGGACTGTGGTAGGGCACGTGCGAGCGCTCCGCAAGAAGGGTGTCCTGCCGAATGCGCCACGACAGGCGCGTTCACTTCGTGTCCAGTCGCCGCTCGCGCTGCTACGCAAGCGGGTTGTGGATATTCCGCTGTTTGGCTCCATCCCGGCCGGGTTCGCCGAAGACCGGCAACAGCAGGCCAAGGGCTGCGTCTCCCTCGACATCGAAACCCTCGGTCTGAAGCCCAGTCCGAGAACTTTTGCGCTGGAAGTCCGGGGCGACTCGATGATTGGCAAGTGCATCGTGGACGGCGACATTGTGGTGCTGGAACACGGCCTGACGCCGCGCCATGGCGATGTGGTGGCGGCGCTCATCGACAACGAATCCACGCTCAAGACCTTCGTGATCGAGCACGGCAAGCCTTACCTCCGCGCCGAGAACCCCCGTTACCCGAAGCTGGCGCCGGCCAGGGAACTGGTTGTCCAGGGCGTGATGGTCGCGCTCCTCCGCAAACGCCGATGAACGAGCCCGCGTGTGCCCCGCGTCATTGTCCATCTCGACGCGGACGCGTTCTTCGCGTCCGTAGAACAGGCTGCCGATTCCCGGTTGCGGGGAAAACCGGTCGCGGTCGGCGGTGAGCGACGGGGCATCATAGCATCGGCGTCCTATGAAGCGCGGAAGTTCGGTGTTTACACGCCCATGCCCACGTCCCGGGCGCGGAGACTCTGCCCGAAGCTGATCGTCCTGCCGGGGGACTTCGACAAGTATGAGCATTTTTCCCGGTGGATGTTCAGCTACGCGCAGGATTTCACTCCGGACGTGGAAATCGATTCCATTGACGAAGGCTACTTTGACCTGAGCGCCGTCCCGAAGCCGCCGCTGCATGTGGCCCAGGCCATTCGTGCGGCCATTCGCCAGGCGCTCAAGATCTCGGTCAGCGAAGGCATCGCCAGCAACAAACTGGTCAGCCAGATTGCCTCCAAACTGAACAAGCCCGCTGCCTTCCAGTGTGTGCCCGCAGGCACGGAGGTCGCCTTCCTGCATCCGCTGCCCAACCGCTGGCTTCCCGGCGTCGGACCGCGGACATCACAGCGGCTCAACGCTGCCGGGCTGGCCTTCATCCGGCACATCGCAGCGACGCCCACGTACCTGCTCCACCTGTTGGTGGGCAACCTGGCGCCGTTGCTCAAGGCGTACGCCGATGGCCAGGACGAACGTCCGGTGGTGCCGCTGAGCGCACCGGCCAAGTCGTACAGCCAGCAAAAGACCTTCGACACTGATCTCACCGATGAGGACTACACCGAGGCCGTGGTACGTCGCATGGCGGACGAACTCATGGCCAAGGTGCGGGCGGACGGCAAAAGCGTCCGTACGCTGACGGTCAAGGTACGCTACAACGACATGGCCGAAGACCAGTGCAGCGAGAGCCTGCTCGAGCCGACCGACCTGGAAACCGATTTGTATGGCCGGATCCACGTGCTGTTCCGGCGGGCCTGGAAACGGCGCGTCAGCCTGCGCCTGGTGTCGCTGAAACTCTCGAACGTGTACAACGCCGTCGGACGCACGGAACTGTCACTGGAATGGTCCGCCGGACAGCATCAGGCTCGACGCCGACTGGCGGAGGCGGTGGACTGGTTGCGCAGTGCGCACGGCCCGCGGGTCATCCTGCGCGGACACGACTTTCGTCTTCGTGAGGCGCCGACCGACGGTGTTACGCTGTTGGAGCACGAGCGGAGCACGAAGCCGGTCCCGCCCCCCTCGATCACTGCGCGACCGACGCAGCGGCGGCAGGTTGTCACGCGCTACGTGCCCCTCAACGTGCGCAGT
>Ga0315274_10010598_pt1 | contig 13274 bp, 10 predicted proteins | sample YL17G02_20_MG_FD_203700 | JGI IMG/M metagenome (GOLD analysis project Ga0315274, IMG submission 203700) | Sediment microbial communities from Yellowstone Lake, YNP, Wyoming, USA - YL17G02_20 | ecosystem: Environmental > Aquatic > Freshwater > Lake > Sediment | place: USA: Wyoming | collected... | reverse complement strand
ACAACGCCCGTGTCCTGCGCCTGGAGCCGAACGCGACCAGCCCGAATGTCATTGGTGGCAATCCCGACAATTCCGTGGTTGCTGGCGTGTTTGGCGCCACCATCGGCGGTGGCGCGACCAATTACATCCAGAACGACGCCGACTTCGGCACCATCGGCGGCGGATGGAACGCCATCCAAGCCAACGCCGATTACGCCACCATCTCCGGCGGTTGGTCGAACGTCATTGCAGTGGCCAACGTCGGAGGGGTGATCGGGGGCGGCATGGGCAACCTGATCCAGTCGAACACCGTGTCCGCTACCATCGCGGGCGGCTACACAAACCTGATTCAACTCGACACCGACTACTCGGCGATCGGAGGCGGCTACTACAACATCATTGAGACCAACGCCGATTTCTCCACCATCGCCGGTGGTTACCATAATATCATTTAGGGGGTATCCACTTGAAGCAAGTGACCACACGATATAGTGTCCACAGACCGACAGATCGTGGAAAGAAAACACAAGCTATAGGAGGTGCTTGCGTTAAGTGGATACCCCCTTATCATTTTTCCTGCGAACGCCTATTCGGTGATTGGGGGTGGTTACGCCAACTATGTGATGAGCAACACCATCGCCGGGACCATCGGCGGCGGTTCTTACAATACGATCCGCACCAACGCCGACTATGCGACGATTCCCGGCGGGCGCCTCGCCGTGGCCGAGAGTTATGGAGAAATGGCTTATGCCAGTGGAGTCTTTCTCTCTCTTGGCGATGCCCAGTCTTCGCTTTATGTCCTGCGCCGTCAAACGACCAACAATGTCTCCTCCGAGTTGTTTCTTGACGGAGCCTCGCAGCGGATGAAGATCCCCTCCGAAAGCACGTGGGCGTTCGATATCTTGGTGGTTGGCCGTGGGACGGCAGCGAACGTCTCGTGCGGCTTCCAGATCAGAGGAGTGATCGAAAACAACATGGGAACGCTCGGCTTTGTTCCCAACCCCGGCCCCGTTGTGACCGTGTTGGCGAGGGACAATCCTGCCACCTCGGCCACTGTGGCGGCGGACAGCGTCAACGATACCCTGAGTATCCGTGTGGTCGGGATCGCCGCGACTACCATGAGGTGGGTGGCGACGGTCCGCACCGTGCAGGTCAAGTACTAGCGGGTGTCCGCGCGAAACCGCGAGACCGTTCCCGACTTCGGGTCAACCCTCGCAAACACGACTATGAAACACTTACTCGGCAGATTCGGGATCGCCCTCCTCTTGGCGATTCCCTTGGTCTCACTGGGACAGCCGTACGCCATCGACTGGTACACCGTCGATGGCGGAGGGGGCACCAGCACCGGCGGCAACTACACCCTCAGCGGCACGATCGGTCAATCCGACGCCGCCACCACGACGCTCAGTGGAGGCAATTACGCCCTCCAGGGCGGTTTCTGGCCGGGTCTTGTCGTGACGATTCCCGGCGAAGGGCCGACCCTGTTCATTCAACCGTCCGGCGCCAACGTGATCATCTCCTGGTCGCCCGATACGCCAGGGTATGCCCTGGAGGAAACCGACAACCTCACGACACCGAACTGGACCGACGCGCCGGACGGAAATCCCGTCCCGATCCCGGCCGGCGGCGCGGCTAAGTTCTATCGGTTGAAGAAGCCGTAAACTGACCGGGCGACAGCTCCGGCGGGGTGCCGGGCCTGAGGAATTCAAAAGGGCACTGTTTTGTCAGTGCCCCCCTTTTTCGTGGACGGAAGCGCTCCGGCGCTCCACGAACCGCAAGGTAGGGCTCGCTGTCCCCAGCGAGCCGTTCTGAATGGGCGCGGTGCGGACACCGTGCCCTACCCAAGGCGATTCATGACCTCGGTGCCAGCTCGAAAGGGCGTGGAAGCTCTCTATGAACCACCAGAAGCACCCGGACAAGTTCGTGTTGCAGATGCAACACGAACTTGTCCGGGTGGCTTCATGGTTCCCTTGCGCCTCCAAAGGTTGAAGGCCAACGCTCCCCATGAACCGGGAACGTGCAACCTCCAACGTTCGACGCCAAACGCGGTGGAAGTTGGAGGTTGGGTGTCGAGGAAGGAAGGTTCCTTCCGTAGCGGCGAACTGGCGTTCGCCGCCGAATGAGGCGCGTCCCCCCGGCATCACGGCCCGGGCACGAACCTTCAGCGCCTCCGATTCGCCAGGAACCGCTCGACGTATTTGCCGAGGAGGTCGGCCTCCAGGTTGACCGCGTCGCCCACCCGCCGCTCCTGCAGCGCCGTGACTTCGAACGTGTGCGGTATGATCCAGATGCGGAACCCGCGCTTCTGCACCCCCGCCACCGTCAGGCTGATCCCGTCCACCGCCACGGACCCCTTGAACACGATGTAGCGCATCACCTCGGGCGGCGCGGCGAGGTCGAGCACATGATCCTTGCCCGCCCGTTCCCATCGGGTGATCCGGCCCACGCCGTCGATGTGCCCCGTCACGAAATGGCCGCCCAACCGGTCGTCCATCTTCAGCGAACGTTCCAGGTTCGCGAGCGAGCCATCCCGGGCGAATTGCAGGTTGGTGCGCTCCCAGGTTTCGCGGAGCAGGTCGAAGCCGACCAGCGTGTGCCGCGTGCGCCGAACCAACTTCACCACGGTGAGGCAACAGCCGTTGACCGCGAGGCTGTGGCCCAGCTTGAGCCCGCGCCCACAGAGACGCGCCCGCACGGTGAGCCGGATCGACCGCACGGTCGGTTCGATGCTCTCGACGGAACCCGCTTCTTCAACAATGCCGCTGAACATGGCTCGAAGGTTGCAGGTTGGAAGTTGCAGCTTGCAAGAGGATTCGCCAGCGCTCCGAGCGCCAGCCGGGAACGGGGCCTGGGTCAAGGAACAGCGACGCGGGCGGTCATGAACAGGTCTGGTCCCAACCGGCGCCATTCCACGTCACGGAGCCGGATGACCTCCTCCAACCGCTTCACGCCCTCGCCGCCGACGGCTTTCCGGGCATCACGGCCGCCCAGAATCTTCGGCGCGTAAAAGAACGTGACCCGCTGCGCCAGCCCTTCCAGGAGGAACGAGGCGTTCACTTCCCCGCCGCCTTCGACCAGCAGGCGGGTGATGTCCTCCTTGCCCAGCTTCCGAAGCACCCAGCGCAGATCAACACGGCCGCGGTAGGGCGCGGTGTCGGCACCGCGCCGCGGCCGGCTGAGGACAGCCCGCCCTACCTTCGCTGCCGGAGCCACCCAAACCCGCACCTTCTTCGCGAGCGCCGCGACACGATTGGCTGGTGCGGCCTTGGTCACCACAATCGTCGTGAGCGCGGCGAACTCATCGGTCACGACTTTCGCCGTCAACGGTGTTCGCGCCTTCGAATCGAGAACAATCCGCTGGAGCGGGTGACGCTCATTCCGGCGTCTGACTCCTGGCTTCTGACTCCTGCTCGTCAGGCTCGGATCATCCGCCAGCACGGTGTTGACGCCCACGAGGATGGCGTCCGCGCCGGCGCGGAGTTTCATGGCGTGCGCGCGGGCCTGCTCGCCGGTGATCCATTTCGATTCTCCGGACGCGGTGGCGATCTTGCCATCGAGGGTCATCGCCGCCTTCACGGTGACCAACGGTGTCCGGCGCACGATCCAGTGGTTGAAGGCCTCGTTGAGCCGGATGCACTCGTCCGCCAGCACGCCGGAGGCAACCTTGATCCCAGCATGGCGCAGGATTCGGAACGCCCGACCGCAATGGCTGGGATTCGGATCGGTCGCACCGACCACCACCCGCTTGATCCGGGCGGCCTTGATGGCTTCGGTGCATGGCGGTGTGCGGCCGTGCGTGCAGCAGGGCTCCAACGTGACGTAGAGCGTCGCTCCTTTCGGAGAGTGTCCTTTTAGCTCGGCGTCGCGCAGCGACTCGATCTCGGCGTGGGGCTCGCCGGCACGTCGATGCCAGCCCTGACCGATGATCCGGCCGGTCTTCACGAGCACGGCGCCCACCATCGGATTCGGCGATGTGTGGCCATAGCCGCGCCGCGCCAGGCGCAGGGCCAGGCGCATCCATTCAAGATCCGTTTTCCGTCCCGAGTTCACACTGATCTCAGCCGTAACGATGCAGTAGGAAAACCACAGATGGACGCAGATGGACACAGATTCCGAAGCGAAAGGAACCTCCGCTCCGGCCAACCCGGGTCACCAAACAGTAACGTTCCGAAGGATCGTCCCCCATCGCGATTCCTCACGTTTTATCTGTGTCCATCTGCGTCCATCTGTGGTTTCGATAGAATTGATACGGCTCAGAGGTCACTTTGGGCCATCCGCGCTAACTCTTGTACGGATGCTGCCAAGGCGCCCGGTACTCGCGCTTCAACAACTTCGCCGCGTCCGCGTTGCCCACGATCTGTTCCGCCGCCGCGTTCCAGGTGATCTTCGCCCCGGTGTCATACGCGATCATCGCCAGTTTCACCGTGGTCGTGGAATCATAAGCATCCGCGATCGTGCAGCCCGGCTGCTGGCGCTTCCGCACCGCGTCGAGGAAATCCTTCATCTGCAGCATCGCCATGTCGGCCTTTGCCTCAGTCACCTTGCGCTCCTTTCCTTTCCCGCGCGGGATCGCCACCCACTGCTCATCCGTCACGAACACAGTTTCCTTCTCGCCGTAGAAGAAGATGCCGTTCGACACGTCGGGGGTGTATTCCTCGGCGCCCCAGATCCGGTGCCGCCACGTAACCGGGCATTTCTGGAAATCGAACTGAACGGTCAGGATGTCCGGCGTCGTGATCTTGTCCTTGAAGAAGTAGAGGCCGCCGGCCGCCTGGACCGAGCGCGGCGTGGTCTCGCCGAGAATCCAGCGCGAGGCGTCGATCAGGTGAATGCCCCAGTCCACGAGATGGCCGTGGCCGGTGGTTTTCTCGAGGCGCCAGGCGAAGTGGCCGATCTGCGGGCAATAGGGCAGCTTCGGCGCCGGGCCGCACCAGAGATCCCAGTCCAGCGAGGGGGGAGGATTCTGCACCGTGGTGTCCTTCAGCCCGGCGGTGTAGTGGATCTGCGCGTCCACCTGCACGATCCGGCCGGCGTTGCCGTCCTGGAGGTATCGCCGGACCTGCTGGATCGCCGGGCTCTGCCGGCGCTGGAACCCAATCTGCACGATCCGGCCGCTCCTCTTCGCGGCGTCCACCATGGCCCGGCCTTCGCGGATGTCGTAGGCGAGCGGTTTCTCGCAATACACATCCAGCCCTTTCCCGACGGCGGCGATGAACTGGAGCGCATGCCAGTGCGGCGGCGACGCAATGATCACGGCCTCGAGGCCGGGCGTTTTCAGGAGATCCTCGTAGAGCTTGAACGTCTGCGGCCGTTTGCCCTGGAGCTTCTCGACCTTGTCCGCGCTGTTCTTGAGGTTGTCGCTGTCCACGTCGCACAGCGCCAGTACCTCGACGCCGCCGGCGCGGAAGGCGGCTTCGACATCCACCATGCCGTACCAACCGCAACCGATCAGGCCGAGCTTGAGCTTCGGACCGGTGGAGTCGGTGGCCAAGGGATTGAGCTGGGTCATCGCAGCCGCGCCGAGGGCCGCTGCGCCGAGGAATTCACGTCGGGTCACTGGTTTCATGGGTTTTGGATTGCTTGTGCCGGATCAGTCTACCGCACGCCCCGGGCTTCGAGAAGCCGCAATTCCTCCGCCCACCGCTGGATGCTCGTTTGTCCTTCGGAACTCGAGCCGCAGCCCTGGGCACTCACCCACGTGTTCTTCCAGGTCATCATTCGGAATGTCCTCGCCGCAACCAGGGCACTTGGAGCAACTGAGCCGCTTGGCCCTTCGCCTGCCTTGTTGCCAGGCCCAGCCTTCAGAGAACTGCATCAGGACGACTTCAGCCACACGCTTGCGGCTGTCTTGGGTGAACGAACCTACGCAGAATCCGGTTCCCCGCCCTCGTTACCTGCGAACGACAAAGCATCCTTGATGGTGTAGCAGGCTCGGTCTCCGCGCTCGGCCAAGGCGCGCTCGAACGCAAACACCTGCACCATCGTCCGATGTTCCTCAGGGTCTTCGCCGGGAATCGTAGGCACTCTCACCCCCATAATCTGGAGAGCCCTCTCGAACTGCCCACAGCGGCGAAAGAGGTCCACGAGCACGGCGATGCCGACCAGGGGTGATGGGGTAAAAAGCCGATTCGCGCGTATCGCCTTTTCAAACAGAAGGATCGCCTTCTCTCGACACGTCCTGGCAGCGGCGTCGTTCCCCTCATCATCACAGGCCCAGGCAGCACGCGTGGCCGCCCAACCCGCTTTCGCGAACTTCTCCAGGGCTTCGTAGCACATCGCACAGCAAAGGTAACGATTCGCCAGTTGAGGAAATGCGGGGTTCCGGCGCTGCTCGATATAGGCGGGGCTGCTCAGTACCGGGAGCGCTGTGTTGGGTGGAATCGCGATGTTCTCGAAGCAGTACCCGCAGGAGGGGCACTCCTGAACTTGGTGGCAAAGTGCCGAGCGCATCATCTCCGGCGGCCGGGTGTCCAGGTCAGAGGCGCCGAACGCGCTGGCGCTCAGCACCACTGTCTGCGTGCTCCTGGCGCCGCATACGGCGCACGTCATTTCCCGGGGTAGGGTGGTCATGGCACTACAACGCGTTCAGCGGCTGAGTTGAGCATTGGTCTGGTAGCGGCCAACGCGGAGTCAACCTTTCCCGTGAATCGAAAGGACATCAGGAGTTCCAAACGTCACGCTGCCCCGGCGATAGTCACTCCGGAGCTGCAAAAAGACCTCGTGCTCGAGCAGGGTCACCAGCGTTGTTTGCGCCGTGCTCTGACCTTCGTCCAGGCCGTGGTCGAATTGGATCCCGCCTCGCTCGGTAAGAACAAAGCGCGCGTGCAGGCCGCCACCGGTTGGCAGTCCCGGCCAGAAGAAGACTTCGAGCGTTGTACCAGTTGGAGCAGCCAACACCAAGTTCCGGCGGTATTTGTCTTCCTGGACGTTTCGATCAAACGGCTCGGGCCTGGCACAATGGACCTCCAGGCGTTTCCACCCTGGACAAACCCCAACGAAAGCTTCGAATGGCCGAACGAACCTTGGCTCACTCGGATCGAAGTACGGGTCCACCAGAATCAGCTCTTCAGACCAACGCAACAGTGCCCCAGCCCTGGCTGCCATCTCCACCGCAGTGCGAGGGCAATTCAGGTCCTGCGTGCTCACCCGCCAAGGGTCGGTGTCCCGCTCGAGTTCATCCGCCGCCAGCACGTCGGGACGTCCGGAACTCTTGGACCGGGCGACAATCGCGCGGAATGGGCGGCTCGTAGCTTGGTTCTCGACAGCGGACCGCAGCCAATCGGCCGGATAAACGAAGGCCCTCCCTCCAGGACCCACCATGCGATGAAGTCGTAGGGCGGGGTCCCCCAACTTGCTGCACAGGGCATTTGCCCTGACGGGCGGAGACAGCTCCGGGGCCAGGGCATACACACGCTTGCGCCATTCCTTCGGGAATTCCACGAGTAGGCGACCGCGACTCACCCCGAAGTCTTCCCACAGGACGCGGAAGTGACTCCACGTGGCCATGACTTCCGGCTCGACCGCGAACTCGTGGATCATGGGAGTTCCTGGAAACGCTCGGCAAAGAAACCACCCGGCCATGGCCGCCCGAAGTCACCGTCTGGAGTTACCGGAAGCTCGACCACTTCGGAGCCCATTGGACCAGCCTGCACAAAGAGCACAGAGAGATCCTCCGGGCGCACCGGCGTCTTGCCCTGCGACAGCCGACCCTCAGCCGTCTCACGCACGCGGCGAAGAATGCGGAGGATCAAGTGCTCGCTGTGTGTCTCCAGGAGGAACGTGTTCTTGCGCTCTCCCAGAGCAGACTCGATGAACACGTCGCCCAGCTCGGCTTGTTGGGCGGGGTGGAGGTGGAGTTCGGGCTGTTCCACAGCAATAATACGGTTCGTGAGCGCGGCAGCGTTGACCAGCACCGGCAGCGCTTGGGTCACGCCGAAGCCAAGGTCACGGTGGCTCAGCCGGGTCCGAGTGATGGAGTCCTCGAACATCAACTCAGGAATCCCGGCATCCAAAGCCGGCTCATCGGCATACACCAGTCGGCGCACTCGCAGCAGGCAGGGCAATCCCAGCCATTCTGCACCAAACCACCGGTTGACAGTCTCCTGAGCACGAGCGTCCCTGCAAACATGCTGCCACGCTTCGAGACCACAGCCCGAAGACCCCGACGAGTCTTGTGCCAGCGCCAGCAGATGCCGCGGCGGGACAACACGCTGAGGCCCGAGATAAGAAAGCTTACGCAGTTCCTTGCTCGTCAGCGCAGTCAGCACGGCGATCAAGCGAGTCAAGTTGTACCGAATTGCCTGAGCCACGACCGACCTTTCATCGCCATCCAAGTGCTCACGGAAGAAGTCACAGGGACTGCCACACGCCAAGTCCTCCTTCCATCCGGGGTAGCTCCAATCGCCATCAGGCCCTTCATCCGAGACGTAATCTTGCCTGAGCCTGAACTGCCGTTCAGCCAGCAGCTCGGCGAGCCTTTTGGCCAACTCAGTTGCCTCGTCCACCGCAATCGCAGGGCTCGGAGTTTGGTTGAATCCCTCTCTCAGCGCGGCAGCGTCCGCGCCAACCGCCACCTCCGCCTCACTTGCCTCCTCCGTGCTGGCAATCTTAATCCCTAGATCCTCTTCCGCCCTCCGAAGAGCAGCATCCTCTTCTTCGAACCTCCTCCGAGCAAACTCAGGGATCTCCTGGAGCAGTCGATTGATGAGCGGATGCTCGCTGTCCACGCGGTTGCACTGGAACGAGTCGGGACCGGTGCGGGCAAACCCAAGGGCCGCGCACCCATCGAAAGTGATTTCCGCGGTTTGGATTGCCAATGCGTTGTCCACGCCGGTCGGGTTGTCAATGCCACCGGACCTCGCGACCCGGAACGACACTCCGAACTTCCGAAATCCGCAGAACGGCTTCTTCTCTGCCTCGGTCCCCGCGAGGAACTTCATCAAGTTGACGTGCGACAGGTCGCTCTCGAAGTGAAGGAGGAATCCCCCTGCCGGCTGGTGCTGGTGCACATAATGAGGGAAGCCGCCCAGATCGACGGATTCAGCGCCAAGACGAGGCTGGTGCACGTCCCAGTCGCCGGTCTCAAGGGCATGATTGGCCAGCAGCAGGCTGTGGATGATGCTCGATTTGCCCGAGCTGTTGGCGCCGAAGATCAGCGTGATGGGGCGGATCGGGATGTGTTGCTCCTCCGCAAACGCCTTGAAGTTTCCAATTCTGAGTCCAGTCAGCATATGTTCTTGACGACGGGTGGACCATCGCACAAGGCCAGTCCGGACGCGATGCCGAAAACCGCAAGTGACTTGACTGGCCGGTCATGCGATAAACCCGCCGTGAAAGTCTCGCTGCTGACCCGCGGCGGTCTGTCCTTGGACCGGCTTGCCAGCTTCCTCTCTGTCGTGGACGCAGGCGGGATCACCAGCGCGGCAGAGGGAGATCCCGTGCGCCAGAGCCAATTGAGTCGGCAACTCAAAGAACTCGAGGAGTTCTTCGGTGGCACGCTCATCGAGCGGAGGCGGGGACTCTTCCGCCTGACTGCGGCAGGGCGCGAGCTGTGCGAGATCGCGCGGACGGCTTTGACGCGCCTCGACGATTTCGAGCGCCGCTGTGCGGGCAAACCGGTTGAGGTCCACCTTGGGGCGGGCGAGAGCATCCTCGTCTGGATGGTGCTGCCACGTCTTGGCGAACTCCTGGCAAGCGAACCGGCGGTCGTTCTCACCCTTCACAACCTGCAGTCGGAGGAGGTTATGAGGCGATTGCGCGATGGGCGTCTCGACTTCGGAATCCTCCGACGAACGCCGACCCAGGCAGGTTTGAAGAGCGTCGCCTTGAAACCGGTGGAGTACGCGCTGTTCGCACCAAGGAATCCGGTGTCAACGCGCCGGCCGCTCGATCCGCAGGAGTTGCTGAGCAAGGTGCCGCTGGCGCTCCTCGAGGGCACGGGCGAGTCGAACCAGGCGCTTGCCAATTGGGCCGAGGCCCAGGGCGTAGCCCTTCAGACTCGGCTGCGGTGCACGTCGCTTCTTCAAGCGGCAGAGGCAGTGAAACGACTGGGAATGGCTGCCATTTTGCCAACTTGGGCAGAGTCATCCTTCACCGCAGGAAGTGTGGCCAGACTCGAATTGCCAACACTTCAGTCACTGCGCGCTCCGCTGCAACTGGTCTGGAGCGAGCGACAGGGCGCCGTCAGGAACTTCCTTGCACGAATAGCGAAGGCGATTAGCACGAGCCTGACCGGATAGGCCTACGACCGGAGCTGGAACCGAGGAGGCTCCCAAGGCATTGCTTCTCGGACGACAGGGGCTCCCCGTGTGCTCTCAGCGCCGTTTCGCAGTTCACGGGGATAAGAAGCATCTCCCTTGATCCAACCCAGGTGCGGCGACCCGCAAGTTTCGATGCATCGCTGCGGTGAAAGCCACCCGAGGCGGAGAAACACGAGGCCTTGCGGTTCGAAGTCGCAAAGCGTTTGGACTGCGTCCGGTTGACCGGCGCTTTAGCTTCGGCGGGGATGGCGCGGGAAGGGAAAGCGGCGCTCAAGCGCACGCAGTCCAAACGCTGGCGCGAGGCGCGGAAGCCCAATGCCCAGCCGGGACGCCTCGAAACTTCACCATCACCGCACGCCCCGGGCTTCGAGAAGCCGCAATTCCTCCGCCCAACGCTGGCGCTGTTCCTTCCGGACATTCGGATCGGGCAACAGGCTGCGGCGGGTGCAATTCACCAGCGCCTGCAAGGTCTGGTAACGGCGGGTTTCCTCAATGGCGGGCGGGACGTTGTCGGCCACCAGCGCCAGAATCCGGTCGAAGGTCAATGCGCCGCCGCTGGCTTTGGCTTGGGCTTTCAACTCGGACCGCAGCGAAGCGAAGCTGGCGGCCGAGTAACCGCGTGTCGCGTCGTCGAGCCGTTTCAGTTCGTCAGGCGCCAGCCCTTTCGGCAACGCCGGTTTCACCGCCCATTGCAGGAATTCCTCGCGGTCGGCGCCCTCGGGATCGAGCGTGGGAATGATGAGGTCGCCCACGCGACCGGGACGCCGCAGGTCGGGCGAGAGGAGGTGAATGCGTGCGGTAACGAGCAGCCAGATCACGCGGCCGCGCAGTCGCGGATCGGACATCATGGCCTGGATCTTGCCCGTGAGCCGGCGCTCGGTTTCGTGCGTGTCGGCGCCCACGCCCCCGAACTGGGTGTCGGCCTCGTCCACGAAGATGAGCACCTTGGCGAGCGCATCCAGCACGCGGCGCAGGCGCTCGAAGATCACGTCCGTCTGACCGAACCACTGCGAGCGGATGTTCTTGAGCGTGATCACCACGATGTCGAGCTCGGCCGCCACCGCTTCGAACACGTAGGTCTTGCCGCCGCCGATCGGGCCGCAGATGGCCGCGCCACTCAGTGCCTCCGGCCCGGACGCCGTCAGCCGCGGCATGAACTCGGTCCGGAGGAACTCCTTCAGCCGGGTGAACCCGACCACGTCCTTCAACGTGTGGCTGGGCTTCTTGAACTCGATGATGTCCTCGCCGAGCTGGCTTTGGATGAAGTCCTCGACCTTCGCAATCACTTCGGCCTGCGCCAGCGTGCGGTTCTCGTGGGCCGCGCCCTTGAGGAGTTGCTGGAGCGCGTGGAGTGAGAGGCCCGCGGTCAGCTTCGCCAGTTCTTCCTGTGTGCCCCAGAGCTTGATCTTGGCTCCTTCGGGCAGGCGCTGGTTGAACCAGGAAACAAACTGGCGGCGGACGGCCTCGTCCGGCGAAGGGATCTCGACTTCGAGCAACTGGGGCAGGCGGGCGATGCGATGGTGCAACAGGCTGCGCGATTCGGCGATCAACACCACGGAATCGCCGCCGTTGACGAACCCCGGATCGCTGAACCAGTCGTGGCAGATGCTGATGCGCTGGCGGTCAATGTCCGAAAGGCTCGGGATCGGCGCGTCGGGGATGAGCAGGTCGGCGCCCTCGATGAGAATGAGGAGGTTGTCGGCGAGCAGGCGTTTGCCGTTGATGACGGTGCGCGAGCACAGGCACATCTGGCGGAGCAGTTCGAGCGCGAGCGTCGGGTTGTTGAGCGCGCGGCGCAGGCTGTCGTCGTAGGTGTCCACCACGCGGTCGAACTCCTCGGCGTCCTTGCTTTTGGCCAACATGCGCTTGATTGCGAGCTGGTTGCTATCGCAACCGCTGCGCCAGAGCAGCCAGGCGTCGCGCAGCTTGTCGGCGTCCTTGTCGTTGACGAACCGGATCGGGCCGTTGAGTTCGTAGGTGATGACAATGAGTCCCGGCAGCGACCAGTTCGCCGTGAGGAAACTCATCAGCGGCAGGTAATCCACGCGGTCTCCGACGGCATGGCCGAAGAGGTCGTAGATGTTGCCGGTAAGGACGACGGTGCGGGCCTGGCCGGAGTTGAGGATGCGGCCGGCCTGCTTGAGGAAATCGTGTGCGGGAGCGGTCATGGGGAAAGTCCGAAGTTCGAAATCCGAAATCCGAAGGAGATCCGAAACCCGAAATCCGAGGGAACACGATGAAGCGGGCCTCGAAGGAACGCACGGAACCCCGAGGATGGGATGCCTAATTCACAAAGCGCCTTCCTCCGCCGCACCCGGGCAGATGAGAGAGCCGCTGATGAGGGAAGCGCGGAGGACGTGAACCACGCGAAAGGAGGGCGGCACAAGAATGATGATGGCCGAGGGCCAGCGTTAGCGCTTCGCCCGGCCACTTGTTCATCGTCGGCTGATGGCCGCTCGAGACAGGTTTTCAGTATCTGCTTCCGCGTGTTTCGCGTGTTTCGCGGTTCGACCTCGCTTCGGCCCTCAGGGTTCGAGCCTCTTTCGGATTTCGGATTTCGGGCTTCGGATTTCATGCCAGCGTGTCCTTCCAATACGTCACGTGTTCGCCCGGCGCGGATTGCGCGTCGGGAGAAAACACCACCTGACGGATCCCGGATCGCTGCTGCGCGAATAACTCGAAGTCACGCACAGCCTTGATCTCGAAGACCGGCGCGGCCTTGTCATAGACGATCGTCGCGCCGGGGCACTCGCGGAGACCGGCCTTCGCCCAACCCCAGTACTGGGACAGGCCGACGACGCGGTCGCCGACGTAGATGGCCTCATTGAGCTCGTGCGTCACGATGATGAGGGTGTGCGGAGGCGCCTCGCCGCGCCGGCGGGCGGCCTCGTTCTCGCCGTAGAGCGCCAGGAGCATCTGCTGCAGTTCTTCCCGCGTCGCCTCGTCCAGCGCGCCGAACGGCTCGTCGAGCAGGATGATCTCCGGCTTCATGATGAGCGACTGGGCGAGGGCGACGCGCTGTCGCATGCCGCCGGA
>Ga0315274_10010597_pt1 | contig 13275 bp, 11 predicted proteins | sample YL17G02_20_MG_FD_203700 | JGI IMG/M metagenome (GOLD analysis project Ga0315274, IMG submission 203700) | Sediment microbial communities from Yellowstone Lake, YNP, Wyoming, USA - YL17G02_20 | ecosystem: Environmental > Aquatic > Freshwater > Lake > Sediment | place: USA: Wyoming | collected... | reverse complement strand
AACTGTTTTCCTTGCCCACTTCTTTGAAGAAGTTCGACTTAAGCCTTTGACAGGATGACAGGACTCACAGGATTTGGAAATCCCGTCAATCATGTGCCCGTCATCGTGTTCGGCGCTGCCGCCTGTTTCCGGTTCACCCCAGAAAAGCACAGACATCCGCCGTCGCGCCAAGGTGTCTATGTCGTTGTCGTCTCTGCCCGGTTCACAAAGACCACCAGAAGCCAGAACGACACGATGCTCTTCGGGACTTCCTTCGTGCGTCTCTCAGGACCACCCGATTGCCGGGAGAAGCCCTGTGGGCCGGATTCACAGGATTCTCCCTTTCGCTTCATCCGGTTCATCCCGTTATCCTGTCAAAAGGGTTCTCCCCACGTCAAAAACCACTAAACGCCTGTGAATGCAAGTCTGCAATCTGCCGGAGAAGTTGGCTCCCGCGAGTCACATTCTCCTTTCCACAATTCACAATTCAAAACTCACAATTCAGAATTGTCTCTGTTGAATCTTCTCCGCAACCGCAACAAATCAAAGAACATCTGAGTCGAGGCGCGGAAGGCCCTCACGCGCGTATCCGGCGAATTGACCCAGCGCACCGGGACTTCCGCCACGCGCAGGCCCAGTCGTTGCGCCAGAGCCAGCGCTTCGACGTCGAAGGCCCAGCCGTCCAGCTCGCATCGCGGGAAAACCGCCTCGACGGCCCGGCGACTGAACATTTTGAAGCCGCACTGCGTGTCGTGAATTCCCGGCACGACCAGCAGCCGCACCAGCCGATTGAACGTTCGCCCCATCGTTTCCCGAATGATGTTCTGATGGACCTCGATGCGCGATTCGGGAAGCCCCCGCGAGCCGATGACCACGTCGCAGCCCGCGTCGAACCGGGGCCAGAAGTTCTCGATCTCCTCGATCGGCGTCGAAAGGTCGGCGTCCGAAAACAGCGCGAACCGTCCTCGCCCAGCGGCCATTCCCGTGCGCACGGCCGCGCCCTTGCCTCGGTTGACCTCGTGGCGAATCACCCGCAGTCGTCCGCCCAGCCCTGCGCTCTCCGCCACGGCGACCGTCCGATCCGCCGAGCCGTCGTCCACAACCAGAATCTCGGATTCATACGGTTGCTTCGACAGGTATTCGCCGATTCGAGCGAGAGTCTTTCCCAACCTCCGTTCTTCGTTGTAAACTGGAATAACCACCGACAGAGGACCACGTTGTTCCACCACCACGCTGCGTTCGCTCCGTGTTCGATAGATTTCTCGGTTGAAAGTGCGCGAGGCCGCCGCTATCGCTTCAGACGTGCGACATGCGCGCAACGGAATGTTCACATGGCCAATTGTGAGTCGTCAACCGCAAAGCACGCCCCCGCCAGGGCAGGGGTTCATCTCCGAATGCGGCAGAACCAATGATAGGGCCAAGCGCCAATCGTCACTTGAGAGCCGGACATCGGGCGGTGCGCGCCCAACGGTTTGAGGCTGCCGTCGCAGCGTTTCACAAGGCCGCCGAGGCCGTCCCCAACGATCGGCGGGCGCTGATTCAACTGGCTCTGGCGCAATCTCAAGGGGGCGACTATCCTTCGGCACGCGCGACGACCGAGGCGATGCTCCGACGCTTTCCCGACGATCCCGTGGTGCAGCTGGCGGCCGGGCGTTGCCTGTTGGAGTGCGAAGACAGCGCCGCCGCCGAGCCGTTGCTGCGGTCGGCCGCCGAATCACAACCCGAAAACGCGCTGGCCCGACAGTACTTGGCGCTCTGCGAGTTGACGCGAGGCGACCTTGCCTCCGCCGCAGAGCATTGTGAGCGCGTGGGCCTGGCGGCCAACGCCGACTTCCTCGCTCTCTTCAGTTACGTCGTCGAACGGCGGCTGGCGCCGACCATCCCCGCCGCCGACAAGGATGCGCCTACCCCCACGGAGCCGTCCGCCGCGAAAATCGCACGACTAGAAACCCAGGCGAAGGAAGCCACGTCGCCGGAAGGCCGAATCACGCGGAAAGGCCGGTGGGCGCTCCGGGCGCTGTCGAAACTCGGCGAGCGAGCCTTCGACGCGGGCGATTTCGCCGCGGCGCTGGCCGCATTCGCAGCGGCCTCTCGCGGCGGGTCGGAGGAGATGATCGTCTGGCTGGGAGCGGGACTTTCGAGTCTGCGCCTCGACCGCCCCAACGGCGCCGCCGAGTTCCTGTCGAAAGCCTACGCCCGTTGGCCCGACGACGGACTGATCGGGTCGAGCTATGCCGACGCTCTCTATCGCGCCGGTCGAATCGCCGAGTCGCTGGCCGTGTTCGAACGAATCGAACCGGCCGGGCCCGACGACTTTCATGCCCACTATGGACGCGGCGCCTGTCTGGCCGTCCTGGGCCAAAAGCCCGCGGCCCTCGCGCAGTTCCGCGCGGCATTCCGCCGATTTCGGCTCGACACCATGGACAACTGTCTCCTGCCCTCGTGGGAGGCATTGCAGAGAAGACAGTCGGCGTAGAGCAAGAACAACAGCTGCGCGGAACCGCGACCTCCCGACTGAGCGCGGCGCGTGTGCGGCCACGTGGTTTTCCGCGCTGCAACACGGCGCCGCCACCTGTTTGAGCTTGCACATTCTCCCACCGGACTCTTCGATTCCTTCGGCACGGACTTACTCATTCAAGGAGGAGCATCAAATGAGAAGGTTTGTCTTCGCAATCCTGTGTCTTGGCAGCATCATGACCGTCATCGCCCCGCGGGTCGCTCTGGCCGCGCCCGAATCGCCCTCGGCCGATGCTGTGCTGAAAACGCTGCGCAAGGGCCATCCGCGCCTGATGGCGCTCGATTCGGACATCGAGCGCGTTCGCAAGCTCATCGCCGACGACAAAACGGCCCGCCTCTGCTACGAGCAGGTCAAGCAGCGGGGAACCTCGTCGCTCGATTCGAGTCCGGTCGAGCATCGCCTCATCGGGCCGCGTCTGCTCGACAAGAGCCGGACCTGCCTCAACCGCGTGATGACCTGGTCGCTCCTTTATCGCCTCGACGGCGACAAGCGGTTCGCCGACCGCGCCAAGAAGGAACTTCTCGCCGTCGCCGAGTTCGCCGACTGGAATCCCTCGCACTTCCTCGACACCGCCGAGATGTCGCACGCTTTCGCCATCGGCTATGACTGGCTCTATGACTACCTGACGCCCGAGGAGCGTCAGAAGGTCCGCGAGGCGCTAATTGAGAAAGGCCTGAAGCCGTCGGTGAAGATTTATGAGGGCAACGGCTGGTGGGCCAAGTCGGACTACAATTGGAATCAGGTCTGCAACGGCGGGATGACCATCGGCGCTCTGGCGGTGGCCGACGAAGACCCCAAACTGGCCGGCTTCATCGTCGCCAGCGCCATCCGTTCGATCCCCCTGGCGATGGCTTCCTATGCGCCCGACGGCGGATGGGCCGAAGGGCCGGGCTACTGGAGTTACGCCACGCGGTACAACGTTTTCTTTCTGGCGGCACTCGATTCGGCGCTGGGAACGGATTTCGGCCTCTCGAAGATGCCCGGCTTCGACAAGGCGGGCCTGTTCCGCATTTACTCGGTCGGGCCGACCAATCAGACGTTCAATTTCGCCGACGCCGGCGCGCGGGCCGGCCGCGTCTGCGAGATGTTCTGGCTGGCGCGCAAGTTCGACCTCCCCATCTACGCCTGGCATGAGCGCCAGATGCCCGGCTCGCCCGACGCCTGGGATTTGCTCTGGTACGATCCGCGCGGCAAAGGCCCGGTGGCCGACGGCCTGCCGCTCGACGCCTTCTTCCGGCGCGTGGACGTGACGTTTTTCCGGAGCGCCTGGGAGGACGATAACGCGATCTTCGTCGGCTTCAAGGGCGGCGACAACAAGGCCAACCACAGCCACCTCGATCTGGGGAGTTTCGTTCTGGACGCCCTAGGCGAGCGCTGGGCCGTCGGTCTCAGCGGCGACGACTATAATCTGCCCGCCTACTTCGGCAACAAGCGCTGGACTTACTTTCGCCTGCGCACCGAAAGTCACAACACGCTGGTCATCAACGGCGAGAACCAGGATCCCCGCGCCGCCGCGCCGATTGTCGCCTTTTCGTCCAAGCCGGAACGCGCCTTCGCCGTCACCGACATGACCAAGGCTTATGCCGCCGGCGCGAAAAGCGTTCGGCGCGGCATGGCAATGCTCGACCGAAAACACGTCCTCGTCCAAGACGAGATCGCAGCCGACAAACCGGCGGACGTCGTCTGGGGAATGCTGACCGCCGCGAAGGTCAAGATCACCTCGTCGGGCGCGGAACTGGCCATCGGCAAATCCGGGTTGACCATGCGCCTGCTCGAACCGGCGGGCGCGCGCTTCGACACGATGTCGGCCAACCCGCCGCGACCCCAGGCGCAGAACCCCGGCATCACCAAAATGGTCGTGCGGCTGCCCGCGCAGGTCACCCAGACGCGGATCGCGGTGCTGATGACGCCTCACGCCGCTGGCGCCGAACCCGTGAAATGGGCGGGCGCCATCGAGCCGCTCGATCGCTGGATTGAAGCGGCAAAGTGAGGGGCAAGAGAGCCTTAATCGGCACCATTTTCGACTGTTGCTGACTTCGAATTGCTGCTTGAACAGACCGCCTATTCTACAGGCCCTTTCGAGGGGCGATTATGCTGTTCCCTGACCTCTTCCAACGCAACAGGACCATTAGCAACGATGAAGCGTTCAGCAGCTACTGACATGAGCATGTTTGTGGCTCGTACTCGACGTGGCGTATAGCGAATGTCGGGGAAGTAACGCATCTGTGTTCGGAATCCCGCCTCAGGAAGAATCGTCTCAGCGGTTACGGAGCCGTTCTTGAACTCTGGGTTCCGCAGGAGCAGGAGCTTTGAGGAAGATAGTGGGAAAAAGACATTGGTACCGGCATATCCCACCCCACTCTCTCCCAATGGTCCGCACAAGTTTACGGGATTGTCCGTTGTGATAAATGACGAGCCCGAGGGAGCTGTAGCGATCTCCCAGTCCATCTGCGAGAATGCTTTCACCATAGTGAGACCTACTGCCCGTTGAAGCCAGAATTTGAAGTTCTCACCCGCCAAGTCCTCTCTTAGAGCATTGGCTGCCGGTCTGTCCTCGGGAGAGAGTTCCGTGCTAAGTGCATCGAACCTTGTTAACAGACTTGCCCGCATGCTGCTGATTTGTCGAGGTACTTTTGTCCGCTGTAGCTGAAGGTAGTAAAGCATGAAACCCCATTCTTCTGGATTCATCGACGAAGGATCTTCGATGAGCTTTCTTATGCACTCGTTCGCTCTGGGCTCGACGTCACGACCGCAGAGTTTCTCGAACCAGTTTGGGTCCATTCCGGATGGACAAGCGTCAACTTTGTAGAAGTGCTTCCTCACCATGGTGTTTAAGGGCGTCTGTGTCGTTATCTTACCGCTGTTCAGATCAAGCACATATAGTAGTCCGGTGCTGTCTGTAAAGCGCTCCAAGTAAAACTGTCCTACCGTATGGTGTCTCTTAGGCTCTTGTTCTCGCATAGTCAAACCCATGAGGCGGACGCTCGCCTTGCATCGCTTCTGCTTTTCATAGATAGGCGACTGCCGTTGCCGAGCGGCAACGGAATCCTGACAATCATCGCGCGAATCAGCCGAGTCCTGACGGTTGAACCCTTCGTGCCGCCAGCCCTGAAGACGGACAGAATAAGGATAACTAAGCCGGCTCTCCCTCGAGGTGGCATAGTTCACGCAGCCTACCGGCTACGCCGCGTCATGGAATGATCTCCCATCCGCTAGGGTGTAGATGTCCTCGTCGGGCTCTCGAAGGAAATCAAAGGCGGGATTGCGCGCCGCGGCTTTCAACCATTCCTCCTCGCCAATGTCAGCGTCTTCCGGCAGCAAAATGATGAGCCGGACGCGAGTCGGCCCCTCCACGGCCACGGGTTCATCCAGGACAATCAGGCGTTCGGAATCAACGGTCCCAGTTGTCTCAATCGCTTTCATTCGCTCCTCCACACAGCTGGTTCCCTTTTCCAATTGAATGCTAAATCCGACAACGCATTCCACGTCAAGGGCGAACACCTGCTGTCCGCTTCTCACTTTTGCCTTCTTACTTTTTCCTTTTGCCCGTCTTTCACGGTTTCGTCGTCCCCTCCCGCCCATAATCGTCGCTCACGCGGACGACGTCGTCGAGTTCGGGCGTCGAGACCTCGAACACGTGCGAATCCTCAAGCGCCTCCAGACGGTGATAGGTTCCCGGCGGAATCGGCGTCACCGCGCCCGGCCCGAGAATGCGCGTTTCGAGATGGTCGGCGTCGGGGCCGATCTCAACTTTGATCCGGCCATCCCAGACGAATTGCGTTTCGTGCTTGACGCGATGGTATTGCAGACTGAAGCGATGACCCTTGCGAATGACCAACACCTTCCCCGCGTAACGGTCGGTGTGCGCCAACCACCACTCTTCGCCCCAGGGCTTGGCGACGATTCGCGCCTGGTTGCCTGTCGGTCGGGAGGGGTCTGTGTTGCTCGCATTCATCGCGACTCTACCCATTCGGCCCGAACGCTTCTTGACGTTTTTCCAACATCTCCCCGAACGTTCACCGTTTCCCTACGCAACGATCCATTCTCCGTCAATCAGAACATGGAGCCTTTTGCAGAACTCAAAGTGGCGTGGGCTGTTAGCCCGCGAAGAGTCGCAAATTGGCCACGAATCCTGTACTCTGAGCCCTTTTCACAGGCTAACAGCCTGCGCCACAGGAGTTTTGCAAAAGGCTCATGGTCTGGACTATCTCGATCCTTCGGAATGAAAAACAGGGAACCACCGATGAACACCGATGGACACCGATTCGGTTGAGAGAGAGACGGCTTCCGTGCGCTCAGACATGGAACAGACAGTCACCAACAAGGCGCAACCGCCCGAAGTCCAAGTCTTGTTGTTCCCGGCACTTATCGGCGTTCATCGGCGTCCATCGGCGGTTCATGAAGCATTCGAGGCTGGCGATCAGAAAATCCTTGACGCAACGGGCGCAACTAGCCGAGCGGTCTTGGGCTGCATGGGAACCGGACGAAACGAAAAATGGCGGTTTTGATGAAATGGCGTTGGACGAATGGAATCGAAGACCCGCGCGGCAGGAGCCGAACAGCCAACAGCGAGTCTTGCCCGGAGAAGAAGCCGACCGACAAGCGGTTGTGTGCGCGCTGTGCGGCGCCGATGACTGTGCGTCAGTGGACGTGCAGCGCGGCTATCGCGCGGTCGAATGCCGCCGCTGCAGGCTGGTCTATCTCAACCCGCGACCCACTCCCGAATGGCTGGCGCGTTCCTATCAGAGCTATCTTCCCGCCGACGCCGACGGGGTCGCCAACTGGAACCGCATGATGGCCGGCCTCTATCGCTCGACAAGGCGGCGGATGATCGAGCGCTTCCCCTCGGGCGGACGGCTGCTCGACGTTGGCTGCGCCCACGGCCACTTTCTCGAAATCATGCGCAACGGCGGCTGGCAGGTCGAAGGCATCGAAATCTGTGAACCCGCCGTCGCCGCTTGCCAGCGCAAAGGGCTGCCGGTCCAAACCGCCACACTCGCCACCGCCGACCTGCCGCCGGTTCGCTACGACGCCGTTACGATGTTCTACGTGCTCGAACACGTGACCGACCCGATGGGCGGGCTGCGCAGAATCCATACGTCGCTCAAGCCCGGCGGCCTCCTCGTCGTCCGCGTGCCCGACACAACGCCCATCGTCAAATTGTTCGCGCGCCTGGGCTGCCGAACCGGACTCTACGACCCGCCCTATCACCTGTTCGACTATTCGCCGCGCGTGCTGGCGCGAATGCTTCGCGAGACGGGATTTCAGAACGTGCGCATCGAGATTGACGCGGCGACGCGACCCGCGCGCTTGCGACCCCGCCTCGTCTCACTCACCGCATCGTGGTTCGGGCGCTTGCTCCAGAGCCTCTCCGGCGGCCGCCTCTTGCTCCCCGGCGTGAGCAAGACGGCGATGGCGGAAAAGCAGTTTTGAATTCTGAATTGTGAATTATGAACTCCGCCGCGCGAATTGCGGAGCGCGGTGCAAATCTGCTATTGATCTCTTCGCGTATCTTCGCGTGTGCTGGCGGACAAGAGAATTTGAAGTGGGAGCGAATGAACATGAAGAAGCGAATCCGACGCCTACCCCCCTTTCCGTGGTTGCCGCTTGCCGTTACCGCTGCCATTCTGCTGCTCGCCGTCGCCTGCGCGCGTCCGCCGATACGAAGCCGGCGCGTCGTCTATGACGAACAGAGCCTTCGCGACCGCGCGTTGCGAGCCGCCGAAGGCCGCGCCGTCTGGGTCACTCGCTGGGACTACAAGACCGCCGACGACGTTCGCCACATCGTGGACAACTGCGCCCGCGCCGGCTTCAACATCATCCTCTTCCAGGTGCGCGGCAACGCCACCGCCTTCTATCGCTCTTCGATCGAACCCTGGGCCTGGGAACTGACCAGCACCAGTCCGGCCACCACGGGCCGCGACCCCGGCTTCGACCCGCTCGCGGTGGCCGTCGAGCGCGCCCACCGCCGCGGCGTCGAGTTGCACGCCTACATGAACGTCTTTCCCGGCTGGATGAGCCAGAAGTACCCGCCCGCCGAAGTCAGCCAGGTCTGGACGAAGCACCCGGACTGGTTCGTCGCGGATCGCCAAGGCCAAAAGATGATCCCGTGGGATCGCGACCTCTCGCCGCAGAAACGCAACTACTATTCATGGCTCAATCCGGCCCATCCCGAAGTCAAAGACTACGTCGTGTCGGTCTTTCGCGAGGTCGCCGAACGCTACGACGTGGATGGAATCCATCTCGACTACTGCCGCTATCCCGACATCGGCGATTTCTCTTACGATCCCGTGAGCCTCACCCGCTTTCGCGAGGCAACCGGCAAAACGCCCGACGAAGCGCCCGACCTCTGGACCAAGTGGCGCGGCCAACAGGTCAGCGAGGTGGTGCAGCGTATTCACGACGAGTGCCGGAAGATCAAGCCCGACCTGATGATCTCGGCGTCGGTCATGCGCGATCCCACGCGCAGCCGCGAGCGACTGATGCAATGCCCGCTCGACTGGATGGCCGCCGGCAAGATCGAGGCCGCGTTTCCGATGATTTACACGACCGACAACGCCATGGTTGCCCAAAGCGTCACCGAGTACGTTGGCAACGGAAGCGGCCGGCTGGTTGTGGCGGGATTGAAAGTCCCCGGCAACGATCCGAAAGTTCTGACCGACCGGCCAAGCGCCGACAATCCGGGCGCTCCGAAGAACGTGCGGGCGATGATCGAACAAATCGGCGTGGCGCGACTGGCCGGCGCCCAGGGCGTCTCATTGTTCTCTTATGGCGTCCTCTTCCCCAAACACAAACCCAACAACCTGGCCCAGGCCCTGCGCGACGGCCCCTTCAAGAAATCGGCCCGCGTCCCGCTGCCCCCACGCGAACTGCCGGGACGAGTAGGACAGGTTGGCAACCTGTCCAAGAGTCAGGAATAGAGGGGAAAGTTGGTCCTTGGAAGAAGAGCCACGCTGAACGCGGGAGGGCGAACCGATCCAGCCGCGCTCTGGCGCTTTTGGCAGACTATCAACCACACGCGTTTAATGGTCTTCGCGGGGGCAAGGACCTTTTGACAGGATGACAGGATGCACCGGATTGTTGGCTATCCTGTCCATCCGTCCGCCCAACCTCGCCCCTTTGCCCCCGTGCTGTTCGAACAAAAAACCCGGACATTGGCCGCGGCCCTTACGGCCTGTTGCTTCTCCGAGGTCGCCCCGAGGCGTCCGACAATGAGCCACGAATGTCAGCCGGAGGCTTCGCCGTCGCCGCATATCGGGTTCTGATTCACAGGATTGCTTTCCAGATTCACAGGATGGTTTTGCGCCGCCCCAGCCAATCCAGTGAATCCTGTGATCCTGTCAAAGAAGGACTTACGTTCTTCAAACCGTTAAACGCCCGTGGCTATCAACCTGCCCCACTATTCCAGCCACTTCGACAGGTCGGGCGTCATGAGCTCTTTGACCTCGGGCTTGTCGAGGTTCTCGGCGGTGACGACCTCGCAGCCGGTGTCCACGCGCCGCTCGACCTTCTCGCCGCGCAACACCTGCACCATCGTCTTGACGCCGAGGTAGCCCATCTGGAACGGGTGCTGCATGACCAGCCCCATGATCTCGCCGTCCTTGAGCGCCTTGGCCAGCTTCTCGCTGCTGTCGAAGCCGACGAACTTGACCTTGCCCGCCTTGCGAACGCTCTGCAGCGCCAGAAGCATCCCGAACGTCGTGGACTCGTTGGGGCAGAAAATGCCGTCCACGTCGGGGAAGCGAAGCAGGAGGTTCTCGGCCTTCTTGATAGACGATTCGGTCGTTGCGCCGCCGTACTGGTTGGACGAGACGATTTCGATGCCCGGAAATTCCTTCTTCATCGTGTCGAGAAAACCGGCCTCGCGCTGGTTGGTGCTCGCCGACCCTTCGGCATAGCGCATCATCATGACCTTGCCCTTGCCGCCAAGCAACGCGCCCAGCCGTTGCGCGCCGAGCACGCCGCCCTTGTAGTTGTCGGTGGCGACGAAACTGGCGAAATCCTCGGACTTGAGATCGGAGTCAATGATAACGACGGCGATCTTGCGCCCGACGGCGTCGTGAACGACGGGGGCCAGAGCTTTGTCGTCGAGCGGGGCGAGCACGATGCCGTCCACGCCGCGCGCGATGAAGTTTTCGACCACCTTGATCTGCTGCTCGCGGTCGTCTTCCTTGAGCGGGCCTTTCCAGATGATCTCGACGCCGAGTTCGCGCGAGGCCTTGACCGCGCCGGCGTGGATGGACTTCCAGAATTCGTGGGTGGTGCCCTTGGGGATGACGGCGATGGTGAGTTTCTTTTCGGCCGCCTCGCCGGCCCGCGCCGATTTTGCCGTGGCCGCCGCGACAATCGCCGCGCACGCGATCAGAGCCAACCATCGAGATGTCGTTCGCATTGTCCTGCTCCTGATTTGGGGTGGTTGTTTCGAGAACTAGCGCGCGACAACTTCCGGCCCGCTCCCGCGCCTGTCAAGATGTTTCAGGCCGACTTGAAAAACCTGTTGCGGCGCGACGCCCGCCGGGTCCACTATATCGCCGCTCGACATCCGGGCGGGAGGAGATTCGGACGATGAGCCATTCGGACAAGCCGGCCGGCGGGGCCGCAGAGTCGCCCGCGATCAAGTGGCGCATTCTCTGCATTGACGACGATCCCGACATTCTCTTCGTTCTACGAGCAACGCTGTCCACCCGCTACGAAGTCGTCACGGCGACAAGCGGCGTCGAGGCGCTCAAGATCCTCACCGCGTGTGAACCCGACTTTGTGATTTGCGACATCCGGATGCCCGAGCTCGACGGCTTCGAGACCGTCCGGGCGCTTCGCCAACTCCCCTCGTTCACCGACATTCCTGTTTTCTTCCTGACCGCTGAAACGAGCCGCCAGGCGGCCAAGCACGGCTTCGAGGTCGGCTGCAACCTCTACCTCACCAAGCCGTTCGACCCAATGCGCCTGCTCGACAACATAGACTACTTCACGCGCGAAAGCGGGCATGCCGTTCGGCGCAAAAGGCATACGATGGCCGAAATGACCGCCGCCGTCGAGGCCGCGCGAAAGTCGCCCGCCCCCGCGCCCGATGTCGTCGCCCAGGCTCCCGCTCCGTCCGAAGCGCCCAAGCCGGCGGCCCGCGGTGCGCCCGCCGCCCACGCCCCCGTTCCCACTGCCGACGCCTACTTCGCCCCCGCTTCCGATCTGAAGTCCGAACACGAGGCCTTTTTCGCCGACCGCCGTGCCCGTGAACGCGAACACTGGCAAAAACGCTACGCCGAAGTGCAGCGCTTCATTGACGCCCACATGCGGTGAGGCGAATGCGGAATGCGGAGCGCCGAATGCGGAGTGAAAAGTGCTGAGTCCTGAGCGCTGAGTATCGAAAAGGAGTGGCCGGTTGCTGGTTGCCTGTGACCGATCACCAGCAACTGACAGCCAACCACGGGCCAGGGATCGCTGACGGCTGAATTGCGCTGCGCCGAACGCAAGGCGTTTGGAAGGCATGTATGGGCTGTACCCGGATATTACCCGATTCGGGAACCCTGCACAGGTTAGTCAAATGACGATTCATAAAATATCACTTGACGAAAGATAGGAAAGCTTCGACATCAGCCGGGGTAATAGGGATCGCAGGGATGCGATTGACGCCGCCACAGGAGGAGGGTCATGGAACAGCGCCGCCACGACCGGCTCATCAAGGAAATCAAAGTGTCCTACTCCGTGTTGTCGAAGGTGGATAGCACCCCGTTTGAGTTCGGCGAGGCCGTGACCGTTGACATCGGCAGCGGCGGGCTGTCAATCCTGGTGGACGAGCGACTGGGCGTGCCGTCGTTGCTTCAGCTGCATCTGCACCTGCCGCGACGTCCGCTGGGGCTGTTCGCATTGGGGAAGACTGTCTATTGCAACCCCGTCGAGGACCTCGGAATGTTCCGCGCAGGGATCAAGTTTGTCGGGTTGCTGCCCACCGACCTGGAAAAAGCCCTCAATGAGATCGAAGAAGGCTGAGGTTTGGCTCGCTTGCCGTGTCTTCCTCATCATGCCGAAACCCAGATCGGAGGCGATTCGGCTGCCCCAGAGAGCGTGCGGCCGGTAGCACCGCCGGGGCAATCGTGGAACCGAGCGGCCGAGATCGTTGCGGTCTGCCTTCTGGTTCTCCTTTCGGCGGCGGTTCGAATCCATCATCTCGACTATGATCCGTTGTGGATTGACGAGCTGATCACCGCGCAGCATTCGAGCGGTTCGTTCGGCGACGTGCTGAACTCGCTGCGCCATTCCCGCCCGGCCAAGATGCCGCTCGATTTCCTGGTTCGGTCGGCGGCGCTGCGGATACGGCACTCCGAGGCGGCGTTGCGCGCGCCGTCGGTGGTGTTTGGCGTGCTGGCCGTTGTCGCTCTGTATTTTTTCGCCCGCGCGATGTTTGGAAACCGCCTGCTCGCCTTCCTGATTGCGCTGGTCTTGTGCTTCAACCCGACCGCCGTCCACTACAGCCAGGAGGCACGCTTCTACGGCTGGACGATCTGGATGGCCCTTGCGATCGCGGATGCGTTCTGGCGTCTGGCCGAAAAACCCGCCTGGACGACGGCGCTGTGGCTGTTTGCAGCAGTAAGCGTCGGCCTCCTCGTGAATTATCTGCTGGCGACGGTGGTGTTGGCGGCCGGGATTTGGTACGTCGGGCAATTGGCGGTCCGGAGTCTGCGCAACCGCGACTGGCGGACGGTCGGTCGCGAGATCGTGCTGGCGGCGATTCCCGTGGCGGCGGCAACGGCGCTCCTGGTCGTCTATCTGCTTCCTCAGCGGGG